>Ga0156035_1006_pt1 | contig 74091 bp, 55 predicted proteins | sample RifCSPlowO2_02_FD_107689 | JGI IMG/M metagenome (GOLD analysis project Ga0156035, IMG submission 107689) | Candidatus Rokubacteria bacterium RIFCSPLOWO2_02_FULL_73_56 | reverse complement strand
TCCAGAGGCACGTCACCGCGCCGGGGTTCCAGTGGTGGTTCAGGACGAGATCGCGCCCCGAGAAGAAGTGGGGCGTGGTCCCGATCGTCAGCTCGAGCGCCAGAAACGCCACCAGGCACGCCACGCCGGCCAGGCCCATCACCTCGAAGTAGCGCCGATCGTCCTCGCCACGCCGGTGGAGCTCGGTCCACACCCACCCGAGCACCGCCCCCAGGAGCGCGAAGGCGAACCACGGCCAGAGCGGGAAGTCGTGGAACCACACGTCCGCGGCGAGGGGGTGGCGCAGCACCCAGGCCCGGAGCGCGGGGTGCGCGAGCGCGAAGCTCACGTAGATCCCGAGCGCCAGCGCGAGCAGGATCCACCGCGCGGTCCGGCGGTGGAGCTGGGGCAGGATCAGCGTCACGCCGATGATGGAGAGCCCGATCGTCTGGAGGACACCGCCACCGTAGAGCGGCTCGTCGGGGAAGACGAGGAGGGTCAGGAACCAGCCCGCCACGACGAGCCGGGAGCCGCGCCCGGCGTAGCGTCGCGCCAGCGCTCCGTGGCGTTCGCCGCGCGTGAGCGTCGCCTCGAGGTACGAGAGCGGCAGGCAGAACCCGGCCAGGGACAGGAAGAGCGGCGCGGCGAGGGTCACCGTCAGGTAGACCAGGTGGTAGCGCGGCCATCCCATCGGCTGCGCGAGCCACCAGCGTCCCGTGTGGTTGAGCACCATGAAGACGAGGGCGAGTCCGCGGGCCCCGTCGAGGAACTGAAGTCGCCCGGTCGCCCCCGACGACACGCCACCCACTCTAGCCCCGCGCCGTCGCCTCCGCCATCGGGCGGAAGCGGGAGTGCCTGCCACGCGGTAAGATGCTGAACGCCGCGCGCACGCGGAAGCCGAGGGCGCTCGCCCGGCGGCGCGCGGATCGGCCGGGCAGCGCGGTTCAACGAGGGAGACGACGGGAATGGCCAAGACGGGTGGCGGCAGGGGTCTGATGGTGGCGGGCGGCATCGTCAGCGTCATCGGGCTCGGCATCGTGCTGGTGAAGGCGCTGAGCATCCCGCGGTACTGGGTGCCGCTCGTGGCCGGCGTCGGCCTCTTTCTGATCGGACTGGTTCGCTGGACGATGTCACGGAGGTCGTGAGGCGCGCAGCCGACAGGAACCCAACCCACGCCGGGAGAGACTCTCATGAAGAACGTCCAGATGGCGGTCGACGGGAACATCCTGACGATCACGGTGGACCTCTCGAAGGAATTCGGGCCGTCCTCTTCGGGCAAGACCATCATCGTCGCCTCGACCGAAGGGAACGTCTCGATCCCCGACCGGGAGGAAAAGGTCGGGTTGAACGTCTACCGGAAGAAGTGAAGACGCCCTCGAGAGGCCTGCGGTGGTTCTGCTACGTCCTCGAGTGCGCCGACGGAACCTTCTACACCGGCATCACGAACTCGATCGATCGGCGGCTCGCGATGCACAATCGCGGGCGTGCCTCACGATATACTCGCGGCCGCCGTCCGGTTCGACTGGTCTACGCCGCCCCATGCGGAAACCGGTCGTCGGCGAGTCGCCGCGAGATCGAAGTGAAGAAGCTGTCCCGGGCGGAGAAGCGCAGGCTCGGCTCGCCGGTCCGGACGTGACCGGCTGACGAGGAATCATCCAGCGCCGGCGCGCCGGCGTTTCCGGAGCGCGTTGTCCGGCGCGGGGTTACGCGCCCTCCCGGCCTTGGTACATCGCTTGCTGCCCTCCGTCGCCACGAGCACTTCGCTCGTGCACAGGCGCAATGCCCGGGGGTCGGCCGCGGTGCCGGCCCCCCGGGCTGCCGCAGCCGAGGCCCGGTCCGTCATGCGCATCCTGGTCGTCGAGGACGACGAGAACCTCTGCGAGATCTTCGAGGGGTTCCTCTCCGAGATCGGCCACGAGCCGCGTGTCGTGCACACGGCCGAGGCCGCGCTCGACGCGCTGCGGGAGGCGCGCCCCGACGTCGTCCTCCTCGATATCTACCTGCCCGGGATGAGCGGGTTCGACTTCCTGCGCCTCCAGACGGTTCGCGAGCTCCGCGTCCCGATCGTGGTGGTCTCGGGCCGCGTGACCGAGAGCCAGGCCCAGGAGTGCCTGCGGCTCGGCGCGTTCGACTTCCTCGGCAAGCCCGTGGCGCTCGCGCGCCTGGAAGAGGTGCTCGGCTGCTTCGGCCCGAGCGGCCGGCCGGCGCCCGCCGCGGCGCCGTCCCCCGTCGACCGTCGCCGCGCGCCGCGCGTGCCCGTCGCGCTGCCGGTCCGCGTGCGCGAGAGCAACGGGGCGGAGTGGGACGCGACCTCGGTCGATCTGAGCACCTCGGGCATCAGGCTCCGCTCGCACGCCGTGCTGAGCCCCGGGCAGTCGGCGACGCTCGCGCTCGGGGCCCCCGCGGGCGCCCGCCGCCTCGAGGTCGCGTCGGTCGTGGTCCGCACCGAGCTCGACGGGTGCGCGCTCTACTTCGTCAACCTCGCCGACTGGCAGCTCGAGCGCCTGCGCGAGCTGGTCGAGCGCGCGGGGGGCGTCGCGCCGGCGCCGGTGGAGCCGCACCTGCGCATCCTGCACACGATCAGCCGCGCGATCGGCGCGAGCCTGGACGTGGACGAGGTGCTCCGCATCGCGCTCGACGCGCTCACGCGGGTGACCGGCCACGAGGTCGCGAGCCTCCACCTGCTCTCGGCGGACGGCGCGACGCTCCACCTCCGCGGCGACCGCGGGCTGCGCCCCCAGCTGCGCGACGTCAACCGCGTGCTCGCGGTCGGCGAGGGCGTCATCGGGCGGGTCGCGGCGACCGGCCGGACCGCGTACCTGCCGGACGCGAGCGAGGCCGTCAATCTGCTGCCCGCCTCGCCGGCGGTCGTGGCGCAGGAGGGGATCCGCGCGTTCGTGTGTGTGCCGATCCGGAGCCGGGGGCGGAGCCTCGGCACCCTCTCGCTCGGGCGCCGGACCCGCGCGGCGTTCAGCGAGTCCGAGATCGCGCTCGTCGAGGCGAGCGCGGACCAGATCGGCCTGGCGCTCGAGAACGCCCAGCTCTACTCCGCCACCCGGCGACAGCTCGACGACCTCAAGCACACCGAGAGCCAGCTCGAGACGCAGGAGAAGCTCTCGACCGTCGGGAAGCTCGCGGCCGGCGTGGCGCACGAGATCCGGAACCGCCTGGCGACGATCCTCGGGCAGGCGGAGCTGATGCTCGTCGGTCGGGACGATCCGGACAAGGCGCGGGAGCGCGTGCGGACGATCGTCAAGGAGACGTCGCGGGCGGCGCAGATGCTGCAGGACCTCCTGCGCTTCTCGCGCGGCGGGTCCGCGGAGGCCCGCCCGTGCCGGCTCGAGGAGCAGATCCAGTGGGTGCTCGAGCTGAAGGGCCCCGAGCTCCGGCGCTCGGCGGTCGAGGTGACCTCCGAGCTCGCAGGCGTGCCGCCCGTCCTGGCGGACGAGGGCGAGATCCAGCAGGTGCTGCTCAACCTGGTCCAGAACGCCCACGAGGCGATGGCCGCGGGCGCCGGCGAGCGCCGCCTCACGGTCCGGCTCACCGAGGTGGACGGCCGGGCGCGGCTCGAGGTCCTCGACACCGGGCCAGGGATCCGGGCGGACCTGCTCCCGCGGATCTTCGAGGCGTTCACCACGACGAAGCCCGCCGGCGAGGGCACCGGCCTCGGGCTCTGGGTCTCCTACGCCATCGCCGAGCGGCACGACGGCTCGCTCCGCGCCGCGAACCGCCCCGAGGGCGGCGCCGTGTTCACCCTCGAGCTGCCCTGCCAGCCCGGCATCGGCTGAGCGCGCCGTCGCCGGGCCGCGGCCCGTTTTCCTTCGGCGCCCGGCCCGAAAGTGTGGCATTCTGTGCAGGTCTGGTTCGGTCGTTGGTTCAGTGTGGACCCCCCTCCCATCAGACCGCGTCTCTGGTGTGCGCTTCCGCCGCCCAGGGCGTGCTCGTCAAACAGCGGGAGACGCATCTGGAGGTGCGCGATGGCGCACAAGCTGTTCATCGGGGGCCTGTCCTTTTCCACGTCCAGCGACCGGCTCCGCGAGGTGTTCGCGCAGGCCGGCGGCGTCGAGTCGGCGACCGTCGTGACCGACCGCGACACCGGCCGCTCGCGCGGCTTCGGCTTCGTCGAGATGGCAACGGCCGAGGAGGCCGACGCGGCGGTCAAGAAGTTCAACGGCCAGGAGATCGACGGCCGTCAGCTCAAGGTCGAGCTCGCCAAGCCGCAGGGCTCGGGCGGGGGGCGGTCGGGCGGCGGCTTTCGCGGCGGCTCGCGCGGCGGACGCTGGTAACGGGGCGTCCGACCGGGCTCCCGGGCGGGGACGGCGCCAGGCCGTCCCCGCTCCGGCCACGCCCAGCATCCGCGACCGTGAGAGCGAGAGGAGGTCAGCGTGCAAGTGACGGCGTTCTCGACCCCGTCGTGCCCCGAGTGGCGCTGGCGGATCGTCAACTACGCGGGAGAGATCATCGAGGAGTCGCACGATCTCTTCCCGACGATCTCCGCGGCGGTGGCCTCGGGGACGAAGCGGCTCGTGCAGATGAACGTCGTGGACCGCTCGACGGCGCAGCGCGCCTACCGCACGACGTCCCACCTGCGGGGCCGGTGACGGTGCGAGGGCCGCGCGCGTGCTGAAGATCGAGGTGTTCGACAATCAGATCGAGGCCGCCCTGAAGGCGCTCAAGAAGCTCATGCAGAAGGACGGCACCTTCCAGGAGATGAAGCGCCGCGCCTACTACGAGAAGCCGTCGGTGAAGCGCAAGCGCAAGCAGGCGCAGGCGCGCAAGAAGCGCCGCCGCGCGCTGCAGCGCTCGCGCTCGTGGGACGACGATTGAACATATGGGGGGCCTCGAAGGGCCCCCCGCGCTCCTCCAGCCCCCCCCAAGCTCCCCCAGGCCCCCCGAAGCTCCCCCCGCCCAAGCTCCCCCCGAGGCCGCCTGTTTCGCACCACGCGATTCGTTCACGGGTTCTGAGGCGGCGTCGGCGGCGACGTCGGCGGCCTTGACAGCGCCACGCGCCTTGCCTATGTTCGCGACATCCCATGAAGACGCTCGCCGCGGTCGCGCTCGCCGCGCTGGTCGGCCTGGGCTGGAACGCAGAGGCCGGCGCCGACGCGGCGGCGAACGGTGAGCGGCTGTTCATCCAGAAGGGCTGTCTCGGCTGCCACGGCACCTCCGGGCGCGGTGGCGCCGGGCCGGACCTGGCCGGCACCGGGCTGAGCGTCGAGGACCTCCTCAAGCAGCTCCGGACGCCCCAGGCGCAGATGCCGGCGTTCCCGCCGAGCGCGGTCAGCGAGTCCGAGGCGCGCGACATCCACGCCTTCCTCAAGGCGATCCCGCCGCCGCCGGCGCGCGTGAGCGCCGCGCCGCCCCCGGGCCCGCAGACGGCGGCCTCGTGCCTCGAGTGCCACCGCAAGCACAACCCCACGCTCGCGGCGCAGTACGAGTCCTCGGCGATGTTCAGGCCGGGGCGCCAGAACCCGCGCATCCCGACGACCACGCCCGAGGCCAACTCGTGCGCCGTGTGCCACGGCCTCGACCACACCGAGATCACCCACGTGCGCGGCCGCGTGTCGGAGAAGGTCTGCGCGGCCTGTCACGCCCAGATCTACCAGGAGGCCGTCCTGGACGCCGGGCACTCCTACGGCCCCGGGCCCGCGGGCATCGGGACGAACTGGGACCGGAACGTCAAGGTCCCGCACTACGCGCAGATGCCGCGCAAGGTCATGGAGATGGGCTGCGATCCCTGCCACGCGCAGGCCGGGGCGACCGACGCGCCGTTCTGGGACGAGCAGAAAAAGCAGTACGTGGACCTCTCGAGCCTGCCGTACCGCAACGGCTGCATCGCGTGCCACACGCGCCATCGCTTCGACCCGGCGGAGGCGCGGCGGGCCGAGGCGTGCATGACCTGCCACATGGGCCCCGACCACCCGAACTGGGAGGCGTACTCGACCTCCAAGCACGGCGCGGTCTACCTGACGGACGGGGCCACCTGGGACTGGAAGAAGCCGATGGCCGAGGCCCGCTACAACGCGCCGACCTGCGCCTACTGCCACATGGTCTACGTGGACCGGGACGGGCGGCGGACCTCGAGCCACAACATGACGCGGAAGATCGTCTGGGGCATGGGCGTCCAGCCGGCGCTCGGCGAGCTCACCGACATCACGCGGACGCCCGAGAACCAGGCCAAGCGCGCCGAGATGGTCAAGGTCTGCCTGGTCTGCCACTCGGAGGTGAAGGCGCGTGGCTACCTCGAGGCCGCCGACGCCCACAAGCTCATGGGCGACGCGCTCGTGATCCAGGCCCGCGACATCCTCCACGACCTCTACCGCGACAAGATCGTCCAGCCCTCGCGCCGCTCGCGCTCCGCGGGCCTCCTGCCCGGCGACCGCTACGTCGCGACCGAGACCCCCGGCGGCACGTTCTGGCCGGCGGGGCTCTACTACGACGTCTCGGCCGTCGAGCGCGAGTACTTCGACATGTTCTTCTTCGCCAACCTCAAATCGTACAAGGGCGCGGTCCACATGAGCCCCGACTACGCGTGGTGGTACGGGTACGCCGAGACGCTGGGCCACCTCACGAAGATCCGCGACGAGGCCGGGCGCCTGCGGGAGGAGCGCCGGACGGCCGACCGGACCACCTTCATGCTCGTCACCGGACCGCTCATGGTGCTCGTGGTGATCGCGGGCGTCTGGGGCGTCCGGAGCCTCGTCCGCCGCCGCCGCGCCGGCGCCTGAGCGGCCGGCGCCTCCCGGGCATGGCGCCGGCGCCCCTCCTCGGCGCGCTGCTCCTCGCGGGGCTCGCATCCGTCGTCCCCGGCGCCGCCGCGCAGGACCGGCCGAACGGCGTGCTCCTCGTCGCGCGGCCCGAGCTCACGGATCCGAATTTCGCCCAGACCGTCGTGCTCGTCACGCGGCACGCGCACGGCGGCGCCGTCGGCGTGATCCTCAACCGGCCGACCGCGCTGGGGCTCGCCGAGGCGTTTCCCTCGCTCGAGGGCCTCCGGGGCCGGCGCGACGCCGTCTTCCAGGGGGGCCCCGTCGCGCGGGGGGCGGCCGCGTTCGTCTTCCGCTCGTCGGAGCGGCCGCGGGAGGCGCTCCACGTGCTGGGGGACGTCTGGCTGAGCCTCGATCCCGGCCTGCTCCAGCGGCTGCTCGCCGGCCCGCCGCCGCCCGCGCTGCGCGTGTACGCCGGCTACGCCGGCTGGGCGCCGGGCCAGCTCGAGGCCGAGATCCACCACGGCGGCTGGCACGTGCTCGACGCCGACGCGGCGACGATCTTCGAGGCGGAGCCGCGCACGATGTGGCGCACGCTCCTGCGCCGCGCCACCTCGCGCTCCACGCGCGCCAGCCCGCCGGGCCCGACGAACCGGGGCCGCCAGTGTGCCGTTCTCGAAGTCACGTCAAGCCCCGTCGACCCCTCCCGCCCGCGCCTGGCGGCCCGGCGCGCGCGGCGACCGTTGACGTGAGTTCGCGGACGGACCATCAGGCAAGGGGGAGGTCGCGGTGGCGCGCAAGCCCGTCGTGCTCGTGACCGGTGCCAGCGGGGAGATGGGGCACAGCCTGATCCACCGGCTGGCCGAGGCCGGCGCCTACGACGTGCTGGCGCTCGACGTGCGCCCGTTCCCGCCCGAGGTGGCGCGGCGCTGCGCCGCCGTGCGCGTCGGCGACATCCTCGACCGCCACCTGCTCGAGCGGCTCCAGAGCGAGTTCGAGATCGCGGTCGTGTTCCACCTGGCCGCGCTGCTCTCGACCCGCGCCGAGTTCGTGCCCGAGACCGCCCACGAGGTGAACGTGCAGGGGACCCTGAACCTGCTGCGCCTCGCGCTCGAGGAGGCGCGCTCGCTCGGGCGGCGGGTGAAGTTCCTCTTCCCCAGCTCGATCGCGGTCTACGGGCTGCCGGACCCGGCGGCCAAGCGCCGGGCGGGGCGCGTCGCCGAGCACGAGTGGACGGTGCCGGTGACGATGTACGGCTGCAACAAGCTCTACTGCGAGCACCTCGGCCGGTACGTCTCCCGCCACTACCGCCAGCTCGCCGCGCAGGGCGAGCCGAGCGGCGTGGACTTCCGCGCGATCCGCTTCCCGGGGCTCATCTCGGCGTTCACCCTGCCGAGCGGAGGCACGAGCGACTACGCGTCCGAGATGATCCACGCCGCGGCCGTGGGCCAGCCCTACGCCTGCTTCGTGCGCGAGGACACGCGGATCCCGTTCATGGCGATGCCGGACGCGATCGAGGCGCTGCTCGCCCTGCTGGCCGCGCCCGCCGACGCCGTCACGGCCCTCGCGTACAACGTGACCGGGTTCAACCCGAGCGCCGGCGAGCTCGCCGGGCTGGTGCGGCGGGCCTTCCCGGCCGCGCGCCTCACGTTCGCGCCCGACCCGCGCCGCCAGGCGATCGTGGACACGTGGCCCGAGGACGTGGACGACGCGCGGGCGCGCCGCGAGTGGGGGTTCCGGCCCGCGTACGACCTCGCGCGCGCGTTCAACGAGTACCTGCTGCCGAACGTGACGCGCCGCTACGCGGCCCGCTGAGGCGGGCGTCGGCGGGGGAGGGGGACGGCGATGTACGGTGCGGTGAGGACGCGGCTCGCGGCCGAGCTGGACGAGATGCGGGCCGCCGGGCTCTTCAAGGGCGAGCGCGTGCTGGAGAGCCCGCAGGGCGCCGCGGTGTCGGTCGGCGGGCGGCGCGTGCTCAACTTCTGCGCCAACAACTACCTCGGCCTGGCCGGCGACCCGCGGCTCGTCCGGGCCGCGCAGGACGGGCTCGCGCGCTGGGGCTTCGGCCTCTCGAGCGTGCGCTTCATCTGCGGCACGCAGACCATCCACAAGGAGCTCGAGGCGGCCCTCGCCCGCTTCCTCGGGAGCGAGGACGCGATCCTCTACACCTCGTGCTTCGACGCCAACGGCGGCCTCTTCGAGACGCTCCTCGGCGAGGGCGATGCCGTGATCTCCGACGCGCTCAACCACGCGTCGATCATCGACGGCATCCGCCTCTGCCGGGCCGAGCGGCACCGCTACGCGCACGGCGACATGGCCGAGCTCGAGCGGCTCCTCCGCGCGACGCAGGGCGCGCGCACGCGCCTCGTCGCCACCGACGGCGTCTTCTCGATGGACGGCGACGTCGCGCCGCTCGCCGAGATCTGCGCGCTGGCCGAGCGCCACGACGCGCTCGTGATGGTGGACGACAGCCACGCGACCGGCGTCTTCGGCCCGACGGGCCGCGGCACCCCGGAGCACTGCGGCGTCGCCTCCCGCGTGGACGTCGTCACCTCCACGCTCGGCAAGGCCCTCGGCGGCGCGAGCGGCGGCTTCACGGCCGCGCGCCGCGAGATCGTCGAGCTCCTGCGCCAGCGCTCGCGGCCCTACCTCTTCTCGAACACGCTGGCGCCGGCGATCGTCGCCGCCTCGCTCGCCTGCCTGGCGCTGCTCGCGGAGACGACGGACCGGCGCGAGCGGCTCGAGGCCAACACGCGGTGGTTCCGGCGCGCGCTGAGCGACGCGGGCTTCCGCATCCGCCCCGGCGTCCACCCGATCGTGCCGATCATGCTCGGCGAGGCGGCCCTGGCCCAGCGGATGGCGGCCGACCTGCTGGAGGAGGGGATCTACGTGATCGGCTTCTCCTACCCCGTGGTGCCCGAGGGGCAGGCGCGGATCCGCGTGCAGATCAGCGCGGCCCACGAGCCCGCGCACCTCGAGCGCGCCGTCGCGGCGTTCGTCAAGGTCGGCCGCGCCCACGGCGTCGTCTGAGAACATGGGGGGCTCCGGGCGCCCCCCAAACCCCCCGGCGCTCGGGGCGCCCCGGCGCAGCCGTGGTGCCCCTCGACCAGGCGATTCGTTCACGCCCTCTGAGAACATGGGGGGCCTCGACGGGCCCCCCAAACCCCCCGACGCTCGGAGCGCCGCGGCGAAGCCGTGGCGCTCCTCGACCAGGCGATTCGTTCACGGGCTCTGAGAACATGGGGGGCCTCGACGGGCCCTCCAAGACCCCCGGAGGCTCGTCGCGCCCCGGCAAAGCCGGGACGTTCCTCGACAACGCGGGGCCGCGACGAGGGGGCTGACGCCCCCTCGCACTCCCCGGCCGACACCTCCAACGGGATCGCGCGTGCGCGCTTCCGTCACGCCCTCCGAGCGCGACGCGCGCATGGTATAGTCGGCGCCGGCGGCGATGATCGACTGGCCGCACATCTTCCACATCCTGGCGACGCCGTTCGCCGACGACGGAAGCCTCGACACCGCGGGGCTCCCGCACCTGGTGGAGTCCGTCCTGGCCGCCGTCACCACCGGGTGAGGGGGTCGCGCGCGGTGCGGGTGCGTGCCCTCGTCGTCGCCGTCCTCCTCGTCCCGGCCTCGCCGGCGGGCGCCGAGCTCACGCTCCCGCCCGGATTCAGCGCCGAGGTGTACGTCACCGGCACGGGCTTCGACCCGGCGGCCTCGCGCGCGGCGCGCGGGCTGCCGTCCACGTCGACGCTCGCGGTGGACCACGCCGGGGCCGTGCTCCTCGCGCGGACCGGGCGCCGCTACCTGGGCGACGAGGTGGACATGCTGCGGCTCTACCGGATCCCGCCCGGCGGCGCCCGCCTCGCGCCCGGCGGCGAGGCGCGCTACGCCTGGGGACCGCCGCTCTGGAACCCGCAGGTGTCCGCCGGGCGCGCCGGGCGCGAGCTCTTCGTCACGACGTTCGAGCGCGACCGGCTGATCGGCGCCGTCTACCGCCTCCACGCCGGGCGCGCCGAGCTCTTCGCGGGCGGCACGCCGCCCCGGGGCGGCACGCCGCTCCTCGTGCAGCCCGAGGGCGTGGCCGTCGACCGGAGCGGCCGGGTGTACGTCGCCGACCGCCAGCGCGGCGTCGTCGTCCGGTTCGATCCCTCCGGGCGCGTGCTCGACGCGCGCTGGGCGAGCATGACCCGGCCGCGCGTGCTCGCGATGGACGACGCCGACCGGCTCTGGGTCGGGAGCGACGGGAGCGCCGACGCGCCGTGGCAGCGCACGGACGGCGAGATCTGGCGCGTCGGCGCGGACGGCGAGGCGCGGCGCGTGCTGCGCGGCCCCATGCCGGCCGGGATCGCGCTGAGCCCGGGCGGCCGCCTGTTCGTCGCCGACCGCCACGCCGAGCGGATCCTCGCCGTGGACGCCGAGGGGCGGGCGGTCGAGTTCGCGCGCTTCACCGACGGCGACGCCCCGCGCAGCCTCGGCTTCGTCCCGGTCACGCCCGACACCCGTCGCGCGGGGATCGCGGGCGACCTGCTCGTCGTCACGATCCGCCGCGGCGCCTGGCCCGTCAACGAGGTCGTGCGCATCTCGGGCCCGTTCGACGCGCCGCACGAGTGAGGCCGCCGTCGAGGGGGCGCGCCTGCCGGGCTTGTGGCATGCGCGCCCCGCCGGGGGTCGCGCGCCCCAGGGCGCCCGCCGGGCGGAGGTCCCGCCGCCTCGCCGAGGGCGCGCCCGCTCGGGCACTTCCGCGACGCCCGGCCCTCCGGTGCCGCGGCAGGCTTCATGCACGTAGAGCGTTCGGTACGAAGGGAGGGCGCAGCCATGACGACGACCTCCGGCATCACCCGGGTCCTGGTGCCCACGGACTTCTCCCTCGGGTCGGAGAAGGCCTGGAGCCTGGCGCAGCGGCTCGCCCCGAGCTTCGGGGCCGAGCTGGTGCTGCTGCACGTCCTGCCTGCCACGCCGATCGACACCGAGGTCCGGCTGCAGACCGAGGAGTTGCGCGCGGAGCTGCGGGCGCTGCAGGCGGAGCACCAGCTCGGGATCCCGCGCGCCGACGAGGAAGGCGAGGTGCCGCCGCCCGGGCGCGTCTTCGCCGGGCCCCTCGCGGGCGAGCGGGTGCGCGAGTTCTCCGCCGCGGGGCGCGAGTGGGCCAGGAAGCTCGAGGAGTGGGCCGACGCCGGGCGCGCGGCCGGTTGCCGGGTGCGCACGCTCCTGCGCGTCGGCGTGCCCTACCGCGAGGTCGTCGCCGCCGCGAAGGAGGAGCAGGCGGACCTCGTGCTGCTCGCCACGCACGGGCGCGGCGAGGTCCATCGCCTCCTCGTGGGGAGCGTCGCCGATCGCGTGATCCGGATGGCGCCGTGCCCGGTGCTGACGGTCAAGGCGGCGTAGAGCCGACCGACGAGGAGGAGGAGGACCGCATGAGCCAGGAGTTCGAGTACGTCTCGCACGCCCGCCTCGAGTACCGCGGCGGCTTCCGCAACGCGTGGCTGGGCGAGGTCCCGGAGCCGGTCGTCTACGGCGTGCAGGGCGCGCTCCGCGCGTACTACGGCGTCAAGGCGGGCCCGCCGGTGGCCTCGACGCTCGATCACATCGTGGCGGCGGTGGCCGGCTGAATGTACGGCACGCTGGCCGGCGCCCTGGCAGGGCGCAAGATCACGTTCGACCGGAGCGCGTACACGGCGACGGTGGACGGGCGCATCGTCGGCACGGGCACGACGATCCGCATCGCGTCGATCCAGGTCCACTACGATCTCAGCGTGCCGGCGGAGGCGCGCGAGGCCGCCGAGCGCGCGCTCGCCGTGCACCCGCAGGGCTGCCCCGCCCACGAGAGCGTCAAGGGCGCGATCGCGATCGGCTGGGACGCCACGCTGCGCGCCGGCGACGCGGTCGTCGCGCTCTCGAGCGCGTCGGCGCGCTAGCGCGCGTTATTCGCGAACGGCGCTGGCACGACCGGGCGGGTGGCGCAGGGTGCGGCCCTCGCGGGGCCGCGCGCTGTGGGCCCCCTTCGTCCCGTCCGCCGCGCGCAGCGCGGCGTTCGGGCGAATGGGTGACGGCGCCGGCCCCGCGAGGACCGCACCCTGCGACAGGCCCTGCCCGGCTCGCGCGCTGACCGTTCGTGAATAATGCGCGCTAGGGCGGGCGCTCAGCCGCGCTCGCCGAGGATCTCGCCGTTGTGCTCGCCGAGGTGCGGCGCCCGGCGCCGGATCGGCGGCCGCTCGCCGTCGAAGGACAGCGGCAGCCCCAGCAGCTCGAGCCCGAGCTCGGGCACGGGCTGGAGCATCCCCGTCGCCCCGGTCTGCGGCTCGGCCAGCACCTCGGCGAGGTTCTGGATCGGCGCGCACGGCACCCCGGCCTGCTCCAGGCGCTCGAGCCACTCCGCCTTCGTGCGGGTGCGCACGATCGCCTCGATCTCGGGGATCAGCGCCGCGCGGTTCGTCACCCGCGCGGCGTTCGTCGCGAAGCGCGCGTCCTGCGCCCAGTCGGGCCGGCCGAGCGCCTCGGCGAGCTTGGCGAAGAGCCGGTCGTTGCCGGCGGCGACGATGACCGGGCCGTCCTTCGCCTCGAAGGCCTGGAAGACCACCAGCCGCCGGCTGCCGCTGCGGTGGGGGACGGGCAGCTCGCCGGTGATCCGGTACGCGGTGTAGTGGCCGGTGAGCCACGCGAGCGCGGTCTCGAACAGCGAGGCGTCCACGACGCCGCCACGCCCCGTCTGCTGGCGGCGCACCAGCGCCGCGAGCGTCCCGATCGCCGTCCACATCCCGGTGCCGTAGTCGAGGATCGAGGTGCCGATCCGCGTCGGCGGCCCGCCCTCGTCGCCGTTCACGGTCATGAGCCCGGCGAACGCCTGGACCATCGGCTCGTAGCCGGGTCTGAGGCGCAGCGGCCCCGTCCGGCCGAACGCCCAGAGCGAGCAGTAGACGAGGCGCGGATACTTCGCCAGCAGCGCCTCGGGGCCGAGCCCGAACGCCTCGAGGACGCCCGGCCGCAGGTTCTGCACGAGGACGTCGGCGTCGCCGAGGTAGGCCGTGAGCCAGGCGACCGCCGCGGGGTCCTTGAGGTCGAGGGTGATCGAGCGCTTGTCGCTGTTCATCGTGAGGAACGCGGGCGAGGTGCCCCGCCAGAACGGCGGACCCCAGCCGCGCGCGTCGTCGCCGCCCTCCGGGCGCTCCACCTTGACCACGTCGGCCCCGAGCGCCGCCAGGATCTCCCCGGCGTAGGGGCCCGCGAGGTTCTGCGCGATCTCGACCACCTTGATCCCCTCGAGCGGCAGCATCGTCCCTCCCGTGTCGGTGAGCCCCGTGTCCGGAAACTATACCGCGCCCCGCGCCGGGCCATCGTGGCAGCCCGCGTTGCCAGGCCGTCCAGCGCGGCGCGCGCGACGGCCGGCACGGCCCTGCCGGCGCCGGCCGGGACGGGGGCGGTCCCGGACGAGCGCACGCCGAACGCGGCGGAACGGCGGACGAAAACGCCGCCCCGCCCGGCGGCGGGCTCGCGCCGGATTCCGGAATCCCGGTGGCAGTGGAATTGCTTCCTTTTCGGCCAGCGAATTCCGGCCTCTCGGCGACGCGGGGCGGACGCCCCGGCGGAGGGATCCCATGACGATGCTCAGACGGGCCGTTCGGCCGACCATCCTGGCGACGCTTGCCACGCTCGCGCTCTGCGGCCCGGGCTCGACGGAGACGAGGCCGGTCGGCGTCGTCGCCTCGCTCCAGGGCACGGCGACCGTCGAGCGGACCGCCGTCGCCGAGCCCGCCCCGCTCAAGTTCAGGGACGACGTCTTCGTGCGCGACCGGATCACGACGGGCGAGCGCTCGGTCGTGCGCATCCTGCTCGGGGGCAAGGCGACCGTCACGGCGCGCGAGCACTCGGTGCTCGTCATCACCGAGCGCCCCGGGACCTCCACCGTGAGCCTCGCCGAGGGCAAGATCGCCGTCGCCGTGGACAAGACCCGGATGCGGCAGGGCGAGGTCGTCGAGATCCGCACGCCGAACGCGGTCGCCGCGATCCGCGGCACGGTCGTCGTCGCCGAGGTCGTGTCGGGCGACGGCGGGCCCGCCTCGACGATCACCGTGCTGCGCGGCCTCATCGACGTGACGCGGCTCGACGCGGCGGGCCGACCCGTCGGCCGGCCGGTGGACGTCGGCGCGCTCCAGCAGATCGGCGTGACGCGCGCGCTGTCGCCCGTGCGGACGATCCCCCGTGAGGCCGCCGGCGGCCTCGGGCGCAGCTTCTCGGTGATCCCGCGGGAGGCGCCCGCGGCGAGCATGCAGCCGCTGATCCGGGCGGCCGTCGCGAACGCGGCGCGCGACCTGACGCGGACGCTGCCGCCGGTCGCGACGCCGGGCGCGGGCGTCGCGCGCGGACGCGTGGACGGCAGCGCGAGCAGCGAGGCGGGGGCGGGCGCGGCGAGCGGCGTGTCGGGCGCGAGCGGCGCGGGTGTGCCCGGCGGCGGCAACGCCTTCGGCGCGGTCGGCGGCGGCCCGGGCAGCGGCACCGTGGGCGCGGCGAGCGGGACGGTGCCCGCGGCGGCGGGGGTGCCGGGCGCCGGCAGCGTGGGCGCGCCGGCGGTGGCGCCGGGCGCGATGGGTAACGGCAACGCGCTCGGCGTCGTCAGCGGCAGGGGCAGCGGGAACGCGTACGGCGTCCTCGGCGGCGGGCCCGGCAAGGGCAAGGGCAAGGACAAGTAGCGCGCGCGTCACCGCTCCCCGTCGCGGCGTGCTACCGTAGCCTCCGCGATGCGCGCCGTGGCCACGGTCCAGATCGACAACGCGAGCGTCCGCGTCACGGAGTGGCGGTTCGCGCCCGGCGCCACGACCGGCCGGCACCGTCACGAGCATCCCTACGTGGTGGTGCCGCTCTCGACGGGCCGCCTCGAGGTCGTGGGGCCCGACGGCGTCGCCCCGGCCGACCTGCGCACGGGCCGCGCGTACTTCCGCCCCGCGGGGGTCGAGCACGACGTCAAGAACGCGAACCCCTTCGAGTTCGCCTTCGTCGAGATCGAGTGGAAAGCCCCGTGAGCGAGCGCGTCAGCGTCGCGCGGCACGCCGGCGTGGCCGACGTGCGGCTCAACCGGCCGGACAAGCTGAACGGCCTCGACGCGGCCATGTTCGAGGCGCTCGTGGCGACGGGGCGGGCCCTCGCCGGCGACCGCGCGCTGCGCGCCGTCGTGCTCTCCGGCGAGGGGCGCGCGTTCTCGGCGGGCCTCGACTTCGCGAGCTTCGCGGCGGCGCGGGCCGAGGGCCGCGCCGTGCGGGACCTGCTCGCGCGCGAGCCCGGCGAGGTCGCCACCTTCGCCCAGCAGGCGGCGTGGGTCTGGGCGGAGCTGCCCGTGCCGGTGATCGCCGCGGTGCACGGCGCGTGCTTCGGCGGCGGGCTGCAGATCGCGCTCGCCGCCGACATCCGCCTGGTCGCGCCGGACGCGCAGCTCTCGGTCATGGAGGTCCGCTGGGGGCTCGTCCCCGACATGACCGGCACGCAGACGCTCCGCCACCTCGTGCGGCTCGACGTGCTGAAGGAGCTGGCGCTGACCGGCCGGGTCGTCACAGGCACCGAGGCGGTCGCGCTCGGCCTGGCGACGCGGCTCTCCGCGACGCCGCGCGCGACCGCGCTCGAGCTCGCGCGCGAGCTCGCCGCCCGGTCGCCCGACGCGGTCCGCGCCGGCAAGCGCCTGCTCCAGCGTGCCGTGACCGCGGGCCTCGAGGAGGGCCTGCGCCTGGAGGAGCGCGTGCAGCGCGCGCTGCTCGATGGCGCCAACCACGCCGAGGCCGTCCGCGCCAACCTCGAGCGGCGCCCACCGCGGTTCGAGGACCCGCCGGCGTGACCGGCCTGCGCTTCGGCCACGCCGCCCCCGGGTTCCGCCCGTTCTGCCACGCCGCGTTCGCGCGGGCGCGGGCCCTGCCGTTCCCGCTCCTGGCCGACGTCCACCGCACGGCCCTCCGCGCCTTCCCGGTGCTCGACGCCGAGCGCAACGTCGCCTACCGCTCGACGTTCGTCGTGGACCGCGAGGGCGCGAGATCCTGCGGGTGCTGGATATGATCGCCGCCCTGCGCCGGTCGGGGTAGAGTTGGAGCCATGAGCCTGCCGCCCCGGGAGGTCTGCGCGAAGCTCGCCGCGAGCATCGAGACCGTCATCAAGGGGCAGTCGTCGGCGGTCCGCAAGCTCCTGGCCGCCTTCGCCAGCGGCGGGCACGTCCTGCTCGAGGACTACCCGGGCACGGGCAAGACCACGCTCGCCAAGGCGCTCGCCCGCTCGATCGGAGCCACGTTCAAGCGCGTGCAGTTCACGCCCGACCTCCTGCCCTCGGACATCCTCGGCGTGTCCGTCTACGACCAGCGCGACCACGCCTTCCACTTCCACGAGGGCCCGGTCTTCACCAACATCCTGCTCGCCGACGAGATCAACCGCGCCTCGCCGCGGACGCAGTCGGCGCTGCTCGAGGCGATGGCCGAGGGGCAGGTCTCGATCGAGGGCCAGTCCTACCGGCTCGAGGAGCTGTTCTTCGTCATCGCGACCCAGAACCCGGTGGAGTTCCGCGGCACGTACCCGCTCCCCGAGGCGCAGATGGACCGCTTCGCCCTGCAGTTCAGCCTCGGCTACGTCGCGCCCGAGGAGGAAGTGGCGATCCTCTCGGCGCAGGCGCGGCGGCACCCGATCGACGACGTGACGCCGTGCGTGTCCCTGGCGGACATGCTCGGCGTGCGGGAGAGCGTGGCGGCGGTGCGGATGACCGACGAGCTCAAGCGCTACGTCGTCGACGTCGTGAGCGCGACGCGCTCGGCCGAGGGCGTGCAGCTCGGTGCGAGCCCGCGCGCCTCGCTCGCGCTCATGAAGGCCGCCCAGGCCCTCGCCCTGCTCGAGGGCCGCGAGTTCGTGATCCCCGAGGACGTCCAGGAGATCGCCGTGTCGGTCGTCGCCCACCGCATGGTCGTCGACCCCCAGGCGCGCTTCTCGGGCGTCACCACCGCCTCGGTCGTCGAGGAGATCCTCAAGAAGGTGCCGGTGCCGGTCTAGCGGGGCGCCATGCGGCGAGTCTGGTACCGCTGGTTCCGGTCGGTCTCCTCGCTCCAGCACCGGCTCGGCCGGCGGCTCACGCCCGCCGGGCGGCTCGCGCTCGCGGCGTTCGGGGCGGCCGCGGTCGTCGGGCTCGACACCAACCGCACGCTCGGCTCCCAGGTGTTCGCGCTCCTGGGCGCGCTGCTCGTGCTCGCCACGGCGGCGAGCGCGACCTTCCGCGCGCGGCTCTCGGCGCGCCGCGTCCTGCCGCGCTTCGCCACCGCCGGCCAGCCGGTCACGTACCGCGTCGTGCTCACGAACGAGACCGACGCGCGCCAGGAGGGCCTCGTGCTGCTCGACGACCTGGCCGACCCGCGCCCGTCCTTCGAGGAGTTCACGCGCGCGCGCGAGCCCGGCGAGGAGCGGCGCAACTGGTTCGACCGCACCGTCGGCTACCCTCGCTGGATGTGGCTCGTCGCGCGCAACCGGGGCGCCGTGATCCCGCGGCGCCCGGTGCCGCCGCTGCCGCCGCGGGACGAGGTGGAGGTGCGCGTGGAGGTCACGCCGATGCGCCGCGGGCGGCTCCGGTTCGCTGCGGTGACGATCGCGCGCCCCGACCCGCTCGGCCTCGTGCAGGCGCTCCGGCGGCTGCCGCTGCCGCAGTCGCTCGTCGTGCTGCCGCGGCGCTATCCGGTGCCCGACATCGGGCTGCCGGGCACCCGCAAGTACCAGCCGGGCGGCGTCGCGCTCGCGTCGTCGGTCGGCGACTCGGAGGAGTTCGTCGCGCTGCGCGACTACCGCCCGGGCGACCCGCTCCGGCGCATCCACTGGAAGAGCTGGGCGCGCGTCGGCAAGCCGGTGGTGAAGGAATACCTCGACGAGTTCTTCGTGCGCCACGCGCTCGTGCTCGACACGTTCGGCGCCGCGGACGGCGAGCCGGCGTTCGAGGAGGCGGTTTCCGTCGCCGCGTCGATCGCGGTCTCGATCGACACGCAGGAGTCGCTGCTCGACCTCATGTTCGTGGGCCCCGAGGCGTACTGCTTCACCGCCGGCCGCGGGCTCGGCCACACGGACCGGATGCTCGAGGTGCTGGCGAGCGTCGGCGTGTGCCGCGACAGGCCGTTCCGCGCGCTCCACACCGCGGTGCTCGAGCGCGTCGGCACGCTGAGCGGCTGCGTGTGCGTGCTGCTCGCGTGGGACGCGCCGCGCCGCGAGCTGATCCGCCACCTGCAGGCGCTCGGCACCCCCACGCGCGTCTTCGTCGTGACCGCGCCCGGCGTGGCCCTGCCGGGGCTGCCGGCCGACGCGCGGCACCTGGTCGCGGGGCGGATCCGCGAGGGGCTGGCGCTCGCGTGAGCACGCCGCCGCTCCTGCTCGGCGCCGCGCTCGTCTTCTGGGGCTGGCAGACCGGCCTCGTCTTCTTCGGCCTCGCCGTCGCGACCCTCCTCGAAGGCGCGCGCGCCGTCACGTGGCGCCTCGAGCTGTCGCGGAGCGACTTCAACCGCGTCGCCGACCTGTGCGCCGTCCTCTTCCTGGGCGGCGCCGTCTACCTCTTCGCGACGACGGGCGCCGGGCGGACGGCCGTCGCCGGGCCGCGGGCGCTCACGATCCTGTTCGAGTGGCTGCCCCTGCTCCTCGCGCCCCTGGCCGCCTGCCAGGCCTACAGCGTGGAGGGCCGCGTGCCGCTCACCGCCTTCTTCTGGGCGCTGCGGCGCCGGGCCGAGCGCGACCCGGCGGCGCCGGCCGGCGCGGTGGACTTCGCCTACCCGTACCTGGCGCTCGTCGTGCTCGCGACGAGCGCGGCGAACGTGCGCACGCCCGTGTTCTACGCGGGCCTCTGCGCGCTCGTCGGCTGGGCGCTCTGGTTCGAGCGCTCGCGGCGCTTCCGGCCCGCCTGGTGGGCGGCGCTCGTCGTCGCGGCGGCCGCGCTCGGCTGGGGCGGCCAGGCGGCGCTCCACCGCCTGCAGACCGTCGTCGAGGAACGGGTCTTCGAGTACATCTTCAGCCTCGTGCGCCGGGACCTGGACCCGTTCCGCAGCATGACGGCGATCGGGCAACTCGGCGAGCTGAAGCTCTCCGAGCGCGTCGTGCTGCGCGTGGACCCGGGCCCCGGCGTCCGGGTGCCGCTGCTGCTGCGCGAGGCGAGCTACGACCTCTACAGCTCGCCCGCGTGGTTCGCGTCCGCCGCCGGGTTCACGCCGATCCAGCCGGAGGCCGACGGCGAGACGTGGACGCTCGGGCCGCCCGCCACGGCGCCGCGCACGGTCGCGATCAGCGCGTACCTGCCCCGCGGCCGCGGCGTCCTGACGCTGCCGAACGGCGCGTACCGGCTCGACCGGCTCGCGGCCGTCACCGTGAGCCGGAACCGGCTCGGCGCGGTGAAGGTGGACGAGGGCCTCGGCCTCGTCACCTACGGCGTCCGCTTCGACCCGGCGGCGCCGCTCGACGCGCCGCCGACCGAGGCCGACACGGGCGTGCCGGCGCGCGAGGCGGTGGTCCTGGCGCGCGTCGCCGCGGAGCTCCGCCTCGCCACGCTCCCGCCCGCCGAGGCGGTGCGCGCCGTCGAGCGCTGGTTCCGGCGGAACTTCCGCTACTCGCTCTACCGGCGCGCCGCGCGGCGGGACGTCCCCCCGCTCGAGCAGTTCCTGCTCGAGACGCGCGCCGGCCACTGCGAGTACTTCGCGACGGCGACCGTCCTGCTGCTGCGTGCTGCCGGCCTCCCCGCGCGCTACGCCGTCGGCTACTCCGTGCAGGAGTGGAGCTGGCTCGAGCGGCGCTGGATCGTGCGGCAGCGCCACGCGCACGCGTGGGCGCTGGCGTGGGTCGGCGGCGCGTGGCGGGACGTGGACACGACGCCGTCCGTGTGGGTGGACGAGGAGACCCCGGACTCGCTCCTGGGGCCGGTGGGCGACCTGTGGGCGTGGGCGCAGTTCCTCTTCGCGCGGTGGCGCTGGAGCGAGGGCGGCGACTGGATGGGACCGTACCTGGCCTGGCTGCTGATCCCCCTCATCCTGCTCCTCGCGTGGCGCCTCTGGGCGCGCAAGCGCGTCGGCCGGGGCGGCGCGGCGGTGCCGGCCCCCGCGGCACCGCGGCAGCGCCGCGGGGACGATTCGGAGTTCTACCTCGTCGAGCGGGCGCTGGCCGTGGCGGGGCGCGGCCGGCGCCCGTCCGAGCCGGCGTCGGCGTGGGTCGAGCGCATCCACGAGGACGCGCTCCGGCCGCTCGTCCGCCTGCACTACCGCTACCGGTTCGACCCCGCGGGGCTCGACCCGCGCGAGCGCGCGGCGCTGCGCGCCGCCGCGCACGCGTGGCTCGCCGAGCGCGAGCCGGTCGCGCGCGCGTAGCCCCGCGCCGCCGGGCTCAGCGGGCGTGGCGAACGGGAGCACAGGCGCGGCGCCCGAGGCCCTCGAATCGCCGGGCGTTGCGCGCCGGCGCCCCTCCGGAGTCTAATCGGGCGCATGACCCGGGGCGTCGTCGGCACGCGCGACGGGATCCGCCTCCACTACCGCCGGCTCGGCCGGGGGCCGGGGCTCGTGCTCCTGCACGGCTACCCCCAGACCGGCCACATGTGGCGCAAGGTGATGCCGGTGCTCGCCGAGCAGTTCACGGTCGTCGCCCCCGACCTCCGCGGCTACGGCGACTCGGACCGGCCGGCCGCCGGCTACGACAAGCGCACGATGGCCGCCGACGTCGCCGACGTGATCGCCGCCCTCGGACTCGCCCCGGTGACGCTGGTCGGCCACGACCGCGGCGCGCGCGTCGCCCACCGCCTGGCGCTCGACCACCCGGCGCTCCTCACGCGCCTCGTCCTCCTCGACATCGCGCCCACGTACGACGTGTTCGAGCGCACCGACCGCGTGAGCGCGCGCGCGCGCTGGCACTGGTTCTTCCACCAGGTGCCGGACCTGCCCGAGGCGCTCACCGCCGGGCGCGAGGACGTCTACCTGCGCTTCCTGTACCGGAGCTGGGCGTGGAACCCGGCCGCGATCGAGGAGGAGGCGATCCAGGAGTACCTGCGCTGCTTCCGCCAGCCGGGCGCGATGCGCGCCGGGTTCGAGGACTACCGGGCCGCGGCGAGTCTGGACTTCGAGCACGACGGCGCCGACCGCGACCGCAAGATCGGCGTGCCGACGCTCGTCCTCTGGGGCGGCGCCGGGCGCGTGCCGCAGGCCGCGGACATGCTCGGCGTCTGGCGCGCGCGCTGCGCCGGGCCCGTCACGGGCCACGCGGTGCCCGACTCCGGCCACTTCATCCCGGAGGAGCAGCCGCAGGCCGTGGTCGACGCGATCCTCGCCTTCGCCGGGGCGGGCGACGCCTAGCCGGCGCACACGACGCGGTTGCGTCCGGCGCCCTTGGCCCGGTAGAGCGCCCGGTCCGCGGCCTTGACGACCTCGCGCGGGTCGGCCTCGCCCCCGTCGGACTCGGCGACGCCGATGCTGACCGTCACGGAGAGCTTCCGGCGCGGCCCGGCCGCGACGGGCCGCTTGGGCTTCTGCGTGGGGCGGTCGCGGCCGCGCAGCGTGAAGCCCGTGGCCTCGATCGCGCGCCGCAGGGCCTCGAGGTGCGGCAGCGCGTCCACCGCCGAGCGGCCCGGGAAGAGGATCGCGAACTCCTCGCCCCCGTAGCGGAACGCGCGCCCGCCGCCCTCCGTGCGCGTGAGCGTGGCGCCCACCATCCGCAGGAGCTGGTCGCCCGCGTCGTGGCCGTGCTCGTCGTTGAACCGCTTGAAGTGGTCGATGTCCAGCATCGCGATCGCGAACTGGCCGCCGAGCCGCAGGAGCGCGTCCTCGAAGGCGCGCCGGCCCGGCAGCCCGGTGAGCTCGTCGTCGTACGCCATGTGGTGCGACGTCTCCACGAGCGCCAGGACGAGCACGAGCCCGCCCGTCGTGAGGTAGACCGTGGCCGCGAGCCCCGTGCCGGCCCCGACCGCGAGGAACGCCGCCAGCAGCGCCCAGAGGAAGCCCGACTGGATGAGGGTCTGCCGGAGCGCGAAGCGCGCGCTGGCGAGCGCCAGCGCGGCACCGAAGGCGAGGAGCTCGGGCTGCGTGAGCGCCGCGCCCCGGAGGCCGGGCCCCCCGGCGCGCCCGGCGTCGAGCGCGCGCGCCAGGCTCTCCAGCTCGGGCTGTCGCACGAGCACGACCGCGAGCGGCTGGATCAGCAGCAGGGCGAGGGTCAAGCGGCCGGCGCCCGCGCGCAGCGAGCGCTCGGAGTGCCAGGCCAGGACCGCGAGGTCGAGCGGCAGCAGGAGCGCGACCGCCGCCGTCACCGCGCGGTCGGCCGGAGCCGCCCCGGCGTCGGCGAAGGTCGCGAGCGTGCGCTCCGCGGCGAGGAGCAGCACGAGCGCCAGGATGGGCTGCAGCCGGTGGAAGCGCCAGCCGAGCAGGACGCCCGCGCCGAAGACGATCCACGGATAGACGGGGACGAGCGGCTCGAGCGCGCCGCGGAGCGCGTCCACCTGCAGGGACACGGCGGCTCCGAGGAGCAGCAGGCCGCCGGGCAGGGTGTGCGGGAGGAGCTTGTTCAGCTTACTGCGGCGGGTACCGGAACGGTGCCCAGCCCGACGTCGTGAGCGGCGGCGGCGTGTACGGCGCGGCGGGCTTCGCGGCCCTGGCCCGCCGCGGCGCCTGGGCCGCCGGCTTCTTCGCCGCGGTCTTCCGCGCGGTGGTCTTCGTCCTGGGCTTCGACACCGTCTGCTTCTTCACGGCCTTCTTCGCGGTCTTCTTCATGGGGCGCACTTTACAGGCTCGCCGAAACGTGGTCAATGGAAGCATGCGCCGCGCGACGCTCGCCGTGCTGCTCCTCGCCTGCGCCGCGGCCCCGGCGGCCGCGCAGGCCCTCGACCCGGCCTCGGAGGAGGCGCTCGCCGCCGTCCTCCGGCTGCTCCAGGACCCGGCGCAGCGCGGCCCGGCGGTCGCCGGCGACCCTCGGGCCGCCGCGATCGACCGCGAGGTCCAGACCCTCGCGGGCTCGCCGGAGCTCGCCCAGGCGTTCTACGAGCTCGCCGCGGAGGTCTTCGCGGACCTCACGCGCGGCACGGGCGGCGACGCGCGCCGGCTGGGCGAGGCGCTCGAGCGGGCGAAGGCCGACCCGGAGGCCTTCACGGCGCTGCTGAGTCCCGCGACGCTCGACCGGCTCCGCGCGCTCGCGGTCCGGATCTCCGACCGGCGCCGCTGACGGTTGCCGGCGCGCGCCGTGAAGGGCATTGACCTCCCGCGCGTCCTCCACTATGAGGGGATCATGGGACGGAGCGGCCGGGCGCTCGGACTCGTCGCGCTGGGCCTGCTGGCGCTCGGCGCGCCCGCGGGCGCCGGCGCCGCCGAGCCCGTGCGCTGCGCGAGCATCAAGACGGTGCGGGTCAGCGACCTCGGCATGACGCCGAGCCCGCTGCCGCAGGGCGAAGCGGTGCAGCGCTGGGTGGCGAAGCTCGAGGTGGCCGGCAGCGGGGAGTGCGCCGTGCGCCTCCGGGTCCGCGAGGGCGCGCGGCCCGCGAGCGTCGAGCTCGTGTGGACGCTGCGGCCCGGGCTCAACGTGATCCCGATCCCCGGCGCCCCGGGCTTCCGCGTCGCCGCCGGCACGCCCTGCTTCCACGTCGCGGCGGACCTGCGGGGCGGCGCGCGCCCGCTCGACGGCCCGCGCTTCTGCGCGAAGCGGCAGTCGGGCAGCCCGCCCGCGTTCACGCTCGAGTAGCGCGTACTGGTCGAGCTCACGTGACCGGCGCGTCGCTCGAGCGCCTGCGCGACCGGCGCTTCCGCCGGCTGCCCTCGCTCGCCGTGCGGAGCGAGCGCGCCGCGCTCGCGTTCGTGGAGGCCGTCGGGCTCTGCTCGACCTTCTACCGCTTCCCGGAGGGCGTCGCCTGCCTGTGGGAGGCGGTGGTCGGCCGGGCCGAGCCGCGCTGGCCGCGGCGCTCCCACCACGACGCGGGGATCGGCCGCACGTGGGAGCTCAAGGACACGCTGCCGGCGACGAAGCGCGTCTACTACGGCAAGCTCCTCAAGGGTCGGCCGGTGCTGGTCGCGCTGGACCTGTTCCCGGCGTTCTACGCGCTCGTGCGGGGCCGCCAGCGGGCGCGGGACTTCGAGGCCGAGTACGCGGCCGGCCGGATGTCGCACACCGCTCACCACGTCCTCAAAGCCCTGGTGCGCGAGCATCCGCAGTACACGCGCGGGCTGCGCGCCAACTGCTTCATGCTCGAGCCCCGGCGCACGCGCGAGTTCGAGCGCGCGATGGCCGAGCTCCAGCAGGGCCTGTGGATCGTCAAGACGGAGGAGCGGTACGAGCCGAGCTTCTCCTACCGCTGGGACCTGCTCGAGGCCTGGCTGCCGGACGCGGTGGCCGAGGGCCGGCGCCTGGCGCGCAGGGCCGCCGTGGAGCAGCTGACCGAGCGGTATCTGCGCGGCGCGGTGTACGCGAGCGCGCCGGCACTCGGCCGCCTGTTCGGCCTCCGGCCGGACGACGTCGCGCCGGCCACCGCGCGGCTCGTCCGGGCGGGGGCGCTCCGCGCCGGGTGCGCCGTCCCGGGCTGGCCGGGCCGCTGGCTCGTCCACGCGTCCGCGCTGCACCCGCGGGCGAAATAGTTCTCGGCTATACTCGCCCGACGCCGCCGGCATGCGGGGAGTGTAGCCCGGCGGCGCGGAGGGAGACGCGATGGTCCAGATCGAGAAGGTGGCGGCGAAAGGCGTGTTCGATCCCCCGACGTACAGCCAGGCCCTCAAGGTGACCGGGGCCCAGGCGGTCGTGTTCGTCTCGGGCCAGGTCGCCTACGACGCGAGCGGCGCCGTCGCCCACCCGGGCGACTTCACGGCGCAGGCGCGGGAGGCGTTCCGCGCGCTCGTCGCGCAGGTCGAGGCGGCGGGCGGGACGACGGCGAGCATCGTGAAGCTCACCACGTACCTGACCGACCTCCGGCACCGCGCGGACCTCGGGCCGATCCGCGCGGAGATCTTCGGCGCGCGGCTCCCTGCCTCCACGCTCGTCGGCGTCACGGCGCTCGCGCAGCCGGGCTGGCTGATCGAGGTCGAGGCGATCGCGGTGCTCTAGCCCGGATGAGTTTCGAACGGTCATCGCGCCAGCGCCGTTCGCGAATCATGCGGGCTGGGCGTTGGCTAGGCGGGGCGCGGGGGCGGCGCGCTCAGGGGTCGCTGCAGTCTCGAAAGGCGCCGCAGGTCGTGCAGACGATCTTGCACTGGCGCTCTTCCATCCGCGCACCGCAGCGCTCGCAGGTGTGCACCCACTCCGTGACTCCCGGGCGGGCGGGGCTCGGCGACGGGCGCGGGCGCTGGTCCATCCGGCTGGTACACTACCTCGCGTGAGCGAGCGCTGGCAAGATCCCGAGTTCCTGCGCCACGTCTTCGACCAGACGCAGGTGGTGCGGAAGCCCCTGCACGGGATCATCACGGGCTACCACGTGCTGCCCTACATCCTCGTCGGCGCCGAGCCGGACCATCCCGGGCGCTCGGTGGAGGTGCGCGGGCGCATCAAGGTCTCGCCGCGGCTCGTGCTCGCGGCGGGCGGCGACGGCCCGACCTACGGCGAGGTGTTCGGCGAGACCGAGCTGATGGACCGCCGGCTCGTCGCCCGCGTCTTCAGCTTCCGCTACGCGCCGCGCGTGGCGCTCGAGAGCGAGGACCTGCGGATCCGACGCCAGGAGCGCGACGCCCACGGCCACCTCGAGCGCGTGCTCGAGGAGCTCCAGCAGCGCGAGGTCATCAACACCGGCGTCATCGCCTCGCCCGACGCGCGCTTCTACCCGGTCTCGCTCGACCGGTTCATCCGGGAGATCCTCGACCAGGAGTTCCGCGACTAGCCCCCGGACGGCCGCGCGCGCCCGGCTCAGCGGGGCCAGTACATGATCACCGCGACCCCGAGCAGGCACAGCGCCCCGCCCGCGACGTCGAAGCGGTCCGGGGCGATGCCGTCCACGGCCCACCCCCACAGGACGGCGAGCACGACGAACACACCGCCGTACGCGGCGTAGGCGCGCCCGAAGTGCGCGGGCTGATAGGTCGGGACGACGCCGTAGACGACGAGCAGGGCCGCGCCGGCCAGGCCGACGGCCCACGAGGCGCCGGCGCGCCACCACTGCCAGACGAAGTAGCCGCCGCCGATCTCGCAGGCGCCCGCCGCGACGAAGAGCAGCAGCGATCGCGCGATGCCGAGCATCCGTGGCTCCTTTCCCGGGCGGGGGGCCCGGTGCCGGCGCGGGTCAGACGACCCGGGGCGTCATGGTGCCCGCAGTCTAGCGGCGTGAGCCTTGACACGTCAAAGCGCAGGATGCTATGCGTGATAGGCTCGAACCCGAACCCCGCTCAGCAGGAGGGCCCCCATGACCATCAAGACCCTCGGTGCCGTCCTCGTCGCCGCCGCCGTCCTGGCCGCGAGCCTCCCCGCCGGCGCGCAGGGGCCGATCCGCGTCGGCGCCTCGATGTCGCTCACCGGAACCTACGCCAAGCTGGGCAACTACCAGCACGAAGGCTACAAGCTCTGCGCGAAGCAGATCAACGACAAGGGCGGGCTGCTGGGCCGGAAGGTCGAGTTCGTCGTCTACGACGACCAGTCGACGCCGGCCACCGCGGTGCGCCTCTACGAGAAGCTCATCACCGAGGACAAGGTGGACGCGCTGATGGGCCCGTACTCCTCGCCGGTGACCGAGGCCTCGGCGAACGTCACCGAGAAGTACAAGAAGGTGATGGTGACGCCGCTGGCGGCGACCACCTCGATCTTCAAGAAGGGCCGCAAGTACATCTTCATGGTCATCTCGCCGGCGGAGGTCTACCTGGAGGGCCTCGTGGACATGGCCGCCAAGCGTGGGCTCAAGACGGTGGCCGTCGTGTACGAGGACACCCTCTTCGCGAAGGCCTCGGCGGTCGGCGCGGTCGATCTGGCCAAGAAACGCGGCATGGAGGTCGTCTTCCAGGAGGGCTACCCGAAGGGGAACCAGGACTTCTCCGGCATGCTCACGAAGATCAAGGCGGCCAACCCGGACGTGCTGGCGGCCTCGACCTACTTCGACGACGCGATCGCGATCACGCGCCAGATGAAGGAGCTGAACGTCAACCCCAAGATGTACGGCGTCACGGTCGGCGGCGACCTGCCGGAGTTCTACAACCTCCTCAAGCAGAACGCCGAGTACATCACCGGGGCGACCCAGTGGGAGGCGGCGCTGCCCTATCCCGGCAACACGGAGTTCGCCGGGGCCTACAAGAAGGAGTTCGGCCGCGAGCCCGTCTACCACTCGGCGGCCGGGTACGCCGGGTGCACCGTCTGGGCGGAGGCCGTCAGGCGCGCCGGGAGCCTGGACAGCGAGAAGGTGCGCGAGACGCTCCTGAAGCTCGACACGAAGACGGCGTTCGGCGGGTTCAAGGTCGACGCGGACGGGTTCCAGACCGCCCACAAGATGGTCACGACGCAGTGGCAGGACGGGAAGAAGGTCATCGTCTGGCCGGACGAGCTGGCGACCGGGAAGCTCCGGTTTCCCACGCCGCCCTGGAACCAGCGCTGAGCGCTTGAGCGTCCGCCGGTTCGTGCCGGCCTCGCGGACCCCGCGATGAATGTCGCCATCACGCCGGCGATGGTCGGCCAGGTGGTCATCTCCGGCATCCTGGCGGGGGCGCTGTACTCGATGGTGGCGCTCGGGCTGGCGCTGATCTTCGGGGTCATGCGCGTCATCAACATCGCCCACGGCCCCCTGCTGATGCTGGGCGCCTACACGACCTTCTTCCTGCACAGCCTGTTCGGGCTGAACCCCTACCTGTCGGTCCCGGTGACCATGGCGGTGCTGTTCGTCGTCGGCGTCGTGCTCCAGCGGACGCTCGTCTTCCGCGTCGTGGACGCGCCGGAGCTCTCGTCGCTGCTGCTCACGTTCGGGATCTCGATCGGGCTCGTGAACCTGGCGCAGCTCGCCTTCACGTCCGACCTGCGCGCCGTGGAGTACCTGACCGGCTCGTTCCCCCTCGGACCGTTCGCCGTCTCGAAGCCGCGCCTGGTCGCGTTCGTGTTCGCCGCGGGCGTCACCGGCCTCGCCTTCCTGTTCCTGCGCGGGACGCGGCTCGGCAAGGCGATCCGCGCCACCTCGCAGAGCCGGGAGGTCGCGATGGTCTGCGGGGTCGACGTCCAGCGGGTCCACATGCTCACCTTCGGGTTCGCGAGCGCGCTCGCGGCGGCCGGCGGCGCGCTCATCGCGGTGATCGTCGCGATCCAGCCGGAGATGGGCCAGATCTGGACGTTCAAGTCGTTCCTCGTGATCGTCCTCGGCGGCGCCGGAAACTATCCCGGCGCGCTCCTGGGCGGGATGCTGCTGGGGCTCGTCGAGCAGGGGGCCGCGCTCTTCCTGACGACGCAGCTCTCCGAGGTGGTCGCCTACGTCCTGCTCGTCGTCGTGCTCCTCGTGCGCCCGACGGGGCTCCTCGGGGGACGACAGACCTGAAGCGCGCGCTCCTCGCGGCGCTCGGCGTGCTCCTGGCGGCGCTCGCCGTCTACCCGGCGCTCGGGACCGGCTACGGCGTGCGCGCGATGCTCCAGATCTTCATGTGGATCGCGCTCGCGGGCTCCTGGAACCTGATCTCGGGGCTCACCGGCTACGTGTCCTTCGGCCACGTGGCGTTCTTCGGCGCCGGCGCCTACACCGGGGCGATCCTCGTCGCCAAGGCCGACTGGCCCTGGCTCGCCGCCGCGCTCGCGGGCGGCGTCGGCGCGTGCGCCGTCGCGCTGGTGATCGGCTACCCGTGCCTGCGCCTCAAGGGCCCGTACTTCGCCATCGCGATGCTCGGCCTCAACGAGGTGCTGCGGGCGCTCGTCTCGTACTTCGAGGGGCTCACGGGCGGCGGCTCGGGCCTGTCGCTGCCGACGCTCCACGCCACCGTGCCCATCTACTACGCGATGGCGGCGACCGCGGGGGGCGTGACGCTGCTCACGTACGCGATCATCACCTCGCGCTTCGGCCTGCGGCTCATGACGATCCGCGAGGACGAGCTGGCGGCCGAGGCGATGGGCATCGACACCGCGCGGCACAAGCTCTACGCCTTCCTGCTCTCGGCCGTGGGACCGGGGATCGCGGGCGCGCTCGCGGCGCGCGACCAGGGCTACATCGAGCCGGTCAGCGTGTTTCCGCTGGCGACCACGATCACGATGATCGTCATGGTCCTGTTCGGCGGCAAGGGCACGGTCTGGGGCCCGGTCCTCGGCGCCGTGGCGCTGTTCGTCGCCCAGGAGTTCGTGTGGGCGCGCTTCCCGTACGTGCACCAGCTCCTGTTCGGCGCGATCATCGTCGCGGTCGTGCTCCTGATGCCGCGCGGGGTGCTGGGGATCCTCCAGATCCGGTACCGCCTGCCGAGGACCATCTGATGCGGCTCCGATTCACGTCGCCTCACTTCGTTCTCGGTCGTCGCCGATCCTCACGTACAACCGCGTACGCTGCGGTCGGCTCCTCCCTCGGGCCTCGTGATGCTCGTGACTCGGAGCCGCATGATGCCGACTCGTATCGCCTGCCGAGGACCATCTGATGCCGGCGCCCGTGCTCGAGGTCGAGGGGCTCCACAAGCATTTCGGCGGCGTGGCCGCCGTGGACGGCGTCTCGCTCAGCCTCGCCGCCGGCCGGATCTACGGCCTGATCGGCCCGAACGGCTCGGGCAAGACGACGCTCTTCAACTGCGTCACCGGCCTCGAGCGACGCAACGCCGGGCGGGTCCTCCTGAACGGCGAGCGCATCGACGGGCTGCCGCCGTGGCGCATCGCCCTCAAGGGGATCGGGCGCACGTTCCAGATCATCCGCGTGTTTCCCGAGCTGACCGCGCTGGAGAACCTCCTCGTCGTGACGCGCGGCCACCTCGAGGAAGCGCGCGCGCGCGCGCTCGAGCTGCTCCGGTTCGTCCGGCTCGAGGCCCTGCAGGACGAGTACGCGGGCAACCTCTCCTACGGCCAGCAGAAGCTCGTCGAGTTCGCCCGCATGCTGATGCGCGACCCGACGCTGGTGCTGCTCGACGAGCCCGCTGCCGGCGTCAACCGCACGCTGCTGAACGACCTGCTGGAGGCGGTGCGGCAGCTGCGCGAGCGGGGCAAGACCGTGCTCCTCGTCGAGCACGACATGAAGGTCGTCATGGGGCTCTGCGAGACCGTGTTCGTGCTGGACCACGGCGAGAAGATCGCCGAGGGGCCGCCCGGCGCGATCCAGGCCGACGAGCGGGTCATTGAAGCGTATTTCGGCCGCTAGCGGGCTCGCGCTCCTGCCGCTCGCGGCGCTCGCCGCCGTGCTCGCCTGGCGCTCGCGCGCCTGGCCGCTCGTCCACGACGCGCCGATCATGCACTACGTCGCCTGGCGGATCGGCGAGGGCGCCGCGCCGTACCGCGACCTCTTCGACATGAACTTCCCCGGGGTGTACCTGCTCCACCGCGTCGTGCTGGGCGTGTTCGGCGCGTCGGACGCCGGCTGGCGCGCCTTCGACCTCCTCTGGCTCGCGGGCACCGCGCTCTGCGTCGCGGCGCTCGCCCGGCCGTGGGGGCGCGTCGCGGCGGCGGGCGCGGGGCTGTTCTTCGCGACCTACCACCTGGCCGGCGGCGCGTGGCAGGCGGGCCAGCGCGACTTCCTCCTGAGCCCGTTCCTGCTGCTCGGCGCGCTCGGCGTCGCGCGCTGGGCCGAGACCGGCGTGGAGTGGGGCCTGCTCTGGGGCGGGCTCGCGCTCGGCGCCGCGCTCACGGTGAAGCCGCACGCGGCGCTGCTCGTCGCGGGTCTGCTGGGCGTCGTCGCGATCGTCACGTGGCGGCGCGGCGGCCGGCCGTGGATCCCGCTGGCGATCCTCGCGATGGCGGCGCTCCTCGTGCCGATGCTGGTGACGGTGTGGGTCGCGGCGCGCGGCGCGCTCGGCGCCTGGCGCGAGATCGTCTTCGAGTACCTGCTGCCGCTCTACGCGCGGCTCGGGCGTCCCGCCCGGTGGACGCCCTGGCGCTGGGAGGTGTGGGTCCCGATCGGCGTCGGCGTGGCCCTGGCGCTCGTGAGCGCCGGCGTCCACCGGCGCTTCGGGGTGCGCCACGCGGTGGCCGCGGTCGGGCTCGGCTACGGCGTCGCGCACTTCGTCGTCCAGGGCAAGGGCTGGGAGTACCACCTGTACCCGCTGGCCGCCTTCGCGGCCGTCCTCCTGCTCGCCGAGGTCGAGCCGCTGCTCCGCGCCCGCCGCCGGGTGCCCGCGGCGGTGGCCCTCGCGAGCATCGCGGTCGCGACGGCGCTGCTCGGGATCAAGGGCGTGGAGGCGTCCCGGGCGCCGTGGATCGCGGACAAGCAGCGGCGCGTGAGCGCGCTCGTCCGCGACCTCGACGGCCGCGTGGGCCCGGGCGAGTACGTGCAGGTGCTCGACACGACGGACGGCGGGATCGACGCGCTGCTCCGGCTGCGCATCGTGCAGCCGACGCGCTTCGTCTACGACTTCCCCTTCTACCACGATCCCGGCACGCCGATCGTCCACAAGCTCCGCGCGTACTTCGCCGAGGAGTTCGACCGGCGCCCGCCCAAGTTCATCGTCCTCTTCGAGCACGGCTGGCCCGGCGGCGGCTACGCGCGCGTCCAGCAGTTCGGCAGCCTCCGCCTGCGGCTCTCGACGTACCGCCTGGACCGGCGCGGCCCCGGATACCTCCTGTATGCGCGCTGAGGCGATCCGCCGCATCGTGCGCGCGTACGACGACCCGGTCGTGCGGGCCTACTGCTGGGCACGCTTCTGGGTCCTGCGGCAGCGGTTCCTCGACGAGATCGGCCAGTACCTGCCCGAGTCCGGATGCGTGCTCGACATCGGCTGCGGCTTCGGCCTGTTCTCGCTCTACTACGCGACGACCGGGCCCCGGCGGTTCGTGCGGGGCGTGGACCTGAGCGCGCGGCGGATCGCGCTGGCGCGCCGCGCGGCCGCGCGCCTCGCGGTCGAGAACGTGGCGTACGAGCAGGGCGACGCGCGCGACTTCAAGGGCGACGGCGAGGTCGCCGCGGCCTACATGCTCGACATCGTGCACCACGTCGCGCCGGAGCACGTCGGGCCGCTCCTGCGCGAGCTCCACCGCTGCCTCGCGGACGAGGGCGTGCTGCTCGTGAAGGACGTGGACACCCGGCCCGCGCCGAAGCGCTGGTTCACCTGGCTCCTCGACCGCCTGATGGCGCCCGCGACGCCGGTCAGGTACTGGAGCGCCGAGGAGCTGACGGCCGCGCTGGGCGCCGCCGGGTTCGTCGTCCGCCGCCACGCGATGCGCGACTTCCTGCCGTACCCGCACGTCCTCTACGTCTGCGCCAAGCGGAGCGCGGCGTGAGCGCGCCGATCCTCGCGGCCCACACGCTCACCGCCGGCTACGGCACGATGGACATCCTGCACGAGGTCTCCCTCGACGTGCAGGCCGGCGAGATCGTGAGCATCATCGGCCCGAACGGCGCCGGCAAGTCCACCGCCTTCAAGACGATCGTCGGCTTCCTCCGGCCGCGGAGCGGGCGCGTCGTGTTCAACGGCGAGGACATCACCGGCGTCCGGCCCGACCTCGTGCTCCGGCGGGGGCTCGCCTACGTGCCGCAGGGGCGGATCGTGTTCCCGCAGATGACCGTGCTGGAGAACCTCGAGATGGGCGCCTACACCGTGCGCGACGAGCGCCAGATCGCCGCCGCGCTGGAGGCGGTCTACGCGCTGTTCCCGATCCTCCTCGAGCGCCGGTACCAGCGCGCGGGCACGATGTCGGGCGGCGAGCAGCAGATGGTCGCGATCGCGCGGGCGCTCATGGTCCGGCCGAAGCTGATCCTCCTCGACGAGCCCTCGCTCGGGCTGTCGCCGAAGTTCGTCACGCTCATCTTCGACAAGCTCGTCGAGATGAGGCGGGCCGGCTACACGCTCATGCTCGTGGAGCAGAACGCCGCGCGGGCGCTCGCGATCGCCGACCGCGGCTACGTCCTGGAGCTCGGGCGGAACCGCTTCGAGGGGCCCGGCGCCACCCTGCTCGCGGACCCCGACGTCAAGCGCCTCTACCTCGGCGGCTGAGCGGCGCGGCGGAGCCCGCGCCGCGCTACCCGGGGCGCTTCCTGCGCCTGGCGGCCCGGCGGGCCTTCGCGGCTCGGGCGGGCCTGGCGGGTCGGGCGGGCCTGGCGGGCCTGGCGGCCGCCGCCTTCGTGGGGCCGGCCGCCCTGGCGGGGGCGGCGGCCCTGGGGGGGGCCGCCGGGCGGGCGGGCTCGTCCCGCTCGACCGAGACCAGCACGACGCCGAGCGTCTTCAGCAGGTAGGCGTCGTCGCGGACGCGGCGGTCGCTCCTGCGCTTGTCCGGCGCGACGCCGCCGCCGCCGCGCCGGCGCTCGGCCTTGCGGCGGTCCAGGATGATCTCGACGCTGTCGTTGCCGGCGAACTGCTTCCGGAGCAGCTCGTAGAGGTCCTTCCGATCGGCGGCGACGACGTAGAGGTCTCGCTTGCTCATGGCGTCCCCCCAGAGGGTGCGTCAGCCCGCCCGCCGATTTCAAGCCCTTTGCGCGGGCCGGCCGCGGAGGCTACGCTTGGGACGATGAGCCCCGCCCTCTCGGTCGCCGCCGCGCTCGCGCTCGTCGCGGGCCTGCCCGGAGGCGCCGCCGCCCAGGCGCCGCGCACCGTCAAGGTCGTCTTCGAGTTCCGCCAGGAGGCGACGGCGAGCCGCGAGGGGGTCGGGGCGGGCGGGCGCGTCGTGATCACCGAGCCCGGCGGCGTGCGCGGGTCGGGGCGCGTCGGCGTCGAGAGCCGCGAGCGGCGCGTGCGGCAGCGCACGGGGGTCTTCACGCTCGTCCAGGACGGCGGCGAGTCCACGCTGCTCGTCGCCAGCCAGGTGCCGTACCCGCACGTCGCCTTCTACCAGGACTACCTGACCGGCGCGGGCCACCTCGCCACCGGCGTGACCTTCCGCGACGTCGGGACGTCGCTCAAGGTGCGCGCGAGCATCCTGCCCGGCGACCAGGTGCGGCTCAGGCTCACCCCCACGCTCAGCTGGTTCGCCGGCGACCGCTCCGGCGCCATCGAGGTCAACGAGGCCTCGACCGAGCTCGTCGTGCCGTCCGGCCGGCCCGTCGTCCTCGGCGGGAGCACGACCCAGACCCACGAGGTCCTGCGCCGGGTCCTCGGCTACCGGACCACGCAGGCGACCACCGAGACCCTGATGGCGGTCACCGCGACGATCGTCAAGTAGCGCGCCCATCGCCCGAGTCATGCGAGCCCAGGTCCTCCACGCGTGGGGCGGCGAGGTGACGCCCGCCGACGTGCCGACGCCGGCGCCGGCCGCGGGCGAGGCGCTGGTGCGCGTCGAGGCGTGCGGCGTCGGGCTCACGGTGCTCAACGCGATGAACGGCAACCTCGGCGGGCGGCCGGAGGACCTCCCGCGGATTCCCGGCCACGAGCTGGTCGGGATCGTCACCGCGCTCGGCCCCGGCGTCGCGCACCCCGAGGTCGGCCGGCGCGTGATGGCGTACTTCTACCTCGCGTGCGGCGGCTGCGACTTCTGCCGCCTGGCCCACGAGCCGCTCTGCCGCAACCTCCGCGGCTACGTGGGCGTCGCCGCCGACGGGGGCTACGCCGAGTACACCGCGCTGCCCGCCGGGAACCTTCTGCCCGTGCCCGAAGGGCTCGGCGCCGTCGAGGCCACCGCGATCCCCGACGCGATCGCGACGCCCTTCCACGTCTCGCGGCGCGCGGGCATCGGCCCGGCGGACGTCGTCATGATCGTGGGCGCCGCGGGCGGGGTGGGCGTGCACATGGTGCAGATGGCGCGGCTCTGCGGCGCCGAGGTGATCGCCGTCGACCTCGACGCGGCGAAGCTCGACGCGACGCGGGAGCTCGGCGCCGGCACGACGCTCGACTTCCGCGCGCCGGACGCGCGCGCGCGGCTCGCGGCCGCGGCGCCGGCGGGCCCCACGGTGGCGATCGACCTCGTGGGCAGCCGCGAGACGCACGCCTTCTGCCTCGACGTGCTCGCGCGCCGCGGGCGGATGGTCGTCCTGACGACGTTCCCGGGCATCACGCTCGAGGTCGCCTCGCGGCGCCTGGTGACCGAGGAGATCACGGTCCTCGGCTCGCGCTACGCGTCGCGCTGGGAGCTCGGCGAGGCGGCGCGCCTCGTAGCCGCGGGCACGATCCGCCCCGTGGTGTCCGAGGTGGTTCCGCTCGAGCGGGTGACGGAGCTCCACGCCAAGCTCCGCGCGCGCACGCTCTTCGGGCGCGGCGCGATCGCGTTCTGAGCCGGCGAACCCGCACCCTCCGTCCTCGACGCCTTCTGCGGTTGCGCGCGGCTCGGCCTCCGGAGTACCCTGCAGGGGACGCTCAGCCTGTCACCATCGAGCGGACGACCCTCGACGAGGAGAACCGATGGCCAACGAACGGAGCGCAGAGACCCCGTCACCGCGGCCGGCCGGGCAGGCGCAGGCCCAGCCTCAGATCAAGTGGGACGACTCGAACATGACGAGCTCCTACGCGAACGTGTGCAACGTCGCGAGCACACGCGAGGAGGTCGTCCTCCTGTTCGGGATCAACCAGGCCTGGCACAGCGCCCAGAAAGAGATCCCGGTGCAGCTCACGGACCGGATCATTCTGAGCCCCATGGCGGCCAAGCGGCTTTCCGCGCTGCTCGCCAACATCCTCAGGGAGTACGAGGCGCGGTTCGGGGCGCTGCCGGGCTGAGCCGCGCGCGCCGGCCCCCCAACGCGGGCCGTCACACGGCGGCGAGCGCCGCCCGCCAGAGCGGACCGGTGGTGTCGATCGTGTGGTGTTCTCGGAGCCATGCAAGCGCGCGCCCGGCGAGCGCCCTCCGCAGCGCGGCGTCGGCGATCAGCCGCTCGAGGGCCGCGCGCCAGGCCGCCGCGGTGTTCGGAACCTTCAGCGCGACATCCGCGGGCACGGCGCGATACGGGCCCACGTCGGACACGATCATCGGGAGTCCCAGCGCGGCCGCCTCGAGGGCCTTCAGCAGGCTCCGCGCCTCGTTCCACGGGTGCTCGACCAGCGGCGCGACGAACAGATCGATCTCCAGCCGCGCGAGCCGCCGGTAGTGTGCCAGCGGAGGGAGCAGGCGCGTATCGCGCTCCACCCGGGCCTCGCCCACCGCCCAGGCCGGTAGCTCGCCGGCCACGACGAAGGTGAGCTCCGGGTCCTCCGCGAGCAGCGCGCGCAGCGGCGCCTCGAGGAGGGCCGTGTCGCCCCGGTGTCCCGGCCAGCCGCTCCATCCAACCCGCCTGGCCCGTCCCTCCCGTGGCGGGCGGGCCGCCGGCATCGCCTCGAGGTCGAGGGCGTTCGGCACGACGGCGACGTTGGCGTTGAAGCGCGCGACGATCCCGGCGAGCGGCTCCGTCGTGACGACCAGGCCGTCGGCGGCGGCGAGCAGCGCCTCGAGGTCTGGGAGGCTGTCCAGCCGGGGTCCGACGGGATGCCAGGGGCTCGGGTGCCAGTAGTCGTCGTCGAGGCCGACGAGCACCCGGTGGCCGCGCGCCTGGAGCGTGTCGATCAGATACTCGTCGTGCGGGAAGGGGTAGAAGTGCCACGTCGCAGGGGCGCTCCGCGCCAGGGCTTCGATGGCGTCCATCGCGCCGGGGACCCCGAACTGCGGCGAGGCATGGGCGAGCAGCACGGCGTCGACGCCGCGTCCCGAGAGCCAGCGTCTCGGCACTTCGCCGCGCAGCCAGCCGTACGGTGGAGCGACGAGCACCACCCGCCGCGCGTCTGCCGCCGTCATCGGGCCGGCGCCTGGACGGCCTGTCGTCTTGCCATGACCGGGGAGCCAGGGCCATGATCGCACCGCCCGGAATTCGCGTCATCGGGGGAGGGGCGTGGCGGTGACCCGGAGGCACGCCTCCTGACCTGGGCCGGCGGGCCTTCCGGAAATGCCCCGGGTGCCAGCAGAACGGCCCTTGACAACGCACAGGTTTGGTCCGAGAGTGGCGCCGCCACAACCCGTGGCGTCGCTCGCTAGCCCGTAGGAGAACCGCCCAGGTGATTTCCGGGAGGCGCTGGCACTCGCATCCGCGGGTTTCTCGTCTCATCGCCCTGCCTCTGCTCGCTCTCCAAGGGAGCCTCAAATGACCACGCTGCTCGACGCCCGTCCGTCCCGTCCGCGTCGGCGCGCTTCGCGTGTCCGCACGATCGCCGAGCTCTTTTTCCATCGCCTCATGCAATCGATCTACGCGCAGGGCGCCCAGCGGCGCCGTGCCGGCCGCCGGTGGGCGCGTCTCGCGGACCTCGCGCGGCAGCGCCAGGCGTTCGCGCTCGAGACGCTGGAGCCGCGGCTCTTGCTGTCCGCGAACCTCACGTACCCGACGCTCAGCCTCGTCGCCGACATGACGCTGGTCGCGGACTTGAGCGGCTCCGACCCGATCCTGGAGCTGCGCGAGACGGGGAACCTCGGGAACGTCCTCGCCTCCGCCGTGCTGGACAACGCCGGGGAGCACCAGGTCGTCATCCAGCGCGACGGTGGGGACACCAACAGCGACCTCCGGGGCGACACGATCCGCATCGATCTCGACTCGTTCGACCTGCCCGCGCTCGCGACCTTCGTGAGCGGCGACGGCGGGCTCCTCGACATCGACTTCGTGGGCGGCAAGGACATCTCGTTCCTCGAGGGCGTCATCCCGGGCATCGGCAACGATCTCTTCCGCCTGCAGGGCACCGGCCCGACGAGCGTCGGCTTCAACCTCCGGTTCCACAGCTCGAGCGACATCGAGGTCGCCGCCAGCACGTTCACGCTCACCGGCGGCAAGGATCTCACCGTCGAGTCCGACTCGACGATCCACATGACCGGCACGACGCTGAGCGCGCACGACGTGACGCTCAACGCGGGGAAGCCCAGCACCGTCACGGGCGACGCCGACTCGGCCGACTTCCTGCAGCTGCCGTCCGCCGAGGTCACGGTCACGAACTCGACGATCAGCGGTCACGACATCACGATCCTGGCCCTGAGCCAGGAAACGGTGACGATCAACACCGCCAGCAAGCTCGACGGGAAGGTCAACTTCAGCGAGCTGCTGCTGTTCTCGTCCGCCACCGTGGACCTCGACAACGCGGACCTCGCCGCGACCGGCACGATCGACATCGACGCCACGTCGAGCATGCCGAGCCTCACGCTCGCGCGGAAGCCCGATCCGACCGACGGCAGCAAGGACAACACCGAAACCACGACGGACGCCTCGTTCGCGGTCGCGGTCGTCAGCAGCTCGGCCACGGTCACCGTCCACAACGACTCGGACCTGGTGGCGACGGGGGCGGCGACGATCGACGCGACGAACACCGTCCACCTCACGACGACGGCCGACGGCACGCTCGGCAACTCGAGCACCGCGGGCGCCATCGTCGCCGTGAGCGTGGTCTTCGGCGACACGGAAGTCGTGATCAGCGACGCGACGACCTCGATCGACGCAAGCTCGGTCGCGATCGCGGCCACCACCAGCCGGACCGTCGACACGACGGCGAAGGCGTCGCCCAAGGGCGCCAAGGACCACGCCGACGACGGCTCGCAGACGTCCAAGGAGCGGCTCAAGGACCCGAACGACGACAGCGACACGAGCGATCGGGCCGCGACGGGCGAGGGGAACGTCAACTTCGCCGCGACCGTCGCGGTGTCGGTCATCACCGGCCACACGTGGGCCGAGATCGACGACGCGACGATCACTTCGGACACGACGATCGGCCTCACCGCGAGCGGCACCTACGACATCGCCACGATCGGCGACGGCTCGACGACCGACAACAACCCCGAGGGCGTGGGCCTCGGCGTCGGCATCGGCGTGCACGTCGTCGAGGTCAAGGCGTGGCTCACGGGCAGCCCGAGCCTCGACGGGCCGAACGGGATCACCGTGCACGCGGTGATGCCGGACAGCCACTTCGACGTGACCGCGAAGTCCGGGGCGAGCGGGGGGTCGTCGGGCCTTGCGCTCGCCGGGGCGCTGGCGATCAACGTCACGATCGCGAACGTCTACGCGCTGGTCGACCCCGCGGCGACGGTCGACCTCAACGGCAGCAGCCTGACGCTGCTGGCGGAGTCGACGACCCACATCACGGCGAGGGCCGAGGCGAGCATCGACGACGACGACGGCGACGACGACGCCGGCAAGAGCACGGGCGTCGGCGCCTCGGTGGCGCTCACCGTCGCCGACAACGACACGAAGGCGACGATCGGCTCCGGCGTCGTCTTCACGGACGCCGACGACGTGCACCTCACGGCGACGGCGACCCACACGATCGAGACCGAGGCCAAGGGCGGCGGAGCCGGCGGGAACGCGATCGCGCCGGTCGTCGCCGTCTCGGTCGTGACCCTCGACACGGCGACCCAGATCCAGGGCACGGCGCTGCAGCCGGCGCTCGTGGTCGGGGGCGAGCTGCTCGCGGACGCCAGCGGCACGAGCGACGTCAGCACGAAGGCCGAGGGCAAGGCCGTCGGCACCGACGTCGCGGTCGGCGTGGCGATCGCCTTCGGCTGGGCGCAGGACACGGTCGTGTCCGAGACGACGCGCAGCGTCACCACCGGCGGGGCGACACGGTTCAAGGCCAAGGGGCGCTCGAAGAGCCTGGCCGAGGCCAAGGCGAGCGCGGAAGGCGGGGAGGGCGAGGGCAGCGACTCCAGCGGGAAGAACGCCCAGCAGAAGAGCAATCAGCAGCGGGACTTCGGCAACACCCAGGCCAGCGCCAACCGCGGCAGCGGCAGCCACGCCTCGGGCGCGGACAGCAGCAACGACAAGGCCAAGGCCCAGAACCAGGACAACGACAACGTGAGCGTGGCCGCGGGGATCGCCGTGAACGTCGCCAAGGCGACGGCGCGCGCCCAGATCGCGGACGGCGTCACGATCGACTCCGACGGCGCCCTGACGGTCCAGGCCTCCGAGAACGTGGACGCGAGCGCGACCGCCGACGGGACGGTCGCCAACGCCGGCACGGGCATCGCGGCCGCGGTGGCCATCAACGTCGCCCTCGTGACGAACTCCGCCCACATCGGCGACGCGACGATCACGGCCGACGGCGTCAGCGTCAAGGCCGAGATGACGGACGTCGTCTCCGAGGTGACCGACAAGCACTCGTTCTCCGCCCAGGCGACCTCGGGCGCCGGCGCCGACGACATCAGCATCGCGGCCTCGGTCGCCATCAACTACTCGGACGTCGACACGACGGCGTCCATCGAGACGGGCGCGACCCTGAACCTGGCGGACGGCGGCGACGGCGGGACCGGAGTCGGCGGGATCCAGCTCACCGCCACCTCGGTGGCCGAGGACACCGCCAAGGCGCTGCCCGACGAGGACAGCGACGGCGAGGGCGGGGCCGACAGCGCGGGTATCGGCGCCTCGTTCGCCCTGAACCTGGTCCTGCACGACACCACGGCCGAGCTCGAGAACGGCGTCGCGGTGACGGGCACCGGCATCGACCACCTGTCGGCCCAGGCGACCGGCAAGGACGACCTCACGACCGAGGCGAAGAACGGCGCGAAGGGCGACACCGGCATCGGCGCCGCCGTGGCGGTCGTCATCTCCGAGAACCACACGACCGCGCGGGTCGGCACCGGCGGCGTCGTCCATCTCGGCGGCGGCGCCTCCCAGATCAGCACCGACCACCAGGGCACCTTCGGCACGACGGTCAGCTCCGAGGCCGAAGGCTCGGATGCGGCGATCGGCGCCTCCGTCGGCGTGGTCGTCGTCACCGACAGCAGCACGGCGACGCTGGCTCGCAGCGTGGACAACGCGAGCGGTAGCTTCACGGTCCAGGCCAAGTCCAAGATGTCGAGCACGCTCGAGGTGAACGCGAGCGCGGGCGGCGAGAAGAAGCAGTCGGAGGGCGGTCAGAGCGCGGACTCGAAGTCGAGCGGCGCCGCGAACACCACGAACGTCACGGGCAACGCCGGCTCGCAGTCGACGCCGTCGGCGAGCGGGCAGACCAGCGCCGCGAGCGGCACGGCCGGCGGCGAGTCGGGCGGCGGCTCGAGCGGCGTCGGCGTCGCGGCCGCGGTGGCGGTGAGCTACATCGGCCTCGACAACATCGCGGAGGTCGCCAGCGGCGCCGACATCACGACGACCGGCGCCGTGAAGGTCAGCGCGCAGGCCGAGGTGGACGAGACCTCGAAGGCCCTCGGGCTCGCGGTCACGCTCGAGGACTCGAACATGATCGGCGCGGCGGTCGGCGTGAACGTCGCGAGCATCAACAACAAGGCGCGCGTGCTGGGCGGCTCGGTCATCCACGGCGACGGGATCACGGTCGAGGCCGTCACGACCGGCAGCAACAAGAACGAGTTCATCGTCTGGGGCGCTGCGGCGGCCGGCGGCACGGGCGACATCGGGATCGCAGGCTCGGTCGCCGTCAACGTGGTGACGTTCACCACGGAGGCCTCGGTCGCGAACACGGCGCACCTGCTGTCGACGGGCGCCCTGCACGTCACGGCCGAGAACCAGCTGATCCTCCAGACGATCGCCGCGGGCGTCGGCTTCTCGAGCGGGACGTCGGTCGGCGCGGCCGTGGCCGTGACCGTGGTGACCAGCGACACGGACGCGTTCATCGCGGGCGCCGCGGACGCCGCGGGCGCGCTGACGGTCGACGCCACGACGACGCTGGCGCCCCCGCCGACGCTCGACCTGCCGGACAACTCCGTCGTCGACGACCCGGCAATCGCGATCAGCTCGGCGGCGCTGGCGGGCGGCGGCAGCAACGGCGGCGTCGGGATCGCGGGCGCGGCCGACATCACCATCTACACGGTCAACACCCACGCCTACATCGCCGGGACCGCGGCCGTCAACCAGGACGGCAGCATCACCCCGAGCGGCCAGTCGGTGGGCCTGCACGCGTCCAGCACGATCGACATGACGAACGCCGCGGGCGCGCTCGGCATCTCGACCGATTCCACCGGCGTCGGCGCCGGGCTCGAAGTCAGCGTGATCTCCAAGGACACCGAGGCCTACATCACGACCGGCGCGACCGTCGACTCCGCCGGCGCGCTCACCGTCGACGCCGACTCGTCGGAGGACATCGTCTCGATCGCCGCGAACGCCGGCATCGGGAACTCCGTCGGCGTCGCCGGCTCCGGCACGGTCCAGGTGCTCACCACGACGACGCGGGCATACATCGGCGGCGCGACCGTGCACGCGGGCGACATCGACGTGACGGCCGACGGCCACCTCGACGCGACGATGGTCGCCGGGTCGATCGGCGCGAGCGCGGGCTCGGCCGGCGTCGGCGCGGCGGCCAGCGTCCTCGTCCACACCGACACGGTCGAGGCCTACATCGGCGACAACGCGGTCGTGACCTCCGACGGCGCGACCGGCATCACGATCGCCGCCACCTCGAGCGAGGACCTGATCACGATCGCCGCCGCGGGCGGCGGCGCCAGCACCGCGGGGGTCGCGGGCTCGGCCGTCGTGAACGTCCTCACGGAGCACACGCACGCGTTCATCGGCCGCAGCGCGAACATCACCGTGAACGACGGCGCCTCGGGCAAGCCCGACCTGTCGGTCCACGCCCAGGACGACACGGACATCGTCTCCGTGGCCGGCAACCTCGCGGCCGGCGGCACGGCCGGCGTGGGCCTCGGTGCCGACGTCGCGACCATCACCAAGGACACGCTCGCCTACATCGACTCCAACGTCACGGCGGAGGTCGAGGGCGACATCGAGGTCAGCGCGGTCGCGAGCGAGGACGTCACCTCGGTCGCGGCGGGCATGAGCCTCAGCGGCACGGCGTCGGTGGCCCTCGACGCGTCGGTGCACATCGTCACGAACCAGACGCGGGCGTGGATCGGCGACGATCCCACGGGCGGCCCGGCCTCCGCCGGCGCCGGCCACGTGCACGCGGGCGGCAACGTCGTCATCACCGCCGACGACCAGACCGAGATGGACAAGATCGTCGGCGTGCTCGCGGTGTCCGGCACCGCCGGCGTCGCCGCCTCCGGCGCGGTGAGCGTCGTCAGCAAGACCACCGAGGCCTTCATCGGCGCGGGCGCGTGGGTTTCGGGCGACGGCACGACCAGCGCCGTGCTCGTCAACGACGGCAGCTTTGGCGAGGCGTTCAACAACGCCGCCCCGACGTTCGACCCGAACAACGCCGGCGGCGAGGGCATCCACGCCGATTCGGTCTCGAGCAGCCCCGATTCGACGTCACTGAAGGCCCAGGGCGAAGTCCACACGCCGACGATGAGCAACATGGACTCGAACAACGACGGCAACTCGGAGGCGACGGATCCGTCGCTCTCCGGCGCCCGCTCGGTGAGCCCCGGCCAGCAGTCCCGGCGCGGTGTGGCGCTCGCCGCCACGAACCGGGACGACATCGCGACGTTCACGATCAGCGTCGCGGGCGGCACGGCGGGGGTCGCCATCTCCGCCGGCGTCAACGTCATCAGCACGAACACGAACGCCTACATCGGCGACAACGCGCAGGTGAACCTCGGCGGCGGCGCAGACGCCGCGCAGTCGGTCAGCGTGGCGGCCGGCAACGACTTCTACCACCTGGCCGTGGCCGGCTCGCTCGGCGTGGGCGTGGTGGGCGTGGCGCCCTCCGTCGACGTCACCGTGCTCAGCAACACCACGCTCGCCTCCATCGGCGCGGGCGCCGTCGTGCACGCCATGAACGACGTCGAGGTCGAGGCGCACGCGGACGAGCACGTCGTGCAGGTCGCCTTCGGCCTGGGCGGCGGCGTGGTCGGCATCGGCGGCGCGGTCGACGTGCTGACCATCAACAACACCACCACGGCCACCATCGGCAACGCCACCGTCGTCGCGGGCGGCGACGTCGCGGTCATCGCCACGGACAATACCGACATCACGATGGTGTCCGGCGGCATCGCGGGCGGCTTCGTCGGCATCGGCGCGTCCGTGGGCGTGATGGTCATCAACAAGGACACCTCGGCGTTCATCGCCAACGGCGCCGACGTCGACGCCGACGGCAGCGGCAGCGGCTTCGGCGGCATCCTCAACGGCGAGATCGGCGGGGGCGACCCCGACACGCTGGCCGAGGCGCACGGCGTCATCGTCCAGGCGCAGTCGAAGGAACAGGTCCTCCACCTCGTGATCGCGGCCGGCGTGGGCTTCGTCGGCGTGTCCGGCGCGGTGGCGGTCACCCTCGTCGACTCCGACACCACCGCCTTCATCGGCAGCAACGCGAGCATCAACCAGGGCGCCGGGCTCAGCGGTGACGCCGATCAGGGCGTCTACGTCGGGGCCTCCAACCAGGCGCACCTGTCGACGTTCGTCGTCGGCGTGGCCGGCGGCGTGGTCGGGGTCGGTGGCGCCGTCGACGTCGGCAGCCTCAACAACGACACGCTGGCCGAGATCCGGAGCGGCGCGGTCGTCGACGCCGAGAACGACGTCGAGGTCAACGCGGTCGGCATCCACGAGGTGGACGGCTTCACGCTCAGCGGCGCCGGCGGCCTCGTCGGCCTCACCGCCGCCGTCTCCGTGTGGTCGGTCGGCAATCCGATCTCCTCGGACTACCAGAACGACGAGGGCACGCACGCGTCCGCGACCGCGGGCGACAACGGCTCGGCCACGGACGACGCCGCCGACCAGGGCGGGAAGTCCAGCGGCCAGGTCTCCGGCCTCCTCGGCGGGTTCTCGGGCGACGGCAGCGGCAACAGCAAGACCAGCCAGAACCGCGTGGACTCGGGCACGCAGAGCGCGGGGACCAGCCTGTCCGGCTCCGCGCCCTCGACGACGGCCATCCAGGATGCCGTGACCGGCGCGGCGCCGTCCACCGGCACGGTGGCGCGGATCCAGGGCGGCACCACCAACGTGGAGGCCGGCCACAACATCGAGGTCACGGCCAACGAGGACGTCGACATCGAGATCATCACCGGCGGCGTCGCGGGCGGGTTCGTCGGCGTCGGCGCGTCGATCGCCGTGGTGAACGTGGGCGTGAACGCCGAGGCCGAGGCGGGGGGCACGCTCAAGGCGGGCAGCGCCGGTCACATCAACGTGAAGGGCATCCTCGACGACGACATCGTCGTCACCTCCCTGTCCGGCTCCGTCGGCTTCGTCGGCCTGGGCGCCGCCGTCGTCGCCATCAGCGACGCGAGCACCGTGTCGGCCGGCATCCTCAACAACGCGACCATCATCCGCGCGGGCAGCGTGCTCGTGTCCGCCGTCGGCGACCAGAACCTCCACGGCCACGCCGGGCAGCTCAGCATCGGCGCCGTCGGCGCCGGTGCCGCGTTCGTGATCATCGACGTCGACAACGGCTCGGCGACGGACACGCGCGCGTTCATCGGCAGCAACGTCGAGATCGGGCAGAGTGGAACGGTCGGCAGCGTGTCGGTGAGCGCGGCCTCGACGGTTACGGCCTACGCCCAGACGGAGGCGCTGGCGGGCGGCATCGGCGCGATGGCCGGCAACTTCGCCTTCGTGGACGTCACGCCGGAGATCGAGGCGACGATCGGCACCGGCGGGCACATCACGGTGACGGGCGGGGTGTCCGTCGCCGCGACCGCCACGCCGTTCGCGCGCGCCGAGACGTTCGGCATCGCCGTCGGCGTCCTCGGCGCCGGCTTCTCGCTCGCCGACGTCGAGGCCTCGCCCGTGGTCACGGCAGTCGTGGCCGGGACGATCGTCGCGGGTAGCCTGAGCGTCACCGGCAAGCAGCAGGTTGGCGCCAGCGGCTACACGGCCAAGGCGAAGACGACCGGCTCGGCCGGCGGCCTCGTCGGCCTCGACGCCACCATCAGCGAGGCGACCGACAACGGCGAGGTCTCGGCCTCCATCGGCGACAACTCGACGCTGACCATCACCGGCCAGACCAAGGTCGAGGCGAAGAACGACAGCCGGCAGCTGGCGGACTCCAGCAGCAACACGGTTGGCCTCGTCGCGGGCGGTATCGCGACGGGCATCGCGTCGTCGGACACGGTGACGCACGCTTTCGTGGGCAACAACGTCAAGCTCACCGGCGGCACCCTCGTCATCATCGCCCACGGCACGGACGACAACTTCGCCGACACGGTCTCGGGCAGCATCGGCTTCGTGCTCTCGGGCGCGGCGGCCGTGGCCGACACGAACAACGACAGCACGACCACCGCGGAGATCCTGGGCGGCAACTCGTCGCTCCGGAAGATCAGTCTCGCGGGCGGCGGCGGCCTCGACGTCACGGCGGAGCACACCGCGAAGTTCAACACGCGCCTGCGGACGTTCTCGGGCGGCCTTCTGGCCGGCGCGGGCGGCTCCGCGGACAACGACGTGACCGCGCACACGACCGCGCGGGTCGGCGCCAACGCGATCGTCGTCGCGAAGGACATCGACGTCGAGGCCATCACCCACGCGTACAAGCCCTCGCTGGGCGAGGCGAACTTCGACGGGACGGCGGGCGGCTTCATCTCCGGCGGCGGCGGCGACGACACCTCGACCATCAACTTCACCACGCTGGTCGACGTCGGCGTCGGCGCCTCGCTCGACGTGATCGGCGACCCGAGCAACCCCGGCGGCTTCATCCTGAAGGCCTACAACGACTTCGACGTTCACGACAAGGTGGTGTTCGACACGATCGGTGCGTTCTCCGGGCTCGCCGCCTACAGCACGATCGTGACGAACACCGACCTCGCCAAGGTGAACGTCGGCGCCAACGCCTCGCTGACGAGCATCGGCGCCATCAGCCTCTTCGCGCGCGGCGGCGGCACCATCAAGTCGAACGTCGAAGCGGAGGCGATCGGCCTGGCCACGGTCATCCTCGTGGACGCCAAGAGCCGCGTGTACCCGGACAACGAGATCTTCGTCGGCGCCGGCGCGTTCATCCACGCCAAGGGCGACCTCGGTCTCTACGCCGGCACCGACGCCAACTTCGTCCGCGACAACTACGTCATGGACGCGACCGCCGAGACGGTGGCCGGAAGCGCGATCCCGCTCGGCGACACCGACTCGCACACCATCCTCATCACCGACAACACGATCACGATCTCGACCGGGGCCCTCCTCGAGACGGCCGGAGAGGCGACGCTGCAGGCCGAGCGCAAGGGCCTGTCGGACCTCTCGGGCCTCGCCAAGGGCACGAGCTGGGTGAGCGCGGTCCAGGACTTCCTGAACGGCGCCGCGACCGCGTTCATGCAGGACGCGGACATCGAGCAGGAAGGCCACGGCACCGTCATCATGAACGGGACCGTGCGCACGGGCATCGAGCGGCACAAGATGCTCACGCTCTTCGAGTGGGCGGACGAGGGCGTGAACGGCGGCCACATCCTCGGCGAGGGTGTCGGCTACACGCAGACCGGCGGCGTGACGTTCACGTCGCAGCCCGAGGTGGTCAGCTCCGAGCTGCTCCAGGAGCTGCAGCACGCCCGGGACCAGCTGAACCAGTACGGCAACACGAACGCGACCCTGAAGGCCTTCTACGAGGGCGAGATCGCGCGCATCGAGGGCGAGCTCGCGGCCGAGGGGCTGTTCGAGTTCCGGAGCATCGAGATCGCGGGCCACGGCCTCAGCACCGGCGACACGGTCGTCTATCACAACACGGGGGGTGCCGGCGCGATCGGCCCCCTCGTCGACGGCCAGAGCTACTACGTCCGCAAGATCAGCAACAACCAGTTCGCCTTGTCCACGGTGAACACGGGCAACGTCGCCGACGACTACCGGTTCTTCCCGGCCGGCGCCAGCTTCACGCACAGCGTGACGAAGGGCGGCACGACCCTGAACTTCGACCTCAACAACCTGAAGGGCGTCGCGGTCGGGCAGTACGCGGTCACGGTGACCGTCGATCCGCAGAAGGCCGAAGCCGGGCGCATCGACATCCGCACCGACCAGCTGCAGGGCACGGGCACCTTCGACGCGCCGGGCGACGCGAGCATCGACATCCAGAACCACACGCCGGCGTTCCTCAAGCTCAACGGGCTGACGATCCCGGAGGTCAACGGCGGCCTCTTCCTCAACGGCAACCTGGTCACCACGAACGCGCAGATCTTCAGCTCGAACGTCCTGAACGCCGCCGAGGACAACAGCATCACGCCCGACGGCAGCCCCGGCGACCACACGATCGTCCCCGGCACGGCGAGCTTCGCGAGCATCCCCGACAACGCCGCCAGCACGCCGACGATCACCGTCGACAACGACTTCATCGCCGGCACCGTCTTCCACGAAGGCAAGACGCGGATCTACGCGTGGCCGGACATCGTCGTGCAGGGGCAGGGGATCTCGAACCTGGGCGGCGACGTCACGCTGACGACGTACCCCGGCGGCGAGGGCAACATCATCATCCTCGCCTCGGTGCAGGCCAAGAACCTGACCATCATCGCCGGCGGCACCGTGTTCATCACGGACGTGACGAACTTCGCGGTCGCCGGCGAGCCGGAGGCGATCTGGGGCGACATCACGAAGGGCGTGATCCCGGGCAGCATCGACGCCACCCTGTACCCCGGCCTCTTCTCGGCCATCGAGACGGACGCCGCCGCGCTGACGCTCGCCGAGGACGTGGCGTCACCGCCGACGGAATACCACTCCACCTACAACAGCCCGACGGCGGGCCCGCACGCGCAGATCGACAACCTGCTGAGCGACATCCCGACGGACGTCAACCTCTACGGCCAGAAGATCTTCATCGACGCCGAGTACATCAACGTCAACGGCCTCATGCAGAGCGGCAAGGACACCTACCACCTCGTGCTCGGCGCGACGGTGGCCAACGAGATCTCGACGCTCACACCGGCCGACGGCGTGATCGTGAACCTGACGTCCTACACGAACAAAGACTTCATCGTGAAGTACAACACGGCGACGCAGCAGATCATCGTCGACGCGATCCGGAACCGGGGCGGCCAGATCGACCTGACCGGCCACGTGCTCAACACCGGCAACGGCATCATCCGGGTGCTGGGCGGCTACGCGAACTTCGAGATCGACAACACGACCGGCTACGACCTCGTCCTCAACAAGGTGGACGACTCGATCCGCGGCGCGGGCACGCTGACCATCACGGACAAGGCGAAGCCGGGCACCCCGTACTTCGTGCTCTACAAGGTCCAGGAGGACGGCTCGGTCCAGCGGACGATCGACGACGGCGTCGGCGGCCTCCCGACCGACGTGAGCACGCTCGCGGGCAGCACCGACACCTACACGCCGGACGCCGGCTGGCGGTACGGCTGGCAGCGCGGCGCGCGGACGCGTGACTACTTCTACTACCACCACGACGTGAGCGCGTGGCTCGGTATCGACTGGCTGTCCGTGGATCCGGAGACCGTCACCTGGGACCAGCACGAGCCCCTCGGCCCGCCGGTGCTCCTCGGCAACGGCCCTTACTACTTCAAGGACCTCGCGCTGGACGGCGTGAAGTACACGTTCGACTACGAGGAGATCCACGAGAGCGAGAAGAAGATCCACATCATCGACCAGCACTCGGACAGCACCTGGTACGGCGAGACGACGTATCACAACGAGATCGAGGCCGAGCAGGACAACCTGCACGTCTTCACGCACACCATCGAGTCCGACCGGCCGATCAGCGTGCAGTTCATCGGCTTCACCCAGGGCGACATCGACGTCGACTCGAACGGCAACGTCATCCTCAACGGGCCGGTGACGAACCCGACCGGCACGACCAAGATCTCGACGACCAAGTCGATCATCCAGCAGAGCGCCGACGCCGTCGTCGCCGGCCAGCGGATCGAGCTGATCGCGGGCACCGGCGTCGGGACCGACCAGAACCCGATCACGACCGACCTCAGCGAGAACTCGTCGGCGAGCCTCAAGGCGACGACCACGTCGGGCGAGGTCCACATCGACGAGCGCTTCGGCGACCTGCGCGTCGACCAGGTGAAGAGCCAGCACAACATCTTCGGCTCGGGCGGCGAGGTCACGCTGACGTCGCAGGGCGGAATCTTCGTGGCGAGCGGGCACGAGGGGCTCGTCGAGGGCGGCGCCATCGGACTGACCGCCAACGGCGCCGTCGGCGCCAACGGCAAGCCGCTCATCCTCGACGCCGGTGTCTTCCAGTGGGACAAGGTGAACATCGCCGCGGGCGCCGACATCTACGTCCAGGAGAAGGACGGCAACCTGAACGTCGAGTCGATCTCGACGCCGGCGGACGTGCACATCACGGTGGTCAACGGCGGCGTCGTCGACGCCAACGAGGCCGAGACGCGCGACGAGCGGACGTACGAGCAGCTGCTCGCCGGCCCGTGGCACGACCTGCGGCTCACCGCGGGCACGGGCGCCAACGCCAAGGTCCAGGACGTCAAGGACTCGCTGGCCGCGCTGCGGGAGCAGGAGTACCAGACGTACTGGGAGTACCGGCACAGCCAGCCGAGCGCGCCGCTCACGATCCACGAGGCCTCCGTGGCGCTCGGCGGCGGCGTGAAGTACTACGCCATCGTCGCCGGCGACACGATGAAGCTCGCCCTGAGCGCGGGCGACGCCCAGAGCGGGAAGGCGATCGACATCGACGGGACCGGCGCCACAGGGTCCGGCCACGGTATCACGGTCGGCACGGGCCTGTTCTTCGACGCCAAGACCGCCGTCGACGGCACGGCCGAGACGATCACGCTCGCCGCCCACGGCCTGAGCGAGGGCGACGCGGTGACCTACAGCCAGGAGACCCACGGCACGAGCATCGGGCTCACCGAGGGCCTCACGTACTACGTGAGCGTCGTCGACGCGAACACGATCAAGCTGAAGGTGCATCTGGCCGACGCCGGCTTCGTGAACCTGACAGCGAACGGCTCGCCGGCGAGCCAGGCGCTGTATCGCGTGCGGCTCTTCAGCACCTCGACGGACCTCGACAACGCCTTGGACGCGATCGATCTCGGGACGGGCCACGGCCTGGCGACGGGCGACGTGGTCCGCTACAGCGTGGAGACCGGCGACACGGCCGTGCACACCGTCGTGTCCGACGTCCTCGCGCCCGACGGGACGTACTACATCGTCAAGGTGGACGACGACCACGTGCGGCTGGCGGTCAGCGCGCTGGAGGCGGGGCTCGGGCACTACCTCGACCTCGACAGCACGGGCGCGCTGGGCACCCAGCACCGCCTGGACGCCGGCGGCGTGGGCACCGGGCTGTTCGACCCGCTGGCGGACGTCGACAGCGCGACGGACACGATCCACATCGCGGGCCACGGGCTCAGCACCGGCGCCGCGGTGAAGTACCGCAGCAACGTCTTCGACATCGCCTTCCCGGTGCACCTGCGGCCGCAGGAGGAGGCCTTCTACCGGACCCAGCTCGGCTACGACGACGCGGCCATCCTGGCGCTCGAGGCGAGCCGGACGGCGCAGTACCACACGCTGAACACGCAGTACGGCGAGCCGGGCGGGCTCGTCGATCACCTCGTGGGCCTGGAGTTCGACGGCTTCGATGCGTCATTCGCCTACACGCTGACGGCGCAGGAGACCTCGGACATCGAGGGCAGCATCCACATCTTCACCGAGGAGGAGCTGCTCTACACGATCAGCACCGGCCTCCTGAAGGACATCGCGGACACGAGCCCGACGATCGAGGAGCCGAACATCACCGGCGCCAATCTGGTCATCACGGCGTCGAAGGGCGTGGGCAAGGCGGTCGGCGTCACGACCATCGACGTGAGCGGGGGCGTCCACAATCTCACGAACGACGAGCGCGTGGCGCTCGCGGCCGCCGAGCGCGTCGACGTGACGTACCTGGGTCCGGCGGTCACCACGACCGTCGACGTCACCGGGCCCCACACGTTCCACCGGACGTCCGGGACCTGGGACCCCGTCCTGTTCGCGCCCGACACGCGGATCCACGTGACGGGCGGCGCGAACGCGACGGACGTGGGCGAGTTCTACGTCGTCGCCTCCGTCTCCGGGGCGGACCTGGTCGTGACCGCGAACCTGCTGGACCAGGACGGCGTCGTGCTGACCATCGCGCCCGAGGTCAACGACCCGACCGCGCCGGGCGCGAACATCCACACGATCGTCATCGACCAGCGCGAGGACGTCGACGTCGAGATCGTGGACCAGGTCGACGTCGGCGCGCACGACAGCGTCTACCTCGGGTCCGAGACCCACAACATCAACCTCGGCCTCGTGCAGACGGATCTCGACGACGACATCCGGATCAAGAGCGGCCAGTCGATCCTGAACGTGACGGGCGGCACCAACGTGATCGGTGGCGACACCATCCTCGAAGCGGCCAACGGCTCGATCGGGACGGCGGTGACCCCGGTCAAGACCGACCTCGGCGCGAGCGCCACGATCACGGCGCGCGCGCTCGGCGCGATCTACCTCGTCGAGCAGAACGACGACATGAACGTGGAGTTCATGTTCTCGCAGAGCGGTGTGGAAGGTGTGCACCTGACGGCGCTCGACGGCTCGATCCTCGACGCGCTGGACACGGACTTCACGAAGATCAACGCCAACCACGTCGTGCTGACCGCGCACAACGGCGGGATCGGCGAGCCGGGCGACTATCTCGACGTCGACGTGAACGGCACCGGCACCCTCGTGGCGGACGCGGACGATGACATCTTCGTCTCCGAGACGTTCGGCGACATGAACGTCGAGCACGTCCAGTCGAACAGCGGCAACGTGGACCTCGACGCGTTCACCGGCTCGATCTTCGACGCAATGAACACGCCGGCCGCGGAGATCATCGGCAACAGCATCACGCTCACGGCGTTCCTCGGCATCGGCGTGTCCGGCAACGACGTGGACATCAACAGCCGCTTGAACGGCGCCGGCGTGCTGACCTCGTACAGCAACCTCGCCAACACCTACATCATCGAGGTGCTCGGCGACCTGTACCTGAACACCGCGGGCACGGGCCCGGCGTTCACCGCCTTCCTCACGGCACCGACGGGCAGCATCCTGAACAGCAACGTCAGCCCGCAGAACGTGGTCTCCGGCAAGGCGTACCTGGTGGCGCGCGACGACATCGGCGCGGCCGGCAACCCGCTGAACACGGAGATCGGCTTCCTCGAGGGCAAGGCGATCCTCGGCAGCACGTGGATCGTGAACACGGGCGACCTGACCGAGGGCGGCGTCGTCGACAGCGGTGACCCCGGCATGGCCGCGGGCGGCGACATCACCGTCACCGCCGACAGCCCGATCGACATCACCGAGAACGTCGTCGCGCTCAACATCACCTACATCGCGACGGACGACAGCGCTGACGACCACCTGGTCGTCCGCAGCGGATTCTTCCTCAAGACCGCGGTCTACGACTTCGGCAGCCCGGACGCGGACGCGACCGGGGCAGTGCTCGTCAACGGCACGATCACGCTGCACGCGGGCGACGACTTTCACCTGGAGGGCGGCGCCTCGCTCGTCACCGGCGCGGGCGGGCACGTCATCATCGACGGCGACTTCGGCAACAGCGACCCGGGCCTCGGCAGCACGATCGACGTCGACGGCACGATCCAGACCGGCGACCTCGTGATCTCCGGCAACAGCGACGCGGACACGATCCTCGTCGACGACGCCCACGTCACCGCGGCGAGCTTCGTGGAGGTCCACGGCGGGGGCGGGGGCGACACGATCCTGACGAAGGGGACGGTCACCGCGCCCGAGATCCGGTACTACGGCGAGGACGGCGACGACGCGATCACCTTCGACTACGAGAACCACGGGCCCGCGGACCCGGGCTTCCCGACGCACGCGCTGACGGGCCACGTGGAGGTCTTCGGCGGCGCCGGGCACGACCTCGTCACGGTGAACGAGCTGCACACGCGGGCCTCGACCCTGGACATCGACGGCCAGGGCGACACGGACGACGTCGTGGTCAACGTCCGGGCCGACGCCACCGCGACCGACTACGTCATCAACGTGTTCGACACGGGCGCCCCGGACGACGGCGCCGACACGCTGACCATCAACGGCACCGAGGTCGGCGACTCGAACAACCCGGACGGCGAGGACCTGTTCCTGGTCCGGCGGAACTTCGTGGCGTACCTGACGCCGGATCCGGCCCACCTGCCGGAGCCGGACCCGCAGCACCTGCTGGCCGGCGTCGAGCGGATCAACTACGACGAGAACGTCAACGGACGGCTGATCGTCAACGGCTACACCGGCGCCGACGCGTTCTACAGCGACGACAACAGCAGCATCACGACGCTCGACGGCGGGGCCGGGGACGACTTCTTCCAGGTCGGCCAGGTCTTCGGCGCCGAGCGGATCCCGCCGGCCGTGGCGCCGGGGGACGAGATCGCGACCATCTACACGACCAAGGGCTGGCTGAGCCGCGGGGTCACCTTCCCCATGGTGGTCTACGGCGGCTCGGGCAACGATACGATGCAGGTGTACGCGAACCAGGCGGAGCTGCGCCTCGAGGGTAACGCGGGCGACGACACGTTCATCATCCGCGCCTTCGCGCTGGCCGACCCGCTCACGGGCGAGGTCTTGAAGGACCTGTCGACGGCGGCGCAGGCGGCCGCGCTGGGCGGCGACGGCAACGACCTCATCCAGTACACCGTCAACGCGCCGGTGGACATCGACGGCGGCACCGGCTTCAACCGCATCGTCGTCCTCGGCACCGAGTTCAGCGACAACTTCGCGATCTCCGAGGAGGGCATCTTCGGGGCCGGGCTGCACATCACGTTCGAGAACGTCCAGTCCATCACCGTCGACGGGCTGGAGGGGAACGACAACTTCTTCGTCCTCAGCACGCCGGCGGATGTGGCGGTGAACGTGGTCGGCGGCATCGGCTGGGACACGTTCAACGTGGGCGGCGACGTGACGCTGCCGATCGTCAGCCGTGACCTGGAGGGCATCAGCGCGGTCATCAACCACCAGGTGACCTCGACCGACCCGGCATACGACAACCTGCCCGCGGAGGGCGTGGACCTGCACGTGGCGACCCCGGCCTCGGGGCAGATCGTGATCGAGGAGAGCGGCGGCGCGACGACGGTGGGCGAGGCGGGCGCGACGGAAGACTCCTACGACGTGAGCCTCGCGGCCGCGCCCACGGACGACGTGTACATCACCGTGTCGGCGGCCGGCTCCCCGTCCGAGGCGGGGGCGCTCGGCGCCGCCACGCTCCTGGTGTCGATCGACGGGGGAGCCACCTTCCAGCCCGCGGCCGTGCTCACGTTCGCCGCGGGCACGCCGGCGGGCACCAAGAAGACGGTGACGGTCAAGGCCATCGACGATGTCGCTCGCGAAGGCGACGGGCTGGTCATCGTGAGCATGAGCAGCCGTAGCCTGGACGACGACTTCAACCACGTGGCCATCCGCAACGTGAAGGTGCGGGTCCTCGACGACGACCAGCCCGGGCTGCGCCTCACGCATACCGACCTGGACACGGTGGTGCTCGAGGAGGACGCTGCGGCCGGCACGCACGGCCTCACCGACAGCTACACGCTGGAGCTCGCGAAGGCGCCGGCGGCGGGCCAGACCGTGACGGTGACGCTGAGTCCGAGCGACGCGCGGTTGGCGCTCTCGAGCCTCGACCCGCGATACAACGCCGGGACACAGACGTTCACGTTCGACGAGTCCAACTGGGACGTGGCTGCGACCGTGGACGTGGCGGCCGCCCAGGACTTCGTCGTCCAGAATCCCGTGACGGCGCAGATCAGCCATGCGGTGGGCGGCACCGACGCGAGCTACACAAGCTTCTTCGCGACGAAGCCGGCTCCGAAGCTGAACGTCAAGCTCATCGACACGGATGGAGCCGGCGTCTACGTGCGGGAGACCGACGGATCGACGCTGGTGGTGAAGGGCGACCCGACCGGCGACACGTACAGCCTGCGGCTGACGCACGCGCCGGCGGCGGCGGTGACGATCGCCCTCCTGACGGACGACCAGACGCTGGTCGACTCGGCGGTGGTCGTGCCGCCGGGCGGCCCGGTCTTCACCCCGGCCGTCCTCGACGCGGACGGCCTGGTCGTCACCCCGGCCACGGTGACCTTCGACGCGACCAACTGGTTCACGCCGTTCGTCGTCAGGGTCACGGCGAATCCGCAGGCCCCGCCGACGGACGAGATCCAGCCGCTGAAATTCTTCCCGGTGCAGCCGCACGTGGCGAGCACGGCGATCCAGGGAGCGCTCACCATCGACGGCAGCGTCGGGCCAGAAGACCGCTCGATCAGGCGGGCGGTGATCTTGCCGACCGAGACCGATCCGGGCCCGGTCGGCGAGGTCATCACCACGGACGACACGGGCTCGGTCGACACGCTGAACATCTTCAACGACGGCAGCGGCGCGAACGACGTCGGCACGCTGACGGGCAGCAACCTGTTCATGAACGGGATGGGCCCCGACCTGCACTTCGTCGGCGAGGACGGGACGCCGCACGACTTCGCCAAGGGCATCAACTACACGATGGTCGAGACGCTCGAGGTCATGCTCGGCCGCGGCGACGACAGCCTGACGATCGACGGCACGATGGCCGCGCCCGACGGCACCCGCGGCCCGCTCACCCTCGTGCACGGCGGCGGCGGCAGCGACACCATCACCATCAACGGCGGCGGCGGTGCGGGTTCGCCGCTGGTCGTCTTCGGCGACACCTCGCAGGACGGTAGCCGGTACGTCGGCACGTCGGGCGTGGCGTCGGTGCACGCGATCGCCTTCAACAACCCCGGCGACGACGTGATCGACGCGCGCAACGCCACCCAGAGCGTCACGATCTTCGGCGGGCGCGGCGACGACACGATCTGGGGCAGCCAGGCGGGCGACCACCTGGCCGGCGGCTCGGGCCACGACACGATCCACGGCCAGGACGGCGACGACATCATCTACGGCGACGACGGGTTCAACGTCCACAAGACGACCGTCAGCATCCCCGAGCCGAACCAGGACAGCGGTGTCATCGACCGCACGCTCTACGACCGCGAGCTGGTCACGGTGTTCGCCGTGTCGGCGCCCATTCCCGGGTTCCCGCCGGACACGCACGACACGCTGACGCCCGGCCAGGACACGCTCTTCGGCGACGGCGGCGCCGACATCGAGTTCGGCGACTTCGGCCTCGTCACGCAGACGATCGCGGAGACGCTGCTGTCGACGGCCGGGGTGATCCAGGTGGAGAGCAAGAGCAACAGCGACGGCGCCGACGACACGATGTACGGAAACGCCGGCGACGACATCCTCATCGGCAATACCGGGAGCGACGCCATCGACGGCGGCCTGGACAAGGACCTGATCTTCGGTGACAACGTGTCGCTCGACCGGTCGCTGACGCTCGGCGACTTCACCAATCCGCGGTTCCGGGTGCTGAGCGGCACGCAGGTCTACAGCACCGCCGCGGCCACGGCCGGCCAGCTCCTGATCAATTCGGCCAGCCAGTACGCGGACCCGCGTGGGAGCGCGGCCTGGGCCGACTTCCAGATCACGCTCCTGGACCACGCCAACGGCACGCCGGCCGTCCTCTACGGCAACGACTACATCGCCGGCGGCGGCGGCGACGACACGGTCTTCGGCGAGCTCGGCGACGACGTGATCCAGGGCGACGGCTCGATCGACTTCGTGAGCAACGGTTCGCGCGTCGGCGCCTCCCGGGACGCGGGCAACGCCCTCGTCCTGAACCCGTCCTTCGACGCGGCCACCGACGGCGACGACTACGTCGAGGGCAACGGCGGGAACGACGTCATCCTGGGCAACCAGGGCCAGGACGACATCATCGGCGGCAGCTCGACGCTGTTCAGCCTGGAGACGCCGAACCAACGGCCGGACGGCTCGGACCTCGTCTTCGGCGGCTCCGGGACCGCGGTCGCACGCAACGACGCGGGCAACCTGACGCCGCAGGGCCACGCGACCGACGCCGACGTGATCCTCGGCGACAACGGCAACATCTATCGGCTGCTCGGCGTCAACGACGCGCCGGGCGGCGGCGGCGGCGTGGAGATGTTCGGCGGCTTCCTGGCCTTCAACTACGACACCTACACGAACGACCCGCCGGCGGTGCCGCAGGCGAAGATCGTCGTGCGCGGCGTCCAGCTCGTCGACTACACCCCGGGCGGTCTCGACTACGCGCCGACGGCGGCGCAGGCGGCGACCGACATCGGCGCGGCGGACGAGCTGCACGGCGAGGGCGGCGACGACGTCGTCTACGGCATGAAGGGCAACGACGTGCTCTTCGGCGAGGGGCAGGACGACGACCTCGTGGCCGGCTACGGCAACGACTGGATCTCGGGCGGCGCCGGCGACGACGGCGTCCTCGGCGACGACGGCCGGCTCTTCACGAGCCGGAACGGCACGGCGGAGCCGCTGTACGGGATCGGCAGCCTCGCCGGCCAGCTCGACCTGCTCATCACGACGCCGGGCAACGTGCAGTCGGCGACCATCAACGTGAGCGGCCAGCTGAAGAAGACGGCCGACCTCACGCCGTTCAGCGTGGACGTGACCTTCAACGGCACCCAGGACGAGTTCGGCGGCTCCGCGACGGTCGCGCACAAGTCGGACGACATCATCTACGGCGGTGTCGGCAACGACACGCTCCACGGCGGCTCGGGGGACGACGCGATCTCCGGCGCCGAGGCACCGGTCGAGTCCTACGCGCAGCTGTACGACGCCACCGACCTGCTCATCGGCGTCATCCGCACCGACTACGGGCATCCGCTCAACCTCGCGGACGGCGACATCCTCCGCTTCAACCCGGACGACCCGGACGGCTGGCACGTCGACCGGACGCGGCGCGCGGGCGAGTTCGCGCTGTACGACGAGTACGATCCGCTGCGGAAGATCCTGCTGACGGACGTGGGCGAGCTGTCGAAGACGGGCGCGGGCAAGGAGTTCTTCCTCAACTTCGTGAGCACCGAGGGCGCGGAGGTCGCGACGGGGATCTTCTCCGACGGCAACGACGCGCTCTTCGGCGACACGGGCAACGACTGGCTCGTCGGCGGCACGGGTCGCGACGACCTCTACGGCGGCTGGGGCAACGACCTGCTCAACGCCGACGACGTGCTGACCACGGCGGGCGGGCTCAACAACGCGCCCGACACGGCCGCCAGCTACGAGGACCGCGCCTTCGGCGGAGCCGGCCGCGACGTCCTGATCGGCAACACGGGCGGCGACCGGCTCATCGACTGGGCCGGCGAGTTCAACAGCTACCTCGTGCCGTTTGCGCCGTTCGGCATGGCGACGGTGAGCCGCACGCTGCAGCCGCAGCTCGCGGAATTCCTCTACCAGCTGTCGGCCAACGACGGCGCCGACCCGACGCGCGCCGCCGACACGGGCGCGGACCCGACGCGGAACGGCGAGCCGGAGGGCGAGCTCGCCGTCATCAGGCAGCAGGACTTCGCGTGGCACGACCAGACCGGCGCGCCCACGGACCCGCAGCCGGGGAACGTTCCCGGCGGCAAGCGCGACGTGCTGCGGTCGGCGAACTTCAACGACGGTACGGCCCAGGCGTTCTTCGCCGACTCCGGGGCGTGGACGGTCTCGGGCGGCGCGCTCCAGGTGTCGGCGCAGTCGCTGGGCGGCGACGCGGTCGCCGTGTACCAGGTCGGCGACGCGCTGCCCGCCTACTTCGAGATGCTCGCGTCGGTCGACGTGGTGAAGCCGACGGCAGGCTGGAAGGGGAACGCCTACCTGATCTTCGACTACAACACGAAGACCGACTTCAAGTTCACCGGCATCGACATCTCCACGAACAAGCTGGTGGCCGGCCACCGGGACGCCTCGGGCTGGCACGTGGACAAGCAGACGCCGTTCCTGGCGAAGGCCGACACGTACTACAACATGATGCTGTCGATCAACGGCCTCAACGCCACGATCATCGTCAACAACAAGGACTCGCTGACCTACACGTTCGCGCCGCGGGTGATCGACGGCTGGTCGTACGGCCTGAACTGGGGCCTCGTCGGGGTGGGCTCGGACAACTCGCGCGGCTCGTTCGACAACGTCCAGGTGCAGGTGGTGCAGGCGGCCGCGACGTTCCAGTCGACCGAGGACTTCGGCGACGGCGTCGCCGACCTGTTCACGGGCGCGACGAGCGGAACGTGGGCCGTGAGCGGCGGCCGTTACGTGGCCGTGCCGCCCTCGGGCGGGACCGCGGCGAAGCTGATCGACCTCGGCGTCGGCGGGTTCCAGGTATCGTCGGTGCTCGAGCTGTCCTCGATCGTCAACACGCAGGGCCGCGCGGGCTTCGTCTTCGACCGGTACGAGGGGGACGACTTCAAGTTCGTCGCGATCGACGCGCCCGCGGACAAGGTCGTGATCGGGCACTACACGGCGAAGAACGGCTGGGTCATCGACGCGTCGGTGGCCCGGACGATCAACGCGGGCACCGACTACACGCTGGGCATCTCGCTGAAGGGGTCGACGGTCAGCGTGACGCTGAACGGTCAGGCGGTCGTCGGCTTCGCGTTCAACGCGGTCGTCGTGGACGGCGGATTCGGCGTGTTCGCGACCGGCGGAGCGGCGAGCTTCGACAACGTCACGATCAAGACGACGGATCCCGCCTTCGCGCAGTCGGGCGGCCAGAACATGGAAGCGGCGGCCATCGCGTCCGCACCGGCGGCGACCGGCACGCTCGACGTCCGCACGCTGGACGGCGCGGTCGACACGGCGATCCGCCAGTGGACCGACACGCTGGGCAACGGGGATTCGCGGCTGGGGGCGCTGGCGGACTTCCGGTTCGCGGTCGCGGAGCTCGACGGGCCGGTGCTCGCCACCACCGTGGGCCGCTCGATCGTCTTCGACGCCGACGCTGCAGGGTACGGCTGGATCGTCGGCGGCGGCAGTGGCGGCGTGGACCTGCTGACGGTGGCCATGCACGAGCTCGGACACGTGATGGGATTCGCGCACGAGGGCGTGGCCGACGTGATGTCGCCGACGCTGACGCAGGGCGAGCGGCTCGTCGCGCACGACACGGGTTCCGCGCAGCCTGTCGAGGTCGCGCTCGGTGGGCCGGTGCGCCTCGCACCGGCCGCGCCGGGGATCGACTGGTCGGCGGGGGCGTTCGCGGGCCTGAGCACGCGCGACGAGCAGCGCGGCGGCGGGGTCCTGGCGGCCCTGCGCGACTTCCGGATCTTCGACGGCGACGCGGCGGGGGATCTCTGGAGCAGCCTGACGACGGCCGCGCGGCGCGGTGAGCTGAGTCGGCCGGAGTCGGCGGAGTCGCACCTCCTGGACTGGAGCATCGACGTGGCCCCGGACATCGAGCTGGTCGAGGCGAGCCCCGCGACCGCGATCAGCGGAGCGTGACGTGTCGAGGGAGACTGATCCCGGCGGTGGAGGCGGGTAGGAGCGGACGCGGCGGCGTCGGCCCCGCCGACCCGTCGGGCGCGGAGGGCCCCGATGTCTGAGGCTCGGGTCCCGGTGCGCTGGGAAGGCTCGAATGCGAGCACGAGCTACGCGAACGTGTTCGAGCTGTCCGCCGATCGCTCGGAGGTCACCCTGTCCTTCGGGAGCAAGGGGCGCCGGGTGCCCGGCACCGACGAGCTCGTGCTCGAGGTGTCCGACCGGATCGTCCTGAGCCCTTCCACCGCGAAGCGGCTCGCGGCCATGCTGGCGCACGCCGTCCGGGACTACGAGTGGGAGCACGGCTCGCTCGGGGGCGAGCCGCTGCCGCCGGCGGCGCCGCTCTCCAGCCGGAAGTCGCCCGTGTCGCTCACCGAAGGCATCCCCGAGCAGGCCGCCGAGCTGCTTCGCCTCGTCGAGGACCTCGGAGTCCAGCCGGTGCTCGAGCGCTCCTTCAAGATGTTCGAGCGGACCCTGCTCGCGAACCGGTTCCTGTGGGGCTTCAAGCGGGATTCGCTCAGCGAGGACGCCGGCGGGCGCCTCCTGGCGATCTGCGAGCGCCTCCGGATGCCGGAGCGCTTCGTGGCGGCGTTCCGCGAGAACATCTTCCAGGCCAACATCGTCTTCTTCGGCTTCGAGGAGAGCGAGCGGACGCAGCGCTACAAGGCCTATCTGGAATTCGGGGGGAGACTGGTCAGGGCCAAGGCGGAGAACCGGCGGGATCCCCTCCTCATGTACCTGGGATTCAAGTGGGATGCCGACGACAGCCGGCGGTGCTCCGTCGCGCGGTACACGTGCCATCCCGGGCTCTCCACCGACGACATGCTGGAGCGGATGGCCCGCGCCTTCGCGGGCGGCCCCTCCGGTACCCCGCTCGCGCTCGCGCGCGAGATCGTCCTGCAGGCCGCGGGCCGGGTGGCCGCCGATCGATTCCTGTACCTGGAGACCACCGAGGAGGGGAACCCGCGGAACTCGTTCGACATCAACCTCTACAACGCGCGACTGCGGCTGCGCGATCTCCACGCCCTGTTCCTCAGGATCTGCGAGCACTACGCGATCTCCGCGGACCGGTTCGAGGCGGCGTACGCGCAGGTGAGCGCGGCGCCCTTCGGGCACGTGACGGGCGGTTTCGACCGGGAAGGCAAGGACTTCCTCTCCATCTACTTCGGCGCGCAATGAAGACGCTCGACGAGCGCCTCGAGTACGCGGCGGAGGGGGAGACGCTGCAGGACTTCTGCCTGTGGGAGTACGAGCCGGTCGCGCCCCCGGGCGGCAAGTTTCGATCGGTGAACCTGCTGTTCCGGTCGTTCGAGGTCGCGGGGGTGGGAGAGGAATGCTTCGACCTGGTGCCGCTCCTCCGGCAGGCGATCGGCGTGTCGAAGACGGTCTTCGGAGTCAAGTGGATCGGGGGCGAGCTGCGCTGGGAGCTCTACTTCTACGACTATCGGCGCCGAGAGCGCACGCGCTCCATCACGCGAGTCGCCGAGGCGCTCCGGCCTCGGGTGCGCTGCGACGTCCCGGTCAACGAGCGCCTGCCGTACTTCATGTTCTCGCTCGACGTGGGCCCGTCGCTGCTGACGGGGACGGCCTCCCTGGACGAGATCCACATGTATGTCGGGACGCCCGGGAGCACGGTCTCCGGGGGCATCTGCTACTCGCTGACGAAGCGCGGGACCGCCCTCGAGAACTTCTACTTCTTCTTCGACGCGCGCTCGCAGCTCGCGGAGATCAAGGACAAGGCCGGGTGTTCCGCGTACATGGACGCCACGCGGGTGCCGATCGAGGAGATCCTGTGGCCGGAGCTGCAGAAGTGCCGGGTGATCGTGGTGGCGAACAAGAAGCGGAACGATGCCGTCTACTTCGTCGGGATTGACGTGGATCAGTTCCTCTTCTTCCTGCGGCGGCTGGCGTATCCGGAAGCGATCGTGTCGTTCGTCGAAAGGAACCGGCCGAGTCTGAGCCACATGCTGTACGATGTCGGGATCGACTACCGTATGGAGGGTGGCAGGCTGGTGTTCCTCAAGAGCGCCTATTATGGAGTCTTTTGACGTGACCGACCGCGCTCGGGGCCTCGCGGTGGGCCCGCCGCCGGCGGCGTCCATGGAGCCCACAGACGAGCGGGAGTACCTCTGTGTCGACGGCTTTCTCACGACCCTGATCGACGCACGGGCGTTGAAGACGGCGTTCGAGCTCCGGGTGATCGACCGGCTGGCTGCCCACGAGGCCATGGCCGTCGCGGATCTCGCGACGGGGTTCCCGGGCGACGGCCGCGGCCTGCGGCTGCTGCTGGACCTGCTCCGGACGAACCGCGTCGTCGAGGAACGGCCGCGAGGCGTCGCGCTGAGCGAGGACTTCCGGAGGGCCCTCCGCTTCCGTGACCTGCTCGAGACGAAGCTCGAGTACGCCGCGCTGGTGCTGCCGGACTTCACGGACCTGTTCACGGCGGCGATCCGGGACCCCGAGACGTTCCGGCGTCAGGCCCGCACCTTTCGCTTGTTCTCCTACGACCGGGCGCTCGGGGCGAGCGCCGAGGACTACGAGGCGACCCGACGGTGGATGCGCATCACCACGTGTCTCACGAAGTACGAGGCCGGGGTGTGCCTGCAGCATCACGACTTCGGGGGCCACGAGCGGGTCCTGGACGTCGGCGGCAACAGCGGGGAATTCGCGCTCCGGATCTGTCGGAGGTACCCGGCGGTCACGGCGACGGTGTTCGACCTGCCCGTGGTGTGCGACATCGGCCGCGCACACGTGGAGCGCGAGCCCGAAGGCGCGCGGATCGACTTCGTCCGGGGGAACGCGCTGACCGATCCGCTGCCCGGCGGGCGCGATCTGGTATCGTTCAAGTCCATGCTGCACGACTGGCCGGAGCGGGACGCGAGGCGTCTGCTCGTCCGGGCGAGCGAGGCGCTGAAGCCCGGGGGAACGCTCCTCATCTTCGAGCGGGGACCGGTCGCGACCGGCGCGCCGTCATACGCGATGATCCCGCTGCTGCTGTTCTTCCGCTCGTTTCGCTCGCCGGCGGCGTACGTTGATCAGCTCGGCGCACTCGGGTTCCGCGGCGTCGACGTCCGGTGGATCGACCTCGAGACGCCGTTCTTCCTGGTCACGGGGACGAAGCCGTGAGCTCGGGCGCCGCCCGGGTCCGCTGGGACGACGCGAGCGCCAGGCGGATGCACGCGAACCAGTGCAACGTATCGACCAGCGACGCGGAGTTCGTCCTGTCGTTCGGCGTGAGCCGCGCCTCGCGGACCGACCGCCAGGAGCTCGTCGTCGATCTCGGCCAGCGGATCGTGCTGAGTCCGCCGGTCGCGAAGCGGCTCGCCGTGCTGCTCGGCCGGGTGGTCGCGGAGTACGAGGCGCGGTTCGAGGGCGCAGGGTCCCCGGCGACTCGAGCCGAGAGGGAAGGGAAGCCCCGTGGGACGGTTTGACGACGATCGCTACGTGTCGATGACGCTGGAGTTCCGCTGCAATCTGGCCTGCGTCCACTGCATGATCGAGGACACCATGGACCGGCTGGAGCCGGAGTCGCTCAGCCGGTTCGAGCAGCTCCTGGACTACAACGCGACGCACCGACGGTGGACGGGTCTGATCCTCACCGGGGCGGAGATCACGCTGCGGCGTGACCTGCCGGAGCTGGCCAGACAGGCGCGGCGGAGGGGCTTCGAGCACGTGCGGATCCAGACGCACGGGATGCGCCTGGCGAGCGAGGCCTACTGCCGAGAGCTGGTCGACGCGGGAGTCGACGAGTTCTTCGTGAGCGTCACCGCCGCGGACGCCGAGACGCACGACGCGATCACGACAGTGCCGGGATCGTTCGACAAGACCCTCCGGGGCCTGGAGAACCTGGACGCGCTGCCGGGCGTCGCGACCCTCACGAACACCGTCGTCACGGTGAAGAGCTACCGGCATCTGCCCCGGCTCGTCGACCGGCTCGGACACCTGCGGCGGATGGTCCAGCACGAGTTCTGGGTCTACTTCGCCATGAACGAGCAGGACGTCAAGGAGCTGGGCGCATCCCACCTCGAGGTGCTCCCCTTCCTGAGGACGGCGATCGCCAGATGCCACGCGCTCGACCGTGGCGTCATGGTCAAGAATTTTCCGCACTGCCTGCTGGGCGAGGACGGGGACACGCTCGACAACTCGCAGCCGCGGCTGTTCATCGACCCCGCCTTCTGGACCGAGTTCCGGCGCAACGGCTTCTACCAGTGCGTGCATCGCGAGGCGTGCAGCTCGACGCGGTGCCTGGGGCTCAACGCGGCCTACGCGGCGAGGTACGGGTGGCACGCCGCGGAGCTCGTGCCCATTCGAGCGGCCGAGGCTCCGCGGCCGCCGGGCATACTGACCCGGACCCCATCGAGCTGAGACCCGCTGCGCGGAGGAGAGGAGACGGTATGGCGGACGAGCGTGAACGCGAAGCTGTGGCCGGGCCCGAGCGCACGGCCCAGCAGCTCACCATCAAGTGGGACGATTCCCGGATGAAGAGCTCGTACTCGAACGTCTGCAACGTCGCGAGCACGCGCGAGGAGGTCGTCCTGCTCTTCGGCATCAACCAGGCGTGGCACGCCGGGCAGAAGGACGTGACGGTGCAGCTCACCGACCGACTCATCCTCAACCCGTTCGTCGCCAAGCGGCTGTCGACGCTCCTGGCCAACGTGTTGCGGGAACATGAAGCCCGGTTTGGCGCCGTCCAGGTCGAGGGAGCGCAGGCCGACGCGCCGGCGGCGTCGTAAGAGCCGGCCCTGGTCGAGGTCCACCGTCCGATCACGCCGCCGCCGCCGCTGAGCGGCGTCGGCCCCAGGGAGCCTTCCTTCGACGCCCTCTGGCGCGAGTTCGCCGAGGCGGCGACGCCGGAGGCCTTCTACCGGAACTGGCTCGGTCTCCAGTGCGGGATGATCCCGGGCGTCGGCCGGGGCGTCGTCGTCGCCGCCTCTCCGACCACGGGCAAGTTCGCTCCGGCGGCCTTCTGGCCGGAAGGCTCTCGCGCCGCGGCGCATCTGGCCGAGGCCGCGGAGCGTGCGCTCGCCGAGCGGCGCGGTATCGTCCTGAAGCGCGAGGCAGGTACGGACGCGTCGGTGCGGGACCGTGAGCGCTACGACGTCGCGTATCCGATCCAGGCGAACGGGCGGGTGCACGGCGTCGTCGCGCTCGACATCGCACCCCGGCCCCAGGCGGAGCTGGAAGGGGTCCTGCGCCAGCTCCAGTGGGGCGCCGGCTGGCTCGAGGTGCTGGTGCACCGCCTCGGCGCCGCGCAGCTCGATCCGGGGAGCGTCGAGGCGTCGAAGCAGCGGCTGCAGACGGTCCTCGAGCTGGTCACGAGCAGCCTCGGCCACGAGCGGTTCTACGGCGCGGCGACGACCTTCGTCACGACTCTGGCCACGCGTCTGGGCTGCGACCGGGTGAGCGTCGGCTTCCTCAAGCGCGGCCGGATGCACCCGCGGGCCGTCTCCCACACGGCGAACTTCGCCAAGCAGACGAATCTGATCCGCGCGATCGGCGCCGCGATGGACGAGGCCCTGGACCAGCGCGCGACGGTGGTCTACCCGGAACCGCCGGGGGCCGAGGCGCGCGTGACCGGGGCCCACGCCGACCTGGCGCGGCAGTCCAACGCCGGGGCGATCTGCACGGTCCTCTTCGCGGAGGGGGCGCGTGTGGTCGGCGCGCTGACCCTGGAGCGGGGGGCCGACCGGCCGTTCGATCGGGCGACGGTGGAGTTCTGCGAGGCGCTCGCGGCCGTCGCGGGTCCCGTGCTGGAGGTGCAGCGCCGGGACGATCGCTGGCTGATCGAGAAGGCGGTCCAGGTGGGACTGCGCCACCTCGGCCATCTCATCGGTCCGCGGCATACCGCACTCAAGCTCACCGTGGCGGGGCTCACGGCCCTGGGCCTGTTCCTGGCGCTGGCCGAGGGGGACTACCGCGTGTCGGCCCGGAGCGTGATGGAGCCGAGCACGCGCATCGCCGCGGTCGCCCCGTTCAGCGGCTATCTGAAGGACGCGCCGGTCCGCGCCGGCGACGCCGTCCGTGAGGGGCAGGTGCTCGCGGTGCTCGACGACCGCGAGCTCAGGCTCGAACGGGCGAGGTGGCAGGGCCAGCTCGAGCAGCTGAGCCGCCAGCGGGACCAGGCCCGTGCCAAGGGGGACGCCGCCGCGCTCCAGATCGCGAGCGCCCAGGCCGACCAGGCGCGGGCGCAGCTCGCCCTGACCGACGATCATCTGTCCCGCACCCACGTCGTGGCGCCGTTCGACGGCGTCGTCGTGACCGGAGACCTGAGCCAGTCGCTCGGCGCCCCGATCGAGCGGGGCCAGACCCTCTTCGAGGTCGCGCCGCTGGCCGGCTACCGCACGGTGCTCGAGGTCGACGAGCGCGACATCGCCGACATCGCCGTGGGCCAGCGAGGCCAGCTCCTCCTGACTGCCTGGCCATCGGACGCGCTGCCGTTCACGGTGACGAAGATCACGCCCGTCTCGACGGCCCGCGACGGGCGCAATTCTTTCCGCGTGGAGGCGAGACTCGATCGGGCGCCGCAGCGTCTCCGGCCCGGCATGGAGGGGGTCGGCAAGATCGTGTCCGGGCGGCACCTGCTCGTCTGGATCTGGACACGCCAGGCCGCCGACTGGCTCCGGCTGAAGCTCTGGGCCTGGCTCCCGTAGCGCCCGTGACGCAACCGCTCTTCAGCAGCTCCTGGTACCGGGTCGCCGAGCTCCAGCCGCGGCTCAGGAGTCACGCGCACATCCACCGCCACCGGTACCGCGGCAAGACGTGGTACGTGCTGGAGGACCGCGCCGGCCAGCGCTTTCACCGCTTCACCCCGCAGGCGTATCTGGTGATCGGGCTCATGGATGGCCGGCGCACGGTTCAGGAGCTCTGGGAAACGGCCTGCGAGCGCCTGGGCGACGACGGCCCGACCCAGGAGGACGTCATCCAGCTCCTGAGCCAGCTCCACGCGAGCGACGTGCTCCAGTCCGATGTCCCGCCCGACGCGGCGGACCTGCTGGAGCGGTACGAACGCCAGCAGCGGAGGAGGTGGCTCGGCCGGGTCTCCAGCTTCTTCTCGTGGCGCATGCGGCTGCTCGACCCCGAGCGGTTCCTCGCAGCGACGGTCCCGCTCGTCAGACCCCTCGTCGGCCCGGCGGGGGCGGTCGCCTGGGTCCTGGTCGTCCTCCCGGCACTCGTCCTCGCCGGCGTGTACTGGACGGACCTGACCCGGGACACCCTCGATCGCCTGTTCTCCATGCAGGCCCTGTTCACGATCTGGCTGCTCTTCCCCCTGATCAAGGCGCTGCACGAGCTCGGTCACGCCTACACGACGAAGGCATTCGGTGGTGAGGTCCACGACATGGGCGTCATGGTCCTCGTGATGACGCCCGTGCCGTACGTGGACGCCTCGTCGGCCTCGGCGTTCCGCAGCAAGTGGCGGCGCATCGCCGTCGGCGCCGCGGGGATGACCGTGGAGTTGTTCCTCGCGGCCCTGGCCCTCTACGTCTGGCTGAGCGTCGAGGCCGGGCTGCTCCGCGTGATCACCTACAACGTGATCCTGATCGCGGGGGTCACCACGATCTTCTTCAACGCAAACCCGTTGCTGCGGTACGACGGCTACTACATCCTGGGCGACCTCCTGGAGATTCCGAACCTGCGGCAGCGGTCCAACAAGTACCTCGGGTATCTCTGCGAACGCTACCTGTTCGGGCAGCGTGAGGCCGAGCTGGCCGTGGCCACGGCCGGCGAGCGTGCGTGGTTCGTGGCCTACGCGGCGGCCTCCTTCGCCTACCGGGTGCTCGTGGTGATCGCCATCATCGCCTTCATCGCCGACCGGTACTTCTGGCTGGCGATGTTCTTCGCGGGCCTGACGGCCGTCGGCTGGATCGGCGTTCCGATCGGCAAGGGGGCGCGGTTTCTCTTCGCGAGTCCGCGCCTCCGCAAGCACCGCGCGCGGGCGCTCGCCGTCGCGGGCGCGGCCGTCGCGGCCGCCGTCGGCGTGGTGACGCTGGCGCCGGTCCCGTATCGCAGCGTCGTCGAGGGTGTGGTCTGGATTCCGGAGGAGTCGCTCGTCCGGGCCGGCACCGACGGGTTCGTCGAGCGGTTCGTCGCGTCGTCGGGCTCCCGGGTGCGGCAAGGCGACGCGCTGATCGTGCTCAGGGATTCCGATCTGGGCGTCCGTGTGGCGATGCTCAGGGCGCGCGTCCGCGAGCTCCAGGCGCGCTACGACGAGCAGCGCCCGGTGGATCGGGTGAAGGCCGAGATCATCGAGAAGGATCTGCGGTACGCGCGGCAAGATCTGGGCCAGGCGCTGGAGCGCGTCGAGGCCCTGACGGTTCGCAGCGGCACGGCGGGCGCGTTCATCGTGCCGACGCCGGAGGACCTGCCGGGTCGCTTCGTCAAGAAGGGCGAGCAGCTGGCCTACGTGGTCGAGCTCGCCACGGTCACGATCCGGGCCGCCGTGCCCCAGGGCGCGATCGATCTGGTCCGCTTCCATACCGTGGGGCTGGAGGTGCGCCTCGCCGAGAGCCTCGCCGACACGGTTCCCGCCACGCTCCGCCGGATCGTGCCGGCCGCGAGCGAGCGGCTGCCGACGACGGCGCTCGGCAGCGCTGGCGGAGGACAGATCGTCGTCGATCCGCGGGACCCGAAGGGGGTCACGGCGACCCAGAAGGTCTTTCAGGTGGACGTCGAGCTTGCGGCTCGGTCCCTCCGGCTCAACGTCGGCGGCCGCGCGTACGTGCGCTTCGACCACGGCTCGAGACCGCTCGCCCTGCAGTGGTACCGGACGGTCCGGCAGCTCTTCCTCTCGCGCTTCAATGTCTAGGCTCGCGGTCCACCCCGAGGTCCCGCTCGGCGCCTATCCGGAGCGTAGCGAGCGTCCGCCTGGGGCCCTCGATCGTCTTGCCGCTCGGGCCGTGGCGCCCCTGCTGCGTCACCGAGCGGTGCGCAGGGCACGCTGGATGCGGTTCTCCGCGCTCGTCGACCGGCACGGCGGCGGGATCGCGACGCTCGGCGAGGACGCGATCCTCGCGGCGGCCCAGCGGCTCGGTCGAGAGCTCCGCGCGCGCCGGTTCGTCGACGATCTCGTCGCCCGCGCCTTCGCCCTCGTGCGGGAGGTCGCCGAACGGACCCTGGGAGAGCGTCACTTCGACGTCCAGCTGGTCGGTGGACGCGTGCTGCTCGGCGGCATGGTCGCGGAGATGGAAACCGGCGAGGGCAAGACGCTGACCGCGACGCTCGCCGCGTGCACGGCGGCGCTCGCCGGCATTCCGGTCCACGTCATCACGGTCAACGACTACCTGGCGCGCCGGGACGCCGAGTGGATGGGCCCGGTCTATCGGGGGCTCGGGCTCACGGTCGGTGTCGTGGTCCACGGGATGGAGCATGCGGACCGGCGCGCCGCCTACGCGTCCGACGTCACCTACGTCACGAACAAGGAAGTGGCGTTCGACTACCTGCGAGACCGGCTGGCTCTGGGACCGCGTGCCAGCCGCACCCTGCTCCAGCTCGAGCGCCTCGCGGGCGACGACGCCCGCGCCGGCCGGCTGGTGCTGCGCGGGCTCAGCTACGCGATCGTCGACGAGGCCGACAGCGTGCTGATCGACGAGGCGCGCACGCCGTTGATCATTTCCGGCGGCGGCGCCGCCGGCGCCGCGAGCGAGCGCCGCCTCTATTCGACGGCACTCGCCCTGGCGTCACGACTGACGCCCGGCCTCGACTTCGCGATCGACGAGCAGGATCGTGCGGCACGGCTGACCGAGTCGGGCATGCTTCGGCTCGACGAGAACGCGCCGCCGCTCGGCGGCGTGTGGACCGGCCGCCGCCGGCGGGAGGAGCTGGTCACCAAGGCCCTCACGGCGCTGCACCTGTTCCACCGCGATCTGCACTACATCGTGCGCGACCGGAAGGTGCAGATCATCGACGAGTACACCGGGCGTCTCATGTCGGACCGCTCGTGGGAGCATGGGCTGCACCAGCTCATCGAGGTCAAGGAGGAATGCCCCCTCAGCGCGCGCCACGACGCGCTCACGCGCATCAGCTACCAGCGCTTCTTCCGGCGCTATCTCATGCTGTGCGGCATGACCGGGACCGCGCGTGAGACCGCGGCCGAGCTCTGGTCGGTCTATCGGCTGCCGGTCGTGTCCATCCCGACCAACCGGCCTCTCCGCCGGCGGCGGCATGCCGACCGAGTGTATCGGGACGCGGAGGCGAGGTGGGGGGCGGTGGTGGAGCGCATCGCCGCGCTCCACGGGCAGGGACGACCGATTCTCGTCGGCACCCGCTCGGTCGCCGCCTCCGAGCATCTGAGCGCGCGCCTCGCCGCGGCGGGGCTCCCCCACCGCGTCCTGAACGCCCGCCAGGACAAGGAGGAGGCCGACATCGTCGCGTGCGCCGGCGAGCTGGGGCGGATCACGGTGGCGACCAACATGGCGGGGCGCGGCACGGACATCCGCCTGGCGCCCCGGGTCGCCGAGCTGGGAGGGCTTCACGTGATCGCGACCGAGCGTCACGAGGCCGGCCGGATCGACCGCCAGCTCTTCGGTCGCTGCGGCCGCCAGGGCGACCCGGGCTCGCACGAGGTCTTCGCGTCGCTCGAGGACGAGATCGTGGCGGTCCACGCGGGCCGGATGGAGCGACGGCTCGCGCGCCTCGCGACGCGGATGCCGGGCCGGACGGCCGCCTGGCTGGCGGGCCTCGTGGTGCGTCGCGCGCAGCGCGCGGCCGAGCGGCTCCACTCGCGGATCCGGCGTGACCTGCTCGATCACGACGAGCAGCGCGAAACCGCACTCGCGTTTGCGGGACGGCCGGAATGAGGCACGATCCTCGCGTGCCTCGCGGTCGCGCGCTGCTCCTGGCGGTGCTGGCCGCCGCGATCCCGGCGTCGCCGGCGTGGGCGGAGACCCTCGAATGCCTCATCAGCCCGTACCTCGTCACGGCCGTGAGCTTTCCCACCGAGGGCGTGCTCGAGACGGTGACCGTCGACCGCGGCGACCTCGTCAAGCAGGGACAGGTGCTGGCGACGCTCGAGTCGTCGGCGGAAAAGGCGACCGTCGCCCTGGCGGCGGCGCGCGCCCGCGTCGAGTCGGGACTCAAGTCGAGCCAGGTGCGGTTCGACTTCGGCGTCCGGAAGTTCGAGCGGACCGATGAGATGTACAAGAAGAACCTGGTCCCGCTGAAGGACCTCGACGAGGCGGAGACGCAGAAGCTCTTGGCCGAGGTCGGCCTCCTCGAAGCCCGCGAGAACCGGGGGATCGCCGAGCTGGACCTGGAACGCGCCCGGGCGTTCCTGGCGCAGCGGACGCTGCGCAGCCCGATCGCCGGGGTCGTCACCGAGCGCGTCCTGTCCCCGGGCGAGTTCGTCAAGGGCACGGCGATCGCCAAGCTCGCCCAGCTCGACCCGCTCCGCGTCGAGGTGATCGCCCCCGTGATGATGCTGGGCCGGATCACGCCGGGCATGCAGGCGGACGTGATGCCGGAGGCGCCGGTGGGCGGGAGCTACCGGGCCCGGGTGACCGTGGTCGATCGGGTCGTCGACGCCGCCAGCGGCACCTTCGCCGTGCGACTCGAGCTGGCGAATCCGCAGTACCGGCTCCCGGCCGGGCTCAAGTGCAAGGTGAGGTTCCCGAGCCGGTAGCGCCGAAGACGGTCAGCGGCCGGGCGTACCGCGCAGGACCTCCTGGACCTTCCGGGCGAGCGCGTCGGGCGGGAACGGCTTCTCGAGGAGGAATGTGCCGGGGGCCAACACGCCGTGCTGTGAGACCCTGTCGAGCGCAGAGGGACTCTCAGCAGGTCGGAGGAATGGTGGAGCTGAGGGGATTCGAACCCCTGACCCCAAGACTGCCAGCCTTGTGCTCTCCCAGCTGAGCTACAGCCCCACGCGAGGGATCACGTTACAGGCGCGCGCGGAAGGTTGTCAAGGAATGGGGTTGGTAGGGGAGAGGGGACTTGAACCCCTAAGCCCTTGCGGGCAGCAGAGTTTGAGTCTGCCGCGGTTTCCAGCTTCGCCACTCCCCCACAGCGCCCCGACCACAAGCATACCGCGATCGTGCCGTACTCCGGTTGGCTCGTTCAGGAGTCCACACCATCCGGCCCCACATTGTACAGCCACCCGGCCCTCGGTCGGCCGACGTGGCGGCCGCGAGCACGTCCGAGAGGTGAGAGGAACCGCTCGGCTTTCGCTCGCTTGCGAGCGAGACACGGGACGTCGGGCGCGTAGTACATCCAGCGGATCACCCGGATCGACTCGGCCTTGGCGTAGCGGAGAACCGAGATCGGTTGCCGGTCCCGTCCCCTTTCGTATTCGCTTTGATGGTTCCTGAGACACCGGCCAACCGATGCGCCGCCGTCTGGATCCATTCGAGAAACGGCCGACTCGCTGAATAGAGCGAGACATAGAGGCGCTCGTAGACGTATCTCGCGTCTTTGATCGTGTGA
>Ga0156035_1126_pt1 | contig 80784 bp, 71 predicted proteins | sample RifCSPlowO2_02_FD_107689 | JGI IMG/M metagenome (GOLD analysis project Ga0156035, IMG submission 107689) | Candidatus Rokubacteria bacterium RIFCSPLOWO2_02_FULL_73_56 | reverse complement strand
TGAGCTGGCGTTGTGTAAGTGGTGCCCCCGGGGTGACTCGAACACCCGGCACGCAGTTTAGGAAACTGCTGCTCTATCCACCTGAGCTACGGGGGCCGCCTCGATGGTACGGGGTCGGGCGGGCCCAGTCCAGCTTCCGAAAACCCTGCCCGACTGCAAATTCTCGTCGTCGTGCCTGCCACCGTGGCATAGCTCTGCACGGTCAAGCATTCGTTTTCTGGGGCGAAACGCCCGGGGTCCGCAGCTTGCACTTCCTGGGAAGAGCCAACGGGACGGCAGCAGCGATCTCTTCACGGGGAGGGCACGAACGTGCAAACCCACAAGTGGTGGCTCGCAGCAATCGCCACGGCGCTCGCAATCACCGCGCTGCCGTCCGTGGGCGGCGCCCAGACGAGCGCGGGCGTCCTCAATGCGTGCGTGGACCGCGACCGGTTCGGCAACGTGCACGGCTGGATGCGCTTGGTCCTGCCGACGGAGCGGTGCCGTCGGGGCGAGGGGCGCGTGACCTGGAACGTCCAGGGGCCTCAGGGGCCGGCCGGAGCCGAAGGCCCCGCGGGGCCGCAGGGCCCGGCGGGACCGACCGGGCCTGCGGGCGCCGCAGGACTGCAGGGGCCTGAAGGGCCGGCGGGAGCCCAGGGGCCGGCCGGCGCACAGGGGCCCATGGGACCGGAGGGGCCGATGGGACCGCAAGGGCCTGCCGGGCCGGCCGGTAGCGGGGGAAGCGGGCTCCAGGTCTACGACGCCGGCAGCATGCAGGTCGGGAGCCTGCTCGGCATCGACGAGGGCTTCCAGCCCGTGGTCATGCTCACGCTGGACGGCATCCGGCTCCCGTTTCGCGTCTACCAGGACGTGCTCGCGGGCACGGAGGCGTTCCTCTACACCGAGGCGAGCTGCGCGGGCCAGCCCTACATGACCCAGATGCCGCCCGGCCTCGGGCCGACCGACTACTACGCGCACACGTGGGTCGCGACCGATCTTCCCGGCGGCGCGGCGGGAACGTGGCTCTACCTGGAGTCCGGAGACAACCCCGGCGTCCGCGACGTCGTCTCGATGCGCCTGCCGGGCGGCGCCTGCGCGGCGACGAACGCCCGTCTCTGGACGACCACGCCGCTGGCGTCCTGGGACCTCGGCGCGATGTTCAACGCGCCGTTCGAGCTGCGCTAGCGGCTAGAGCAGGTCGGATGCGTCCACATCGCGCGCCCTCAGCAGCGCGCGGAGCTTCCTGAGGCCGGCGGCCTCGATCTGGCGCACGCGCTCCCGCGTCAGGCCGAGCCGCCGGCCGACCGCCTCGAGCGTCTCGGGCTCCTCGCCGTCCAGGCCGAAGCGGCGGCGCAGCACCGTCCGCTCGTTGGCCGCCAGGTCGTCGAGCACCGCCGCGAGGTCGGCGCGCTCGCGCAGGAGCGCGCCGAGCGCCGCCGTCGGGTCGGCTGCCGGGTCGGCCACCGTGTCGCCGAGCCGCCTCTCGCCCCCGCCCGCCGGGCCGTCGAGCGAGACCGGCCGCTGGCGGATCTCCTCGAGCTCCTCCACCTGCTCCACGCTCGTGCCGAGCGCCGCCGCCAGCTCGGCGGCCGTCGGCGCGCGTCCGAGCGCCTGCGTGAGCCGCTCCTGCTCCCGGGCGCGGCGGCCGAGCAGCAGCTCGACGTGCACGGGCAGCCGGATCGTGCGCGCCTGGTTGGCGAGCGCGCGCACGATCGCGTGGCGGATCCACCAGACCGCGTACGTCGAGAACCGCGTGCCGCGCTCCGGGGCGAACTTCTCGACCGCCCGGAGCAGGCCGAGGTTGCCCTCCTCGATGAGGTCCGGGAGCGGCAGCCCCCGGTTCAGGTACCGGCGCGCGACCTGCACGACGAGGCGGAGGTTGCCTTCCGTCAGGCGCGCCCGGGCCGCCGCGTCGCCGGCGCGCGCGGCGTGCGCGAGGGACGCCTCCTCCTCGCGCGAGAGCAGCGGGATGCGCGCGATCTCGTCGAGGTAGACGCGCAGGTTCGCGCGGCTCTGCTCGCGCGTCTCCTCCCGCACGTCCTCGTCGACGGCGTCCACGAGCGCCTCGAGCGGCTCGTCCGGGATGGTGTCCTCGGTCTCGTCGCTCATTCCACCGGGTTCTCGTCGGTCAGGTCCACCTGCGCGATCCGCGGCGGCAGCGGCAGCAGGTAGAGCGGGTTGTACGCGAGCCCCGCGCGACGGATCTCGAAGTGCAGGTGGTGCGTCGTCGCGCGTCCCGTGCGGCCGACGGTGGCGACCGTCGCACCCGGCGCCACGCGCTCGCCGACGGTGACCAGGTTCGCCTCGTTGTGGGCGTAGACGGTGACGAAGCCGTCCGCGTGCTCGATCCGCACGACGCGGCCGTAGCGCGGCTCGACGTGGCTCGCCACCACGACCCCCGCGCCCGCGGCGAGCACGGGCGTGCCCCGCTCGGCCTTGATGTCGATGCCCTGGTGCCAGCCGCCCGGCCGCCGGCCGAAGGTCGAGGTCACGAGACCCTCGACGGGCCACGCGAGGAGCGGCAGGGCCTCCGCCCAGTCGGGCACGGCCAGGACGATGGCGGCCGGCACCCGCACGACGACCGGCCGCGCCGTCACCTTCACTGACCGCACGGGCGGGCGCGGCGCGCCCGCGCGCGCGGCGGGCGGGATGACGAGACGCTGGCCGGCCCGCAGCACGACGCGCGCGCTCGGCAGGCGGTTGGCCGTGACGATCGCGGCCAGGCTCACGCCGTAGCGCCGCGCGAGCGCCCCGAGCGTGTCGCCCGGCCGCACCTCGTGCACGCGCTGGGCGAGCGCCGCGGCCGCGGGCCGCGGCGGCCCCTGCGTCCGCGCGCCCGCCGGCGCGAGCGCGACCGCCACGCCGAGGGCCACCGCCCCCACCCGGTGCGGGCGCCAGCCGCGCGCCCCGAGCCTCACGGCTCGAACTCGGCGAAGCGGATCCCGAAGGCCGCGAAGCGGCCCGTCGGCGGCAGCCAGCGCACGCTCACCTGCGCGACCCGCGAGAGCGGCGGCCCCTTCTCCAGCTCGCGCACGAACGCCTCGATGAGCGCGCGCGGCCCCTCCGCGCGTGCCCGCACGCGGCCGTCCTTCAGGTTCATCACGTAGCCGGCGAGGCCGAGGCGCTGCGCCCGCCGCTGGGCGTAGTCGCGGTAGCCGACGCCCTGCACGTGGCCCTCCACGACGATCTCGGCGGCCGTTCTGGGTTCGCTCACGGGTGACGGTGCGGACTCAGGCGCGCCGGCCCACCGGCCGGCCGGAGCCGGCCGGCGGGCGGCCCAGGAATGGTCGGGGCGAGAGGATTTGAACCTCCGACTTCACGGTCCCGAACCGTGCGCGCTACCAGGCTGCGCTACGCCCCGATGTGACCGCTTCATTGTACACGTCACGCCTCCCACGCGTACTTCCCGACGAGCTTCACGAACTTGCACTCGCCGTGGCTCCGGGTCCGCATCTCCCCGCGGACCTTCTCGACGAGGGTGAGCCGCTGGTTCACCTCGTCGCCGAGGGGCACCACCATCCGGCCGCCCTCGGCGAGCTGCTGGAAGAGCGGCGGCGGCACCGCCGGCCCCCCGGCCGTGACGAGTATCCTATCGAACGGCGCCTCGTCGGGCCAGCCCAGCGTGCCGCTGCCGACCCGGATCCAGACGTTCGTGTAGCCGAGCTCCTCGAGGAGCGCGCGGGCGCGCTCGGCCAGCCGCGGCAGCCGCTCGATCGAGCACACGCGCCGCGCCAGCTCCGCGAGCACCGCCGTCTGGTAGCCCGAGCCCGTGCCGATCTCGAGCACCTTCTCCCCGCCCTCGAGCTCGAGCAGCGCGGTCATCAGCCCGACGATGTACGGCTGCGAGATCGTCTGCTCCTCGCCGATCGGCAGCGGGTGGTCGCCGTACGCGCGCGGGCGCAGCGCCTCCTCCACGAACCGGTGGCGCGGCACCCGGCGCATCGCCGCGAGCACGCGCGCGTCGGTGATCCCGCGGCGCGCGAGCTGCTCGTCGACCATGCGCGCCCGCGTGAGCTCCCACGGGTCGTGCGCCCGCTCCACTACTCCCTCGGCGGCCGCGCGCGCGCCGGCCCCCGCGGGCGCGGCACGAGGCGCGCGGGCCAGTCGGCGAGCCGCGCGAGGGCGCGGTGGTCGGTGAGGTCGAGGTGCAGCGGCGTGACCGACACGTAGCCCTCGTGCAGCGCGCCCATGTCGGTCCCCTCGAGGTCCTCCCACGTGGCCTCGCCCGCGCCGATCCAGTAGTGCGTCCGCCCGCGCGGGTCGCTCTGCTCGACGATCTTCTCGCTGTAGACCCGGTGGCCCAGGCGCGTCACGCGGATCCCGCGCGGCGTCCCCGCGGGCACGTTGACGTTGAGCAGGGTCTTCCGCGGCAGCCCCTCCACGAGCACCCGCGCCGCGACCTGCCGCGCCACGCGCGCCGCCCCGGCGAAGTCCCCGCCCTCGGCCAGCGACACGGCGATCGACGGCACGCCGAGCAGCGTCCCCTCCATCGCCGCCGACACGGTGCCCGAGTACGTGACGTCGTCGCCGAGGTTCGAGCCGTGGTTGACGCCGGCGACGACCAGCACCGGGCGCTCGGGCAGGAAGCCGAGCACGCCGAGGTTCACGCAGTCCGACGGGGTGCCGTTGACGGCGAAGCGGCGCTCGCCCAGCCGCGCCACGCGGAGCGGCCGGTGCAGGGTCAGCGCGTGGCCGCAGGCGCTCTGCTCGCGCTCCGGCGCCAGGACGTGCGCCTCGCCCAGCTCCGCGAGCGCCTCGGCCAGCGCCTGGAGCCCGGACGCGTGCACCCCGTCATCGTTGGTGAGGAGCAGGACAGGCATTGGGGCGAAAATTGGTCGGGGCGACTGGATTTGAACCAGCGACCCCATGACCCCCAGTCATGTGCGCTACCGGGCTGCGCCACGCCCCGACCCGGTCTCGAATTGTCGCAGAAAGCGACCGGCCCTTCAAGAAGTCAGTCGCGCGCGCAGCGCCAGGAGCCGCTCGCGGACGCGTCGCAGCGCGTCCGCGTACGCGGCCTCCCGCATGCCGAGATCGAGCTGCTCGGTCGAGCGCCGCGACTCGGCGAGCAGGCGCTTCTTGGCCCCCTCGAGCGTCAGCCGCTCCTCGTAAAGGAGCGCCTTGATCCGCTGGACCAGCTCGAGGTCGCGCCGGCGATAGAGGCGCTGTCCCGCCGGGTTCTTCTTCGGACGGAGCAGCTTGAACTCCGACTCCCAGTACCGCAGGACGTACGACGGCACGCCGGAGAGCGCCTCGACCTCGCCGATCCGGTAGTAGAGCTTCTCGGCGACGTCCGCCGTCGTGGCCCCTACCGCGTGTTGATCCGTTGCTTGAGCCCCTTGCTCGGCTTGAAGGTCAGCACCTTCCGGGCGGTGATCTCGATCGAGTCGCCCGTCTGCGGATTCCGCCCGCGCCGCGACGCCTTGCGACGGATGCGAAAGTGGCCGAAGCCCACGATCTTCACGTCCTCGCCCTTCTCGAAGCACCGGAAGATGATGTCGAAGACCGACTCCACCACGGACGCGGATTGCCGCTTCGACAGACCGTGCGCGGCGACGGCGTTCACCAGGTCGTTCTTCGTCACGGTGGGGCCTCACCTCCTCGGGACACAGGCTCGCTCAGCGGCCTTCCCGCGCGATGTAGGGCTTGAAGCCGGCGGCCTCGAGCTCGCGGAGCGCCGCACGCGCGGCGGCACGGTCGGGGTACGGGCCGACGCGCACGCGGTGCAGCGCCTCCCCCGCGGCGGCCGTGACGGCCGGCGCCGGGGCGCCCGCCGCCGCGCCACCCGCCCGCTTGACCTGCACCTTCATGCCCGCACCGGCGAGGTCCTTCGACAGCGCGACCGCGTCCCGCAGCGGCAGGCTCGGCTTCACGACGGCGCCGCCCGCCGCGGCCTCGGCAGCGAGCCCCCTGGCGGCGAGCCTGGCGTTGATCTCCGCCGCGGAGCCGCCCGAGACGAAGATGTCGTAGAGGTCGGTGCCGCTCGCGGGCGCGCGGCCGCCCGGCGCGGGGGTGGCCGCGGTCCCGGCCAGCGATTCCTCGACCGTGTACTTCCGCGCGCGCAGCTGCCCGGCCACGCGCGAGGCGGCGGCGGCCTCCCGGAAGGCGCCGACCTGCACCCAGTACGTGCCCGTGCCGGCGGTGACCTTCGTCGCGGCGCCCTTCGGCGCCGCCTTCGCCGCGCGCCGGGCCGGCGCCGCGGGCTTCTTCGCCGCGGGCGCCGCCGGCGTCGCCGCGGTCGGCGCCTGCGCCTTCGCGGGAGCCGGCGCGGTGGCGACCGGCTTCTCCGCCGCGGGCTTCGCAGCGACGACCTTCTCGGGCGCCGCGGGCGCGGGCATCGGCGCGGCGGCGGGCGGCGGCATGGGTGCGGCAGGCGCGGGCGCGGCGGCCGGCGGCGGCGCGGGCGGAGCGGGTGTTGCCGCAGGCGGCCGCGCGGCGGGCGTCGGCGGCTTCGGCCGGGCGATCTTCACGCTCGTCGGGCTCACCCAGTCGAGCACGTAGGGCACGGCGACGGCGGCGATCACGCCGAGCACGACCACGACCACGACGACGCGGAACCAGACCGCCGAGAAGATCGACCGCGGCGGTTCGTCTTCGTACATGTCGCTTTCCGGCTCGTCGCCTGGACGATTGTCCCCAACCATGCGCGTCATCGTAGCATAGACGTTGGGGTTTCCGTGCGTTCTCCGGGTTTCCGGGAAAAGACCAGGTCGCCGAAGAGCGCCTCGGCCTCGCCGCGCGTGTCGTCACTGTCGATCATCAGCGCGACCTGCCCGACGCGCGGCGCCTGGCGCCCGAACAGTGCGAGATAGTCGGCCGCCACGTTCCGCTCCTGGCGCTGCCAGGCGTCGAGCCCCACGCGCCCCGACGCCACGACGACGACCCGGACGTTGCCCGCTGCCGGGCTCACGAGCTGCGTGCCCACGGGCGCGCGGGCGTCCCACACGTAGCCGAGCACGTCGCTCGCGGTGAGCGGCGACGGCCACCGGGGGAAGATCACGTAGACCTGCGCGGCCTCGTCGTCGGTGACGCGCTGGCGGACGTCGCCGCCGGCGGGCAGGCGCACGACCCTCCACGACCAGGCCAGGAAGGGGTGCTCGCGAAGATCCACGATGACGTCACGGTAGAGCGCGAACGAGGCGTGCACGCTGCGCAGCCGCAGCGCGAGCCCCGGCTCCGCCCGGACCAGCTCGAGGGCCGCGCGCCCCGTGAACTCCCTGAGCTCCCACCCCGCGGGCACGCCCTCGGCCGGCAGGCGGAAGGGCACCCGGTCGGCGACCGGCACGCGGATGAACCCGGCCGGGTCGGCCAGCGGCACGCGGTGCCCCGGCGCGACGGCCGCGGTCGGCGCGACCGCCGGCGCGCTCGGCCCCTCCGCGAATCCGGGCGGCGCCGGCAGGCGGAACCGCGGCCGGTCGAGCGCGTCCCGGGCGCCCGGCGCCGGCGCCTCCCGGGTCAGGAGCCCGAGGTAGAACGCGCGGTGGCGCGGGTTCGAGAGCAGCACCGCCGCGCCGGCGGCGAGCACGAGCAGGACGAGCGCCACGACCGCGCCCGCGCCCCGGCCCCGCCGCCGGCGCCTCACCGGCGGACCCCGCGCGCCCGCGCGCGCGGCGTCGTCCCCTTGCGGAACGAGAGCCGGATCGGCGAGCCGGGCAGGCCGAAGGCGAACCGGAGCGACTTGGCCAGGTAGCGCGCGTACGAGAAGTGGATCCCGTCGGGGCGGTTCACCGCGAGGGCGAACGTCGGCGGGCCCGCGCTCACCTGCGAGGCCGACACGAGCGTGAGCGGCGCGCCCCGGATCGAGATCGGCCGCCGGGCGATCGCCGCGCGCAGCGTCTCGGTCACGGCGGCGGCCGGCAGCCGGCGCCGCGCCTCGGCCGCGACCTGGTCCACCGTCGCGAACAGCTCGCGGATCCCCTCGCCGCGCACGGCGGCGGTGAAGCACACCGGCGCGTAATCGAGGAACGGCAGCCGGTCGCGGATCTGCTCGACCACCTCGGCGCGGCGGACCATGCCGTGCGGCACCAGATCCCACTTGTTGACGACGACCACGCTCGCGCGGCCGGCCTCGTGCGCGTAGCCGGCGATGTGCGCGTCCTGCGCCGTGATACCCTCGGCGGCGTCGAGCACGACCAGCGCCACCTGGCAGCGCTCGAGGCTCCGGAGCGCCATCACGACCGCGAGCTTCTCCAGCACCTCCTGCACGCGCCCCTTGCGGCGGATCCCCGCCGTGTCGACGAGCACGTACGTGCGCCCGTCGTAGACGAGCGTCGTGTCCACGGCGTCGCGCGTCGTCCCCGGCGCCTCGTGGACGAGCACGCGCTCGGCGCCGATCATCGCGTTGACGAGCGAGGACTTGCCGACGTTCGGGCGGCCGACGACCGCGACGTGAACGGGCGCCTCGGCGCGGGCGGGCGGCGCGGCGCCCGCGCCCGCGCGCGCGCGCAGCGTCTCGAGCAGCTCGGCGGCGCCGCGCCCGTGCTCGGCGGAGACGGGCACGGGCTCGCCGAAGCCCAGGCGCCAGAGCTCGCCGAGCGCGGCCGCCTGCGCGGGCCCGTCCACCTTGTTGGCCGCGACGACGACCGGGCGGTTCGCCCGCCGCAGGTGGCGCGCGATCTCCTCGTCGAGCGCGGTCGGGCCCTCGCGCGCGTCCACCACGAACAGGACGAGGTCGGCCTCCTCCACCGCGGTGAGCACCTGGCGGCGGACGCCCTCGATCAGCGGCTCCGCGGACGAGGGGTCGAAGCCGCCCGTGTCGATGAGCGTCGCCTGCCAGCGCTCGAAGCTCACCTGCCCGTAGAGCCGGTCGCGGGTGACGCCGGGGACGTCGCGCACGAGCGCCTGGCGCCGCCCGACGAGACGGTTGAAGAGCGTGGACTTGCCGACGTTCGGCCGCCCGACGATCGCGATCACGGGTCCGGCGCCTCCGCGCGCCATCGGCCGCGTCCCGTCAGGCGCCGTGGATGGCCCGCAGCAGCGCGCCCGGCGCCGGCTCGACGACCTCGACCCCGACGCCGAGGTCGCGCGCCAGGTCGGCGGGCGTGCGATCGTCGAGGAAGACGCCGCCGACGTCGCGCAGCGCGACGGCCGGCACGAGCACGGCCTCGCCGAGCTCGGGGCGCGCCGCGAGCGCGCGCTGGATGTCGCCGCCGGTCAGCAGGCCGGCCACGCCGATCGCGCGCCCGAAGAGCTCGTTCGGCACCGCCGCGACCCGCACGCGGGCCGGCGCGAGGCCCGCCGCCGCGAGGAGCCGCGCCAGGCGCGGCGCGAACAGCTCCCCCGTCACCACGGTGACGGCGCGGGCCCGGCCCCGGCGGCGGGCCCCCGCGCGCGCGAAGCCGTCCTCGAAGCGGCGCACGAGGCCCACGCCGTCCTCGGCGATCGGGAAGCCCTCGTAGGCGCCCGCGGGCGGCAGGGGGCGGTTCGCGAGCAGGTAGATCTCGTCGGCGAGGAACACGAAGCGGCTGCCGAGCGTCGCGAGGAAGCCCCGCTGCCAGGCCTCCGCGGTCGCCACGAGCGAGCGCGCCTCGTCCGCCGCCAGGCTCCGGAGCGCGGGCAGCCGCTCCCGGTGCCGCGTGAGCCCGACGGGAACGATCGCGGTGGTCGCGACGTGCGGGTGCAGCGGCGCGAGCTCGGCGACGGTCCGCTCCAGGTGCGCGCCGTCGTTCCAGCCGGGACAGAGCACCACCTGCGCGTGCATCCGGATCCCCGCCTTCGCGAGCCGCTCGAGCCGCGGCAGGATCTCGGCCGAGCCGCGGGGCCCGCCGAGCAGCCGGTGCCGCAGGGCCGGGTCGGTCGCGTGGACGGAGACGTAGAGCGGCGAGAGGCGCTGCTCGACGATCCGCGCGAGCTCCGCCTCGGCGAGGTCCGTGAGCGTGATGTAGTTGCCGTGCAGGAAGGAGAGGCGGAAGTCGTCGTCCTTCACGTAGAGGCTCCGCCGCAGCCCCTTCGGCAGCTGGTGGACGAAGCAGAACACGCACTTGTTCGCGCACGTCGCGATCTCGCCCGGGCGCGGCGCCGCGAGCTCGAGGCCCAGGTCGGGGCCGCGGCGCGCGAGCGCGAGCCGGACGGACGCCGCCGGCGCACCGCACGCCGCGCGCTCGACCGCGAGCTCCAGGCGCGCGCTGCCCGCGTGGAACTGGAAGTCGATCGCGTCGCGCACGGGCTGGGCGTTGACGGCGACGATCCGGTCGCCCGCGACGAGCCCGCCGCGCGCCGCCGGGCTGCCGGCCCGCACGGCCGCGACCACGACGCCCTCAGCGGTAATACGCGCTCTCACGGTCCTCCTCGGGTGTGGCGCCGTGCGCCGCGTTCAGCAGGCGCATGCCCTGGACGATGTACTGGAGCCCCGAGACGATCGTGAACGCCGCGGCGAGCCAGATGATCGCGCGGGGGGCCAGGGGCAGGCGGAAGTAGCGCGCGAGCAGCCCCGAGAGCACGACCAGGACCTGGAAGAACGTGGCGAGCTTGCCCGCGAGCGTCGGCCGCGGGTGGAGCCGGCCGCCCAGCATGTGGATCAGCAGCGCGCCGACGACCAGGATCACGTCGCGGCTGAGCACGACCGCGGCGATCCAGAACGGCAGCACCCGCATGTAGGTCAGCGTGACGAACGACGCCGTGAGCAGGAGCTTGTCGGCCATCGGGTCGAGGAACGCGCCGAGCCGGCTCGGTCCGCTCCGTCGCGCCACCCAGCCGTCGAGCAGGTCGGTGAGCGCCGCCACGGCGAAGACGAGCAGCGCGGCGCCCGGCTTGCGATAGACGAGCAGCGACACGAAGACCGGGATCAGCAGGATGCGCAGGACGGTCAGAAAGTTCGCGAGCCCCATGGCGGCGGCCCTCAGTCTAGCACCGCGGCCGGAGCCGCAGGCGACGGGACGACCCAGCGCGCGAGCGGGGCCAGGAGCCGCGCGGGCACCTCGACCTCGAGGCGCACCGCCTCGGCGTCCTCGGCGCGCGCCAGCACCCGGCCCGCCTCGTAGCAGAGCGCGAGCGCGGCCCCCTCGCCGTGCGGGATGCGCAGCGACAGCGCGCGCACGGGCGGCAGCGCCGCCGCGAGCGCCGCGAGCAGCGCCGCGACGCCCTCGCCCGTCGCCGCCGAGATCGGGACGCCCTCGCGCCCGGCGATCCGCGGCACCGTGCCCGGCGGCAGGCGGTCGACCTTGTTGAGCGCGAGCACGAGGGGCCGATCGGCCACCTCGAGCTCGCGCAGGAGGTCGTCGACCGCGGCGAGGTGGGCCTCGAGCGCGGGGTGGCTCGCGTCCACGACGTGGAGCAGGACGTCGGCGTCCTTGAGCGCCTCGAGCGTCGCGCGGAACGCCGCGACGAGCTCGTGCGGGAGCTTGCGGATGAACCCGACCGTGTCGGTCAGGATGAAGGCGGGCCCGCCGCCGTTGACGAGGCGCGCGGCCGGGTCGAGCGTCACGAAGAGCCGGTCCGCGGCCGTGAGCGAGGCGCCGGCCAGGCGGTTCAGCAGCGTCGTCTTGCCCGCGTTGGTGTAGCCGACGAGCGCGACCACCGGCACGCCCGCGCGGCGCCGCCCCTCGCGCTGCAGCCGCCGGTGCACCTGCACCCCCTCGAGCTCGCGGCGGATCTTCATCACGCGCCGTCGGATCACGCGCCGGTCGGACTCGAGCTGGGTCTCGCCCGGGCCCCGGGTGCCGATGCCACCGCCCAGGCGCTCGAGGTGGGTCCACTGCCCCACGAGGCGCGGCAGCAGGTACGTGAGCTGGGCGAGCTCGACCTGGAGCTTGCCCTCGCTCGAGCGCGCCCGCTGGGCGAAGATGTCGAGGATCAGGGCGGTCCGGTCGATCACCTTGAGGCGGAGCGCCTCGGAGATGTTCCGCTCCTGGATCGGCGAGAGCGCATCGTCCGAGACGAACAGGCGCGCGCCGGTCTCCGCGGCCAGGCGGCCGATCTCCTCGACCTTCCCGCGCCCGAAGTAGGACGCCGGCGTCGGCGCGCGCAGCTCCTGGAGCACGCGGCCCACGACGACGCCGCCCGCGGCCGCGACGAGGCCCGCGAGCTCGTCGAGCGACTCCTCGACCTCCCAGCGGCGCTGCGCGGGCCGCCGCACCGCGCCGATCACCGTCCGCTCGCGCCCCCGCGTGCCGGCGGGCCTCACGCGCGCACGCCCCGGGCGCGGAGCGCCGCCTCGATCGCGCGCGCCGCGCCCGCCGCGCCGCCGGCCGCGTCCACGTCGAGCCAGCTGACGCCCGGCTCGCGCCGGAACCACGTCCCCTGGCGCTTCGCGTACCGCACCGTGTCGCGCTGCATGCGGCGGAGCGCCTCCTCGGGCCCGAGCCGCCCGAGCGCGACCTGGACGAACTCCCGGTAGCCGATCGAGCCGAGCGCGGGGAGCGCGGGGTCGTAGCCCCGCGCGAGCAGCCGCTCGACCTCGGCCGCGAGCCCCGCCGCCACGAACGCCACGGCGCGCGCCCGCAGGCGCCGCGCGAGCGCCGCGCGGTCCGCCGAGAGCCCGAAGTACGCGACCGCGTACGGGCCGTCGCCCCGCGTCCAGCGCGTCTGCTCGAGCACCGCGGCGCCGCCCGCGCGCAGCACCTCGAGCGCGCGCACGACGCGCACCTGGTCGTTCGGGTGCAGCCGGCGCGCCGCCTCGGGCGCCGCGGCCGAGAGCCGCGCGTGGAGCGCGGTGCGGCCCTCGCGGGCGGCGAGCGTGGCGAGCGCGCGCCGGAAGCCCGGGTCGGCCGGCGGGGCCGGGTCGAGGCCGCGCAGGAGGGCGCGGACGTAGAGGCCCGTGCCGCCGACGACGACGGGCAGGCGGCCCCGGGCCCGGATCGCGTCGATCAGGAGGGCGGCGTCGGCGCGGAAGCGCGCCGCCTGGTAGCGGTCGTCCGGGTCCACGACGTCGATCAGGTGGTGCGGCACGGCGGCGCGCTCCGCCGCCGTCGGCTTGCCGGTCGCCGCGTCCATGCCGCGGTACACCTGCCGCGAGTCGGCGCCGATCACCTCGATGGGCACGCGCACCGCGAGGGCGACGGCGACCGCCGTCTTGCCGACGCCGGTCGGCCCCGCGATGACGACGAGGTCGGGTCTGTCGCTCACCGCTCCCAGTCTACCAGCCGGGCGCCCACGGCCCCCTACCAGCTCCGCTTGAGGTCGCGCCGGACGTCGTGCAGGGAGATGCGGCTCACGATCGGCCGCCCGTGGGGGCAGAAGAAGGGTGTCTCCGCCTGCCCGAGCTCGGCGACGAGCCGGTCCATCTCCTCGCGCGCGAGCGGCGTGCTCGCCTTGATCGCCGCGCGGCAGGCGACGAACGCGAGCGCCCGGTCGAGCGTCGCCTCGCCGGCCCGCGGGCCGGCGAGCTCGTCCACCGCGGCCTCGACCAGGCGGCGCGGCTCGTCGCCCTTGAGGACCGCGGGCACGGCGCGCAGGACGATCGCGTCGCCGCCGAACCCCTCGAAGGCGAAGCCGAGCCGCTCGAGCGGTCCGCGCCAGCGCTCGAGGAGGGCCCGCGCCTGCGGCGGCAGGTCGAGCGGCTCGGCGAAGAGCAGCGCCTGCGAGGGCGGCACGCCTGCGGCCAGCTCGCGCCGGACGCGCTCGAAGATCACGCGCTCGTGGGCGACGTGCTGGTCGAGGAAGAACAGCTCGTCGTCGGAGGCCGAGACCACGAACGTCTCCTGCACCTGGCCGAGCACGCGGCCGAAGAGCCCCCGCGCCGGCGCCTGGGGTGCCGCGGCGAAGAGCGCCGGCTGCTCCGCGACCCCGGCCGCCGCCGCCTCGGCCCCGCGCGCGGCGGCCCCGACCAGCGGCGTCTCGGGCACGACCGCGGGCCGCCGCAGCGCCGCGCCGAGCGCGGCGACGAGCATCTCGTACACGAGCCGGGGGTGGCGGAAGCGCACCCACGCCTTGGTCGGGTGCACGTTGACGTCCACGTCGGCCGCGCGCAGGGCCACCGCGAGGACGACCAGCGGGAACCGGTCGCGCGCGAGCATCGGCCGGTACGCCTCGAGCGCCGCCGCGAGGAGCGCCGGGTCGCGGACCGGGCGGCCGTTGACGATCACCACGATCTCCTCGCGGTTGCCGCGCGTGAGGTCCGGCGGGCTCGCGAGCCCGCGCACGCGCACGCCGTGCTCCTCGCGGTCCACGGCCAGGAGCCGCTCGGCGACGTCCCAGCCCCACAGCGCGCCGACGCGCTCGCGCAGCCCCGCCGCGCGCGGCGCCGTGAGGACGGGGCGCCCGTTGTTCACGGCGCGGAGCGCGACGTCCGGGTGCGCCAGCGCGAGCTGCGCGAGGCTCCGCAGGCTCGCCCCCAGCTCGGCCGCCGGCGACTTGAGGAACTTGAGCCGCGCCGGCGTGTTGAAGAGGAGGTCGCGCACCTCGACGCGCGTGCCGGGCTCGGCGGGCACGTCGAGGCGCTGCGTGACCGCACCCCCCTCGCCCGCCAGGCGCGTGCCCCCGGCGGCGTCCCGCGCGCGGCTCGTGAGCGTGAAGCGCGAGACCGCGCAGATCGCCGCGAGCGCCTCGCCGCGGAACCCGAGCGTCGCGATCGCGTCCAGGTCCTCGTCGCGCTCGAGCTTGGAGGTGGCGTGGCGCTCGAGCGCGAGCGGCAGCTCCTCCGCCGTCATCCCGATCCCGTCGTCGGTCACGCGGATCAGCGCGGCGCCGCCGTCGCCCAGGTCCACGGCGACGCTCGTGGCGCCGGCGTCGATGGCGTTCTCGACGAGCTCCTTGACCGCGGAGGCGGGGCGCTCCACCACCTCGCCGGCGGCGATCTTGTTGACGAGGTGATCGGGAAGGCGGCGGATCCGCGTCACGGCGTCCCGTGCACCCGCTGCCACTTCACCAGGAGGTTGAGGGCCTCGATGGGCGTCAGGTGGGCGAGGTCGAGCGCCAGGAGCTCGGTCAGGGCCGGGTCGGGCGCGGCCGGCGGCGCGAACAGGCCGAGCTGCTCGGCGTCCCGCACGTCGGTGCGGAGCTGGCCCGCCTCCTCGAGCTCGGCCAGGAGCGCCTTGGCGCGCGCGATCACCGGCGCCGGGAGCCCCGCCAGGCGCGCGACCTGGACGCCGTAGCTCCGGTCGGTGCCCCCCGGCTGCACCTTGTGCAGGAAGATGATCTCGTCGTTCCACTCGCGCACGGCGACGTGGAAGTTGCGCACCGCCGGAAAGCGGCCGGCCAGGCGGGTGAGCTCGTGGAAGTGGGTCGCGAACAGCACCTTGGCGCCGGGCGCGGCGTCGTGCAGCCGCTCGACCACGGCCCAGGCGATCGCCAGGCCGTCGAAGGTCGAGGTGCCGCGCCCGACCTCGTCGAGCAGGACGAGGCTCCGGGCGGACACGCCGTTGAGGATCGCCGCCGTCTCGACCATCTCAACCAGGAACGTGCTCTGGCCACGCGCGAGGTTGTCCTGCGCGCCGACGCGCGTGAAGATGCGGTCGAGCACGCCCAGGCGCGCCTCGCGCGCCGGGACGAACGCGCCCATCTGCGCCAGGATCGCGATGTGGCCCGTCTGGCGCAGGTACACGCTCTTGCCCGCCATGTTCGGCCCGGTGAGGATCACGATCCGCGCCTCGGCGTCGAGCGCCAGGTCGTTCGGCGTGACGGGCGCCCCCGAGCGGGCCTCGAGGACCGGGTGGCGGCCCTCGACGATCGCCAGGACGTCGCTCCGGTCCACGACGGGGCGCACGTGGCCCCGGGCGTGGGCGACCTCGGCGAGCGCGGCGAGCGTGTCCAGGCGGGCCAGCGCCCGCGCCGTGGCGAGCAGCTCGGGGGCGCGCGCGGCGACGCGCCGCCGCACGTCCTCGAACAGCTCCAGCTCGAGCCGCCGCCGCCGCTCGTCGGCGCCGAGCACCCGGGCCTCGTACGCCTTGAGCGCCTCGGTGACGTAGCGCTCGGCGCCGCTCAGCGTCTGGCGCCGGACGTACTCGGCGGGCACGCGGCCGGTGTGGGCGTGGGTGACCTCGATGCCGTAGCCGAAGACGCGGTTGAAGCGCACGCGCAGGCTCGCGATCCCGGTGCGCGCGCGCTCGCGCCCCTCGAGCCCCGCGATCCACTCGCGCGCCTCCCGCGCGTCGCGCACGAGCGCGGCGAGCCCCTCGTGCCAGCCCTCGCGGATGAGCCCGCCGTCGTGGAGCGTGAGCGGCGGCTCGTCGGTGAGCGCCTGGGCGAGCAGCGCCCGGAGGTCGTCGAGGTCCGCCAGCTCGGCCCGCGCCTGCCCGAGCAGCGGCGTCGCCAGCCCGGCGCACGCCGCCCGGACGTCGGCGAGCGGCGCCAGGCAGGTCCGCAGCCCGACGAGGTCGCGGGCGTGGGCCACGCCGAGGGTCGCCCGGCTCGTGAGCCGCTCGAGGTCCCCGACCCGGCCCAGGAGCGCCCGCAGGCGCGCGCGCGCGGCCGGGGCCGCGACCAGCGCCTCGACCGCGTCCTGCCGCTCGCCGATCGCGGCCGGGTCCGTGAGCGGCCGCAGCAGCCACTGGCGCAGGAGCCGCGCGCCCATCGGCGTCACGCTCCCGTCGAGCACGCCGAAGAGCGAGTTCCGCGCCGAGCCGTCGCTCGCCTCCAGGAGCTCGAGCGTCGCGACCGCGGTCTCGTCCAGCACCATCGCGTCGGCCGAGGAGAGCCGCGCCAGGTGCGTGAGGTGGCCGAGCGCCTGGCCCTGGGTCGCGCGCAGGTAGCCGAGGGCGCCGGCCGCGGCCTGCAGGCCGACCGTCATGTCCCCGACCCCGAAGGCGTCGAGCGACTCCACGCGGAAGTGCGCGGCCAGCTCGGCCGCCGCCCGGCGCCCCGCGAAGGCCGCGGGCTCGCAGAACGTGAGCGCGATCCCGAGCGCGCCGAGCCGCTCGAGGAGCGCCGTGTCCGCGCGCAGGGGCTCCGGCAGCAGGACCTCGGCGGGCCGGCGCAGGAGCGCCGCCGCGAGCACCCCGACGTCCTCGGCGCCGTCCTCGCCCGCCCAGAACTCGCCGGTCGACACGTCCACGAGCGCGACCCCGAGCACGCCCCGCCCCGGGGCCAGGGCGAGCAGGAAGTTGTTCGCGGCGCCGGCGAGGTAGGCCGTGTCGGTGAGCGTGCCCGGCGTGATCACGCGCACGACGTCCCGCCGCAGGAGCTTCCTGGTCCGGCCCGGCGCCTCGAGCTGCTCGGAGACCGCGATCTTCCGTCCCGCGCGGACGAGCTTGGCGATGTGGCCGTCGGCCGCGTGGTGCGGGATGCCGGCCATCGGCGCGCCCTGCCGGGAGGTCAGCGTGATCTGCAGCAGGCGCGCCGCGGTCTCGGCGTCCTCGAAGAACGTCTCGTAGAAGTCGCCGAGGCGGAACAGCAGGAGGTAGTCCGGGTAGCGGCGCTTCAGCTCCCGGTACTGCCGCATCATCGGGGTCGGCTCGGCCGGGCCCTCAGCCACCGCACCGCCTCCGGAGCCGCTCCCAGGTCGTCTCGAGCGCCTCGGGCAGGACGCGCACGTCGCCGAGCACCGACATGAAGTTGGTGTCGCCGTTCCAGCGCGGCACCACGTGCACGTGCAGGTGGTCCGTGATCCCGGCGCCCGCCACCCGTCCCTGGTTGAGCCCGACGTTGAACCCCTCGGGCCCGTACTCGGCGCCGAGGATCGCGATCGCGAAGCTCACCAGCTCCATCACGCCCGCGACCTCCGCGGCCGTCGCCTCCGCGAGGGGGCCGACGTGGCGGTTGACGACCGCCATCAGGTGGCCGGCGGCGTAGGGGTAGGCGTTGAGGACCAGGAAGGCGCGCGGGCGCCGGGCCAGGACCAGGACCTTGCGATCGTCGGGGGCCGCGGCGGCCTCGCAGAGGACGCAGCCCGACGCTGCGCGGGAGCCGGCGACGTAGCTCATCCGCCAGGGCGCCCAGAGGCGCTTCACGCCGCCAGGCGCCGGCTCACGTGTTGACGAGCTCTCGCAGCCGCTTGCCTACCTTGAAGAACGGCACCCGCTTCTGGGGCACGTCGACGGCCGAGCCGGTCTTGGGGTTGCGTCCCTTGCGCGAGTTCCGGTGGCGAATCCGGAAGCTGCCGAAGCCCCGCAGCTCGACCTTGTCACCCTTGGCCAGCGCATCGGTGATGTTGTCGAAGATGGTGTTGACGATGGTCTCGGTCTCTTTCTTGGTCAGATTCGAGATCTTCGAGACTTCGTCGATCAGGTCGGCTTTGGTCATCGTTCACTCCGTGTGTCGCCCTGAACCCGCTGTGCGAGCCCGAGGGAAAACCTAGCACGCCCTCGACGAGAATGTCAACCACCGTAAGGAGTTAGGTACCACCACCGCGATCGCGCCTGTCTGCCGCCGCGCCGCCGGAGAAACGGCTGTCACCACGCTTGTTTAGCCAATTCCCTGGCCCAGAACGCATCACACGACATGGCATATTTACGCATGTAGATTCGTCATTTATAACTATTTACCTTTGGGATAACATGAGCTCGGGACTTGGAGCGCGGACCTCAGTCCATGAGGTAGAGCGGCGTCTTGAACACGGGCAACCGGGGCTTCAGGCCCTCGAGGCCGCCGAGCCCGAGCTGGTTGCGCATGAAGTCCACCAGCGAGAACCGCCGGCGCGGCCCGACCGTCCGGGGCGGCCTGGGCAGCCCGGCGAGCGTCGCCGCGGCGTCGACCGCGTCCTCCAGGCCTCCGAGGGCGTCCACCAGCCGGAGCGCCTTGGCCTGCGCGCCCGAGAAGACTCGCCCGTCGGCGAAGCGGACGACCTGGTCGCGGTCGAGCTTGCGGCCCGCGGCCACCGCGTCGATGAACTGGGCGTGGACGTCGTCGAGGAGGGTCTGGAGCACGCGCCGCTCCTCCGGCGTCATCGGGCGCGCGAAGCTGCCGACATCCTTGAACTGGCCGGCCTTGACCACGATGTACTCGACGCCCACTTTCTTCATGAGCCCCTCGACGTTCGCGAGCTGCATGATGACGCCGATGGACCCGGTGAGGCTGCCCGGGCTCGCGTAGATCCGGTCGGCCGCGACGGCGGTGTAGTAGCCGCCCGAGGCGGCGACGGCGCCCAGCGAGGCGACCACCGGCTTGCCGGCGGCACGCAGCCGCTTGAGCGCCTCGTGGAGCTCCTGGGTCGGCGCCACGACCCCGCCGGGACTGTTGATGCGGATCACGACGGCGCGGACCGCCGGGGTCTCCCGGTACGCCCTGAGCTCCCGGACGAGGTCGTCGACGTCGAGGATGATCCCGTCGAGCTCGACGATGGCCACGCGGCCCCCGAACAGCCCCGCGCCAGCGCCGCCCGCCCCGTCGAGCAGCGTGCCGAGACTCAGCGTGAACAGCCCCAGCACGCCGACGTAGATGGCGAGGGCCGCCAGGACGACAGTCGTCCGCCGGAGCCCGCTAGTCCTCGTCGCCGTAGTCATAGTCGTCGCGGCCCTTGCCCTTCTTGCCGCGACGGCCCGGCCCGCTGCGCTCCTCGCCCGGCGTGGGCTCGATCGCGTGCGCGAGCTCCTTCAGGCTGAGCCCGATCCGGCGCTCGTTGGGATCCACGCGGATCACCAGCAGGGTCAGCTCGTCGCCGACGCTCACGATCTCGTCGGGGCGGCCGATCGGCCGGCTGGACATCTGGGAGATGTGCAGCAGGCCGTCGACGCCGGGCTCGAGCTCGACGAAGGCGCCGAAGTCGGTCAGACGGACGATCTTGCCGGTGACCCGCGAGCCCATCGGGTAGCGCTGGGCGACGGTCGACCACGGGTCGGGCTGGATCTGCTTGAGCCCGAGCGAGATGCGCTTGTTCTCCTTGTCCACGTTGAGGATCTGCGTCTCGAGCTCCTGCCCCTTCTTGAGGATCTCCGAGGGGTGGCCGACGCTCCGCGTCCAGGACATGTCCGAGATGTGCAGCAGGCCGTCCACCCCGGCCTCCAGCTCGACGAACGCGCCGAAGTCGGTCAGGTTGCGCACCCGCCCCACGATGCGCGCACCCGGCTGGTAGCGCTCCTCGATCGTCTCCCACGGGTCGGCCTCCACCTGCTTCATGCCGAGCGAGATCCGCTTGCCGGCCCGGTTGACGTCGAGCACGATCACCTCGACCTCGTCGCCGACGTTGACGAGCTTGGAGGGGTGCCGGACCCGGCGCGTCCACGACATCTCGGAGACGTGCACGAGGCCCTCGACGCCGGGCTCCAGCTCGATGAAGGCGCCGTAGTTGGTGAGGCTCACGACCCGGCCGCGCGTGCGCGTGCCGGGCGCGTACGTCTCCTCCACGCGCTCCCACGGGTCGGAGGACTTCTGCTTGTAGCCCAGGGACACCCGCCCGGTCTCGCGGTCGAAGTGCAGCACGACGACCTCGACCTGGTCCCCGACCTGGAAGATCTCCGACGGGTGGCCGACGCGGCCCCAGCTCATGTCGGTCACGTGCAGGAGGCCGTCGATGCCGCCGAGGTCGATGAAGGCGCCGTAGTCGGTGATGTTCTTCACGGTGCCCGTGAGGACCATGCCCTCGGTGAGCACCTCGAGCGTGTGCTTCTTCTTCTCCTCGCGCTCCTCCTCGAGGACCGAGCGGCGCGAGAGCACGACGTTGCCGCGGCGCCGGTTGAGCTTGATGACCTTGGCGCGGATCGTCTGCCCCACCATGGAGACGAGGTTCTTCACGGGACGCAGGTCGACCTGGGAGCCGGGGAGGAACGCCTTGACCCCGACGTCGACCGAGAGCCCGCCCTTCACGACCTCCACGACGCGCCCCTCGACGGGCACGCCCTTCTCGTACGCCTGGGTGATCGCGTCCCAGACCTTGATCTTGTCGGCCTTGTCCTTCGAGAGGACGATCAGCCCCTCGGAGTCCTCCTTGGCCTCGAGGTAGACCTCGATCTCGTCGCCCACGCCGGGCAGGCCCCCGTGCCGCAGGAACTCCTCGATCGGGATCGCGCCCTCGCTCTTGTAGCCCACGTCGACGAGCACCTCGCTCGTGCCGACGTGGACGACGCGCCCGCGGACGACCTCGCCTTCCTCGAACTCGCTGGTCGTGGACTCGCGGTACCAGTCCTCCATCCGTTCCTCGGCCGCCTCTCCGCCCTCCTCGTGCGGACCGCCGAGGTTGCGCCGTGGTTCGTCCGTCATCATCCCGCCCGTTCCTCCAGTTCTTATGATTGCTCCCGCGCTGCGGAGAGCTGCGGCCGCGCTTCACCGTGGGCCGCGACGGTATCCCTCAGGCGTGCGATCGCCGCCATCATCTCACGGCTCGCCCGCTCGTAGGCCTGCTTGCGCTCCTCCCCGCGCCGGCCCGCCGCGAAGCGGAGCGGCGGGCCGAACGTCACCCGCACCTTCGCGGGCCGCGGCAGCCAGCGGCCCGTCGGCCAGGCGCGCCCGGTCCCGCGCACGTACACCGGCACGACCGGCGCCCCCGTCATCACCGCGAGCATCGCGGCCCCCGGCCTGGGGGGGCGCAGGACGCCCTCGGGCCCACGGCTGCCCTCGGGGAAGATCAGGAGCGCCCCGCCCTCCTCGAGCACCCGGAGCGCCGCGCGCAGCGCCACCGGGTCCGCGCCCCCGCGCTTGACCGGCCGCGCGTTCACCGCCCGGATCAGCGCGCCGAAGAGCGGGATCCGGAAGAGCTGCTCCTTCGCCAGGAAGTAGAGCTGCCGCGGCGCGCAGCCGCCCACGGCGGGCGGGTCGAGCAGGCTCGCATGGTTGGCGACGAACAGCACCGGGCCCTCGGCCGGCACGTGCTCGACGCCGCGCGCCTCGAGCCCGAAGAGCGCGCGCATCAGCGCGGCGGCGACGCGCCGCACGGCGCCGTAGAGCCGGCTCCGCCGCGCGGCGCGCCCGGCCGGGTGCCCGGCGGCGCGGCGGCGGGCCTCGACGACCTCGAGCATCCGGGCGACCACCCGCTCCACCGGCAGCTCCGAGGTGTCGAGCTCGATCGCGTCGGGCGCCCGGCGGAGCGGCGCCAGCGCACGCGTCGTGTCCTGCGCGTCGCGCGCGCGGAGCTCGTCCCGCAGGGCCTCGACCGAGGCATCCCGGCCCTGCGCGCGGAGCTCGGCGTGGCGCCGCCGCGCGCGGGCGTCGAGCGACGCGGTCAGGAAGAACTTGATCTCGGCGTCCGGGCACACGACCGTGCCCGTGTCGCGCCCCTCGAGCACGACGCCGCCGCGCGCGGCCGCCTGTCGCTGCAGCGGCGTGACCTTCTCCCGCACCGCGGCGAGCGTCGTGACGTAGGACGTCGCGCGGGCGACTTCCTCGGTCAGGATCTCGCTCCTCACGTCCTCCCCGTTCAGCAGGACCGTGCCCTCCCGCACGGCGAGCACGAGCCGCGCGAGATAGCGTCGGAGCTCCGTGCCCTCGCGCGCCGGCACGCCGTCGCGGGTGATGGCCAGCGCCACCGCCCGGTACATCGCGCCCGTCGGCACCAGCGTGTAGCCGAGCCGCTCGGCGAGCAGGCGCGCCACGGTGGACTTCCCGGCGCCGGCCGGCCCGTCGATCGCGACGACCGGCTCGCGCCGCCCCGTCACGCGCCGTCCTCCACGATCACGGCCTCGGTCCCCGCCAGCGCGTTGAGCGTGGGCACGAACTGCGGAAACGACGTCGCGACGCAGGCCGTGTCCTCGACGAGGGTCTCGCCGTCCGCGCAGAGCCCCGCGACCGTGAGCGCCATCGCCATCCGGTGGTCGCCGCCACTGGCGACCCGCCCGCCGCGGAAGCGCTGCGGGCCGGTCACGGCGAGCCCGTCCGGGCGCTCCTCGACGCGCACGCCCATCCGGCCCAGCTCGCGCGCGAGCGCCGCGATCCGGTCCGACTCCTTGACCCGGAGCTCCGCGGCGTCGCGGATCAGGGTGCGCCCGCGCGCCGCCGCCGCGGCGACCGCGAGGACGGGCACCTCGTCGATGAGGCGCGGCACCAGGGCGCCGCCGATCTCGGTCGCCGCGAGCCCGGTCGCCTCGACCGTCAGGTCGGCGACCGGCTCGGCGTCCTCCCGGCCCTCGGCGCGCCCCAGGCGCGCGCCCATCGCGCCGAGCACGTCGAGCAGCCCCGTCCGCGTCGGGTTCACGCCGACCCGCGCGACCGTCACCCGGCCCCCCGGGACGAGCGCGCCCGCCACGAGCAGGAACGCCGCCGAGGAGATGTCGCCCGGCACGTGGACCGTCGCGCCGGAGAGCGGCCCCGGCGTGAGGGTGACCGTCGGGCCGCGCGTCTCGACGCGCGCGCCGAACCGGCGCAGCATCCGCTCGGAGTGGTCGCGCGAGGGCGCGGGCTCGGTCACCGACACGGGGCCGTCGGCGGCGAGGCCCGCGAGCAGCACCGCCGACTTCACCTGCGCGGAGGCCACCGGCGACTCGTACGCGAGCCCCGAGAGCGGCCGCGCGCCGCGCACGGCGAGCGGCAGCTGCGTGCCGCCGGCCCGCCCGAGGAACGCGGCGCCCATGCGTGCGAGCGGTCCGGTCACCCGGCCCATCGGGCGCCGGCGGAGCGAGGCGTCGCCGGTCAGCGTCGCGCAGAACGGCTGGCCCGCGAGCACCCCGAGCAGCAGCCGGGCCGTCGTCCCCGAGTTGCCGCACTCGAGCACGTCCTCGGGCTCCCGCAGCCCCGCGAGCCCGGCGCCCACGATCCGGTAGTGGCCGGGCCCCTTGCGGGTCACGTCGGCGCCCAGGGCCTGCACCGCGGCGATCGTGCGCAGGCAGTCCTCGGCCTCGAGGTAGCCGTGGACCTCGGTCGGGCCCTCGGCGAGCGCGCCGAGCAGCGCCGCCCGGTGCGAGATGGACTTGTCGCCCGGCACCACGGCGGCGCCCGCCAGGCGCGTCACGGGCCGCACGCGGAACCTCACCGGAGCCCCTCCCGCGCGGCGCGCGCGCGCTCGAGCGCGGCCCGCAGCGGCTCGGGCACTCCCGCCGCGATCAGGCGCTCGAGCTCGTCGAGCGCGCCGCGGAAGCGCCCGAGGCTCGCGAGCACCGCGGCGCGGTTCGCGACGAAGATCTCCGTCCACACGTCGGGGTCCGAGGCGGCGATGCGGGTGGTGTCCCGGAAGCCGCGCGCGGCGAACTCGAGCGCCTCGGGCTCGCGCCGCGCGACCGCGTCCACGAGCGCGGAGACGACCGCGTGCGGCACGTGGCTGATCGCTGCGACGATCCGGTCGTGGCTCTCGGGGTCGAGCGCGCGCACGCGCGCGCCGAGCGCCTCCCACAGCCCCGTCACCGCCTTCGCGGCGCGGGGCTCCGTCCGGTCGGTCGGGGTGACGATCACGGTCGCGCCGCGGAAGAGGTCGGCGCGGGCGACGGCGTACCCGCTCTGCTCGGAGCCGGCCATCGGATGGCTGCCGACGAACGCGAGCGGCCGCGCGGCGGCCAGGCGCTCCGCGGCGCGCACGATGCCGCCCTTCGTCGAGCCCACGTCGGTCACGATCGCGCCGTCGGGCGCCGCGCGCCAGACGCGCCCGAGCAGGCCCTCGATCGCCAGCACCGGCGCCGCGAGCAGCACGAAGTCGGCCTCCCGCACCCCGGCCTCGAGGTCCGTCGTCGCCCGGTCGAGCACGCCCTCCCGCAGCGCCGGCTGGAGCCGGCCGGCGTCGCGGCCGACCCCCACGATCTCGCGCGCCAGGCGCTCGGCGCGCGCCGCCTTGGCGGCGGAGCCGCCGAGCAGGCCGACGCCGACGATCGCCAGCCGCTGGATCACGCGGACGGCTTCCCCAGCACGGCGCGGAACGCCCTCACCAGCTTGCGGTTCTCCTCCGGCGTGCCGACCGTCACCCGGAGCGCGGTCTCCATCCCGAACGGCGTCATCGGGCGGACGATCACGCCCTCCTTCAGGAGCCGCTGGTAGATGTCCGCGGCGCTGCGGCCGGCGTCCACGAGGATGAAGTTGGCGCGGGACGGCACGTACTGCAGGCCGAGCGCCTTGAACTCCTCGTAGAGGAAGTGGCGGCCGGCCTCGATCGTCCGGACGCACTCGAGCACGTGCGGCTCGTCGTCCAGCGCGGCGAGGGCCGCGGCCTGCGCGAGCGAGTTCACGTTGAACGGCTGCCGGATGCGGTTCATCAGCGCGATCGCGTCGGCGTCGGCGATGCCGTAGCCCACCCGTAGCCCGGCGAGGCTCGCGGCCTTCGAGAAGGTGCGCAGGACGATGACCTTCCGGCCCTGCTTCACGTACGCGAGCGTCTCGGGGAAGTCCGGCCCCATCGCGAACTCGATGTACGCCTCGTCGAACACCACGATCGTGCGCTCCGGCACGCGCGCCATGAAGTGCTCGACCTCCTCGGCCGTCACGATGGTCGCGGTCGGGTTGTTCGGGTTGGCGATGAACACCAGCTTGGTGAGCGGCGTGAGCGCCCGCGCCATCGCCTCCAGGTCCAGCCGGTAGTCCTTCAGCATCACCATGACCCGGACGCCGCCGGCGGCCTGCACGATCATCGGGTAGACGACGAACGACGGGTGCGGCACGATCGCCTCGTCGCCCGGGCGGAGGAAGGCGCGCACGAGCAGCTCGATCAGCTCGTTCGAGCCGTTGCCGAGGACGATCTGCTCCGGCGAGACCCCGTGCTTCTTGGCGAGGGCCTGGCGCAGGTAGAAGCCGCTGCCGTCCGGATAGCGGTTGAGCGCGGCGAGCGCCGTGACGATGGCCTGCCGGACCCGGTCCGACGGCGGGAGCGGGTTCTCGTTGGAGGCGAGCTTGATCGCGTCGTGGATGCCGAACTCGCGCTCGAGCTCCTCGATCGGCTTGCCCGGCTCGTAGGGCGCGATGCCCAGGATGTGCTCGTTGGCCAGTGATTCCCACTGCGTTGGCATGGGCTCTCCTTATGCCGCGGGATAGGACCCGAGGATCTTGAGGTACAGGGTCCGCTCCCCGATCTCAGCCAGTACCGGTGCGACCTCGGGCGTGTCCCGGTGCCCCTCGAGGTCGACGAAGATGACGTACTCCCACGGGCCGTGCTTGGCCGGGCGCGACTCGATCTTGGTCAGGTTGAGCTTCGCCCGGGCCAGCGGCTCCAGGATGCGGTACAGCGAGCCGGGCTCGTTCCGCATCGCGAACAGGATCGAGGTCTTGTCGCGTCCGGTCGGCCCGACCGGGCGCCGGCCGATCACGAGGAACCGCGTCGAGTTGTGCGGGTTGTCCTCGATCCGCGCCCGCAGCACCGGCACCCCGTACAGCTCGCCGGCGAGCGCGGAGGCGATCGCGGCGAGCGCCACGTCCGCCCCCGCGAGCTCCGCGGCCGCCGCCGTGGAGGCCACCTCCTCGGTCGGGACGTCCGCCAGGTGCGTGGCGAGCCAGCCGCGGCACTGTGCGAGCGCCTGCGGGTGCGAGAGCACGCGCTTGACGGCGCCGAGCTCGCCCGCCCGCGACAGGAGCTGCTGGGCGATCTCCAGGCGCAGCTCGCCGCAGATCACCGCGTCCGACGCGATCAGCCGGTCGAGCGTGACGTTCACGGCGCCCTCGGTGCTGTTCTCCACCGGGACGACGCCGACGTCGGCGAGCTCCCGCTCGACCTCGTCGAACACCTCGGCGATCGAGCGCGACGGCCGGTAGCTCGCGGCGCTCCCGAAGCGCTCCCGCGCCGCCTGGTGCGTGAACGTCGCCTGCGGGCCGAGGTAGGCGACCGTGGGCGTCGCCTCGAGGGCCCGGCACCCGGACAGGATCTCCCGCCAGACGGCGGCGATGGCCTCCGCGGGCAGCGGCCCCGGATTCGACGCCGTCAGCCGGCGCAGGATCTCCGCCTCGCGCTCCGGCACGTAGACGGGCGCGTCCTCGCGTCGTTTGAGGTCTCCGATCTGGAGGGCGGCCTCTGCGCGTTGGGTGAGGAGCTGGAGAATTTGATTGTCGAGTTCGTTGATCCTGAGACGCCAATCGTCCCAGTTCATAGAAACTCCTGGCGGCCTGGAACTCGTCGACGTTCGGTCATTATAGGCTCGGCCTTCGTCGGAGGGCAAGGTGCAGCGCCCGGAGCGCCCCCGCCCGCCGGCGGCGCCGCCACGGCGGCGCGGAGCGCCCGCACCTCGTCCGGCGTGAGGCGGCGCGAGACGCCCGGTCGGAGCGCGCCCAGCCGGATCGGCCCGAACGCCACCCGGCGCAGCGCGGTCACGCGGTGGCCGAGCGCCTGGCAGTAGCGCTTGACCTCGTGCTTGCGGCCCTCCGCGAACACGAGCCGCAGCCGGCTCTCCCGCGCGCCGGTGCGGGTGAGCTCGACGGCGCGCGGCCGGGCCGGGCCGTCCTCGAGCGTCACGCCGCGGCGCCACCGGGCCAGATCCGCCCGCGCCACGCGCCCCTGCACACGCGCCTCGTACACCCGCGGCAGCGCGTAGCGGGGGTGCAGGAGCCGGTGCGTCAGGGCCCCGTCGTTCGTCAGCAGCAGCACGCCCTCCACGTCCCAGTCCAGGCGCCCGACCGGGTAGAGCCGCACGTCCTCGGCGACGAGGTCCGTGACGACCGGGCGCCCGTGCGGGTCGGCGAGGGTGGTGACGTAGCCGCGCGGCTTGTTGAGGACCACGTAGCGCGTGGCCTCGGCCGGCGGGAGCGGGCGGCCGTCGACCGCGATCGTGTCGGCGTCGGGGTCGGCGAGCGTCGCCGGGCCCGCGGCGGCGCCATTCACCGCGACGCGGCCCTCGGCGATGAGGCGGTCAGCCCCCCGCCGGGACGTCAGGCCCGCCTGCGCCAGGATCTTGTTGAGCCGGAGCTTCGCCATGCTCGCCCACGCCCGCGAGCTCGGGCACGACGAGCTCGCCCTCCACCCGGGGCAGGTCACCGAGGTCGCGCAGCCCGAACGCGACCAGGAACTCGCGGGTCGTCTCGTAGAGGAACGGCCGCCCGGGCGCGTCCTTGCGTCCGGTGATCCGGACGAGTCGCCGCTCGAGCAGGTTCTCGAGCACGCCCTCGGAGTTCACGCCGCGGATCGCGTCCACCTCGGGGCGCGAGACGGGCTGCTTGTAGGCGACGATCGCCAGGGTCTCGAGCGCCGGCCGCGACAGGCGCACGCGTGTCCGTGCGCGGGCCAGGCGGACGAGCCACGGTGCCACCTCGGGCCGCGTGACGAGCCGGAAGCCGCCGCCCACCTCGACGATCTGCAGGGCCCCGCTCGCCGCCTCGTACCGGGCGCGCAGCTCGTCGACGAGCGCGCGCGCCGCCGGCGCGTCGGCCAGCTCGAGCACGTCGCGGATCCGCTCCGCCTCGAGCGGCGTGTCGGAGGCGAACAGGAGGGCTTCGACGATCTCAGCCGGCGTCGGCACGCGTGGCGTCCCCGGTCGGTGCGGCGGTCTGACGTTCGATGACGATCTCGCCGAACAGCTCGGTCTGCTGGGCCCGGATGCGGCCGAGCCGGACCAGCTCCAGCACGGCGAGCAGGGTGACGACGATCTCGGAGCGCCGGCGCTCGCCGCCGGTCAGCGACGAGAACAGGAGCGACCACGTGTCCCGCAGGAGCGCGAGGATCTCGGTCATCCGCTCGAGGATCGAGGGCGGGTTCGGCTCGATCTCGCGCGGCTTCTGGCGGAGCTGCTCCTCGATGAGCCGCCGGAGCGCCCGCTCGAGCCAGTGCACGCTCAGGTCCTCGAGCGGGACCTCCTCCGCGGGCGGCAGCCCGCTCCCCGGGCGCCCCCAGCGCAGCGCCTGCTCGGCCTCGCGCGCCGCGAGCCAGGCGCCGAGCGCCTTGACGCGCGCGTACTCACGCAGGCGCTCCTCGAGCTCGAGCTTGAGCGCCTCGGCCTCCTCGTCGAGCGGCTCCTCGGCCTCGTCCGGCGGCACGAGCAGCTTGGACTTGAGGTAGATCAGCGTCGCCGCCATCACGAGGTAGGCGCCCGCGGTCTCGAGGTCGCGGAACTCCATGGCCTCGAGGTGGGCGAGGTACTGGTCGGTGATCGTGCGCAGGGGCAGCGCGGCCAGGTCGATCTCGTTCGTGCGGCAGAGGTGCAGCAGCAGGTCGAAGGGGCCCTCGAAGCTCCCCACGCGCAGCGTGAGGTCGCGCGCGGACTCGGCCACACTCATGGCGTCAGGTTCACCGCGGCGCGCACCTCGTCCATCGTCCGCCGCGCGACGGCCTGGGCGCGCTTCGAGCCCTCGCGCAGGATGTCGATGATGACCTCGGGCTTCTCGGCGAACTTCTGCCGGCGCTCGCGGATCCCGTCGAGCCTCGGCACGAGGTGCCCGAGCAGCACCTCCTTGCAGTCGAGGCAGCCGATCCCCGCGGTGCGGCAGCCGGTCGCGCACTGCTCCCGCTCCACGGGGGGCGTGAAGATCTTGTGCAGGTCGAACACCGGGCAGATGTCGGGGTTGCCCGGGTCCGAGCGCCGCTTGCGCGCGGGATCGGTCACCATCGGCCTGACCTTGCGCACGATGGCCTCGGGGGTGTCCGACAGGTAGATCGCGTTGTCGTAGGACTTCGACATCTTGCGGCCGTCGGTCCCCGGGACCTTCGGGATCTCGGTCAGCTTGGCGTCCGGCTCCGGGAAGACCGGCCGGAACGCGTTGTTGAAGCGGCGCGCGACCTCCCGCGTGAGCTCCACATGGGGCACCTGGTCCACGCCGACCGGGACCCACGTGGGCTTGTACATGAGGATGTCCGCCGCCTGGAGCAGCGGGTAGCCGAGCAGGCCGTACGAGGGCGACGCGATCCCCTGCTGCTCGATCCGCTCCTTGTACGTGGGCACGCGCTCGAGCCAGCCGACCGGCGTGACCATCGAGAACAGCAGGTGAAGCTCGGCGTGCTCGGGCACCAGCGACTGGATGAAGAGCGTGGAGCGCTCCGGGTCGAGGCCGGCGCCGAGCCAGTCGGCGAGCATCTCGATCGTGTCGCGCGGGACCTCCGACGTGTCGTAGTCGTCGGTGAGCGCGTGCCAGTTCGCGACGAAGTAGAAGCAGTCGTACGCGTCCTGCATGCGCACCCAGTTGTCGAGCGCGCCGAGGTGGTTGCCGAGGTGGACCTTCCCGGTCGGGCGCATGCCCGACAGCACGCGTTCCCTGCCCTGCGCCATCACTGCCTCGCTCTCTCCCAGATCTTGGCCGAACGGATGAAGACATAGTACGCGTAGAGGCACGCCAGAAGGAAGCCCGGCCAGCCGTCGAGGAAGCCGCCCCGCGCGACGTACATCCCGAGGAAGCGGCCGGCCGGTCGCAGGACCAGGTCGCCCAGGCCGGCCCGGCGCCCGCTCCGGACCCACTCCGCCGCGGCGAGCGTCGAGTAGCGGTCGGCGCGCGCGAGGAAGTCGGCGACGCCGCGGTAGCTGCGGTGGATCAGCGGGTGCCGCAGCCGGCTCACCGCGCCCTCGACCTGCACGGACTCGTGGACGTCGCGCTCGACGAACCGGCCGCGCCCGCGGCGGAAGAGGCGGAGCTGCCAGTCGGGGTAGAGGCCGCCGTGCCGGATCCAGCGCCCCCAGAAGATGTTCCGCCGCGGCACGCGGAAGCCGTCCTGCGGCGGCGCCGCGGCGAGGACCGCCGCGATCTCGAGGCGCAGATCGCGCGAGACCTCCTCGTCTGCGTCGAGCGACAGGATCCAGTCGCCGGTCGCCTGCGCGAGCGCGAAGTTCTTCTGCGCCGCGAACCCCGCCCACGGGCGCACGAGCACGTGGTCGGTGAACTCGCGTGCGATCTGCACGGTCTTGTCCTGCGACTCGGCGTCCACGACGATCAGCTCGTCGGCCCAGGCGACGCTCTCGAGGCAGGCGCGCAGCCGCTCTTCTTCATTCAGCGTGATCACCACCGCCGCCAGCCGCGCCCGACCGCTCACCGCCCTCCCCCCCGCCCCGCTCGCCTCGCCCGCCGGGCGGCCTCGGCTCGCCCTGCCACATTCAGCGCGATCACCACCGCCGCCAGCCGCGCCCGGCTCATCCGGCGAGCTCCGCGACGGCGCGGAACACGCGCGCGACGTCGAGCGACCCGAGCGTGCCGTCCGGGCCGGCGAGCGCGCGCCCGCCCTGGCCCCACGGCCCGTTTCGCTCGATCGAGGTCGGCCCGTAGAGCCCCACGCACGGCGTGCCGAGCGCCGCCGCGAGGTGGAGCGGGCCCGTGTCGCCGGCGACGACGACCGAGGCGCGCCGCAGCACCGCGCAGAGCTCCCCGAGCCCCGTCGGCGGCGCCGCCAGGGCGCCCCGCGGCGCCGCCGCGACGATCGCGCGCGCCGCCGGCTCCTCGCTCGGCCCCCAGACGACCAGCACCGTCGCGCCCGCCTCCTCGACGAGCCGCGCGGCCAGCCGGGCGAAACGCTCGACCGGCCAGCGCTTGTCGGGCCGCCCGGCGCCGGGATTCAGCACGACGAGCCGCCGGCGCGGCTTGATCCCGGCGCCCGCGAGGACGTCGTCCACCCGCGCCTCGGCCCCGGCGTCGACGGGCAGCGGAAACTCGACGGCGGCGGGACGCACGCCGAGCGGCGCCAGGAGCGCGAGGCACTGCTCGACGACGTGGCGCGCCTCGGGCGGCGGGGCGACGCGGTGGTTCGTGAACAGGGCGTTGAGCGGCTCCCGGCAGCGCGCCGCGACGAAGCCGATCCGGAGTGGCGCGCCCGTCAGGGCCGTGAGGACGCCGCTCTTGGCCAGGCCCTGCAGGTCGACCGCCACGTCGAAGCGCGCCGCCCGCAGGTGGCGCGTGAGCTCGCTGATCTCGCCGCCCGCGTGCACCGCAGCGAGGGGCCGCCCGAGCGCCCGGAGGTCGAGGGCGCGGCGCCAGCCCCGCGTGTCCACGGGCACCACCGCGTCGACCGCCGGGTTGTCCCGGAGGATCGCGGCCTCGCGCCGCTCCGCCAGCCAGACGATCCGCGCCTGCGGGAGGCCCCGGCGCAGGGCGGCGGCGACCGGCAGCGCGTGCACCACGTCGCCGAGTGACGAGAGCTTGACCAGGGCGACGTTCACCGGAACCGCTCCAGCACGCGCGCGATCAGGTCGCGGGTCGAGTGGTCCTTCGGGTCGCCGACCACGGCGACCCGGCCGCCGTGCGCGCGGACGCTCGCGGCCTCCGGCACGGCGTCGGGGGCGTAGTCGGTCCCCTTGGCGTGGACGTGGGGCCGGAGCGCGGCGACCAGGCCGTCGGCCGTGTCCTCTGCGAACACCACGACGTGGTCCACGGCGCGCAGCGCGCGGAGGATCTCGACGCGCTCGCCCACGGGCATCAGCGGCCGGCCCGGCCCCTTGAGCCGCGCGACCGCGGCGTCGTCGTTGACGCCCACGAAGAGGACGTCGCCCAGGCGGCGCGCCGCCTCGAGGTAGCGGACGTGACCGACGTGCAGGAGGTCGAAGCAGCCGTTGGCCAGGACGATACGCTTGCGCTCGGCCCGCAGCCGCTCGGCGAGCGCCGCGGCGTCGGCGATGTTCACGAGGCGGCGCTGGAGCCGAGCGCCTGCCGCAGCTCCGTCGCCGTCACCGTCGCGGTGCCGCGCTTCATCACGACGATCCCGCCCGCCACGTTCGCGAGCGACGCGGCCGCGAGCGGCGAGGCCCCGGCCGCGAGCCCGAGCGTGAACGCGCTGATCACCGTGTCGCCGGCGCCGGTCACGTCGGCGATCTCGTCGGTGCCGTGGATCGGCACGAACGTCGTCGCCCCGTCGCGCTCGAGCAGCGCCATCCCCCGGCTGCCGCGGGTGACGAGGAGCAGCCGGGCGTCGAGCCGCTCCAGGAGCTGGCGCCCCGCCTTCTCGACCGTCCGCTCGTCGTCCACGTCCAGGCCGGTGAGCTGGGCGAGCTCCGCCTCGTTCGGCGTCGCGGCCGTCACGCCGGTGAAGCGCGGCAGCTGGTAGCGGCTGTCCACCGTGACGATCGCGCCGCTGCGCCGCGCGAGCGCGCGCACGCGCTCGAAGACGCGCGGGGTGACGGTCCCGTAGCCGTAGTCGGACACGAGGAAGGCGTCCGCGCGCGCGCCGAGCGCCGTGAGCCGCGAGAGCAGCGCGTCCTCGGTCATCGGCTGGAGCTCCCCCGACGGCTCCCGGTCGAGGCGCACGACCTGCTGGCGGGTCGCCTGGTAGCCGCCCGCCATGATGCGCGTCTTCACCGTGGTCGTCCGGCCCGTCTCGGCGACGAGCCCGTCGGTCGCGATCCCGCGCGCGTGGAACAGCGCGACGAGCTCGTCACCGGCGGGGTCGCGCCCGAGCACGCCGATCGGCACCACGCGGCCGCCGAGCGCGGCCACGTTGTGCGCGGCGTTCGCGGCGCCGCCGAGCAGCGCCTCGCGCTCGGTGAACCGGAGGATCAGCACGGGCGCCTCGCGCGAGATGCGCGCGGGCTTGCCGAACAGGTACTCGTCGGCGATCACGTCGCCGACGACGACGACCGTCCGGCCGCCGAAGACGTCCACGCTCGCGCGCACCCGCGCCGTCACCTCGCTCATCGACGCCCGCCCGCCAGCACCCACTCGACGGCGTCGAGCAGGTCCTCGGCCACGTGATCCGGCGCCACCGCGAAGCCGGCCCGCCGGTACTCCCACTCGCCCAGGCCGTAGCCCGTGAGCACGAGGACGCCGCGCGCGCCGACCGCGCGCGCGGTCGCGAGGTCCGAGGCCTTGTCGCCCACCAGCGTCGAGCGCCCGAGGCTGAGGTCGAGCTCGGCCGCGGCGCGGAGCAGCAGCCCGGGGCGCGGCTTGCGGCAGTCGCAGTCCGTGCGGAAGGGCGGCTCGCCCTCCGTGGGGTGGTGCGGGCACACGTAGAGGCCGTCGAGGTGCGCGCCCTCGTCCTTGAGCTGCGCGACCAGCGCGGCGTTCACGGCGGCGAGCACGTCCTCGGAGAAGTAGCCGCGGGCGACGCCGGCCTGGTTCGTCGTGACCACCGCCGCCACGCCCGCCCGGTTCAGCCGGCGGATCGCCTCGGCCGAGCGCGGCAGCAGGCGGAGCCGGCGCGGGTGGTTGACGTACCCGACTTCCTCGGTGAGCGTCCCGTCGCGATCGATGAAGACAGCCCCCCTCGGACCCACGCGGCGAGTGTACGCGCGGGCCGGAGATTTCTCAAGGAAAATCGGGCGTTGCGGCCCCCAACCGGCGATACACCTTCGCGAATCCAGCGACCTGCCGGGCGAACGTGTAGGGCTCGGCCGAGCGGCGCGCCGCGGCCGAGAGCTCGTCGGCCGGCGCCGCGCGGAGCCGCTCGACCGCGCCGGCCAGTGCGTGGGCGTCGTGCGGGTCCACGACCGCGCCGTTGCGGCCGTCCTCGATCAGCTCGGCGCCGCCCGCCTCGCGGCTCGCGACGACGGCCACGCCCGCGGCGAGCGCCTCCAGGTGGACCTGGCCGAAGGGCTCGTAGCGGCTCGGGAGCACGACGAGGTCGGCCGCCGCGTACCACCGCTCCGGCTCGGGCTGGGGGCCGAGCCACGTCACGCGGCCGCCGACGCCGAGGCGCTCGGCCGCCGCCCGCCACGGACGGGTCTCCCCCTTGCCCACGACGACCAGCCGGCTCGCGCGGTCGTCGAGCGCCGCGAGCGCCTCCAGCGCGGTGCCGAGCCCCTTGCGCTCGAAGCCGCTGCCGACGAAGAGGAGCGCGAAGGCGCCGCGCGGGAGCCCCGCCGCCTCGCGCGCCGGGGCGCGCCACGCCGCCCTCTGGCGCGGGTGGAAGCGCTCGAGGTCCACGCCGTTGTAGACCACCGAGAGCCGCGCGGCGCCGACGCCGTGGAGCTCCGCGATCTCGCGCGCGCCCCGCCGGGCGATGGCGACGATCGCCGGCGTCCGCGCGAACACGCGCCGCTCGAGCGCGAGCACCACCCGGTGGTAGGCACCGCGCGCGGGCGGGCCGGCGCGGCTCGCGAGGTACGCGCGGTGGCAGCCCTCGCCGGCCCGGTACACGTCCTGGACGAGCGTGCGCTCGTGACTCTGGACCAGGTCCCAGGCCCCCCGCGCGACGACCAGCCGCGCGCCCGCCGCGAGCGCGAGCGCGCGCGCCGCCGACGGCAGCGGGGGGAGCGGCAGACGGTGCAGCGTCACGCCCGGCACGGGCCGCTGGCCCGGCGGCGAGAGCAGGTGGACCTCCACGCCGTGCGCGACGAGCGCCCCGACCAGCCCGGCGGTCGCACGCTCCACGCCGCCGTGGAACACGAACGGGCGCGCGATGAGCAGGAGCCTCACGGCCGCGCCAGCCGGTCGAGCAGCGGGTACAGCACCGCCCGCGCCGCGCGGAAGCTGTAGCGCGCCTCGCAGCGCTCGCGCGCGCGCCGCCCGAGCTCCGCGGCGCCGGCCGGGTCGTGCAGGAGCCGCGCCAGCGCGACCGCGAGCGCGGGCGGGTCGCCGGGCTCGACCACCACGCCGCAGCCTTCGAGGATCTCCGGGATCATCGACACCCGCGTGGACACGATCGGGCGCGCGAGCGCCATCGCGTCGAAGAGCTTGGCGGGCACCTGCCCCACCGTGTCGGAGGTGTCCCGCTGCGGCACCGCGACGACGTCGGCGGCCGCGAGGTAGCCCGGCACGTCGTCGAACGGAACCTCGCCCACGCACCGGACGTGGGGCAGGTCCGCCCAGCGGCGCGCCCGCGGGCTCGCCGGGTCCACGCCGACCAGGACGAGCACGACGCCCGCGCCGAGCGCGCGCACCGCCTCGGCCAGGTCCTCCACGCCCTTGTGGCCCCGGGGCGTGCCGAGGAACATCACGACGCGGCGCTCGCCGACGCCGAGCCGCGCGCGGGCCTCCGCGGCGGGCCAGCGCGCCGGGTCCCACGCCTCGGTGTCGCGCACGTGGGTGAGGAACGTCCCGCCGAAGCGGCGCTCGAGGAACCGCGAGGCGACCGTGAGCGCGTCGGCGCGCCGCACGAGGCGCTCCATCAGCCACGTCGCCGCGAGCCCGTTGGGGTCGGCGAGGTTGACCGCGCGCCCGAGCGTGCCCCAGGCGCCGCCGCGGTAGAAGAACCCGAGCTCCCAGTCGTCGATGTCGAGGACGAGCGGCCGCCGCCGCCGCGCGCGCGCGAGGAGCCCGAGGCCGAAGCTCGTCGGGCGGGGCTTCGAGGCGAGGATCAGGTCGCCGTCGACCAGGCGCAGGAGCTCGGGCACGCGCGCGGCGAAGGCCGGATAGCGGCCGGCGCGGACGGCGCGGTAGGTCACCGGGCCGCCCTGCGCCGGCCGCCAGCGCGCGGGCCCGAACTGCGGCCCGACGACCTCGACCTCGTAGCGCGGCCGCAGCAGGCGCGCGAGCAGCTCCGCGCGCCCCGTCGCGTTGTCGGCGAGGTCGAACGCGAGGACCGAGACCTTCACGCGGGGACGCCGGCGGCGAGGGCCCGGTAGCGCGCCTCGAGCGCCTCGGCCAGGCGCGCGCCGGAGTAGCGCGCCTCGACCAGCCGCCGGCCCGTCCGCCCGAGCCGGGCGCGCGCGCCCGCGTCCGCGAGGAGGCCGGCGAGCGCCGCCGCGAGCGCCGCCGCGTCGCCCGCCGGCACGAGCGCGGCGTCCACGCCGTCCGTCAGCACCTCCGGCACGACGCCCACACGGGAGGCGACGAGCGGGCGCCCGGCGGCCAGGACCTCGAACACCACGCGCGACATGCCGTCGGACTCGACGGGCACGTAGAGCGCCAGGTCGAGCGCGCCGAGCGCCCGCGGCACGTCGTCCACGAACCCGACGATCGCCACCTGCGCCTCGAGCCCCGCCCGCCGCACCGCCTCGCGGATCGACGCCTCCATGCCCCCCTGGCCCACGAAGACGAAGCGCGGCCGCACGCCGCGCGCGGCGAGCCGGGCGGCGGCGTCGAGCACGACGCCGTGGCCCTTCATCACGCGCAGTCCCGCGAGCATCCCGACGAGCGGCGCCCCGTCGCCGCCCAGGCGCGCGCGCGTCGCCGGGTCCGGCGCGAGCGGACGGTACGCCTCGGTGTCGGCGCCGCCCGGCAGCGCGGTCACGCGCTCCGGGGGCAGCAGGCCCGCGGCCAGGTACTGGCGCCGGATCGCCTCGGTCACCGTGACGACCCAGGCGGTGGCCTCGCGGTACAGCCAGCGGTTCGCCGCGTGGGGGCGTACGGCCTGCGCGATGTGGCGCGTCCGCACGAGCGGGCGCGGCGCGCGCGCGAGCCGGTTCGCGACGGCCGCGAGCCAGTGCTCCTTGCCGCGGTGGACGTGCACGACCTCCACGTCCGGCAGCAGCGCGGCGAGCCGGCGGACGTCGGCCAGGTCGGCGTGGGGCCGCAGGCCGCCCGCGAAGGCGAACGTCGTCACGCGGCTCACGCCCTCGCGGCGCGCCCGCGCGATCACCTTCGCCTCCGTCCCGGCGCGGAAGCCGAGCGTCACCGCGTGGCCGCGCCGCTCCAGCTCCCGCGTGGCGCGCGCCGCCCAGTAGGCGTCCGAGGACCAGCCGCGGCAGGAGACGAGCTGCAGGACCCTCACGCCAGCCTCCGGTAGAGCGCCTCGACGATCTCGACCGACCGCTCGAGCCCGAACTCCGCCTCCGCCCGCCGGCGGCCCGCCGCGCCCATCGCGCGGCCGCGCGCGCGATCCGCGAGCACCCCCAGGAGCGCCTCGGCCACGCGCACGGGCTCGTCCTCGCCGAGCAGGAGCCCGGTCTCGCCGTCCACCACGGTCTCGGGCAGCGCACCCACGCGCCGCGCGACGACGGGGCGCGCCGCGGCCATCGCCTCGAGCGCCGCGCGGCAGGACTCGTCGGAGCCCGCGGCCATCAGCACGAAGCAGTCCGCGGCGGCGAGCACCTCGGGCAGGTCGCGGTCGCGGTAGCCGGTGAACACCACGCGGTCGCCGAGCCCGAGCGCCGCCACCCGGGCCTCGAGGCGGTCGCGCGCCTCGCCCTTGCCGACCAGCAGCAGGCGGGCCTGCGGCAGCGTCCCGAGGAGCAGCCGGAAGCCGTCGAGCAGCAGCTCGTGGCTCCGGTTCGGCGCCAGGCGCGCGACCGAGACGATCACCGGGGCGTCGCCGAGGGCGAACTCCTCGCGGACCGGGCGCGGGTCGGCGCCGGCGGCGAAGCGCCCGAGGTCGGCGACGCCGGGGAGCCACACGACCCGCTCCGCCCCGAACCCGACCTCGCGGCAGCGCACCTCGATCTGGCGCGACACGACGAGCGCGGCGGCGGTGCGCCGGTAGAGCCGCGCGGAGAGCTGGTCGCGCTTGACCGCGCGCAGGTTGTGGAACGTGCGGACGACCGGCGGCCGCCCGCCCGCGCCGCGCCGCGGGCGCGCGAGCATCGCGAGCCAGTGGTCGTGCGAGTGGTGCGCGTGGATCACGTCGACGGCCTCGGCGCGCACGAGCGCGCGCAGGCGCAGCGCGTCGCGCGCGAGCGCGGCCGGCCCCGCGCGAGGGTCGAGCCGGAGGCCGCCCACGAGCTCGAGCCCCGCCTCGCGCGCCTTCGTCTCGAACCGGTCGCCCGGGATCGCCCCCAGCAGGACGCGATGCCCCCGCGCGCGCAGCCCCGCGACCAGGCGGATCGTCGGGTCCGCGCTGCCCGTCCACCACCGGTTGGCGGCGAGGTGCAGGATCCTCACGCGATCCCCGCGCGCAGGCCGTCGAGCGCCCGGGCGACGGCCTCGGCATCGATCCCGCGCATGCACGGGTGCTCGATCGGGCAGGTGCGATAGAAGCACGGCGCGCACGGCACCGCGTGCCGCACCACCGCGGCCGCGCCGCGCGGCGCCGTCAGGCGCGGGTCCGTCGGCCCGAAGAGCGCCGCGACGGGCGTGCCGAGGGCCGCCGCGAGGTGGGCGACGCCCGTGTCGCCGCACACGAGCGCCTCGAGCTCCACGAGGAGCGCCGGCAGCAGCTCGGCCCGGTCCCGCCCGGCGAGGCTCACCGCCCCGGAGCCCGCCGCGACCTCGGCCGCGAGCGCGGCGTCGCGGGCCGCGCCGAGCACGACCGCCGTCCGGCCCGTGGACGCGACGCGCGCGCAGAACTCGACGATCCGCTCGCGGGCCCAGACCTTGGCCGAGCCGTACGCCGCGCCGACGTGCACCCCGACCCGCGCGCGGCCCTCGGGCGCGCCGGCCTCCTCGAGCAGCCGCCGCGCCTCGCGCCGCACCGCCGCGTCCGGGGCGGGGGCGCGCAGGCGCGGCTCCGCCGCCCCGGCGGCGACGCCGAGCCGCGCCGCGAGCAGCAGGTACTCGTCGATCTGGTGCAGGCGCGGCGCGGGCAGCGGGACCGGGTCCCGCAGCAGGACGCCCCGCGCGCCCACGGCGAACCCGATGCGCCGGCGCGCGCCCCAGTACACCGCGGCGAGCGCCGACTCGAGCGAGTTCGGCAGCAGCAGGGCCGTGGCGGCGTCGAAGGCGCGGACCGTGTCGGCCGTGGCGAGCCGGCCGCTCCACGCGCGCGGGTACACGACGACGACGTCGCCGAGTCCCTCGCCGGCCAGCAGGCCCGCCCACGGGCCCGCGAGGAGCACGCGCGTCCCCGGCAGCCCCTCGCGGAGCGCGCGCAGCGCCGGCACCGCCATGACGGTGTCGCCGAGCCAGTTCGGCAGCCGGACGATCAGGCGCTCGAGCACACGCGCTCGAAGGCCGCGCGCCAGGCCGCCTCGCCCGAGCGGAGCTCGAGCCTCACGCTCAGCACGTACAGCGGCCGGTGCGGCAGCGGGAGACGCCGCAGGCGGATCCAGTCCTTCTCCGTCGTGATCAGGCCCTCGGCCGCGAGCGCGGCGGCGCGGCGCTCGAGCGCCCCGAGGTCCGCCGGGGAGTACCAGTGGTGGTCGGCGAACGGCACCAGCTCGGCGACCGCCAGCCCCGCCTCGCCGAGGGTGTGCTCGAACGCCGGCGGCGCGGCGATGCCGGCGAACGCGAGCAGGCGCCGGCCCGCGAGCGCGCCGAGCGCGACAGGGCGCATCCGCGCGGCCTCCCAGCACTCCGCGGGCACGTACGCCGCGGCGAGGACGGGGACGCCGGGCGCGTGCGCCGCGACCGTCGCGACGACCTCGGGCGCGTCCTGGGGCCGCGCCGCGCCGGTGGCGACCACGAGGTCCGCGCGCGCGAGGGCGCGCAGGGACTCGCGCAGCGGCCCGCCCGGCAGGAGCCGGCCGTTGCCCCACGGGCGCCGGGCCCGGGTCATCACGATCTCGAGGTCCTTCCGGAGCGTGCGGTGCTGGAAGCCGTCGTCGAGCACGATCGCGCTGACGCCGAAGCGCTCGAGCGCCAGGCGGGCGGCCGCGTACCGGTTGGCGCCGACCACGACCGGCACGCCGGGCAGCCGCCGGGCGAGCAGGAACGGCTCGTCCCCCGCGTCCTCCGCGTCGAGCCGGATCGCCGCCGCGTCGGCGACGACGTGGATGCCGCCGCTCTTGCGGCCGTACCCGCGGCTCACCACGGCGGGCCGCCGCCCGAGCGCCGCGAGCGTGGCCACCGCGACCTCGACCGCCGGCGTCTTGCCCGTCCCGCCGACCGTGAGGTTGCCGATCGAGACGACCGGGCACGGGAGCGCGCGGCACCTGAGGACGCCGCGCGCGTAGAGCCACTCGCGGGCGCCGAGCAGGCCGCGGTAGCCGCCCTCCGCGACGCCGAGCAGGCGGCGCGCCGGGCCCGGCGGGAAGCCCTCCTCCCAGCCGCGGACGAGCCGCGCCCCCGCCGCGCGCCGCCCGGCCCTCACGCCGGGTCCCCGGGGCCGAGGAAGCGGCGCACCAGCTCGAGCGTCTCCCGCACCGCGCCGTGCCGCGCGGCCGCGGCCTCGCAGCCCGCCTCGCCCATCTTCGCCCGGAGCGCCCCGTCGGCCAGCAGTCGCCCGAGCGCGCGCCCGAGATCCTCGGCGCCCTGCACCACGAGCGCGGCGCCCGCCGCCTCGAGCAGCGCGGTGGACTCGCGGAAGTTGTGCGTGTGCGGCCCGGAGAGCACGGGCTTGCGCCGGAGCGCGGCCTCGAGCATGTTGTGGCCGCCGTGCGGGACGAGGCTCCCGCCCACGAACACGACGTCGGCGATCGCGTAGAGCGTGGCGAGCTCGCCGACCGTGTCCAGGACGATGACCGCGCCCGGCTCGCGCTCGCGCGGCAGCTCGCTCCGGCGCACCGCGGGCCAGCCCGCGGCCGCGACCAGCGCCAGCACCTCCGCGGTGCGTTCCGGGTGGCGCGGCGCCAGCACGAGCGTGAGGTCCGGGCACTCGGCGCGGGCCGCGCGGTGGGCCTCGAGCACGGGCGCCTCCTCGCCGCGGTGCGTGCTGCCCGCGATCCAGACGCGCTGGCCCGCGTACAGCCCGAGCAGCCGCCGCCAGAGGTCCACCGCCCCGGGCGCGTCGGCCGCCGGCTCGTGCTTGAGGTTGCCGGTGACGACCACGCGCTCGGGATCGGCGCCGAGGGCGATGATGCGTCGCGCGTCCTCCTCCGACTGCATCGCGAAGACCCGGACGTCGCGCAGCACGCGGCGCATGAAGCCGCGCACGAGCCGGTAGCGGCGGTACGACCGGTCCGAGATCCGGCCGTTGGCGATCAGCACGGGCACGCCGCGCGCGGCGAGCGCGCGCAGCGTGTTCGGCCAGAGCTCCGTCTCCATCACGATCACGAACGCGGGCCGCAGCGCGCGGACCGCGCGCCGCGCGGCGCCGGGCAGGTCGACCGGGAAGAAGCGGTGCTCGCCGAGGGCCGCGTACCGCTCGCGGACCACGTGCGCGCCGGTCTCGGTGACCGTGCTGACGACGAGCGGGAGCTCCGGGTAGAGCCGCCGGAGCCCCTCGACGAGCGGCGCCGCGGCGATCGCCTCGCCCACCGACACCGCGTGGACCCAGGCGCACGGCCCGTCCGCGACCGGCGCCAGGAACCCGAGGCGCGCCCGGGCGTGCACCGGCATGCCGCGGGCGAGGCGCCGCGCGAGCGCCGCGGGGGTGTAGACGAGCGCGAGGGCCGCGAGCGTGAGCGCGTCGTACACCCAGAGCATCAGGCGCATGCCAGGCGGTCCGCCGCCGCCGTGACGTCCAGGAGGCCCCGCTCGAGGTCCTTCGCGGCGCGCGCGCGGTCGGCGGCGCGCGCCACCGCGACCGGCGCCCCGAACACCGCCCCGCAGCGCGCGAACGGTGCCGGGATCAGGAACGCGTCCCAGCTCCGGAGGCGCCGCGCGGGGCGCGCGCCGAGGGCCAGGGGCACGACCGGGACGCCGGTGAGCGCCGCGAGCGCCACGACGCCCGGCTGCAGGCGGCAGCAGGGCCCGCGCGGCCCGTCGGGGACGACGGCCACGTCCCGGCCCTGGCCGAGCGTGCCCACGAGCGCGCGGATCGCCGCGGCGCCGCCGCGCGACGACGAGCCGCGCACCACGTCGAGGCCGAAGCGCCGGGCGTAGCGCGCGATCAGCTCGCCGTCGCGCGAGCGGCTCGCCAGCAGGGTCACGCGCCGCGCGCCGTGCGTGCGCCGCAGGCGCGCGTTGAGCCACGGCATCATGAGGATCCGCCCGTGCCAGACCGCGTAGATCACGGGCTCGCCCGCCCGCCAGCGCGCCGCGACGCCGTCGGCGACGTCGACGGACAGGGAGAGCGTGGCGCCGAGCAGGCGCACCGCCGCCGCGCCGAGCGCCGGCCCGAGCGTCAGGACCGCGCTCACGGCGCCGCGCCCGCCTCGGCCAGGACGAGCCGCGCGGCGCGCACGCCGACCCCGGGCTCGCCGAGCCGGCCCGCCAGCTCGCGGAAGGCGCCGCGCTGGGCGTCGAGGGCCCCGGGGGTGTCGAGCAGCCGCAGGGCCTCGGCCGCGAGCCGCTCGGCCGTCGCCCGCGCCTGGTAGAGCTCGGGCACCACGGCGCGGCCGAGCGTGAGGTTCGCGAGGCTGATCCAGGGCACGCGGATGAGCAGGCGGGCCAGGAATCCGCTGAGCCGCGAGACACGGTAGCACACGACCATGGGCGTGCCGAGCAGCGCCGCCTCGAGCGTCGCCGTGCCCGACGTCACCAGGACGAGGTCCGCGGCCCGCATCACGGCGTCCGCGCGGCCGGCCACGACCCCCACGGCCGGCGCGCCGGCGAGGTGGCGCGCGACCAGCTCCGCCTCCACGGTGGGCGCCTGCGCGAGCACGAAGCGCACGTCCGGTCGCGCCGCGCCGACGCGCGCGACGGCCTCGCGCATCAGCGGGAGCATCCGGTCGACCTCCTCGCGCCGGCTGCCGGGCAGGAGCCCGAGCACGCGCGCGTCGGGGGCCAGGCCGAGCGCCCGCCGGGCGGCGTCGCGGGCCGGCGCGTCGGCCAGCGCGTCGAGCAGCGGGTGGCCGACGAACGCGACGGGCACGCCCGCGCGCCGGTACAGCGGCGGCTCGAAGGGGAAGACCGCGAGCACGAGCGACACGAGCCGCCGGATCGTGCGCACGCGGCCGCCCCGCCACGCCCAGACCTGAGGCGGGATGAAGTAGACGACGGGCACGCCCGCGCGCCGCGCGGCGCGCGCCAGGCGCAGGTTGAACTCGGGGAAGTCGATCAGCACGAGCGCGGACGGGCGCGGCGGCCCCGCGAGCGCGGCCCGGAGCCGGCGCAGGGCGCGGAAGAGCAGCGGCACGCGGGAGAGTGCCTCGCTGCCCCCGACCACCGCCGACGCCGTCACGTCCACCAGCAGCTCCATCCCCGCCGCCGCCATCCGGCTCCCGCCCATCCCGACCAGGCGGCAGTCCGGCGCGAGCCCCTTGAGGCCCCGGCACACGGCGGCGCCGTGCAGGTCGCCCGAGGCCTCGCCCGCCACCAGCATGATCGTCGGCGCGTCCACGCTCAGGGCCCGCCGCCCGCGACGGCCACGAGCGCGACCTGCGCCGCGTCGGCGAGGCGCACGGTGGCCGGCCGGTCCACGACGAGGACGCGGCCGGCCTCGACCGCGACGACCGTCGCCCCCCCCGCGGCCGCCGCCTCGAGCGTCTCCGGGCCGACCGCGGGCGTGTCGAACCGGTAGTCGTGGTCCCCGCCGACCGCCTTGACGACCACCGCGCCGGGCCCGGCGAGGCCCGTCCCGCGCCGGATCGCCGCGGTGGTGCCCTCGAGCGCCTCGACCGCGGCGACCGCGCCGCGCTTGAGCACGACCGTCTGGCCGACGTGCGCCTCGGCCGCCTGCCGCGCGAGCGCGAGGCCACGGCGCACGTCCGCCCACTCCGCCTCGCTGGGTCGCGCCGCCGTGAGGCACCCCTCCGCGCACAGCCAGTCGCCCAGGAACGGCCGCTGGTCGAGGAGCGTGATCCCCATGCCGGCCAGCGTGGCCACGACGACGTCGAGCAGGCGCACGTCCGCGAGCGACCCCGCGCGGGTGGCGAGGCGCTCGAACACCTCGTCGCCGGGGGCCTTCAGGACGTCCGCGGCCAGGAACCGCCCCGCGAACAGCACGGCCGACACGCGCTCGGCCTGGAGCGCGGCCAGCACCGGCGCCACCTCCGTCAGCCGCGCCGCCACGACGCGGTCGGCGTGCGGCGCGAGCCCCTCGACCCGGCCGACGGTGAAGGCGACGACGCGCCACCCCTGGCGCCGCGCCTCGCTCGCCATGCGCGCCGGCAGGACGCCGGCGCCGCACATCAGCCCGAGCGACCGCTCCACGGCAGGGGGTCGGAGTACGTGGCCTCGCAGCGCCCGTCGCGGATCATCGCCTCGACCTCGAGAGCGACCGCGAGCGAGCGGAGGTCCTCCGCCTCGGCGAGCACGACGCGCTCGCCCGCCCGCGCGCGCTCGACGGCGCGGATCAGGTGCTGGACCTCGAGCTTCAGCGGGTTGTCCTTGTGGACCTGGACGTGCTCGACGAAGGAGGCCCGCCGGTAGCGGATCGACTCCCGGTTCAGCGTGTACTCCTGCGCGGCGCGGCGGTGGATGCGGATGTCCTGCTCCGCGTAGTCCAGCAGGACGTAGGCGTCCGGCTGGGTGATCGCCAGCGTGCGGATCTTCTCCTCGGTGGCGCGGCTCGCGGTGATGAGCGCGATCGTGCCGGACTCGAAGCCGATCTGGACGTTGGCCACGTCGGTCACCGCCGAGTGCACGCTCGAGCCCATCGCGACGAGGCGGCGCGGCGCCGAGTCCACGAGCCCCAGCACGATGTCGATGTCGTGGATCATCAGGTCCATCACGACGGTGTCCTTGGCGACCCGGGACGCGAAGGGGCCGAGGCGCCGCGACTCGATCAGAATCGGCCGCTCCACGATCTTCCGCAGCTCCTGGACGGCGCCGTTGAAGCGCTCGACGTGGCCGATGTGGAGCACCGCGCCGGCGCGCCGCGCGATCGCGAACAGCTCCCGCGCCTCCTCGAGCGTCGGCGCGATCGGCTTCTCGACGAGCACGCTGACGCCCGCCTCGAGCAGGTCGGCCGCCACCGCGAAGTGCTGCTCCGTCGGCACCGCGACGCTCGCGACGTCCACCTGTCCGAGCAGCGCCCGGTGATCGGTGAACGCGCGCGTGTCGTAGTGGGCCGCGACGCTCGCCGCGCGGTCGGGGTCGGCGTCCACGACGCCCGCGAGCTCGATGTCCCGGAGCTCCGCGTAGACGAGCATGTGGTACTGCCCCATGTGGCCCGCGCCCACCACGCCGGCGCGGAGCCGGCGGTCGCCGACCGTCGTCATACGGGCTCCCCCTGCGCCGCCGCGGCCGCGCGCCCCTCGTCCGCGGGCGCGCCGCCGCCGCGCCACGGCGGCCCGCAGATGCCGCGGCGCGAGGTCTCGACGAACGCGAGCAGGCGCCCGACCGCGGCGACCGCGGGCAGCTCCCGCCGGATCCGCTCCACGGCGCTCTTCGGCGCGAGGCCCGAGCGGTAGAGCAGCCGGTACGCGTCCTGGAGCACGCGGCGCTCGGCGGCGGGCATGCCGTGGCGCCGCAGGCCGACGACGTTCACGCCGTGGACGGCGCCGGGATTGCCGTCCACCAGCATGTACGGCGGCACGTCCTGGCTGATCTTCGTGAGCCCCCCCACGTACGCGAAGGCGCCGACGCGGCAGAACTGGTGGACGCCCGCCAGCCCGCCGAGCGTGGCGTGCTCCTGGACCTCGACGTGCCCGGACAGGCCGACCGCGTTGATCAGGATCACGCCGTCGCCGACGCGGCAGTCGTGGCCGACGTGGCACATCGTCATCAGCAGGCAGTCCGCGCCGACCTCGGTGACGCCGCCGGGCGTCGTGGCCCGGTGGACGGTCACGTACTCCCGGAGCACCGTGCCGGCCCCGAGGCGCACGCCCGAGGGCGTGCCGGGCTTGAACTTGAGGTCCTGCGGCGGCGCGCCCACGATGCTCCCGTGGCCGACGCGCACGCGCGGCCCGAGCTCCACCTGCCCCTCGAGCACGCAGTGGTGGCCGACCTCGACGCCGGCGCCGAGCGTCACCCCGGGGCCGATCACGGAGTACGCGCCGACCCGTGCGTCCGGCGCGAGTCCCGCGCGCGGATCCACGAGCGCCGTCGGGTGCACCGCGCTCATTCCTCGGCGTCCTCGCCGCGGGGCTCCGGGGCGGCGATCCCGAGCTGGCCCTCGAGCCGCTGCAGCCGCCGCTCGGCGGCGCGCAGCCGCCGGACCAGCTCCGGCAGGCGCCCTTCCGCGACCCAGACGCGCCGCGCCTGCGCCACGGGCCGCGCCGGCGTGCCGAGGACCTTCTCGCCCGCCGCGACGTCCGCGGCGATCCCCGCCTGCGCGCCGGAGACGACGCCGTCGCCGAGCGTGACGTGGTCGGCCACGCCCACCTGGCCCGCGAGCACGACGCCCCGCCCGAGGCGGCTCGAGCCGGAGACGCCGACCTGGGCGACCAGGATCGAGTCCTCGCCGACCTCGACGTTGTGGCCGATCTGGACGAGGTTGTCGATCTTCGTGCCCCGCCGGATCAGCGTCTCGCCGAGCGTCGCGCGGTCGATCGTGGTGTTCGCGCCGATCTCGACGTCGTCCTCGATCCGGACGCTGCCCACCTGCGGGATCTTCCGGTGCGCGGTGCCGTCGTGCGTGTACCCGAACCCGTCGGCGCCGATGACGGCGCCCGCCTGCACGACGACGCGCCGGCCGAGGCGCACGCCGGGGTAGAGGACCACCCGTGGGTGGAGCACGCAATCCTCGCCCACCTCGGCGCCCGCGCCGACGTACGCGAGGGCGTGCACCCGCACGCGGGCGCCCACCGCCGCGCCGTCCTCGATCACCGCGAACGGCCCGACCGAAGCACTCGCGTCCACGCGGGCGCCGCGCGCCACGGCCGCGCTGGGATGGACGCCCGCCGGGACGGCCGCCGCCGGATGGAACAGCGTGAGCAGCTCGATGAGCGCCAGCTGGGGCGCCTCGGCCCGCAGCGTGGGCGCGGGCAGGCCGGCGGCGTCGGGGGGGACCAGGAACGCGCCGGCGCGGGAGGCCTTGGCGGCGGCGGCGTAGCGGCGGTCGATCAGGAACGAGATCTCGTGCGGGCCGGCGGTGTCGAGCGGCGCCACGCCGGTAACGACGCGCGACGGATCGCCGTCGAGAGTCGCGCGGAGGGCCACGGCGAGCTCACCGAGGGTGAACCCGGCTGCCTTGCCCATCCCGCTACTTCTTGCCCTTGGTCCCGGCCTGCTGGTCGTACGCGCGGATGACTTCGTCCGTGAGGTCCGCGTCGGCCGAGGCGTAGAGCACCATCGCGCCCCGCTTCTCGACGATGATGTGGTAGCCCCGCTCCTTGCCGACCCTGGCGATGATCCCGGACAGGGCCTGGAGCACGTGCTGGAGCAGCGCCTGCTCCTTCTTCTCCAGCTCCTTCTGGAAGTCGTCGGCCAGGCGCGCGGCGTCGCGGCGCTTGCGCTCGAAGGCGTCCTGCTTCTCCCGCCGCGCGTCCGCCGTCATCAGCGGGCCCTTCTTCTCCAGCTCGTCGCGCAGGCTCTCCAGCTCCTTGCGCTTGCCGTCCATCTCGCGCTGCATGGTGCCCCGCTCCCGCTCGAGCTGCTCGCGGGCGGCGACCCCGGCGGCCGAGCGCGCGAGCACGCGCTGGACGTCGATGAAGCCGACCCGCGTCGCGCCCGCGGCGGCGGCCGGTGCGGCCGGCGCCTGGGCCCACGCGGCCGTCACCGAGGCGGCCAGCGCCGCGACCACGAGGACACTCCGCACGTGCGCTCCCCTCATCCCTTCCCCCCCTAGAACGGCGACCCGACCGAGAAGTGGAAGGCGCCGAAGTCCTCACCCTTCTTCCGGTCCAGATTCACACCGTAGTCCAGCCGCAGCGGGCCGAACGGCGAGAGCCAGCGCAGGCCGGCGCCCGCCGCCTCGCGCGTGTCGGTCGGATCGAACTTGGTCCCGAAGCCGTACGCGTTGCCGACGTCGAAGAAGCCGGCGACGCGGATGTTGAACGGCAGCGGGATGATGTACTCGACGTTGCCCAGCACCTCGGACGTCCCGCCCACGCGCACGCCGCCCTCGTCCTGGGGCGAGAGCCGGCGGTTCTTGAAGCTCCGGACCGAGTTGGGGCCGCCCAGGTAGAAGCGTTCGAACAGCGGCAGGGGCTCGTCCGACCACCCGAACCCGTACCCCGCCTCCGCCCGGGCGCCGACGACGTGGTTGAACCAGACGGGCCAGAAGTAGCTCGTGGAGCCGATCGTCTTGACGAAGCGCGAATCGCCGCCGAGCCCCGCGAACTCCGCCGACAGGCTCGTCTGCCCACCGCGCGTCGGCGCGAAGACGTTGTCCCGGCTGTCGCGCGCGAGCGCAGCGTTCACCGCGGAGGTCACGCGCGTGCCGGACTCGTCCCGCAGCGCGTCGGTCGCCGACTCGGTGAGGCTCGCGATCTCGTCGCGCGACACCCGGTAGCCCGTGAACCAACGCCAGTACTCGGCGAACGGGTGGCTCAGCCGCAGGCCGCCGCCGAGCGAGTCGTAGTCGTACTCCGGGTACTGGCGCCGCGTGTTGAACAGGTCGAAGCCCGCCGACAGCGGGCGGTCGAACAGCCACGGCTCGGTGAAGCTGATCACGCCCTGCTGGCTGTTGGCGCCCGCGCGGATCCGGATCGACGCCTCCCAGCCCCGGCCGAGGAAGTTGCGCTGCGCCAGGTCGATCGTGCCGATGAAGCTGTCCACCGACGAGTAGCCGCCGCCGATGCTGAAGAGGCCGGTCGGCTTCTCGGTCACCTCGACGTTGACGACGATCTTCGTCTTGTCGGACCCGGGCTGCGTCGTCAGGTTCACGGTCTCGAAGTATCCCAGGTTCGTCAGCTTCTGCCGCGAGCGCTCCCGCTTCTGCAGCGTGTAGAGCTCGCCCTCGTGCAGGAGGAGCTCCCGCCGCAGGATCTTCTCCTGGCTGCGCACGTTGCCGCTGATGTTGATCCGCTCGATGTAGACTTCGGGCCCCTCCGCGATCTCGAACGCGAGCGAGATCGTCGCCGCCGACTCCGACTGCTCGCTCTTCGGGTTCACGTCGGCGGACGCGTGGCCGATCGTGCTGTACAGGTCGGTGATGGCCTTCAGGCTCTCACGGAGCTTCGAGCGCGAGAACACGTCGCCCTTCTTCAGCCCGATCCGGCGGGTGATCTCCCGCTCCGGGAAGAGCGTCACGCCGCTGATCGTGACGTCGCCCACCCGGAACTGCGGGCCCTCGACGATCACGAACGTGATCGTCACCCGGGCCTTCTCGCGGTCCACCGTGATGTCGTGCGACTCGACGCGCGCCTGCACGTAGCCGTGGTCGTTGTAGAGCTGCAGGACGCGCTCGACGTCGTCCTCCAGGCGCTGGCGCTGGACCGTGCCGCGCAGGATGAAGAACTGCCGCTCCCGCGTGGCGAGCACGTCCTTGATGGCGCTCTCTTTGAGCCCCGTGTTGCCCTTGACGACGATCCGGTCGATCGTCATCCGGCGCCCCTCGATGATGTTGAACGTGACGCGGACGTCACCGTCGGAGAACTTCTCGACGTCCGGGCTCAGCTGCACCTCGAAGTAGCCCTCGTCCTCGTAGTACTCCTTGAGCTTCTCGACCGCGCGCTGGACGTCGACCGGGTTGTAGACGCTGCCGAGCTTGATGTTGATCTTCTCCTGCAGGTTCTCGGTGCTGAGCTTCTTGTTGCCGATGAAGTCGACGTCCCGCACGAACGGCCGCTCGGTCACCACGAAGGTCACCTTCACGCCGCCCTCGAAGTCCTCCACGCGCATCTGGACGTCGTCGAAGAACCCGAGGGCGAAGATCCCGCGGATGTCCTCGGACAGGAGGTTCGGGTTGAACGGCGCGCCGACGGTGGTCTTCACGCGGCCGAGGACGACCGCGTCCTGCACCCGCTTGGTGCCCTCGACGGCGATCTCCTTGACGGTGATCGGCGGCTGCTGTGGCCGCTGCGCCTCGACCGCCGCGACCCGGAGGAGGGTTGCCGCCAGAACGACGACCATGCTGAGACGGACTCGCGCCCCTGTCGTCACCGGACTCTCAGGCGAGGGCGACCAGGATCCTAGTGCTCTGCAAGCTCGAGGGGGGCTTCCGCGGGCTGCGCCTCACGGAACGTGAAGCTCGCCCCCTCGACGTCCACCTCGATGCGGGCGCTCTCGGCCACCTGGCCGCGCACGATCGCCTCGGCCAGCGGATCCTCGATGTGCTTCTGGATCGTGCGCCGGAGCTGGCGTGCGCCGTACGTCGGGTCGTAGCCCTTCTCCATCAGCGCGGCCTCGGCGGCCGGCGTGAGGACCAGCTCGATGCCTTTCTCGGCGAGCTGCTTGTTGATGCGGGCGATCATCAGCCGGATGATCTGCTTGATGTGGTCGAGCGCCAGCGCGTGGAAGACGATGATGTCGTCGATCCGGTTGAGGAACTCGGGCCGGAACGCGCGCTTCAGCTCCTCCAGGACCCGGTCCTTCATCTTCTCGTACGACGCCTCGTCGCTCTCCTGCAGGAACCCCGGCGACACGCGCTTGCCGATGAGGCTCGTGCCGAGGTTCGACGTCATGATGAGGATCGTGTTCTTGAAGTCCACGACGTGCCCGAGCGAGTCGGTGAGCCGCCCGTCGTCGAGGACCTGGAGCATCATGTTGAACACGTCCGGATGGGCCTTCTCGATCTCGTCGAACAGGACGACCGAGTACGGCCGCCGGCGCACCTTCTCGGTGAGGAACCCGCCTTCCTCGTAGCCCACGTAGCCGGGCGGCGCGCCGAGGAGGCGCGACACCGAGAACTTCTCCATGTACTCCGACATGTCCACCCGGATCAGCGCGTTCTCGTCGCCGAAGAGGTACTCGGCGAGCGCGCGCGCCAGCTCGGTCTTCCCGACGCCGGTCGGGCCGAGGAAGACGAACGAGCCCACCGGGCGTTTGGCGTCCTTGAGGCCGGCGCGCGAGCGGCGGATGGCCCGGGACACCGCGGCGACCGCGTCGGCCTGCCCGATGATGCGCCCGTGGAGCGCCTCCTCCATGCGGGCGAGCTTCGCGGACTCCTTCTCCTCGAGCTTCGAGAGCGGGATGCCGGTCCAGCGGGACACGATGAACTCGATGTCCTCCTCCTCGACCGACTGTGTCCCCTTCCCCTTGTTCTTCTCCCACTCGCGCTTGAGCTCTTCCTCGCGGTGCTGGAGGAGCTTCTCCTTCTCGCGGAGCGCGGCGGCCTTCTCGAACTCCTGCGCCTCGAGGTACATGTCCTTCTCGCGCCGGACGCGCTCGAGCTCCTTCTCGATCTCCTTCAGCTCGGGCGGCGGCATCAGCGCCATCAGGCGCGTCCGGGACGAGGCCTCGTCGATGACGTCGATGGCCTTGTCCGGCAGCTGGCGGTCCGTGATGTAGCGGTCGGCCAGGTGCACCGCGGCGTTGATCGCCTGCTCGGTGATCTTGACGCGATGGTGCGCCTCGTACTTGTGCCGCAGCCCGCGGATGATCTCGATGGCCTCCGGCACCGACGGCGCCTTGACGATGACCGGCTGGAACCGCCGCTCGAGCGCGCCGTCCTTCTCGATGTACTTGCGGTACTCGTCGAGCGTGGTCGCGCCGATCGTCTGGATCTCGCCGCGCGACAGCGCGGGCTTCAGCATGTTCGAGGCGTCGATGGCGCCCTCGGCCGCGCCCGCGCCGATCAGCGTGTGCAGCTCGTCCAGGAAGAGGACCACGTTCTCGGACTGCCGGATCTCCTTCATCACGGCCTTGAGCCGCTCCTCGAACTGGCCGCGGTACTTCGTGCCGGCCACGAGGGCGCCGAGGTCGAGCTGCAGGAGGCGCTTGTTCACGAGCACGTCGGGGACGTCGTGGCTCACGATCTTCTGCGCGAGGCCCTCGACGATCGCGGTCTTGCCGACGCCCGGCTCGCCGATCAGGACGGGGTTGTTCTTCGTGCGGCGCGCGAGGATCTGGATGACGCGCTCGATCTCCTGCTCGCGCCCGATCACCGGGTCGAGCTTGCTCTCCCGCGCGAGCTGGGTGAGGTCGCGCGCGAACTCGTCGAGCACGGGCGTCTGCGAGCGCTTCTTCGGCCGCGGGTAGTACTGGTCGCCGAGCAGGGCGAGCGTCTCCTGCCGCACCTCGTCGAGCCGCGCGCCGAGCGACTCGAGGATCTTCGCGGCGATCGACTGGCCCTCCTTCATCAAGCCGAGCAGGAGGTGCTCGGTGCCGATGTAGTTGTGGCCGAGCTGACGGGCCTCCTCGATCGAGAGCTCGAGGACGCGCTTGGCCTGGGGCGTGAAGGGCACCTCACCGAACGTCAGGGTCTTGGGGAAGCCCGCCAGGGCGCGCTCGACCTCGGCCTTGACGGTCTCCAGGCGCAGCCCGAGGCGCTGCAGCACGGCGGTCGCGATGCCCTCGCCGTCGCGAATCAGGCCGAGCAGGACGTGCTCGGTCCCGACGAAGTCGTGCCGGAAGCGACCCGCTTCCTCCCGCGCCAGGATGATGACCCGCCGTGCCCGTTCGGTGAATCGCTCAAACACTGGTTTTCCCCACCCCTTCCACAGACCGTACGGCGTGAAATTTTCTTTCGACGACGGCTAGTTAGTGGACCACGGGGCCAGTATAGCCCACGCCCCAGGGGCCCTGCTAGCCTTTTTCTTCCCGAGCGACTAACTCCGCGAAAGTCCGGCTGAATCCTCGCGATCCCGCCCCGGGCACCCCGTGACGGGTCCCGGACCCCTCAGTCCGGCCAGGCGGCGATCTGCCGCGCCCGCCCCTCGACCAGCCGGTAGCCGCGCTCGGCCTTGCGGGCGAGGTCCGGGTTGTGCGTCGCCACGAGGAAGGCGACGCCGCGCTCGGCCCCCAGACGCAGGAACAGGTCGTAGATGACCTCGCTCGTCTTCGGGTCGAGGTTGCCGGTCGGCTCGTCGGCGAGGATCAGGCGCGGCCGGTTGATCAGGGCGCGCGCGATCGCCACGCGCTGCTGCTCGCCGCCCGACAGCTCCCCCGGCCGGTGGCGCGCCCGGTCGCCGAGCCCGACCTCGGCGAGCGCGGCCTTCGCGAGCTCGCGCGCCTCCGCCGTCGGGCGCCGCGCGATCAGCGCCGGGATCATCGCGTTCTCGAGCGCGCTCAGCTCGCCGAGGAGGTTGTAGAACTGGAACACGAACCCGACGTCCTGCCGCCGGTAGCGGACCAGCTCGGGCTCGCTCCGCGCGAACAGGTCCTCGCCCGCGAAGAGCACGCGGCCCCCGTCGGGCCGGTCGAGCCCGCCGAGCAGGTGGAGCAGCGTGGACTTGCCGACGCCGGAGGCGCCGACGAGCGCCACGAACTCGCCGCGGCGCACGCTGAGGCTCGCGCCGCGGAGCACGCGCAGCACCTCGGGCCCGGTGCGGTACTCCTTCTCGAGGTCCTCGGCGACGAGGAGCGCCTCGGCCGCCGCTCGGCTCGCACTACTCATAGCGGAGCACGTCGACGGGCGCGAGCGCGCCGGCGCGGCGCGCCGGGATGATCGTCGCGAGGAAGGCGAGCAGCAGCGTGGCGCCGACGACCATGAGCCCGTCGGCGAGCGTGAGCTTCATCGGCAGGTAGTCGATCTGGTACACGTCCCCGGCGAGCCGGATGATCTTGTAGGTGTTCTGGGCCCAGATCACCGCCAGGCCGACGGCGCTGCCGGCCACGGTGCCGACGACGCCGATCGTCATGCCGACCGCGAAGAACAGCGCGGTGATGCTCCGTCCGGAGGCGCCGACCGCCTTGAGGATCCCGATCTCCTTGCGCTTCTCCGCGACCAGCAGGACCAGGTGGCCGATGATCGCGAACGCCGCGACCAGCACGATGATCGTGACGACGACGAAGAGCGCGTACTTCTCGAGCTGGAGCGCGGCGAACAGGTTGCGGTTCATGTCCATCCAGTCGCGGACCCAGAACGGGAACCCGAGCGTCCCGGCCACCGCCCGTCCCACCCGCTTGGCCTCGAACGGGTCGTCGAGCTTGACCTCGATGCCGGTCACGCCGGCGAGCCCGGCGAACTCCTGCGCCGCCGGCAGCGCGAGGTACGCGATCGAGGCGTCGAACTCGTACATGCCGATCTCGATCGTGCCCGCCACGGTGTAGCGCCGCATCTTCGGCACCATCCCGACCGCGGTGAGGGCGCCCTGGGGCGAGATCACCGTGACGCTGTCGCCCGGCACGACACCGAGGGTGCGCGCGAGCTCGCGCCCCAGGACGATCGCGGCCTGGCCGTCGGCGAGCGGGGCCAGGCTGCCGCTGCGGAGCTGCGCCCGGACGTCGGCGCGGACCGCCGCGTGGGCCAGGTCGATGCCGCGGATCAGGCCCCCGTGCGCGCCGCCCGCCGCGGTCGTGAACAGCGCCTGCTGGTGCACGAACGGCGTCGCCGAGCGGACGCCCGCGAGCGTCCGGATGCGCTCGGCGATCGCCGGCGCGTCGCGGAGCCCGCCGCTGCCGCTCTGGTAGACGAGCAGGTGCGGGTTGGCGGCGATGATCTTGTCGCGGATGCCATCCTGGAAGCCCGTCATCACCGCGAGCACCACGATCAGCGCGGCCACGCCGAGGAAGACGCCGCCGACGCCGATCCAGACGAAGAGCGACAGGTTCGCGCGCTGGCCGCGCGCGCGCAGGTAGCGGAGCCCCATGAAGACCTCGAACGGCAGGTTCAGGGCAGGGCCTCCGCCTCGCCGGCCTGGCCGCGGGCCTCGGGCCGCAGGTGCGGGAACAGGATGACCTCGCGGATCGAGGGCTGATCGGTGAAGAGCATCACCAGCCGGTCGATGCCGATTCCCTCCCCGGCCGCGGGCGGCATCCCGTACTCGAGCGCCCGCACGTAGTCCTCGTCGAGCCAGTGGGCCTCGTCGTCGCCGCGCGCCTGGAGCTCGCCCTGCTCGCGGAAGCGCGCGAGCTGGTCCACGGGGTCGTTGAGCTCGCTGTACGCGTTGGCCAGCTCGCGGCGGCCGATGAACAGCTCGAACCGGTCGACCAGCAGCGGGTTCGCGCGGCTCTTCCTGGCGAGCGGCGAGAGCTCCACCGGGAAGTCGACCACGAACGTCGGCTGCACGAGCGTGGGCTCGATGAGGGTCTCGAAGACCTCCTTCCAGAGCTTCCAGAGCGGCCCGCCGCCGTGGGCGAGCCCGCGCGCCGCGGCGGCGCGCGCGACCACCGCCGCGTCGGTCGCCGGCGTGACGCCGACGCCGAGCGCCGCCGAGAGCCCGTCGAAGAAGGGCAGCCGCCGCCAGGGCGGCGTGAGGTCGATCTCGTGCTCGCCCCAGGGCAGCCGCAGCGTGCCCTTGAGCGCCTGGGCGAGCTCCACGAACAGCGCCTCGGTGAGCTCCATCAGGTCGGTGTAGTCCGCGTACGCCTGGTAGAACTCGAGCATCGTGAACTCGGGGTTGTGCTGCGTCGAGATCCCCTCGTTGCGGAAGCTCCGGTTGATCTCGTACACGCGCTCGAAGCCGCCCACGACGAGGCGCTTGAGGTACAGCTCGGGCGCGATGCGCAGGTAGAGGTCCATCCCGAGCGCGTTGTGGTGGGTCCTGAACGGCCGCGCGATCGCGCCGCCGGGGATCGGCTGCATCATCGGCGTCTCGACCTCGAGGAAGCCGCGCGCCTCGAGGAAGGCGCGGAGCGCGCCCACGAGCCGCGAGCGCAGCCGGAAGATCTCGCGCGTCTCCGGGTTGACGATCAGGTCCACGTACCGCTGGCGGTAGCGCGTCTCCACGTCCTTGAGGCCGTGCCACTTCTCGGGCAGTGGCCGGAGCGACTTGGCGAGGAACGTGAGCGCCTTGACCGCCACCGTCAGCTCGCCGGTCCGCGTCCGGAACAGCTCGCCCGTGACGCCGACGAAGTCGCCGAGGTCGAGGTCGGTGAAGCGCGCGTACTCGTCGCCGAGCTGGTCGGCGCGCGCGTAGAGCTGGATGCGGCCCGTGTAGTCCATCAGGTGGGCGAAGCAGGTCTTCCCGTGGTGGCGGAGCGCGACGATGCGGCCGGCGACGCTCACGGGCCCGGCGCCCTTCATCTCCTCCTCGGCCGCGCCGTTGAACCGCGCGGCGAGCGACCCCGCCCAGTGGGTCACCGGGTACCGGCCGCCGAACGGGTCCACGCCGTGGGCCCGCAGCGCCGCGAGCTTGTCGTGCCGCTGCCGCACCAGGTCGCCCGCGTCCCCCGACGTCATGGCGCCTCGCGCCCCCGCGCCCACAGCAGGTACGCCTTGATCAGCGCGTCGAGGTCGCCGTCCATGACCGCCTCGACGTTGCCGATCTCGAGCCCGGTCCGGTGGTCCTTGACGAGCTGGTAGGGGTGGAACGTGTACGAGCGGATCTGGCTGCCGAAGGCGATCTCCTTCTTCTGGCCGGTCAGCTCGGCGAGCTCCTCGCGCTGCTTCGCGGCGGCGATCTCGTACAGGCGCGCCTTGAGGATGCGCATGGCCGTGTCCCGGTTCCGGAGCTGCGAGCGCTCGTTCTGGCACTGGACGACCAGGCCGGTCGGCAGGTGCGTGACGCGCACCGCCGAGTCCGCCGTGTTGACGCCCTGCCCGCCCGGCCCGGAGGAGCGGAAGACGTCCACCCGGAGCTCCTCCTCGCGGACGCTCACCTCGACGTCGTCCACCTCGGGCGCGACCGCCACCGAGGCGAAGCTCGTCTGGCGCCGGCGCGAGGCGTCGAAGGGCGAGATCCTCACGAGCCGGTGGACTCCCGTCTCGCCGCGGAGGAACCCGTACGCGTACTCGCCCGTCACCTCGACGGTCGCCGACTTGACGCCCGCCTCGTCGCCGGGCAGCAGGTCGACCACCTCCGCCTTGAAGCCCGCGCGCTCGCACCAGCGCAGGTACATCCGCAGGAGCATCTGCGCCCAGTCCTGCGACTCGGTGCCGCCCGCGCCCGGGTGGATGGACAGGATCGCGGCCTTGGCGTCGTGCGCCCCGGAGAGCATCACCTTCAGCTCGAACTCGTCCAGCTCGCGCCCGAGGCGGACCACGCCCTCGGTGAGCTCCGCGTCGAGGCTCCCGTCGTCGCCCGCGTCGGCGGCGAGCTCGAGCAGCACCGCGAGGTCCTCGGCCGCCGTCGCGAGCTCCCTGACCCGCGTCACGCCCCGGCTGAGCTCGGTCCGCTCGCGGATGAGCTCCTGCGCCCGCCGGTTGTCGTCCCAGAAGCTCGGCGCGGCCATCTCGGCGTCGAGCGCCGCGAGCCGCGCCTCCTTGGCAGGCACGTCAAAGGTGCCTCCGGAGCTCGTCGACCCGCGTCGCGAGGTCGGTCACGTCGCGCTTGAGGTCGCCGAGCATCACGCGCTCCGCCCGCGCGCGGCGGCACCGAGCGCCGCCGCCGCGACGGCCAGGCAGAGCCAGGCGAGCCACTCGCCCAGGCGCGTGTAGAGCGTCTCGCCCGTCCTGAGCGGCAGGCTGTCGAGGAGCACGGCGCGGCTGCCGAGGTCCAGGCGCCGGAGCACCTGGCCCGTGGGCGCGATGAAGGCCGACACGCCCGTGTTCGCCGCGCGCACGATCGCCGTGCGGTGCTCCACGGCGCGAAACGGGTACATGCCGAGATGCTGCCACGGCCCGCTCGTGCGGCCGAACCACGCATCGTTGGTCAGGTTCACCATCAGGCGCGCTCCACTCCTCACGAACTCGCGGACGAGCTCCGGAAAGATCCCCTCGTAACAGATTACGACACCGAACGGGGCTGGCGGACCCGGGAAGACGACGGCACGGCGGCCCGGCTCGAGCTCCGAGATGAACTCGGCCCAGCCCCGGACGAACCCGATCACTCCCGACAGCGGCACGAACTCACCGAACGGGACAAGATGCATCTTATCATACCGGCCCGCAATCCCGTGTTCTGTCAGGAGAAATGCGCTGTTGCGGACGACCGGCGGGGAGCCCGCCCCGACGTCCAGCGAGCCCACCACGAAGCGGCTGCCCGCCACGCGGGCGATGTCGCCGAGGGCCCGGACCAGGCCGGGGTCCCGCCCGAGCGGCGTCGGCGTCGCCGTCTCGGGCCAGACGATCAGGTCGGGCCGGTCGGCGGCCGCCCGCCGCGTGAGCGAGAGGTAGATGCCCCGGGTCACCTCGGCGTGCTCGGGGTCGAACTTGAGGGGCTGCTCGATCGAGGGCTGCACGATCGCGACCGCGACGACCCCCGGCGGCGTGGGCTCGGCCAGCCGCGCGTAGCCGAAGGCGAGCGTGCCGCCGAGCAGCGCCGCGCCGAGCCCCACGCCCAGGAGCGCGCGGCGCCACGCCAGGAGCAGGCAGCCCGCCACGGCCGCGTTCACGGCGAGCACGACCAGGGACACGGCGTGGACGCCGCCGAGCTCGGCGACCTGGATCACCGGCAGGCGCAGGTGCTGCGAGTAGCCGAGCGTGCCCCACGGGAAGCCGCCGAGGAGCCGGCCGCGCACCCACTCCCCCGCCACCCAGAGGAACGGCGCGGCGAGCAGGGCCAGGCCCGCCGACCGCCGGCGCGTGATCCAGGCGAGCGCGGCCGCGACGGCGCCGGTGTAGAGGCCGCAGTACGCGGCGAGCGTCAGGATCGGCAGCCAGCTCACGGGCCACGGGATCGTGCTGTAGGTGCGGAACGTGTGGTCCAGCCAGCGCAGCAGCACGAGGAAGAACACGGTGCCGTGCAGCCAGCCCCAGCCGAGCGCCGCGCGGGGCGGGCGCGTGAGCGCGACGACCAGGAGCGGCGTCAGCACGATCCACGCCATCGCCCACCAGTCCGTGCGCGGGAACGCGAGCGCCAGCCCGAGCGCGCTCACCGAGAGGACGGCCGTCAGGCCCGCGGCGTGGCGCAGGATCAGGCCCCCCAGGCGAGGCGGTCGGCGAGGAAGCGCGGCAGCCCGGCCGCCACGATCTTCCGTCGCGCCGCCTCGACGTCGTACGCCACGCGGCGGATCGCGAGCCGCCCCCGTTCGGCGTCCCAGAGCGCGTACGCGGCCCGCGGGTCACGGTCGCGCGGCTGGCCGACGCTCCCCACGTTGACGAGGTAGCGGCGGCCCGCCGCGAGCTCGAGCTCGATGGCGCCGGGCACGAACTCGGGCCCCGAGGAGCCGACCGACCACGCGCCCGGCACGTGCGAGTGCCCGACGAAGCAGAGGCGCGTCACGAAGGCGGCGAGGGCCCCGAAGCCGTCCTCGGCCGACACCAGGTAGTCCCACTCCTCCGGGTGGTCGGGCGAGGCGTGGACGAGCGTCGCGCCCGCGATCTCGGCCACGAGCGGGAGCGCGCCGAGCCACGCGCGGTGGTCGTCGTCGAGCCGCTCCCGCGTCCACTCCGCCGCGGCGCGCGCGGACCGGTTGAACCACCCGAGGTCGAGCAGTCCCGCGACGCCGCGCTCGTGGTTGCCCCCCGTGATCGCCTCGGCCCGTTCCGCGACGAGCTCGATGCACGCCGCCGGGTCGGCGCCGTAGCCCACGATGTCGCCGAGGCAGAGCACCCCGTCGGCGTGCGCGGCGGCGTCGCGGAGCACCGCCTCGAGGGCCTCGAGGTTGCCGTGGATGTCGGACAGGACGGCGTACCGCACGGGGTCGCTCAGGACGCCGAGCGCGCCTCTTTGTGGATCCGGTCCAGGACGCCGTTGATGAACCGGCTCGACTCCTTCGTGCCGAACTTCTTGGCCATCTCGATCGCCTCGTTGATCGCGACCTTGGGCGGCACCTCGCCGTGCCAGAGCAGCTCCCAGATCGCGAGCCGCAGGATGTTGCGGTCCACGACGGCCATGCGGTCCAGGTCCCAGTGCTCCGCGGACCTGGCGATGAGCCGGTCGATCTCGGCCTGGTGGGCCTTGGTGCCGTACACGAGGGCGTCGGCGAACGCGCGCCCGTCGGTGTCCACGGGGTGGCGCGCCCAGAACTCCTCGGCGTGCGGCGCCGGGTTCTCGTCGCCCACGAGGTCGAGCTGGTAGAGGAACTGCAGCGCGATCTCGCGGGCCTTCCGGCGCCGGGTCATGCTACCGGGCGCCGCGAGGCCGGCGCGCCCGGCCGGCCCGCACGCGGTGGACGAACCCGGCCATCTCGACCGCGGCCGCGGCGGCCTCCTCGCCGCGGTTGCCCACCTCGCCGCCCGCGCGGTCCCACGCCTGCTCCTCGCTGAGCGCGGTGATCACGCCGAACGTCGCCGGCACGCCGGTCGCGAGCGCGACCTCGCGGATGCCGGCGGCGGCCTCGCGCGCGACGTGCTCGAAGTGCGGCGTCTGCCCGCGGATCACGACGCCGAGGCACACGATGCCCGCGTACCAGCCCGTCCGGGCCAGGTGGTCCGCGGCCTGGGGCAGCTCGAAGGAGCCCGGCACCCAGTGGACCTCGACGCCCCGCGCGGGCACCCGCGCCGCCCGGAGCGCCCCGAGCGCGCCGTCCACGAGCCGCTGGGTGATCCGCTCGTTGAACCGGGCCGCGACGACGGCGAAACGCAGCGACCGCTCGGGGCGGCCCGCCGGCCGGGCTCGCGGCGCGCGCCCGGCCATCTCAGTCGGGCAGCGACGACAGCAGGTGCCCGAGCTTGTCGCGCTTGGTCGACAGGTACCTCCGGTTGGACTCGTTGGCGGGGATCTCGATCGGCACGCGCTCGGTGATCGTGAGGCCGTAGCCCTCGAGCCCGACGATCTTCTTCGGGTTGTTCGTCAGCAGCCGGAGGTGGCGCACGCCGAGGTCCACGAGGATCTGGGCGCCGATGCCGTAGTCGCGCAGGTCGGCCTTGAAGCCGAGCTCCGTGTTCGCCTCGACGGTGTCCCGCCCCTGGTCCTGGAGCTCGTAGGCGCGCATCTTGTTGAGCAGGCCGATGCCACGCCCCTCCTGGCGCATGTACACGAACACGCCGCGCCCCTCCGACTGGATGATCGTCAGCGCCTTCTCGAGCTGCAGCCCGCAGTCGCACCGGCGCGAGTGGAACACGTCGCCGGTGAGGCACTCGGAGTGCACGCGCACCAGCACCGGCGCCTCGCCGGCCACCTGGCCCATCACGAGGGCGAGCGGCACGCGGCTGTCCACCGTCGTGTCGTACGCGATCGCGGTGAACTCGCCGAGCTCCGTGGGCAGCTTCGTCGTCGCGATGCGCCGGACGAGCTTCTCCTTGCGGATCCGGTACTCGATCAGGTCCTTGATCGTGATCATCTTGAGCCCGTGGGCCCGCGCGAGCTCCACGAGCTGCGGCACCCGCGCCATGCCGCCGTCGTCGTCCAGCACCTCGCAGATGACGCCCGCGGGCGTGCAGCCCGCGAGGCGCGCCAGGTCCACCGCGGCTTCGGTGTGACCGGCGCGCCGGAGCACGCCGCCGGGCATCGCGCGCAGCGGCAGGATGTGGCCCGGCCGCGTGAGGTCCTCGGGGCCCATCTTGGCGTCGACGAGCGTGCGGACCGTCACCGCGCGGTCGTACGCCGAGGTGCCCGTCGTCACGCCGCGCCGCGCGTCCACGGTGACGGTGAACGCGGTCCCCATCGGCGCCGTGTTGTCCTGGACCATCATCGAGATCTTCAGCTCGTCGAGGCGCTCGGCGGTCAGCGGCACGCAGATCAGGCCGCGGCCGTGCCTGGCCATGAAGTTGACGGCCTCGGGCGTGACCCGGTCGGCCGCCATCACGAGGTCGCCCTCGTTCTCGCGGTCCTCGTCATCGACCACCAGCAGGATCCGGCCGGCGCGGATCTCCTCGATGGCCTCCTCGACGGTCGCAAACGGCGTCATGTCATCCCCCTGAGGGCGAGCGATCGCACCAGGTACTTGCCGATCACGTCGGCCTCGATGTTCACCGCCTGCCCCACGCGCAGGGCGCCCAGCGTCGTCACCGCCAGCGTGTGCGGGATCAGCATCACCTCGAAGCTCCCCGCGCCGAGCGCGGCCACCGTGAGGCTCACGCCGTCCACGGCCACCGAGCCCTGCGGGATCAGGAGCGGCTCGAGGTCCGGGCCCGCCAGCGCGATCCGCACCCGTGTCGTCGATTCTACACGGGTTACCGCCTCCACGGTCCCGACGCCGTCCACGTGGCCGAGGACCAGGTGGCCGCCGAGCGCGCCGCCGAAGCGGAGCGGCCGCTCGAGGTTCACGCGGTCGCCCGGGGCGAGCCGGCCCAGCGCCGTGCGCGCCAGCGTCTCGGGGCCGAGCTCGAACACGAACCCGTCGGCGCGGCGCTCGACGATCGTGAGGCAGGCGCCGCTCACCGCGATGCTGCCGCCCACCCCGGTGCCCTCGAGCGTGGCGCGGGCGCCGACGCCGAGCCGGGCGACGCGCGCGCCGCGCTCGAGCGCGGCCACGGTCCCGACCTCCTCGACGATGCCGGTGAACATTCAGCCCCGCGGCCCGGGGGCCGGCCCGCGCGGGCCGTCGCCCGGCCCCTCGCGGAGGACGTCGGCCTCGAGCAGGAGGTCGTCCCCGAGGCGGGTCACGGCGAGCCGGCCCAGGCGCACCGCGCTCTTGAGCTCGCGCCCGGCGCCGCCCACCGCCGGGGGCGCCGCCCGCCCGCCGACGAGCATCGGCGCGACGAACACGGCGACCCGGTCCACGAGCCCGGCGTCGAGGAAGGCCGCGTGCACCTCGCCCCCGCCCTCGACCAGCACCGCGCGCACCTCGCGCGCGAAGAGGTCGGCGAGCAGCGCGCCGAGGTCCACGCGGCCGTCGCGCGTCGGGCATCGCACCACCGTCGCGCCGGCCGCCCCGAGCCGGGCGAGAGCCTCCTCCGGCGCGCCCGCGCCCACGGCGATCAGCGCGCGCGCCGGCTGTCCCGCGCCGATCAGGCGCGCCGCCGGCGGGGTGCGCCCGGCGGTGTCGAGCACGACCCGCCAGGGCTCGCGCGGCCAGGGCGCGTCGAGCCGCACCGTGAGCTCGGGGTCGTCGCGCAGCACGGTCGTGACGCCGACGACGAGCGCGTCCACCTCGCTGCGGAGGCGGTGGCCGTGCCGGCGCGCGGCGGGGCCGCTGATCCAGCGCGAGCCCCCGTGCACGTCGGCGATCTTGCCGTCGAGCGTCATCGCCGCCTTGAGCGTGACGTGCGGGCGCCGCTCGCGCATCGCCGTCAGGAAGGCACGGTTCTGGCGGGCGGCGTCCTCCGCCAGCACGCCGGTGGCGACCGCCACGCCCGCGCCCCGCAGTGCCTCGAGGCCGCGCCCGGCGACGAGCGGGTTGGGGTCCACGAGCGCCGCAACGACGCGCGCCACCCCGGCGGCGGCGACGGCCGGCGCGCACGGCGGCGTGCGCCCCTCGTGCGCGCACGGCTCGAGGGTGACGTAGAGCGTGCCACCGCGCGCCGCGGCGCCCGCCGCCCGGAGCGCCTCGATCTCGGCGTGGGGCGCGCCGGCGCGCCGGTGGAACCCCTCGCCCGCCACGCGGCCGTCGGCCGCGACGACGACGGCGCCCACCAGCGGGTTCGGCGACGTGAGCCCGCGCCCGCCCTCGGCGAGCTCGAGGGCGCGGCGCATGTGGCGCGCGTCCACGCCGCTCACCCGGCCGGCACCAGCGCGTCGACGAACGCCGCGGGGTCGAAGGCCTGGAGGTCCTCGAGGCGCTCGCCGACGCCGATCAGCTTGATCGGCAGCGTGAGCTCCCGCACGATGCGCACGACGATCCCGCCCCTGGCGGTGCCGTCGAGCTTGGTCAGGCAGACGCCCGTCAGCGCGATCGCCTCGTGGAACACCCGGGCCTGCGCGAAGCCGTTCTGCCCCGTCGTCGCGTCGAGCACCATCAGCGCCTCGTGCGGGGCCCCCGGGAGCTGGCGCGCGATCACCCGCCGGAGCTTGGCGAGCTCGTCCATCAGGTTGCTCTTCGTGTGCAGCCGCCCCGCCGTGTCCACGATCAGCACGTCGAGCGAGCGCGCGGCGGCCGCCTTCACGGCGTCGAAGACCACGGCCGCCGGGTCGGAGCCCGCGGCCTGGTGGACCACCTCGACGCCGATGCGCTCGCCCCAGCGCTGGAGCTGCTCGATCGCGGCGGCACGGAACGTGTCCGCCGCGGCGAGCAGCACGCTCTTGCCGCCCGCGCGGAGCTGGGCCGCGAGCTTGGCGCACGTCGTCGTCTTGCCCGAGCCGTTCACGCCGAGCATCAGGACGACGGCCGGCCGGTGGTCGAGGTCGAGCGGCTGCGCGGCCGGCGCGAGCGCGTCGAGCAGGAAGCGGCGGAAGAGCGGCCGGAGCTCGGCCGCCCGCGTCACCGTGCCGAACATCACCTCCTCGCGCGCGCGGTTGGCGAAGTCGGCGGCGAGCGCGGCGCCGAGGTCGGCGGCGATCAGGAGCTCCTCGAGCTCCTCCCACAGGGCGTCGTCGATGGGCCGCTCGCTCGCGAGGACCGCGCCGAGCCCGGCGGCGAGGAACTCCTGCGACCGCCTGAGCCCCTCGCGCAGGCGCTCCCCGACACCCGACAGGAGGCTCACTGCGCGTCCGACGGCAGGACGAGCCGCGTGATGACCTCGCCGCTCTTGCCGAAGGGCGGCAGCGGCCGGCCGTTCAGCTCGAAGGCCACGCCCCCGGCGTTGCCGATGGTGAGCACGAACGGGCGGTTGGACACCCACTCGCGCACCTCGCCGGGCGGGACCGTTTCCTCGCTCGAGCGGCCGTCCTCGGTCCGCACGCGGATCCACGTCGCCTCCGTCGTGCGGGCCACGAGGCGGTAGGGCGCGGCGACACCCGCCGCCACCGGCGGCACGGGCGCCGCCGTGGGCGGCGCGCCCACCGCGGGCAGGGCGGGCGCCACGGCCGCCGTCGGCGCGGCCTCGCCGGGCGGCGGGCTCGCGGGCGCGGGCACCGCCCCCGGGCGCGGCTCGACGGCCGGAGCGGCGACCGGGCGCTCGGGGGGGACGCTCCGCCCGGACTGCAGGGCGAGCGTCGTCACGAAGAGCGCCAGGCCCAGCACGACCAGCAGCACGAAGCTGACGAGCACCGCGCCGCGCCCGCGCCCCTCGGCGGAGGGCTCGGGCGCGCGCGCCCGGGGTGCCGGCGGCGGGCTCGTGCCCACCTCGCCCTCCCCGCCCGCGCGCGCGGCCCAGAGCGCCAGCGCCTCGTCGGGGGGCTCGCCCAGCACCTGGCAGTAGGCGCGGATGAAGCCCTTGGTGAACACGGGGGCCGGCAGCGAGCCGTAGTCGTCCCCCTCGAGCGATTCCAGGTACTGGTGCAGGACGCGGGTCGAGCGGGCGATCTCCTCGACAGAGACACCGTGCCGCTCCCTCAGCTCCCGAAGATGCGACCCGACCGACGGCATAGGCTGCGCGAGCCGAGTCTAACGCAATTCGCCTGCCAGTTCACCCACTTATCGCGCAGGCGAGCCCCCGGGGCCCGGGCTCAGGCGGCGCCGAGGTTGACCGAGACGAGCTTGGAGAGGCCGGGCTCCTCCATGGTGACGCCGTAGAGGATGTCGGCGGCCTCCATGGTCTTGCGGTTGTGGGTGATCACGAGGAACTGCGTCTGGCTCGTGAGCTCCCGGAGCACGCGCAGGAAGCGGTGGATGTTGGCGTCGTCGAGCGGCGCGTCCACCTCGTCGAGCACGCAGAACGGGCTCGGCCGGTAGTAGAAGATCGCGAAGAGCAGCGCGAGCCCGGTGAGCGCCCGCTCGCCGCCCGAGAGCAGCGTCACCGCCTGCAGGCGCTTGCCGCGCGGCTGCGCCATCAGCTCGACGCCCGTGTCGAGCGGGTCGCCGCCCTCCTCCGCCTCGACGAGCCGCAATTCGGCGCGCCCTCCCTCGAACAGGCGCTCGAAGATCTCCTTGAAGTGGCGGTTGACCTCCTCGAAGGCCTCGGCGAAGCGCTCCTGCGCGCTGCGCGTCATCCCGCGCAGCGCCTTCTCGAGGTCCTTGAGGGACGCGACGAGGTCGTCGTGCTGCGCCCGCAGGAAGCCGAGCCGCTCGTCGAGCTCGCGGTACTCGTCGTCGGCGACGAGGTTCACCGGGCCGATCGCCGCGAGCTTCTCGTCGAGCTCGGCGACGCGCGCGCGGACCGCGTCGAGGTCGCGCGCCGGGTCGTGGTGGCCGGCGAGCGCCGCCTGGTCCACGCCCCAGACGCGCCACGCTTCCTGGCCGAGCTCCTCGCGCCGCACGCGGCACTCCGTGCCGCGCAGGTCGAGCTCGTGGATCGACGCGATCAGCCGTCCGAGCTCGCCGTCGGCGGCGCGCATGTCCTGCTCGATCACGCGCAGCTCGGCGAGGAGGCCCTCGTGGCGCTCGGAGGCGTGGCGCGCTTCCGCCTCCATCCGGTCGCGCTCGACCGCCACCTCGCGCGCCGCCTGGTCGGTGCGCTCGCGCTCCTCGCCGAGCCAGGCCCGCCGCTCGGCGAGCTGCGCCTGGCGCAGCCGCCCCTGCGCGAGCCGCTCGCCGAGGTCGCGCTCCATCTCGTCGAGCCGCGCGATCTCGCGGCCGAGCGCCTCGACCCGCTCGCGCGCCGAGGCGAGGTCCACGCGGCACGCGCCGAGCTCGGCCACCAGCCCGGTCTCCCGCGCCTGGGCGCCCGCGATCGCCTCGCGCACGCGGCTCGTCGCCGCCTCGTGCCGTGCCTCGGCCTCGCGCGCGAGCTCGATGCGCCGCCCGAGCGCCGCGAGCGTCGTCGCCGTCTCCTCCGCCTCGCGCGCCACCTGCCGCGCCTCGGCCTCCACGGTCTCGCGGTGGCGCTGGACGCGCTCGTGCTCGCGCGCCGCCTGCTCGAGGTCCTTGTCGCCCGCCAGCCGGGCGGCCTGCCGCGCCTGCACCGACGCCGCGAGCCCGCCGAGCCGCTCGCGCAGCGTGGCGACCGACGCGCCCAGCGCCGCGCCGGCCGCCTGCCGCTCGTCCACCAGGGCGCCGAGCCGCGCGACCTCGTCCTCGAGCTCCCTGAGCCGCCGCTTGCGCGCGAGCAGCGAGTGCTCCGCGCCGCTCGCCGCGCCGCCGCCGCGCAGCCGCCCGGTCGGCCCGAGCACCTCGCCCCCCGGCGTCACGTAGGTGGCCACGACGCCGTTGCGGCGCCAGAGGGCCTCCGCCTGGTCGAGGTGCTCGACGATCGCCACCCGGCCGAGCAGGTGCTCGGCGAGGTGCTCGGCGGCGCCGCGCACGCTCCGCGCCGCCCAGCGCACGCCGTGCTCGTCCGGCGGCAGCTCGCCCCGCGCGGGCAGGTGCTCGAGCGGCACGAACGTCGCCGCGCCGAGGGCCTGGGCGTGGAGGTAGCCCACCGCGGCGCGCGCGTGCTCGAAGCGCTCGACCACGACCCACTGCAGCCGCTCGCCGAGCACCGCCTCGATCGCCCGCTCGAGCTCCGGCGGCACGTCGAGCAGGTCGGCGACCGTGCCCACCACGCCCGCGAGCCCCGCCGCGCGCCCCTCGGCGAACACCGCGCGCACGCCGGCGCCGTAGCCCTCGCGCGCGCGCTCGAGCTCGGCGAGGGCCTCGAGGCTCGACCGCCGCGCGGCCAGCTCGACCCGTGCGTTGGCGAGCGCCGCCTCCGCCCCGGTCAGGCGCCGCTCGTCCTCGGCCAGACCTCCGGCGAGCCGCGCGCGCTCGTCCTCGAGAGAGCCGAGCTCGGCCACCGCGCGCTCGCGCCCCGCCGCCAGCTCGGCGCGCTGCGCGGCAAGCCGCCCCGCCTCGGCCTCCGCCTCGCCGAGCTCCGCCGCGAGCCGCTCGCCGCGGCGGCCGAGCTGCGCCGCGCGCTCGCGCAGCTCGCCCGCGTCGCGCATGAGGTCCACGCGCTCGGCGGCGATCCGGACCTGCTCGAGGCGCAGGCCCTCCGCGCGGTCGCGCTCCTCGGCGAGCCCCGCGCGGTGGCGCTCGAGCGCCGCCTCGAGCCCCACCGCCGTGCCGGCGCGCTCGCCCGCGAGCCGCTCGGCCTCGCCGAGCGCGCCCCGCGCCGCCGCGCGCTCGCCCACGATGCCGCCCATCCGCTCGGCGGTGGCGCGGGCCTCCTCCTCGAGCCGCGCCCCCTCTTCGGCGAGCTCGCGGACCTGCACGCCCATCTGCTCGCGGCGCTCGAGCAGGCGCTCGAGCTCGCCCTGCACCTTCTGCACGGCCTGCCGCAGGTCCGCGAGGCGGTGGTCGCTCTCCTGGATCGCCTCGCGCTGCCGGGCCTCGCGTGCTGCCAGGGCGGCGCCGCGCGTGCGCAGGGCCTGCTCGTCGTCGCGCAGGCGCGCGAGCTCCGCGGCGAGCCGCGCGCCCTCGGCGCTGAGCGCCGCCCAGTCGGCGGCGACCAGGGCCAGGCGGAGGGCACGCTGCTCCGTCTGCAGCGCCTTGTACTGCTGGGCCTTCCTGGCCTGGCGCTCGAGCGAGCCGAGCTGGCGCCGGACCTCGTCCATCACGTCGCGCACGCGCACGAGATTCTGCCGGGTCGCGTCGAGCTTGCCCTGCGTCTCGTTGCGCTGCTGCTTGTAGCGGGCGATGCCCGCCGCCTCCTCGATGAAGATCCGCCGCTCCGCGGGCTTCGCGGTCAGGACATGGTTGAGCTTGTCCTGGTCTATCACCGAGTAGGCGCGCGGGTTGGCGCCGGTGCCCGCGAAGAGGTCGAGGAGGTCGCGCAGGCGCGACACGTTCCGGTTGAGCAGGTACTCGCTCTCGCCCGTCCGGTAGAGGCGCCGGGTGACCGCCACCTCGGTCCACGGCACGCTGAGCGCGCCGTCGTTGCTGAACGTGAGCTCGACCTCCGCGAGGCCGACCGGCTTGCGCGAGGCCGAGCCGTGGAAGATCAGGTCCTCCATGCGGTGGCCGCGCAGCGCCTTGGGGCTTTGCTCGCCGAGCGCCCAGCGGACCGACTCCGAGATGTTGCTGTTGTGCACGACCACGTTGGCCGCGACGAAGTTGTGCGCGTCCGCGACCGTGAGGTCGTAGACCCACGGCTCGGGCGGCGCCGTGCGCTCGATCGCGACGACCTCGTCCCAGTAGACATCGGAGTCCGCCAGGGTTTCGAGGCGGCGCAGGAGCGGGCGGGCCTTCTCTGGGGTGGCGCCGTGCCTCTCGATCAGGCTCACGACCTCACGGATCCCGGCGCGCGTCGCCTCGCAGCGCTGCTCGACGTACGCCGCCAGGCGCGGGCTGATCTGTCGCCAGCGCTTCACCGGCAGTGCGCCGGCGGCCACGGCGGAGCGAACGAGCGCCGTCACGCCGGGGATGACGTCGAGGTTCGGGTTGGCCGCGACCTCCAGGGCGACCGCGGCGTCGAGACGCGCCTGCTTGGCCCCGACGAAGCGGAGGTGCGTGGCGAGTCGCCGCATCTGCTCGACGCCGTAGACGTAAACCGAGTAGTACGTGCGCCGCCGGCGCGCGGGCGTGTTGGCGGCGAACTTCCGCCGGGGCCGGAGCAGCGGGAAGAGGCCGAGCCTGAGGAGCAGCGTGCAGACGTCCTCCGCGAGCCGCCGGCTCGCGGTCACGTACTCGAGGTACGGCATCGCACTCCCGTTCGAGACCGCCTCGTGCACGAAGGCGTCACCCTCGAAGAGGCCCGACAGGAACGCGCCGACGACCTCGTCGGAGGCGGTGAGGACCTGCGGCGGCACCGTCTTGCGTGCCGAGCCCGCCTCGACCGCGAGCCCGAAGACCCGCTCCAGCAGCCGGCAGAGGGTGCTCGAGAAGACGAGCACGTTCGTCACGGTAGGCCTGTACCGGGCCTCCCGCGGCATGACGCCGAACAGCTCGCGCGCGAGCCGCGAGTACTCGCGGACGACCGCCGCGTCGCTGTTCACGAACCAGACCTGATGGGTCCGCGTCGTCCGGCCCTCGGCGAGCAGATACCCGAGGAAGCGGGCGAGCCGACTGTCCACCACCGCGGGCAGCGTCACCCCCGGCCTCGCGCGCGAGGAGACGAGCGTGTCGATCGGAACGCTGCTCGGCGGGAACAGGCGCGCCACCCGCGCGGCGACGCCGACCCGGAGCGGCTGCGCCTGCCGCACGCAGGTCAGGTGATGCGGCGCGACGCCCACGGCAGCCGCGAGCTCCCGCCACCCCCCGAGCCGCCGCCGAGCCGTCTCGACCCAGGCCCGGAGCGCCGGCGAGTGCGGCAGGTACACGCGATCGTCAGGCGTGAACGCGGCGAGCGCGGCCTCGGCGAGCGGCTCCGGCGCCGCCGCCTTCACGGGCAGTGTCCGAGGCACGGCGATCCGCGTGCCGACGCGGAGATCCTCGGCCGTCACGACCGTCAGGGCCCCGCCGTCCAGGCCGAAGAACGGATGGTAGTGCGTCGTCACGAGCTCGCGCCCCGCGCGCGTGCGCACGCGCAGGAGGAACGGCGGCGCCGTGCGCCGGACGAACGCCTCGACCGGACGCGCCGCGAGCCTGAGGGTCACCGGGTCGAGCGCGAGCACCTGGACGCCTCGTCCGTCGTCGGGCGCGGCGACGCCGTCGTCGAAGCGGTGGATCGCGGGGGCCCGCTCGAGGGCTCCCTCGACGAGGTCGCGGATCGGCACGAGGCGGCCGTCGGCCAGGAGCACGGGCGTGGACCCATCGAGACACTTCCCGCAGCCGTTCGGGCCGACGATGGCCGTGACGCCGGGCATCACGCGGACGACGGTTTTCTCCGCGAACGACTTGAAGCCGTGGAGCGTGATCGACTCGAGGCGCATACTGTTTCTTACCACGGAGAAGTGCTCGGGACCAAAGGAAAAAACACCACGGGTGGGGCCCCTCGGCGCCGAGGTCCCCTAAATCTTGGCCCTGGATCCCCACCCTCAACCCGAGCCCTTCAGGTCAGCGAAGAGCACGGTCACCTGCTTGCGCTCCCCTTCCACCGCGGCCTTCGATGTGAGGATCCGCTCAGCGAGGCGCTTCGGGGTGTAGCTCTCGGGGAGGCGAAGCGCTGTTGGAGGGTTTGCCGATCATGCCGTCGCGCGTGCCCTCCGCGCTATCCAGAGGCGCCGCCGCTCGGTCAGCGGTCGCGGTAGATGCGGGGCCTTGACAGCCCTGTCGCCACTCCGATTCGATGCCTGGGACGTGCGAACTGCCGGCCCGTCACTCCCCCGTGCGGGCGTCGCGAGGGTATCGGATGCGCTCGATAGCGCCTCGCTTCCTCAGCCCGCCTTCAGGTAACAGCACTTCTTGTACTTCTTGCCCGAGCCGCAGTAGCAGGGGTCGTTCCTGCCGATCTTCTCGCCCGTGGGCGTGCGGGCGGCGGGCGTCGCCCGGGGCGCCGCCGGGGCGGCCGCCGGGCGGCCCCCCTCGCCGGGCAGCTCGCCGCGCGACTCGCGCGCGTCGGCCCAGACCGTCATCGCCGGCAGCGCCATCGGCGCGTCGCGGACCACCTGGACCTTGAACAGGCGCTCCACGACGGCGCCCTTGACCCGCTCGACCATGTCCTGGAAGAGGTCGAAGGCCTCGCGCTTGTACTCGGTCAGCGGGTCCCGCTGGCCGTAGCCCCGGAGCCCGATGCCCTCCTTGAGGTGGTCGATCGACAGCAGGTGGTCCTTCCACTGCGCGTCGATGACCATGAGCATCTCGTGCCGCTCGAGGGCGCGGAGCAGCTCGCCCCCGAGCTCCCGCTCGCGCTCGGCGTAGCGCGCGCGCACGGCCGCGCCGACCACCTCGTCGAGCCCCTCGCGCGAGGCGACGTCCTCGAAGCGCGCCGGCGGGATCCGCACGTCGAACTGCCGGTGGAGCCCCTCGGCGAGCGCCGCGAGGTCCCAGTCCTCGGGGTGCGCGTCGCGGGCGGTGTAGCCGTCGAGCGTGCCGGCGACGAGGTCGTCGATCCACTCGCCGATCGTCTCGGCCTGGCTCTCGCCGTCGAGGATCTGACGGCGCATGCCGTAGATGATCTCGCGCTGCTTGTTCATCACGTCGTCGTACTCGAGCAGGTGCTTGCGGATCTCGTAGTTGTGCGTCTCGACCCGCTTCTGCGCCGTGGCGATCGCGCGCGTCACGAGCTTGTGCTCGATCGGCTCCCCCTCCTCCATGCCGAGGCGCTCCATGATCTTCTGGATGCGCTGGGAGCCGAAGATGCGGAGCAGGTCGTCCTCGAGCGACAGGTAGAACCGCGACGAGCCCGGGTCGCCCTGCCGGCCCGAGCGGCCGCGGAGCTGGTTGTCCACCCGCCGCGCCTCGTGGCGCTCGGTGCCCACGATGTGGAGGCCGCCGCGCTCGACCACGCGCCGGTGCTCGGGCTCGGTGATCCGCTGCGCCTCGGCCAGCGCCGCCGCGCGGTCGGCCGCCGAGGCCGTCGCCGGGTCGCGCCCCTTCTTGCGCAGGACCTCCTTGGCGAGGAAGTCCGGGTTGCCGCCGAGGAGGATGTCGGTGCCGCGCCCGGCCATGTTCGTGGCGATCGTCACCGCGCCCTCGCGCCCGGCCTGCGCGACGATCTCGGCCTCGCGCTCGTGGTACTTGGCGTTGAGGACCTCGTGCCGGACCCCGCGCTTCTTCAGGAGCCGGGAGAGATGCTCCGACTTCTCGATCGAGACCGTGCCGACCAGGGCCGGCTGGCCGGTCGCATGGCGCTGGATGATGTCCTCGACGACGGCGTCGAACTTCTCGCGCTCGGTCTTGTAGACGACGTCGGGCTGGTTCACGCGGATCAGCGGCTGGTTCGTCGGGACCACGGTGACGTCGAGCTTGTAGATCTTCGCGAACTCCTCCGCCTCGGTCTCGGCCGTGCCGGTCATGCCGGCGAGCTTCTCGTACATGCGGAAGTAGTTCTGGAAGGTGATCGTCGCGAGCGTCTGGTTCTCGCGCTCGATCCGTACGCCCTCCCTCGCCTCCACGGCCTGGTGCAGGCCGTCCGACCAGCGTCGGCCCGGCATGAGCCGGCCGGTGAACTCGTCCACGATCACGACCTCGCCGTCCTTGACGACGTAGTCCACGTCACGCCGGAACAGCGCGTGGGCGCGCAGCCCCTGCTGGATGTGGTGGAGGACGTCGATGTGCTGCGGGTCGTAGAGGTTGTCGACGCCGAGCAGCCGCTCGCAGGTGGCGATCCCCTCCTCGGTGAGCGCGACGGCCTTGGCCTTCTCGTCGACGATGTAGTCGCCCGCCTTCTGCTCCTCGATCTCGGAGAGCTTGCCCTCGACGATCGTCGCGGCACGGTGGAGCCGCGGGATGATCCGGTCGATCTTGAAGTAGAGCTCCGTCGACTCCTCGGTCGGGCCCGAGATGATCAGCGGCGTCCGCGCCTCGTCGATCAGGATCGAGTCCACCTCGTCCACGATCGCGTAGTGGAGCTCGCGCTGCACGAGCTCGTCCAGGGCGAAGCGCATGTTGTCGCGCAGGTAGTCGAACCCGAACTCGTTGTTGGTGCCGTACGTGACGTCGGCGCGGTAGGCCTCCGGTCGCGTGCACGGGCGGAGCGCGCTCAGGCGGACGTCGGAGGTGACGTAGGCCGGGTCGTAGAGAAACGACGCCTCGTGCTGGATCACGCCGACCGAGAGGCCCAGGGCGTGGTAGACCGGGCCCATCCACTGGGCGTCGCGCTTCGCCAGGTAGTCGTTGACGGTGACGATGTGCACGCCCCGCCCCGTCAGGCCGTTCAGGTACGCGGGCAGCGTCGCGACGAGCGTCTTGCCCTCGCCGGTCGCCATCTCGGCGATCTTCCCGTCGTGCAGCACCATGCCGCCGATGAGCTGGACGTCGAAGTGCCGCATGCGGACCGTGCGGCGCGCAGCCTCGCGGCACACGGCGAAGGCCTCGGGCAGCAGGTCCTCCACGCTCGCGCCGTCGGCGAGGCGCTTCCTGAACTCGTCCGACTTTGCCGGCAGCCCCGCGTCGTCCAGCGCCCCGACGGCGGGCTCGAGCGCGCCGATCGCCCGGACGGCCGGCATCATGCGCTTGACGTCGCGCTCGTGCTTGGTGCCGAAGATCGTCTTGAGGAGGGCCTCGATCATGTCTCGCCGCTCATTATACAGGCCCGCGCGCTCAGCCCCGACGCTTCCCGCCGCCCGCCGCGTCGAGGAGCGCGCGCGCGTGGCCCCGGGCGGTGTCCGTCACGGTCTCGCCGCCCAGCATGCGCGCGATCTCCTCGACGCGCGCCGCGCCCGCGAGCGGCTCGGCGGCGACGCGCGTGCGCCCGCCGCGGACGCTCTTCACGACCCGCAGGTGCTGCTGCGCCGCCGCCGCGATCGGCGCCAGGTGCGTGACGCAGAGCACCTGCCGCCCCTCGGCGGCGGCCGCGAGCTTCTGCGCGACCACGGAGGCCACGCGCCCGCCGATACCCGCGTCCACCTCGTCGAAGACCATCGTCGGCACGCGGTCGGCGCGCGCGAGCACCGCCTTGAGCGCCAGCATCGTGCGCGAGAGCTCGCCGCCCGACGCGACGCGCGCCAGCGGGCGCAGCTCCTCGCCCGGGTTCGTCGACAGGCGGAACTCGACCCGGTCGAGCCCGCGCGCGCCGATTGCCTCGAGCGGCGCGCGCTCGAGGGCCACGCGGAAGACCGCGCGCTCCATCCCGAGCGCGCGGAGCTCGCGCTCGACGCGGGGCGCGAGCCGCTCGACGGCGCCCTGCCGCCGGTCGGCGAGCGCGGTCGCGGCCGCCTCGAGCTCGACCCGGAGCTCGCCGAGCAGCCGCTCCTGCTCGGCCAGGATCTCCTCGTGGCGCCCGAGACGGTCCAGCTCCGCGGCGGCCTCCTCGCGGAAGCCGAGCATCGCCTCCGCGCTCTCCCCGTACTTGCGCTTGAGCCGCGTGAGCGCGTCCAGGCGCTCGTCGATCGCCTCGCGCCGTCCCGGCTCGACGACCACGTCCGCGCGGAGCGCGCGGAGCGCGGCGAGCACCTCCTCGAGGTGCGCCTGCGCCGCGTCGAGCCCCGCCACGGGCGCCGCGAAGGCGGGATCGATCCGGCCGAGGTCGCCGAGCAGGCGGGCGGCGCGCGCCAGGCGGCTCGTGGCCGCGTCGCGGTCGTCGTCGAGCAGGGCCGCGGCCTCGGCCAGGCCGCCCGCGAGCTTCTCGGCGTGCTGCGCGCGCCGGAGCTCGGCCCGGAGCTCGGCCTCCTCGCCCGACCGGAGCCGGGCCGCGTCGAGCTCGCCGACCTGGAAGCGCAGCAGGTCCTCGCGCTGCGCCCGGTCGCGCTCGGCGGCGCGCGCCCGCTCCATCTCGGCGCGCGCCTCGCGGAACTTCGCGAACAGGCCGCCGACCTCCTCGCGCAGGTCCTCGGCGTCGGCGAACCGATCGAGCAGCTCGAGCTGGCGCGCCGGCTCGAGCAGGCGCTGGTGCTCGTGCTGGCCGTGGACCTCGACCAGGTGGTCGCCGAGCCGCTCGAGCAGCCCGACCGTCACCGGCGCGTCGTTGGCGAAGGCCCGGTGGCGCCCCGCGCGGCTGAGCTCCCGGCGGAGGACGAGCTGGCCGTCGTCGAGACCGAGCCCCGCCTCGTCGAGCAGCGCCGCGACCGGGCCGCGGGGCTCGACGTCGAAGACCGCCTCGACGGTCGCCGTCTCGGTGTCGGCGCGAATGACGTCGCCCTGGGCGCGCGCCCCCCGGATCAGCAGGATCGCGTCGATCAGCATGGACTTGCCGGCGCCCGTCTCGCCGGTGAGCACGTTGAGCCCCGGGGCGAGCGGCACCACGACGGCCTCGAGGACGGCGAAGTTGCGGACGCGCAGCTCCCGCAGCATCGGGCTCGATGCTAGGGCAGCGCCGGGGGGTAGCTCAAGCGGTATCGCCGCGGATACGGGGCTAGCGCTCGCCCCACTTGAGCTTCGCGCGGAGCACCGAGAAGAAGCTCTGCTGGGGAAAGCGCACGAGGCGGATGCGGGCGCCCGCCTGGCGCACCTCGACCGTGTCCTGCTCGCGCAGGGTGACGCCGACCTGGCCGTCCATCGTGACCATGACCTCCTCGCTGGTCAGGATCGTCACCTCCACCCGCTGCGCGCCCGGGACCACGATGGGCCGGTTGGTGAGGGTGTGCGAGCAGATCGGCGTGAGCACGATCGCGTCCATCTCCGGCCACAGGATGGGCCCGCCGGCCGAGAGCGAGTACGCGGTCGAGCCGGTCGGCGTCGAGATGATCAGGCCGTCGGCGCGGTACGAGGTCGCGAACTGCCCGTCCACCGACACCGAGAAGTCGATGATCCGGCTCATCGCCGACTTCGTGATCACGACGTCGTTCAGGGCCGCGTGCTCACCGAGCGTCTGGCCCTGGCGGAGCACGCGCGCCGCCAGCGTCATCCGTTCGTCGACGGCCATGCGCCCGGCCAGCCAGGCCTCGAGCGCCGGGAACATCTCCTCGAGCGTCGTCGCGGTGAGGAAGCCGAGCCCGCCGAGGTTGACGCCGAGCAGCGGCACGCCCTGGTCGCCGACGGCGCGCGCCATGGACAGGAGCGTGCCGTCGCCGCCGAGCACGACGATCAGGTCCGCCTGCCCGGGGAGCTCGGGCTTGCCGACCGAGGGCGCGGTCGCGGTCGGCACGAGGGCCGCGGTCTCCTTCTCGAGCACGGCGGCGTGGCCGCGCGCCGCCAGCCAGGCGAGCAGCTCGGCGACCACGGCCTGGGCCCGGACCGCGCCCGGCCGCGCGACGACGCCGATCCGCTTCACGCGAGCGCCTCGACGCTCCGGTCGATCATCGCCTCCAGGTTCGCGGCGGTCCGCCCGTGCGACGAGCAGTGCAGGAAGAACTCGTAGTTGCCCTTGGGCCCGCGCAGCGGTGAGGCGGTGACGCCGAGGACGTGCCAGCCGCGGAGCACGGCGAAGCGCGCGAGCCGGGAGACGGCCGCGCGGTGGAGCGCCGGTTCGCGTACGACCCCGCCCTTGCCCACGTGCTGGCGCCCGACCTCGAACTGCGGCTTGACGAGCGCCACGATCTCGCCGCGCGGGGCGAGCACGCCGAACACCGCGGGCAGCACCTTCTCGAGCGAGATGAACGACACGTCGATGACCGCGAGCGTCGGCTGCTCGCCGAAGATGCGCGGGTCGAGGGCGCGCGCGTTGCTCCGCTCCATGACCACGACGCGCGGGTCGCGCCGCAGTTTCGCGTCGAGCTGGCCCACGCCGACGTCGACGGCGTACACGCGCGTGGCGCCCCGCTGGAGCAGGCAGTCGGTGAAGCCGCCCGTCGACGCGCCCACGTCGATGCACACGCGCCCCGGGACCCGGACCCGGAAGTGGTCGAGCGCGTGGCGAAGCTTCTCGCCGCCGCGGCTGACGAACGGTGAGCGGCCCTTGAGCTCGACCACCGCGTCCTTCGGGATCAGCGCTCCGGCCTTGTCGACCCGCTCGCCGTCCACGAACACCTCGCCGGCGAGGATCAGGCGCGCCGCCTTCTCGCGGCTCTCGACGAGCCCGCTGTCCACGAGGAAACGATCGATGCGCACGCGCGCGGCCATGGGTGCCTGTATTATAGGCGAGCGCCGCGCCGCCGGCGCATCAGAAACAGCAGGACGATCCCTGCGAGAAACCCTCCGATGTGAGCGACCCACGCCGTCCCTCCCGTCTCCCCGCCGCCCGACACCGCGGCGCCCAGGGTGATGAAGCTGTTGAGGAACTGCACGACGATCCAGAAGCCCAGCACGATGACCGCGGGCACGTACACCAGCCGGACGAAGAAGCCGAAGACCAGGAGCGTGAGGATCCGCGCGTACGGGAACAGCAGCAGGTACGCGCCGAGGATGCCCGACACGGCGCCGCTCGCGCCGATCATCGGGATCTGCGACTGCGGCGTCACCGCCGTCTGCGTCAGCGCCGCCGCGACGCCCGACACGCCGTAGAAGACGGCGAACCGGAGGTGGCCGAGCGTGTCCTCGACGTTGTTGCCGAAGATCCAGAGGTAGAGCATGTTGCCGCCCACGTGGAACAGGCCGCCGTGCACGAACATCGACGTGAGGATCGTCAGCGCGGCCGGCGGCAGCTCCTCGCCGAGCACGCAGCGGCCCGTGAGCCGGCACGGGATCACGCCGAACTCCGCGACGAAGGCCTGGGCCGCGTGCGCGCTGCGCGGGTCCGGCCCGAGGCCGAGCGAGACCTGGTAGAGGAACACCAGCACGTTGAGGGCGATCAAGCCGAACGTCACGAACGGCACCGTGCGACTCGGGACGTCGTCCCTGAGCGGCAGCATCAGCGGACGGGGGTGAGGACGATGATGGTGGGGCCGGTGAGCCAGCGCGCGGCCGCCGCGGCGACGTCCTCCGCGGTCACGGCCTCGAGCGCCCGCGCGTAGCGCTCGGGGAAGTCCCAGCCGGCGCCGACGACCTCGAAGAAGGCCAGGTACCAGGCGCGGCGCGCGTTCGTCCGCCGGTCCATCGCCAGCCGGCCGAGGAGGTGGGCCTTGGCGCGCGCCAGCTCGTCCGGGCCGACGCGCTCGGTGCGCAGCCGCGCGAGCTCACGCAGCACGCCCGCCTCCGCCGCCTCGAGGCTGGCGGGCGCGGTCCCGAGGTAGGCCACGAGGAAGGCGGGCCCCGTGCGGTAGGGCGCGAGCGCCCCCACCGAGTACGCGAGCCCCTCCTTGTCGCGCAGCTCGACGAAGAGCCGCGAGGCCATGCCGCCTCCGAGCACCGCGCCGAGCACGCGCAGGGCCGGGTACGCCGGCTCGGTGAGGCCGGGCCCGCGGTAGCCGACCAGCACGTGCGCCTGGTGGACCGGGCGCTCGAGGACCCGGCGCCCCGCGGTGCGCGGGGGCACGGGCGGCGGCGGCGGGATCGCGGCCGCAGGGCGCTCGAGCTTCCCGAAGAGCCGCTCGGCCGCCCTGACCACGCGCGCGCGCGCGACCTGGCCGCTCACCGCGAGCACCATCCGATCGGGCCGGTACAACTCACGGTAGCGCCCCACGAGGGCCTCCCGCCCGAGCCGCTCGAGGCTCGCCCGCCTGCCGAGGCTCGGCCACGCGTAGGGGTGCGGCCCGTAGAGCTCGCGGACCAGCGCGTCGAAGCCCGCGGGGAACGGGTTGTCGGCGCGCGTGCGGAGCTGGCTCAGCAGCAGGCGGCGCTCCTTCTCGATCTCCTCGGACGGAAACGCCGGCGCCAGCGCGACCTCCGCGACGAGCGCGAGCAGCGCCTCCCAGTGCCGTGCGAGCGCCTCGCCCCGCACCTCGGCCGACTCCACCTCGCCGGCGGCGTCGAGCCGACCGCCGATGTCCTCGGCGGCCTCGGCGAGCCGCACCGCCGAGCGCTTCGTCGTGCCGCGGAGCATGACCCGCTGGAGAAAGTTCGTGACGCCGGCCGTCTCGGCCGTCTCGAAGTGGGAGCCGCCCCGCACCTGGAGCGAGACGGCGACGACGGGCGCGCTCGCGCTCTCGCGGACGAGCACCCTCAGGCCGTTCGGGAGGACGTGCTGGCGCACCGCGCCGGGTTCGGCGCCGGCGCCGCCGGCGAGGAGCAGCGACGCCAGGACGGCGGGGAGCGCGAGCCGGCCCGCCGGGCTCATCGCGGGCGCGGCACGAACGCGAGCCGCACGTACCGCTCCGGGTCGAGGTAGCGGCGCGCCGCCTGGCGCACCTGTTCGGCCGTGACCGAGCGCACCCGGTCGATGTAGGCCAGCTCCTCCTCGAGCCGCCAGATCGTCTCGGCCCGGCCATAGCCGAACGCGCGGCCCTCCGCGGTCTCGAGCGAGAACGCGTGGCGCGCCTCGGCCGCCGTCACGGCGCGCCGGAGCTCCTCCGGCGTGACGCCGGCGGAGCGCAGCCGCCCGATCTCGGCGAGGATGCCGGCCTCGGCGCGCCCGAGGTTGGCGGGCTCGAGCTGGGCCGTCACCGTCACGACGCCGGCCGCCTCGAGGGCGGAGTACCCGGCGCTGATCGAGCTCACGACCGGCTCGCGCTCGCGCAACGCCTGGACGAGCCGCGCCGAGCGCGACTGGCCGAGGATGGCCGCGAGCAGGTCCACGACCGGCGTCTCGGCGCTGTCCAGGCGCGGCGCCAGCCAGCCGAGGGCCAGATGGGCCTGGCTCCCGGGCCGCTCCGTGTCCAGGCGCACCGGGACGAGCGGCGGCGGCGGCGGCGCGGGCAGGCGCGAGACGCCGCCCCGGGGCAGACGCCCGAGCGTCCCCTCCGCCGCGGCGAGCACCTCGCCCGGCGTGACCGGCCCCACGACGACGAGCGTGAACGCCTCGGGTACGTAGTGGCGGCGGTAGAAGCTCCGCAAGGTCTCGCGCGCGAGCCCGCGCACCAGCTCCGGCGTCCCGAGCACCGGCCGCCCGTACGGGTGGCCGTCGAAGAGCCGCTCGTAGAGCTGGCGCACGAGGCGCCGGCGCGGGCTGTCCTCGCCGAGGCGCATCTCCTCCAGCACGACCTTCTTCTCGAGCTCGAGCTCGCGGGGGTCGAGCGAGGAATTGACCGCGACGTCGGCCAGCATCTCGATCGCGTCGCGCGCGCGCGCGGCCGGCAGCACGACGTGGTAGTACGTGAAGTCGAGTGAGGTCCCCGCGTTGATCCGGCCGCCCGCGGCCTCGACGTCCCGCTCGACGAAGCCGCGCGGCCGCGTGGTGGTGCCCTTGAAGAGCATGTGCTCGAGGTAGTGGGCCAGGCCGAGCTCCGAGGCCGCCTCGTCGCGCCCACCCGCGCGCACCCACAGCTGCAGGGCGACGACCTCGCTGGCCCGGAACTCCTGGACCACGACCCGGACGCCGTTGGCCAGGATGCGCTCGACCGGCCCGAGGGCCGTCGTCGTGGGGGCGGGGGTCGGCCGCGTCACCCCGCACGCGGTCAGGAGGAATGCGAGCGCCAGCAGGGGCGCCACGGGCGCCGGACGGACCATGATATGAGCCAGCCTACCATAGGGGTTGGCCGGCGCCGCGCTTTGGGAGTCGGCAGGGCAGAATGCCGCACTTCCCCCTCCCGAGAGCCCGGGCACAACGCCAATGGTTGATAGCTAAACATTGACGTAAGTCCTTGTTATTAGGGAAATCATCGGCGTGATTCGCCTGTGGCACTGGCCTTGCTTTATCCCCTGTCATGCGGAATGGAACGTGGGGAAGGAACGTGGGAGGGAATGGGAGTACCGAGGCCGCAACCAGCGCAGACAAACGGGGGACACTGATGAAGAAGGTTCTCGCAGCCATCATGAGCGTGGCGTTCCTGGGCGCGATGACGCCCATGGCCGACGCCCAGTCGCCGTGCCCGCCTGAGGTCGCCCAGGCCA
>Ga0156035_1111_pt1 | contig 81618 bp, 80 predicted proteins | sample RifCSPlowO2_02_FD_107689 | JGI IMG/M metagenome (GOLD analysis project Ga0156035, IMG submission 107689) | Candidatus Rokubacteria bacterium RIFCSPLOWO2_02_FULL_73_56 | reverse complement strand
CGCCGGCGAGCCCGTAGAGGCGCCCGTAGAACGCGAGGATCTCGCCGACGCGCAGGCTCCAGAGGAACGACGGGCGGCCGCTCGCCATGTTGAGGCGCCGGCGGAGCGCCCCCGCCTCCCGCACCACGTCGTGGCCGAGCACGCGCACGCTGCCGCCGTCGGGCACGAGGAGCGTCGCCAGGATGGACAGGAACGTCGTCTTGCCCGCGCCGTTCGGGCCGAGGAGGCCGAAGATCGCGCCGCGCGGGACCGCGAGCGAGACGCCGCGCAGGGCGGGCGTCTCGCGCCGGCGGGGCCAGCCCGAGCGGAACGTCTTCACCACGTCGCGCGCGTCGATCGCGAGCATCCCGGTGAATGATACCATCGGGCCATGCCGCCCCCCGGCGAGTGGCGCTGCGCCGCCGCGATCGTGCCCGCCGGCCGCACCGCGACGTTCCGGCTCGACTGCGGCAACCGCACGGTGAACGGCTTCGTCGTCAACGACGGCGCCGGCTATCGCGCGTACGTGAACCGCTGCCCGCACGTCGGCACGCCGCTCGACCTCTGGCCCAACGAGCTCCTCGCCGAGGACGGGCGCGCGCTCGTCTGCTCCACCCACGGCGCGCTCTTCGAGCCGGCCACCGGGCGCTGCACGGCCGGCCCCTGCGCGGGCGACCGCCTGACACCACTGCCGCTCACGCTCGAAGGCGACACCGTCGTCGTCCGCTGTGTGGGTGAATGACCGGCGGCCGGCAGGGCGAGTCGAGGCGGTGCCTGCGACGAGGCGGGCGGTGAGATGACCGACGACGTCGAGGAGGCCAACGCCCACTTCTACCGGGCGATCGAGGCGCTCGACATCGTCCAGATGGACGCCGTGTGGGCCCACGGCGAGCACGTCAGGTGCGTGCACCCGGGCTGGCCCCTGCTCTGCGGCTGGGAGGCGGTGCGCGCCGCCTGGGAGACGATCTTTGCCAACACCGCGGAGATGCGCTTCACGATCACCGACGTGCGCGTCGTCGCCGGCGAGGACCTCGCCTGGCTCACGTGCACCGAGAACATCCTGTCCGAGGCCGGCGGCCGGCTCTCGGTCACGGCGGTGCTCGCGACCAACGTCTTCGAGCGCGGGGCCGAGGGCTGGAAGCTCTGCCACCACCACGCCTCGCACAGCCTGGGCGCCGGTCCCGACGAGGCGGCGCCGGAGACCGCCCCGTGACCCGCCGGGGGCCGGGCGCTTCCGTCAGGACGACGGCCGGCGCTCCCGGCGCGCGCCGGGCTCCCCACGGCGGTAGAGCACCCAGTTTCCTTCCCGCGCGACGAGCCGGTAGCCCTCGGGCGGCGCCGGGACCTCCGACACGCGCTCGAAGACGTACTCGCTCTTCCCCACGTTCGTCGGCGTGAGGTAGATCTCGCGGCGCGTCGCCAGGTGCGCCACGATCCGGTCGTTCGCGGTGACCGACGCCTCCGGCGGCACGCGCGTCATCAGGGCCCAGGCGGCCCGCTGCTCGGCGCCGGGCCACCAGCGCGTGACCGTGAAGTCGTTCACCGTCCGCGCGGTCATCGCCACGCTGGCGACGAGCGCGAACGCGAGCACGCCCGCCGGCGCCGGCCGGCGCCCGGCCACCGCCCGGGCCCGCAGCGCGCCCCAGCCCTCGACCGCGGCGAGCACGAGGAACGGCAGGACGAAGGACTGGTACTGCGCGCGGTGGTTGATGAGGATCGGGTCGACGCTCAGCAGGTTCATCGCGAGCGTCGGGGCCGCGGCGAGCAGCGCGCGCGGCGCCAGGAGCGGCAGGAAGCCGAGCGGCGCCAGGACCTTCGCGAGGTAGAACAGCTTCGCGGGGGCGAGCCCCACGGCCAGCCAGCGCCAGGGACGCAGCACCGCGTTCGTCAGGATCTCGCCGACCGACGCGCCCAGGTACGCCCAGCGGTGCAGGTGCGAGTACGGCGCGCCGCGGAGCGGCGGCATGAGGACCTGGAGGTCCACGACGAGCACCGCGAGGGCGGCGGCGGCGACCGCCGCGCCGAGCGCGCGCCGCCGCCGCGCGACCGCGAGCCAGAGGCCGAAGCCGACGACGGCGACGGCCGCGTCCTCGCGGCACGCCAGCGTCAGCACCAGGGCCGCGGCGCACCACGCGGGCCGGCCTGCGTCGAACGCCCACGCGGCGGCCACGAGGAGCGGGATCGCGAAGGCCTGGGGGTGGATGTCGCGGATGTTGATGCCGTGGAGCGAGGGGTTCAGCAGGTAGAGGAGGGCGAAGACCGCCGCCGCCGGCGCGCCCAGGCGCCGCCGGGCGAACCCGAACACCGCGACGCCGCCGGCCGCCAGGATGAGCGTCTGGGCCACGAGCAGGACCTCGGCGCCCGGCGCGAGCCACTCCAGCGGCGCCAGCAGGTAGAACACCGGCGAGAAGTGCTCGCCCCAGAAGCTGATCGGGTTCGGCGTCGTCGGCATCGTCGTGCGGGCCCCGTGCCCCGCCGCGAGGCTCCAGATCACCTGGAGGTACTGGCCGAGGTCGAGCGCGTGCGTGCGGAGCGCCCAGTGGCGGGTGACCGTGATGAACGACATCCCGACGGCGTAGACGACGACGCCCGCGGCGACGGCCCGCGCCGGGCGCACCGCCGGCCGCGGCCACGGCCGTACGAGCCAGCGCAGGCCCGCCACCGCCGCGAGCGCGACGACGAAGTCCTCGGCGCGCGTGAGCGCCAGGCCGCCCAGCGTGGCGCCGCCCGTCGCCGACACCAGGACGGCCGCGGCGGCGAGCGCGGCGGCGAGCGCGTCGAGGGCGCGCGCGAGGGCGGTCACGAGAGCCGCGTGTACCGAGCCCGGAGGCTGTCGAAGCGGCGCGAGCGCCTGAGGCCGTGCTTGTGGAGCAGATACCAGAAGCACACCGCGAGGATCCGCAGGCCGTAGACGGAGGACGCCAGGAAGCTGGCCGACGAGGCCTCCGGGAAGTAGCGTGTCGGCACCGCGATCTCCGCGATGCGGAATCGCGCGGCCACCGCCTGCGCGACGATCTCCTGGTCGAAGACGAAGCCGTCCGAGTTCGCGCCGAAGTTGACCGTCTCGAGCACCTCGCGGCGGAACGCCCGGTAGCCGGTGTGGTACTCCGACAGCCGGAGTCCGAAGACCCGGTTCTCGAGCCCCGTGAGGAACCGGTTCGCGACGTACTTCCACCAGGGCATCCCCTGCTGGAGCGCCGAGCCCTCCTTGAGGCGCGAGCCCAGCACGACGTCGGCCTCGCCGCGGACCAGCGGCTCGATGATCCGGGGCACCAGCGCCGGGTCGTACTGGTAGTCGGGGTGGACCATCACGACGACGTCCGCGCCGGCGCGCAGCGCCTCCGTGTAGCAGGTCTTCTGGTTCGCGCCGTAGCCGTAGTTGCGGTTGTGGACGAAGATCTCGAGGCCGAGCTGCCGGGCGACGTCGAGCGTCGCGTCGGTCGAGCCGTCGTCCACGAGGATCACGAGGCTGACGGCGTCCTTGGGCAGCTCCTCGTAGGTCATCCGGAGCGTGCGCCCGGCGTTGTAGGCGGGCATCACCACGACGACCTTCGGCCCGCGCGCCTCGTCCGGCACGTCAGTCGGCCCGGTTGGAGTAGAGCCGGCGCCCGCCGCCCTGCGCGAGCAGGTGGACGCGCGCGGGCGGCAGCGCGCGCACGACGCTCCGCCCGGGTCCGACCCCGCTCACGAGGAAGACGCGGCGCGGCCCCGCCCACGCCGCCTCGAGCCGCGGCGAGTCCCAGAACGTCTCGTGCGCGTCGGCGAACGTCGCACCGAACGCCAGGTTGGACTGCAGCCCGTTGACGATCTTGACCGGCTCGGCGACGCGGAGCAGCAGCGTGGCGCCGTTCTCGATCGGGCCCTCGTGCGCCACGACGTCGCCGGGCGCCAGGCGCCGCACGAGCGCCTCGGCGAGCGGCGCGACCGAACGCGCGCGCACGAACTGGGCCATCCCCTCGCCCGCGACCGCCGGCAGGAAGGCGATCGTGGTCGCGAGCGCGATGCCGACGCCGAGCGCCGCCGCGCGGCGCCACACGGCGACCGCCATCGCCACCGTCGCGGCGCTCATGATCAGCGCGCCGCGCAGCAGGATCGGCAGCCACGGGCCGAGCGGCGGCTGGGGCCCCGCCTGTCCCCGCGCCGCCTGGTTGCGCGTCGCCATGTCGAGGCTCGCGAGCGCCTCGGGCGGGACGCGCACCACGCCCGACCACACCAGCCAGAGCGCCGCCGTCGCGCACGCGAAGAGCACGAGCAGGGGCGCCGTCAGGGCCCGCGGGCGCGCCGAGCCGGGCACGCCGTCCAGCGTCTCGTCCCACGCGCGCGCCGCGAGCAGCGCGAGCGCCGGGAAGGCCGCCAGCCCGTAGTGCGGCAGCTTGAACGGCGACACCGTGAAGAAGCCGACGACGAGCACCCCCCAGAGCGCGAACAGGAGCCAGAGGCGGGCGGTGGCGTCCTCCCACGGGCGGCGGAACGCGCGCCGGAGCGCCCAGGGCAGCGCGAGCGTCCACGGCAGGAAGGCCAGCAGCGTGACCACCAGGAACTCCACCGACCCGAGCGGCACGTCCTCGTCGGGGAACACGCGCTGGCGGACGAAGTTCAGCACGTGGTTGTCCACGATCGTGTACCAGAGGAAGCCGTGGTTGCGCGCCTCGACCAGGAGGTACCACGGCAGCGCGATGCCCGCGGCGAGCGCCACGCCCCACCACGGGATCCACGGCGCGAGCGGCCGCTCGCGCGTGAGCCAGAAGAAGGCGGCGATCACGAGCAGCGGGCCGAGCGCGCCCAGCAGGTCCTTGCTGAGCGTCGCGAGCCCCAGGCTCGCGTAGAAGAGGCTCAGGCCCCAGCGGCCGCGTCCCTGGTACGCGACCACGAAGCCCGCGTAGGCGAGCAGGATCCAGAAGATGAAGAGCATGTCGGGCTTCACGATGCGGCCGTAGAGGAACATGCCGAGGTTGGCGGCGACCATGAGCCCGGCGAGCAGGCCCAGGCGCGGCCCGCCGAGCAGCACGCCCAGGTGCGCGGTCACCGCGGCGACGCCGACGGCGGCGAGCGCGGACCAGAGGCGCGCCGCGAACGGCGTGGGCCCCTCGACGCCGAACGAGACCGCCATCAGCCAGTAGAGGACCGGCGGCTTGTCGAAGTAGCGCACGCCGCCGGCCCGGGGCGTGACGAGGTCGCCCGTGGCGCGCATCGACTGGGCGACCTCGGCGTGGAAGCCCTCCGGCGGGTCGATGAACGGCGACGCCCCGAGCCCCACGAAGTACAGGCCCATCACCACCAGGGCGACGCCGAGCGCGACTCCGCGCACGCGAGCGGCTACCCGCGCGACCCGGCCGTGCGGTCGCGCATCACGCCACCCTCACGAGCGCCCCGGCGGGCAGCCGCCGGAGGAATGCCGCCAGCGCGTCCTCGAGGTACGCGCCGTCCCGGGACTCGAGGGTCACCTTCACCTTGTACTCGGGGTTGGCGAACTCGGGGTACGAGCCGAGCATCAGCCGCGGGAAGTCGGCGAGCAGGCCGTTCAGGTGGTCGGCGAGCGACCCCTCCCCGATCCGCACGAAGACGCTCTTCAAGTGAATCGGCGCGTCGCGAAACCGCTCGCGGAGGGCCTCGAACTTCTGGCGGAAGATCTCGGGGACGCCCGGCAGGATGTAGACGTTCCGCATGAGGATGGTCGGGAAGCGCACGGGCTCGCCGCCGACCAGCTCGGCGCCATCCGGGATCTCCGCCATCTTGAGGTGCGTGTCGTTCAGGCGGGCGCCGTAGTAGCCCTCGAGGATCGCCACCAGCCGCGGGTGCCGCACGACGCCCACCGCCATCGCGCGCGCGACGCCCTCGATGGTCACGTCGTCGTGCGTCGGCCCGACGCCGCCCGAGGTGAAGACGAGGTCGTAAATCGTGCTCTGCGTCACGACCTCCTCCGCGATCAGGTCCACCTCGTCGGGGATCACGCTGATCCGCCGCACCTCCACCCCGAGGGCGCGCAGCTCGCGGCACAGAAAGGCGGCGTTGGCATCCGCGATCTTGCCGGAGAGGATCTCGTTGCCGACGAGGACGATGCCCGCGGTCTTCGGCATGCGCCCGGATTCTATCACTCGGGCGGCCGCCGGCCGAGCCGCCCGAGCGCCCGCCAGAGCACGCGCACGCGCCGGAAGCGCGGCGTGACGACCTCGATGCCCGCGTGCCGCACCGCCTCGCCGCGGCGGACCCGCACCGCACCCGCCTTGGCGATCCCGATGAGCTGGCCCGGATAGACGCTCCGGTGGCCCACCATCACGAACGCGACGATGGAGGAGACCCCGGTGCCCGAGCCATCCTCGTCAGTGTGCCTCGAAACGCGCCATGATGCTAGAATTGCGCGCATGGCGGACGCGGAATCGATCCGGCTCCACGGCTGGGCGCTCGTGCTGGGCGCGTCGTCGGGGTTCGGCGAGGCCACGAGCCTCGCGCTGGCGCGCGCGGGCCTCCACATCTTCGGCGTCCACCTCGACCGCAAGGCCACGCTGCCGAACGTCGAGCGCATCACCGGCCAGATCCAGGCGCTCGGCCGCGAGGCGCGCTTCTTCAACGTCAACGCGGCCGACGCCGAGCGGCGCGCCGAGGTCGCGGCCGAGATGCAGCGCGTGCTGGCCGAGCGCGGCGAGCCGGGGACGCTCCGCGTCCTCCTCCACTCGCTCGCGTTCGGCACGCTCAAGCTCTACGTCGCCGAGCCGATGAAGGACGCGGTGACCCAGGCCCAGATGGACATGACGCTCGACGTGATGGCGCACAGCCTCGTCTACTGGACGCAGGAGGTCGTCGGGCGCGGCCTCATGGGCCGCGGCGGCCGCATCTACGCGATGACGTCCTCCGGCGGCGCGCGCGTGCTGCCCCACTACGGCCCCGTCTCCGCCGCCAAGGCGGCGCTCGAGTCGCACATCCGCCAGCTCGCCTCGGAGCTGGCGCCGCGGGGGATCACCGCCAACGCGATCCGCGCGGGCGTGACGGACACGCCCGCGCTCCAGAAGATCCCGGGCCACGACGACATCAAGTTCCAGGCGCACCGCCGCAACCCGAGCGGGCGCCTGACGGCGACCGAGGACGTGGCGCGGGCGATCGTCGTGCTCGCGCATCCCGACACGTACTGGATCACCGGCAACGTGATCGGCGTGGACGGCGGCGAAGACGTCGTCGGGTGACCTACCTCCAGGGCGTGGTCCTGGGCCTCGTCCAGGGCCTCACCGAGTTCCTGCCCGTCTCCTCCTCCGGCCACCTGATCCTCGTCCCGTACGTCTTCGGCTGGCCCGACCAGGGCCTCGCCGTGGACGCGGCGCTCCACCTCGGCACGTTCGCGGCGCTGCTCGCCTACTTCCGGCGCGAGCTCCGGGCGCTCGCGACGGGCGCGCTCTCGCGCCGGCTCGCCCTGATCGTCGTGGTCGCGACGGTGCCGGGCGGGCTCGCGGGCGTGCTCCTGGGCCGGCTCATCGAGGCGCGCCTGCGCTCGACGCTCCTGCTCGCCGGGTCCACCGCCGCGTGGGCGCTGGTCATGTGGGCCGCGGATCGCCGCGCGGCCCGGGCGCCGGCCGGGCCGCGCGACCCGCTCGAGCGGCTCACCTGGGCGCAGGGCCTCGCGGTCGGCTGCGCGCAGGCGGTTGCCCTGATCCCGGGCACGTCCCGCTCCGGGATCACGATCACGACCGGGCTCCTGGGCGGGCTCGACCGTGCGACGGCGGCGCGCTTCTCGTTCCTGCTCGGGATCCCGATCACCGCGGGCGCGGGCGGGCTCGAGCTCCTGCACCTGCTGCGGGGCGGGCTGCCGGCCGGCGAGGGCGGGCCGCTCCTGGCCGCGATTCTCGCCTCGTTCCTCTCGGGCTGGCTCGCGGTGTGGTTCCTGGTGGGCTACCTCAAGACGCGCTCGCTCACGCCCTTCGTCGTCTACCGCCTGGTGCTGGCGCTCGTGATCGTCCTCGTCGCGCTCCGCTGAGATACGTCGCGCGTCCGCACTATTCGGGAACGACGATGGCGCGACCGGGCGGGCGGCGCCACCAGATCTCGCCCGCGCGCAGCGTGAGCTGCGGGACGAAGCGCTGCGGGCCCGTCATCCGCTCGCCGTGCGCGTCCTCGAAGTCGAAGGCGCCCGTCTCGAGCCGGAACACCGCGACGTCCGCCACGGCCCCCGGGGCCAGCGTGCCGAGCATGCCGGCGCGGCCGACCGCCTTCGCGGGCGTCGCGGTCACGGCGCGCACCACCTCGGCGAGCGGCATGCCGAGGCCGAGGAACTTCGCCATCGTCGTCGGCAGGTCCTTCACGCAGCCCGCGGCGCCGCCCATCGTCAGGTCGGACGAGATCGTGTCGGGGGCGAAACCCTGCGCGATCGCCGCGCGCGCGACCGGGAACTTCACGTGCATCCGGCCGTGCGCCACGTCGAAGAGCACCCCGCGCTCGCGCGCCTGCCGCACCTCGCGTCGCACCTGCCCCTTCTCGTCGAGGATCCCGTGGCCGCGCCCGTGCAGGAAGTGGCTGACGATGTCGCCCGGCCGGAGGAGCGCGAGCAGCTCGCCCATCGGCACGGGCGGATTCGTGCAGTGGATCATGACGCGGCCGCCCAGCGCGTCCGCGGCGCGCACGGCACGGCGGAGCGGCTCCACGCCGGCGTCGCCCACGACCTCGAGCTGGTTGCGCACCTTGACGCCGACGATCAGATCGCGGTGGTCGCGCCCCGCGCCGATCGCGGCGTCGACGTCGGCGTACGCGAGGTGGTTCAGCTCGCCGATCTTGAGGTACATGAGGCCGATCGCCGAGATGTTCAGGAAGGCGAGCATGCGCACGCGCGAGCGCGAGAGCACCCACTCGCGCATGCCCTCGAAGGTGCCGGCGCCCGTCGAGCCGCCGTCCACCCACGTCGTGACGCCGGTCGCGCGTGCGACGTCGTCCGTGCGGGGGCCGAAGTCCGAGCCGCCGATGAAGCAGTGGGCGTGCAGGTCCATGAGCCCCGGGAGCACGAGGCTCCCGGTGACGTCGAGCACCGTGTCGCCGTCGGGCGCGAGCCCGGCGGCGACCTCCGTGACCAGCCCGTCGCGCACCCGCACGTCGAGCCTTCCGCCAAGCCCCGCCCCCGGATCCAGCACCTCGCCGCCCTTCAGCAGCAGTCCCATGGCCCCCTCACGTCGTCGCGTTGAGGCGGAGCGTCTCGACGAGCAGCGCCGCCGTGGCGACGATGTCCCGGACGTCCACCCACTCGTTGACGGTGTGGATCGCGCGCATGCCGCACGCGAGGTTCGCGACCTCGAGCCCGCGCCCGGTGAGCACGTTGGCGTCCGAGCCCCCGCCCGTCGCGCGCGTCCGGAAGGGCGTGGCGAGCCCGGCCGCCGCGCGGTGCAGGAGCCGGACGATCCGCGCGTCGTCCCCGAGCGCGAGCCGGTCGTAGTCCCGGTCGACCCGCGCCTCGACCCGCGCGGTGCGCTCGCGCCCGTCCAGCGCGACGCGGTGCCGGCCGGCCGCCTGCTCGAGGCACTCGCGCATGTGGCGGCTCTGGGCGTCGAGCTTCGCGAGGCTCAGGCTGCGCGCCTCGGCGCGGAGCCGCACGCGGTTCGGGACGATGTTGGCCGCGAGCCCGCCCTCGATCAGGCCGATGTTCGCGGTGGTCTCCCCGTCGATCCGCCCGAGCCGCATCGCGGCGATCGCCTCCGCCGCGACCCGGATCGCGCTGATCCCCTGCTCCGGGCAGACGCCCGCGTGCGCCTCGAGGCCGTGCACGGTGAATTCCATCCGGTTCGCGGCGGGCGCCCGCGTCACGAGCTCGGCGACGCCGTCCACGTCGAGCACGAGGCCGCTCCGGGCGCGCAGGCGCGCGACGTCGAAGTGCTTGGCGCCGAGGAGCCCGAACTCCTCGCAGATCGTGAACAGCACGTCCACCGGGCCGTGCGGGATCCCCCGCTCGCGGACCACGCGCAGCGCCTCCAGGATCGCGACGATCCCCGCCTTGTCGTCGCCGCCCAGGACCGTGGTGCCGTCGGTCCGGACCACGTCGCCGCGCACCACGGGCCTGACGTCCTCGCACGGCACGACCGTGTCCATGTGCGCGCACAGCAGGAGCGGCGGGGCGCCGTCCGCGGTGCCCGGGAGCTGCGCCAGCAGGTTGCCGACCTCGCCGCCGACCCGCCGCCCCGCGTCGTCCTCCTCGACCGGGACGCCGAAGCCCGCGAGCGTCGCCCGCAGCCGCTCGGCCATCCGCCCCTCACGCCGGGACGGGCTCGAGATCCGGACGAGGTCGAGGAACTCGGCCTCGAGCCGCTGCCGGTCGATCACGCGCGCTCCGCGAAGAACCGCCGGAACCACTCGAGGCTGAGCGCGACGGCCCGCCGGCGGTGCGCCGGGTCGCTGAGCCGGTGGTCGCCGCCCTCGATGACGACGAGGTCGCACGGCGCGGCCGCCTGCGCGTGGAGGACGGTGGCGTGCTCGAGCGGGACCACGTCGTCGGCCTCGCCCTGGACGGCGAGGTGGCGCCCGACGCCCTCGGGCGCGTGCGCGTAGCGGTGCTGGGCGAACTCGAGGAGGAACGGCTGGCCGATTCCCTGCGCGTCCTCGCGCTCGGCGAGGTCCTCGAGGGTCGCCGGCGCGTTCCACGTCACCACCGGCAGCCCGTCGCCGCGCGCGGCGGCCAGGTGCAGCGCGACGAAGCCGCCGAGGCTCGAGCCGAGCAGGCCGAAGCGCCCGTCGAGTCGCGGGTGGCCGGCGAGGTGCGCGAGGACCGCGTGCGCGTCCGCGAGCCGGGTGGCGATCGTCGTCTCGTCCTCGCGTCCGCTCGACTCGCCGCAGCCGCGGAAGTCGAAGCGGGCGAGCGCCAGGCCGGCGCGCGGCAGCTCCTCGCCGAGCAGGAGGTACTTGTCGCTGTCCTTCGAGGCGCCGAGCCCGTGGCAGGCGACGACGCACGGCACACGGGCCGGCGCGGCGGGCAGGTCGAGCACCAGCGCGAGCGTCCCGCCGCCGACCGGGACCGTGTGGCGCTCGCTCACACCCACATCAGCTCGAAGAGCCGGCAGGCGTTGGTCGAGAGCTGGTGGCGGACGTCCTCGGCGGGGAGCTGCTTGAGCTTCGCGACCTCCTCGGCGACACGGCTCGCGAACCACGGCCCGGAGGCGAGCCCCTCGAACTCGCCGCGGTAGCCCCACGGCCCGTCGCTCTCGACCAGCAGCGACTCGAGCGGCACCGCCGCCACCAGCTCGCGGTCGCGCTCGCGATAGACGACCTCCGGGGTGACCGAGACCAGATAGCCCGCGTCCACGATCGCGCGCGTCACCTCGGCGGGCGCCTTGTGCCAGTGGAACACGGCGCGCTCGAGCCCGTGCTTCTGCAGCAGCGCGAGGGCGCCGACGGCGGCGCCGTGAGGCGCGTGGAGCACCACGGGCAGGTCCCAGCGCGCCGCCAGGCCGAGCAGCCGGTCGAGCCGCGCGCGGCCGGCGGCCATGCGCGCGGCGGCGTCCGGCGCACCCTCGAGCGAGTACCACGGCAGGCCGACCTCGCCGAGGCCGACGATGCGCGCGTGGTGCTGCGCGAGCTGCGCCTCGACGCGCTCGAGGTCGGCGTCGGCGAGCCCTTCGCGGTCCGGGTGGAAGCCGAGGCACGCCCAGACCGACTTCGGCGCGGCCGCCGCCGCGGCGAGCGTCGCCGCGTTGGTGTCCGCGTCGCAGCCGACGCCGACGACACCCCAGACGTCGTGGGCGAGCGCGAGCCGGAGCGTCTCGCGCAGGTCGGCGAAGGCCGGGTCGTGCAGGTGACAGTGGCTGTCGATGATCATCGCGGGCCGTCTCCCGTCCGTGCTAGTGCCCTGCCACCACCATGCGGCCGACCCTGAGCGTGGGCGACGCGGTGCGATCGCGCAGCGTCAGGTCCTTGCCGACGCCGTCGATGGCCGCGAACATCTCCAGCAGGTTGCCCGCCACCGTGACCTCCTCGACCGGGTACGCGAGCTCGCCGTCCTCGATCCAGAGGCCGGAGGCGCCGCGCGAGTAGTCGCCGGTCACGCCGTTGACGCCGAAGCCGATCAGCTCGGTGACGTAGAAGCCGCGCCGCACCGCGCCGATCAGCTCCTCCGGCGCCGCGGATCCCGGCAGCAGCATGAGGTTGGTCGTCCCGACCGTCACGCCGGCGCCGTCGCGCGCGGCGTGGTGCGTCGAGGCGAGCCCGAGCTTCCGCGCGCTGTACGTGTCCAGGAGGTAGGAGACGAGCACGCCGTCCTGCACGAGCGCGGTCCGCCGCGTCGCGAGCCCCTCGCCGTCGAACGGGCGCGAGCCGAGCGCGCCGGGGATCGTGCCGTCGTCCACGATCGTCACCCCCGGGGCGGCGACCGTCGTGCCGAGCCGGTCGAGCAGGAACGAGGCGCGGCGGTAGAGGCTCGGCCCGCTGGCGGCGCCCGCGAGCGAGCGCACCAGGCTCGCCGCGGTCTCGGGGTCGAAGATCACGGGCACCTCGGCGGTCTTCACCTTCCGCGCGCCGAGGCGCCGGAGCGCGCGGGCCGCCGCGGTGCGGCCGACCGCCGCCGGGTCCTCGAGCCCGGTGCGCTTGCGCGCCGACGAGTACCAGTAGTCGCGCTGCATCTCGCCGTTCTGCGCGGCGATCGGCGACACGCTCACGCTGAACCCCGTGCTCGCGTAGCTCCGCACGAAGCCGTGCGAGGTCGCGTAGGCGTAGCGCGCGCGCCGGTCCGAGCACTCGGCGCCCTCGGAGTTGCGGATGCGCGGGTCGGCGGCGAGCGCGGCGGCCTCGCAGGCGCGCGCGACCTGGATCCGCGCCTCGGGCGTGGCCTCCGCGCCCCGGTCCTCCAGGTCGAGGTCGGGCGGCTCCCCGATCAGCTCGGCGGCGTCCGCCAGGCCCGCGTGCGGGTCCTCGGCCGTCGCGCGCGCCAGGCGCGTCGCCTCGTCCACCACGCGCTCGAGCGACCCGCGCGAGAAGTCCGAGGTGGACGCCGCGGCGGAGGCGCGGCCCACGAAGACGCGGAGCGACAGGCGCTGCTGCCGCGCGTGGGTCACGGTCTCGACCTCGCCGAGGCGCACCGAGGCGCCGCCGTGGCGGTCCTCGACCAGGTAGCCGTCGGCCGCGGTGGCGCCGCGCGCGGTCGCGCGCGCGAGCACCGCGACCAGGACGTCCGGCTTCATACCGCGGTGCCGCCGACGGTCATGTCGTCGAGGCGGATGGTGGGCAGCCCGACGCCCACCGGCACGGACTGGCCGTCCTTGCCGCACGTCCCCACGCCCTCGTCGAAGGCGAGGTCGCGCCCGACGCGGGTCACGCGCGTGAGGGCCTCGGGCCCCGCGCCGATGAGCGAGGCGCCCTTGACCGGCGCGGTCAGCCGCCCGTCCTCGATCAGCCAGGCCTCGTTCGCCGAGAAGACGAACTTGCCGTTCGTGATGTCCACCTGGCCGCCGCCGAACGTGACCGCGTAGAGCCCGCGCTTGACCGAGCTCAGGATGTCCGCCGGGTCGTCCTCGCCGGCCAGCATGAACGTGTTGGTCATGCGCGGCAGCGCCGGGTGCGCGTACGACTCGCGCCGGCCGTTGCCCGTCGGCTGCATGCCCATGAGCCGCGCGTTGAGCCGGTCCTGCATGTAGCCGACGAGCACGCCCCGCTCGATCAGCACGGTGCGGCCGGTCGGCGTGCCCTCGTCGTCCACGTTGAGCGAGCCGCGCCGGTTCGGGATCGTGCCGTCGTCCACCACCGTGACCAGCTCGGAGGCGACCTTCTGGCCCAGGCGTCCGGCGAACGCGGAGGTCCCCTTGCGGTTGAAGTCGCCCTCGAGCCCGTGGCCCACGGCCTCGTGGAGCAGGATGCCCGGCCAGCCCGGCGCGAGCACGACCGTCATCGCGCCCGCGGGCGCGTCCACCGCGGAGAGCTTGAGCGTCGCCTGGCGCGCGGCCTCGGCGGCGTAGCGCCGCCAGCGCTCGCCCTCGAGGAACCAGTCGAGCGGCACGCGGCCGCCGCCGCCGTGCGAGCCGATCTCGCGGCGCCCCCTGTCCTCGGCGATCACCGTGACGCTGAGCCGCGTGAGCGGGCGCACGTCGCCGACCGTCAGGCCCGAGGCGGTCGCGATGAGCATCACGATCTCCTCGCTCGTGAGCGAGACGATCACCTGGCGCACGCGCGGGTCGGCGGCGCGCGCCGCCGCGTCCAGCCGGCGCAGCAGGTCGAGCTTGCGCCCCAGGTCGGCCGCCACGGGCGGCTCGGCCAGCGCATAGAGGTCGTGCGGGCGGCCGCGCGAGACCACCGCGACCGTGGCGGAGGTCGCGGCGCGGTCGGCGATGGCGCGGGCCTGGCGCGCGGCCTCCTCGAGGTTCGTGATCGAGATGTCGTCGGTGTGGGCGTAGCCGGTCCGCGTGCCGGCCTGGGCGCGGACCCCGGCCCCCTGGCTCACATGGCGCGAGGCCTTTTTGACCGATTCTTCCTCGAGTTGCAGCTCTTCGTTGATACGGTACTCGAGGTAGATGTCGGCATCGTCGACCTTGCCGAGCAGACTCGAGCCGAGGACCCGATCCAGCAGCGACGCCGTGACGTTGAAGCGATCGGAGAAGAAGCTCTCGGGACGCGTGCGAGCGAGATCATCCATGGCTGTCGGAGGGCTCCAATCCTATCCCGGCGATTGCCGGGCCCCAAACTTTTTGACGCTCTCATTGTACCGGCCGGCGGACGGTAAGATACGGCATGCCTTTCAAGGAGTTCCGTGGATCGGCTCGTGACGCCTCGGCTCAGGCCCGTGCCTGGTGAGCCTGGACGATCTCGTGGATGCGCCGCAGCCCGACCATGAGCGAGGGGCCCGGCACGAGGACGTCGGCGCCGTCGAGCGCGTGGATCTGCCCCGCCTTCACCGCGCTGACCCCCTCCCAGCCCGGGCGCGCCGCGATCCGCGCCGTGTCCACCGGCTTGCCGCACCACGAGGCCAGGATGATCTCGGGGTCGCGCGCGATCACCGCCTCGGGCGCGACGATCCTCCCCGCGGCGCCCTTCTGCGCGCGCAGCTCGGCGAAGACGTCGCGCCCACCGGCGACCTCGATCAGCTCGGACACCCAGCGGATGCCCGCGATCAGCGGCTCGGGCCACTCCTCGAACCAGACGCGCGGCCGGTCGGGCCAGACCGACGAGTACTCGCGCACCTGCTTGATCTCGTCGCGCATGTCCTGCACGAGCGCGCGCGCGGCGGGCTCGCAGCCGAGCGCGCCGCCGATCACCAGGACGGCCCGGAGCACCTCGTCGAGCGAGCGCTGGTTCGTGCAGAGCACGGCGACGCCCGCGCCGATCAGCTCGCGCACGACGTCCTTCTGGAGGTCGGAGAACGCCAGCACCAGGTCGGGCGCGAGCGCGACGATCCGCTCCACCCGGAACGTCGTGAAGCCGCCGACGCGCGCCTTCTCGCGCGCCGCCTCGGGCCGGCGCGCCGTGCCGGGCACGCCGACCACGCGCGCGCCCGCGCCGACCGCGTAGGCGATCTCGGCGGTCTCGGCCGTCAGGCAGACGATCCGCGCCGGGAACTCGGCGCTCGCCTTGCCGTACACGCTACGCGCCCGCGTAGACCTCGCGCCGGGCGATGCCGCGCTGGAAGGCCAGGTACTCCTCGCGCGTCATCGGCGGCCGGGCCGCGGCGAGCACCGCCTTCGCGCCCGCCGCGCCGTCGGCGAGCAGGTCCACGACCATCGCGGCGAGGGCCTTGGCCGTGACGAGGTACGCGAGCGGCTTGTCCACGATCCGGTAGTCGGCGCCGTGGCCGGTGCCCGCGGCGCCGCCCACGTAGGGGTGGAGCACCGGCATCACCATCGAGAGGTCGCCCATGTCGGTCGAGCCCGTGCGGTGGCCGATCTGCCGGTAGTGCTCCTCGCCGACGAGCCGGACGGCGTTGTCCCTGTACTGCTTCGCCATGAGCGGGTCGCACGTCATCGGCATGTAGCCCGGCAGGGTCTCGATCTCGACCGTGGCGCCGAGCGCGAGCGCGCCGGCGCGCAGCGCCCGGTCCACCTTCTTGTTCGCGTCCAGGATCGCCTCCACCGTCCGGCCGCGCACGTAGGTCTCGAGCCGCACCTCGCCCGGGATCACGTTCACCTGCGAGCCGCCGTGGGTGATGATCGGGTGGACGCGGATCGTGTCCTCGTCGCGGAAGGTCTCGCGGATCGCGTTGATCGCCGCGAGCCCGATCTGCGCGGCGTAGAGCGCGTTGATCCCCATGTGCGGCGCGCCGCCCGCGTGCGCGGCCCGCCCGACGTACCGGATCGTCTTGACGATGCAGCCGTTGTTCGAGGCGGGGATGCCGGTCTTGCCGTCCTCCGGGCGCGGGGTCGCGTGGATCATCATCGCGAGGTCCACGTCGTCGAAGTGGCCGAGCCGCAGCAGCTCGGGCTTGCCGCCGAGGAACTCGAGCTTGCCCGCCCGCGCCTGCGCGACGCGCCATTCGATATCGCCGTACTCCTCGGCGGGCACCGCGAAGAACACGGCCCGGCCGGCGAGCTGCTCGAATGCCTTGGCGTCGAGCAGCCCCATCGCGGCCCCGAGCAGCCCGGCGATCTGCGCGTTGTGGCCGCAGGCGTGCGCGGCGCCCGTCTGCGGGTCGCCCTCCGGGTGGCCGGCGACGACGAGCGCGTCCAGCTCGCCGAGGACGGCGAACGTCGGCCCGTCCCCCGCCCGCCCGGCCACGTCCGCGCGCACGCCGGTGAGCGCGAGGCCCGCCCGCGGCGCGAGCCCGAGCCTGGCGAGGGTGTCCTCCACCAGCCGCGCCGTCTTGACCTCCTTGAAGCCGAGCTCCGGGTGGCGCCGGATCTGCTCGCCGAGCCCGATGATCTCCTCGCCGCGCCGCTCGATCGCCTGCCACACCCGCTGCTTCAGCTCGTCCCTGGTCATCTCGCGCCTCGCGTCGGAAAAGTACCTTCCGGGCATACCATAGTGCGTGGAGCCCGGGAGGGATAGATGGAATTTCACCACGTCATGGAGGCCGCGGGCGTCGTCGTGCTCGGCCTCGTCTTCTACTCGTACAGCTCGAGGTGGTTCGCGCCCGGCGCCTGGCCCGGCCCGCGCTGGCGCCACGCGACGAACGGCCTCGCCTTCGGCGCGCTCGCGGTCGTCCTGATGATCTCGCGCATCGAGGTGGCCAAGGGCGTCTTCATCGACGCGCGCGCGGTTCCGGTGGCGCTCGTCGCGCTGGTCGAGGGCTGGCCGGCGGGGCTCGTCGCCGGGCTCGTCGCGATCGCCTACCGGCTCTGGCTCGGGGGCCCCGGCGCCCTCGCGGGCGTGGTCGGTCTGCTGGGCACGGCGCTCGTGGGCGCCCTCGCCCACGTCTGGGCGCAGCGGGACGGCCGGGTGACGGCCCGCCACGCCCTGGCGCTCGCCGCCGCCGCCTGGGTCGTCGCCGCCGTCTCGTTCGCCGTCCTGGGCGCGCGCGGCTTCGCCATGTTCCAGCCCCTCGCGGTGCCGTTCCTCGTCATGAACCTGGTCGGCATCGGGCTCGGCGCCCACCTGTTCCGGGACGTCGTCGACAGCCGGGCCGCCGACGCGGCGCTTCGCGAGACGGCCGAGCTGCGCGCCATCACGCTGCTCGCGCGCGCCGCGGCGCACGAGATCAACAACCCGCTCATGATCGTCACGGGCGGGCTCTCGATCCTCGTCAAGCGCCTCCCGGCCGGCAGCGAGGAGGCCCAGTGGGCCGAGCGCGCGCGCGAGGGCGCCGGCCGCATCCGGGACATCGTCGGGCGCATGAACGAGATCACGCGCGTCGAGGAGGTGCCCCCGCAGGGCTCCCTGCCGCCGATGCTCGACCTCCGGAAGTCGAGCCGGAAGTCGAGCGGCGGGCACGCGTCGGACACCGCGCGCTGAGCCGCTCACGCGACCACGCGGAGCTTCACGCGGCGGCGAGCGCGTCGAGGAACCGCCGCGTGGCGTCGGCCGGCGCGTCGGTGTCGAGGATCGCGGAGATCGCGGCGACGCCGAAGGCGCCGGCCAGGCGCACGTCGCGCACGCGCGCGGGCGTGATCCCGCCGATCGCGACGACGGGCCGGCGCACGCCGGCGGCGAGCTTCGCGAGGCGGTCGAGCCCCTGGGGCGGGCCGTAAGGGCGCTTGGACGGCGTCTCGTAGATCGGCCCGAACACGAGGAAGTCGGCGCCCTTCGCCTCGGCGTCGAGCGCCTCGGGCAGCGAATGGACCGAGGCGCCGACGCGGAGGGCCGGGCCGGCGACCCGTCGGATGTCCTCCACGTCGAGCGAGGTGGACGTGCGCTGCACGCCGTCGGCACCGACGGCGAGCGCCACGTCCAGGCGGTCGTTGACGATCAGGAGCGCCTGCGCGTCGAGCGTGAGCACGCGGATGCGCCGGCAGAGGAACGCCAGGTCCGCGGCGCCGAGGTCCTTCTCGCGCACCTGCACGGCCCGGAGCCCCGCCCCGAGGCAGTCGCCGACGACCGTGACCAGCTCACGGCCCCGCGTCTGCGTGCGATCGCTGACGAGGGTGAGCCTCAGCTCGTCCAATCCGGGACGCCCTCGAGCGGCGAGGAGGCGGTCGCGTAGAGCTTCTTGCCGATCCGGCCCGCGCGGTACGCGAGCCGCCCGGCCTCGACGGCCAGGCGCATCGCGCGCGCCATCGCGACCGCGTCCTGGGCGCCCGCGATGGCCGTGTTCATCAGCACGCCGTCGCAGCCGAGCTCCATCGCGATCGCCGCGTCCGAGGCGGTGCCCACGCCCGCGTCCACGATGACCGGCACCGACACCGTCTCGAGGATGATCTTGATGTTGTACGGGTTGCGGATGCCGAGGCCCGAGCCGATCGGCGCGCCGAGCGGCATCACGCACGCCGCGCCCGCGTCCTCGAGCTTCTTGGCCGTCACCGGGTCGTCGTTCGTGTACGGCATGACGACGAAGCCGTCGCGCGCGAGCGTGCGCGTCGCCTCGAGCAGGCCCTCCACGTCCGGGAAGAGCGTGCGCGAGTCGCCGATGACCTCGAGCTTGACCATCTCGCCCAGCCCCGCCTCGCGCGCCAGGTACGCCGTGCGCACCGCCTCGTCGGCCGTGTAGCAGCCCGCCGTGTTCGGCAGCAGCGTGTAGCGCGTGGTGTCGAGGTGGTCCAGGAGGGACTCGCCCGACGGCAGGCTCACGCGCCGGAGCGCGACCGTGACGATCTCCGCGCCCGACGCCTCGTGCGCCTGCTTCATGATCTCCATCGTCGCGTACTTGCCCGTGCCGACGATGAGCCGCGACGAGAACTCCTTGCCGCCCAGGACCAGATCCGTGTCCGCCATGCTAGCCGCCCCCCATGGGTCTGACGATCTCCACCCGGTCGCCGTCGTGGAGCGTGGTCGCCGTGTACGCGCTCTTCGGCGTCACCTCGCGGTTCACGGCGACGGCCGTGTACTCGCGCCTGACGCCGAGGTGCGCGAGCAGGCCCTCCACGCTGAGCCCGTCGGTGACCTCCAGCTCCTTGCCGTTGACCGAGATCCGCATAAACGAAACGGCCGCGCCCTCTCGGGTGCGGCCGTAGGTGTCGTCGGGCCCGCCGTGTTCCCTTCGCTGGGATTATCCAGGTCAGGTTCGAGGGGTCCCGGGCCGCACCCGGTTCTCAGGAATCCCTCCCCCCACGACGCCACTGGGAGTATACCACCTCGTCGACTCCGCCCGCGGCGAGCCCGGGGCCATGTCGGGGCCCCCCACGCGACCTAGGTCGCGTGGCGCACGGCCTCGACGGCCGCGGGGTTCTCGAGCGAGGAGAGGTCGCCGGGCTCACGGCCGAGGTAGGTGGCGCGGATCACCCGCCGCATGATCTTGGCGCTCCGGGTCTTCGGCAGGTCGCGCACGAAGAGCACGCGCTCGGGCTTGAGCGCCTTGCCCATCTTCCGGGCGACGAGCGCGGTCAGCTCGGCGCGCAGCGGCTCCGACGCCGCCGTGCCCGGGCGCAGCACCGCGAAGCAGACGATCGCCTCGCCCTTGACGGCGTGCGGTACGCCGATCGCCGCGGACTCGGCGACGGCCTCGTGCGAGACCAGCACCGACTCGACCTCGGCGGGCCCGAGGCGCTTGCCCGCGATCTTGAGCGTGTCGTCCGAGCGCCCCTGGATATACCAGAAGCCGTCCTCGTCGATGAAGGTCCAGTCGCCATGCACCCAGACGCCGGGCCAGCGCGCCCAGTACGTCTCCTCGTAGCGCTTGGGGTCCTTCCAGAAGCCCTGCGTCATCCCCGGCCAGGGGCGCGTGACGACCAGCTCGCCCACCTGCCCGCGCACCGGCCGGCCGTCCTCCCCGTAGCAGTCGGCCGCCATCCCCGGGATCGGCCCCGCGAACGAGCACGGCTTGATCGGCGCGATCGGAAAGCAGCCGAGGATCCCGCCCGAGATCTCGGTGCCACCCGTGTAGTTGATGATGGGCAGGCGCGCCTTGCCCGCGTTCTCGAAGAGCCACCGGTAGGGCTCGGGGTTCCACGGCTCGCCGGTGGAGCCGATGATCCGCAGCGTGGACAGATCGTGGGCGTGAACGTGCTCGGGGCCGTGGGGCATGAGCGCGCGCACCGCCGTCGGCGAGAGCCCCGCCACCGTCACCCTGTGGCGCTCGACGATCCCCCAGAGCCGGTCGGGCTTCGGATAATCGGGCACGCCCTCGAAGACGATGGCCGTGCCCCCGGCCGAGAGCGCCGCCGTCAGCAGCATCGGGCCCATGAGCCAGCCGAGGTCGGTGAGCCAGAACAGGCGGTCGCCCTCGCCCACGTCCATCAGATAGGCGAAGTCGTGGGCGCACTTGAGCAGGAACCCGCCCTGCGTGAGCACCGCGCCCTTCGGCCGCCCCGTCGTGCCCGACGTATAGATGATGAGGCACGGGTGGTCGGCCGGCACCGGGAGCGCCGGGCACCGGTCGCTCTCCTTGTCCGTCAGGTCCTGCCACCAGAGGTCGCGGCCCTGCGCCCAGGGGATCTCGCGGCCGAGGCGGCGGTAGACGAGCACGTGCTCCACCGACGGGCACGCGGCCACGGCCTCGTCGGCCGTCTCCTTCATCGTCACGACCTGGCCGCGGCGGTAGAAGCCGTCGGCGGTGATCAGCGCCTTCGCCTCGCAATCTTGCAGGCGTGACGCCACGGCGCCGGCGCCGTAGCCCGAGAAGCACGGCGTGTAGATCGCGCCGATGCGCACGACGGCGAGCGTCGCGATCGCGGCCTCGGGCGACATCGGCAGGAACACGCCCACGCGGTCGCCCTCGCCCACGCCCAGGCGCGTGAGGGCGTTGGCGAGCTTGCCGACCTCGCCCAGGAGCTCCGCGTAGCTGAGCGTGCGCGACTGGCCGTCGTCGCCCTCCCAGATGATGGCGGGCTTGGCGCCGCGGCCGGCGTCCACGTGGCGGTCCACGCAGTTGTCGGCGAAGTTCAGGAGTCCGCCCGGAAACCACTGCGGCCACTCGATCCCGCGCGAGACGTCGAGCACGCGCGCGTACGGCCGGGACCAGCGAATGCCGAGGTCCTTCACCACGGCGTCCCAGTACCACTCCGGCTCCGTGATCGAGCGCCGCTGGAGCGTCGCCAGATCGGGCACACCCTGCGCCTTCATGAACCGCGCGATGCGCGAGCGCTCGAGGTACTCCTTGCTGGGCCGCCAGACGATCTCGCTCTTGCCGGGCTGGCTCATCCTTGGCGCCTCCTCACGAGAGTTCCGTGGCGCAGGTGATGATATCGCTTCCCGACGACTTCGTTAAGCGGGTCGATCGGGCGCGCCCGACTCCTGGTGCTCGCCCGGCACGTCCGACGTGGTGGAACACGGACATTGCGCGACCCGGGCGCGTCGTCTATCCTGTTTGCTGACAGAGGGCGAACCGTGGCATGACCAGCGTTCTCAGGGAGCTTCCGCTCTCGTACGCGGTGCTGCCGGAGGGCCGCCGGTGCGGATCGCCGGCCGCCGTCCACGAGCCGAGCCCCGCCGGCCCCCCTTCCCGCGCCTCATCGATCGCACCGGCCGAACCCTCCGCCCGGGTCGCGCCACCCCGCCGCGCGCGCGAGTCCCCCCGCGCGGGTACGGAGCAGCTCCTCGCGCAGCGGAAGAAGCGGTTCAAAACCCTCGAACTCCTCGTCGCCGAACGCGATTGGCGACCGCCACCGCCTCGCTTCGCCCACGACCAGATCGTCGGGTTACGCGTCGCCTTTGCCGACGTGGCAGTGCGCGACCGGGTGAAGCAGGCCGGCGGGACGTGGAATCCAGCGCGAAGGGTCTGGCAGTGGATGCCAGGGGTCGAGCGGCAAGAATTTCCATGCAGCTGGCGCGATCGTGCGGGAGATGCGCCGCCTGGGTCTGGAGATCCGTGCCGGGCTCCACACGGGAGAGTGCGAGATCCTGGGGGACAAGCTCAGCGGCATTGCGGTCCACACGGGGGCGCGCGTCGCATCACTGGCCGGCGCAGGCGAGGTGCTCGTGTCGGGCACCGTGAAGGACCTGGTGGCTGGGTCCGGAATCCGCAGTCGTATCCGGATAGGCCTATAGACCCGGATCGACGATTCCGCCCCCACCAGTGAACCCGCTGACGCACAAAGGCATTGCCCTTCTGGTTGTTGCTCTTTGTTTCGGTGTGCTCTCATGTGCAACCACGACCATCACGCCGGACATGGTGCACATGGTGCAGAAGAATCTTACTGTTGCGATCCCGGAGAGAGATGGGAAGTTTCCCGTCGTCATCTTCTATCAAGGAACCGGGGGCGGCAACAGACGCGCCGAGAAATGGGCCTCTTGGTTCAAGACCCTGGGAGTCGCGTCAGCGATCGTTGACAACGCGGGGATTCGGAATCGCACGACCAACCCCGCGCGATCCATGTACACCGAAGACGCGGCCATAGCCTGGGATCTCCTCAAAACTCATCCCAGGATCGATACGAGCCGCTTCGCGCTCATGGGATTCTCGCGCGGAGGCCAACAGGCGCTTGAGGCTGGACCCCATTTCACGGGCGAGCGTGCGGCGCCAACCTTTGTTTTCGCCCTCTACCCTGGCGGCTGGGGCCCTGATAGGTGCCGGAGCACATACGGGAGGCCAACCCAGGTGCATATCTTCTTTGGCGACCTCGACGACGTCGGCAGGGACGAGGGTTACAGCCACGCCTGTTCGGGCCTGGCACGAGGCCGGGACCCCGTGGAGTTCCATGAGTTGAAGGGCGCAACTCACGGTTACGACGACGTCTTCTCCTACACTTTCACATACGGAAGGGCCCGGATAGCCCGCGTTGAGCCCAACCCTGATGCCGTGGAAAGAACCAAGAGCATCATCGCGAAGGCCATAAGAGCGCGTTGGGGCCTGTGGCACGAGGGCCAGGGAGCGCATCGAGTGGTCGCATGTGGCTCGTCGCCCTCGTCCTGAGCCTCCTCGTCGCCGCCCTGGGCGCGCTTGGCGTCGTCGCGCCGGCGAGACTCGTGGGCGTCGTGCGGCGTCTCGAGAGCCCGGGCGGGCTCTACGCCGCGGCGGCTCTCCGCGTCGTCCTGGGCGTGGCGCTCGTCCTCACCGCACCCACCTCGCGCGCACCCGAGGTCGTCCGCCTCCTCGGCGCCGTCATCGTCGTGGCGGGGCTCGTCACGCCTCTCGTCGGGGTCGCGCGCTTTCGCCGGCTTCGCGAGTGGTGGTCGGCGCGCGGGCCGATCTTCATGCGGGTCTGGGCGGGCTTTGCGCTCGTGCTGGGCCTCTGGCTGGCCTACGCCGTTGCGCCCTGACTCGCCCCCTGCCCGACTGGCGCACGGGCCGACCAGCGACCTGCCGCCGATCGTGCCATGCTCGAGCTGAGCGTCTTCGCCGTCGCGTCCGCGGGGATCGTCGCCATCTCCTGGACGTCCCTGGCGAACCCGCGCGCGCACGGCTTCTACCGGTTCTTCGCGTTCGAATCGATCCTGGCCCTGGTCGTGCTCAACGCGCGGCAGTGGTTCAGCCATCCCTTCGCGGTCCGGCAGATCCTGTCGTGGATGCTGCTCGCTGCGTCGGCGGCGCTCGCGGCGCACGGCTTCCACCTGCTCCGCGTGGTCGGCAAACCCGAGGGGCGCGTCGAGAACACCACGCGACTGGTCCGTGTCGGAGCGTACAGGCACATCCGCCATCCCCTGTACTGCGCGCTGCTCCTCCTCGGCCTGGGCGCGCTCCTGAAGGGCCCGTCCCTCGTCTCGGGCGGGGTGGCGCTGGTCATGGTGGGCGCCCTGATCGCCACGGCGCGGGCGGAGGAGGCGGAGAACCTCGCCAAGTTCGGGGACGCGTACGCCGCGTACATGAAGGACACGTGGATGTTCTTGCCGTTCCCCGGCAGCCGGGCCGCCGGGCGGGAGCGCTAGCCCGCCGCTTTCTCGCGCTCGACCAGCATGCGGCGCAGGATCTTGCCCGAGGCCGATTTGGGGATCTGGTCGATGAACTCGACGTGGCGCACGCGCTTGTGCGGCGCGACGCGCTCGGCGACCCAGGCCATGAGCGCCTCGGCCGTCGTCGCGCGCGCGGCCGCGTCAGGCTTGAGGACCACGAAGGCCTTGGGCACCTCGCCCGCCTCCTCGTCCGCCTTGCGGATGACCGCGGCGTCGAGCACGGCCGGGTGGGTCGCCAGCAGGGCCTCGAGCTCCGCCGGCGCGACCTGCATCCCCTTGTACTTGATCAGCTCCTTGGTGCGGTCGACGATGTAGAACCAGCCCTCGTCGTCCACGTAGCCGACGTCGCCCGAGTGGTACCAGCCCTCCGTGTCGATCGCCTGCGCGGTGTCCTCGGGCCGGCCGAGGTAGCCCTTCATGATCTGGGGCCCGCGGATCAGCAGCTCGCCCTCCTGCTTCTTGCCCAGCTCGGCGCCGGTGACGACGTCCACGAGCTTCACCTCGGTGCTCGGCACGACCATGCCGATCGAGCCCGGCTTGACCGGCGCGTTCCGCGTGGGGCTCAAATGCGTGACGGGGCTCGCCTCGGTCATGCCGTAGCCCTGCACGACGGGACAGCCGAGCCGCTTGCTCAGCGCCCGCGCGATCTCCTCGCCGAGCGGCGCCGCGCCGGAGAAGATCAGCCGCAGGCTGGAGAGGTCGAACTGGCTCACGGCCGGGTGCTTGACCATGCCGAGCACGATCGGCGGCACGATGGGCGCGACCGTCACCCGGTACTTCTGGACGATCCCGAGGAACTCCTGCATGTCGAAGCGCGGCATGCTGACGACGGTGGCCCCCTGGCAGAGGCCGAACATCATGATGACCACCATGCCGTAGATGTGGAAGTACGGCAGCACGGCCAGGATGGTGTCCTGCTCGGTGAAGCCGTCGAAGTTCTGCATGCCGAGGCACTGGCAGAGGTTGGCGACGAGGTTCTCGTGCGTGAGCATGACGCCCTTGGGCAGGCCGGTCGTGCCGCTCGAGTACGGCAGCACGACCACGTCGCGCCGGGCGTCGATGGCCACCGACGGCGGACTCGGCGGCGCCGCGAGCAGCTCGGCGAACGGGCGCGCGCCCTCCGCCGTCCCGAACACGAACACCTCCTCGACACGCGCCCTGGCGGCCGCCTCCCGCGCCTTGTCCAGGAAGGGCCCGACCGTCACCAGGAAGCGCGCCCCCGAGTCCTCGAGCTGCTTGACCAGCTCGTCGGCGGTGTAGAGCGGGTTGACGGTCGTGTTGACGCCGCCGAGGGACGCGACCGCGTTGAAGGCCACCGCGTACTCCGGGAGGTTCGGGCTGTAGATCGCGAAGACGTCGCCCTTCTTGAACCCGCGGCGGGCCAGGCCCGTGGCCGCGCGGCGGACGCCGTCGGCGAGCTGCCGGTACGTCAGCGTGCGGCCGCTCGGCCCGTCCACCATCGCGGGCTTGTCGCCGAGCCGCTCCGCGTGACGGAGCACGTACTCGGTGATGGAGACCTCGGGAACGGTGACGTCAGGACTGGTGCTCCTGATGATCATGGCAACGCCCTCCGTCCCGCGAGACTATCGTCACGCGTGGAGCCGGTCAACGGGAGTATCGAGGAGGCTCGCGCCGCCGCCTTGCGGTCCGGCCGGGCGTCGCCTAGGATGGGGCGCCATGGCCCGCGTCCCGTACGTCGAGCCCGAGGGCGCGCCCGAGGACGTCGCGCGCGTGTTCGCGGGCGTGCGCCAGCGCGCCGGCCGCGTGCTCAACTTCTTCAAAGCGCTCGCCCATTTCCCCGCCGCGGCCGCCGCCGCCGAGACACTCCTGGGCGCGCTCAGGACGGCGACGCTCGACGCGAAGCTCCGCGAGCTGGCGTACCTCAAGACCTCGCAGGTCAACGGCTGCGCCTACTGACTCGCGCACCACACGGCCCTCGGGCTGAGGGCGGGGCTCACGGACGCGCAGGTCGCCGGGCTCGCCACGTGGGGGACGAGCGCCGCCTTCGCGCCGGTCGAGCGGCTCGTGCTGCGCTACGCCGAGCAGCTCACGACGCTCGCCGCGGTGGACGAGGCGCTCCACGCCGAGCTCCGGCGGCATCTGTCGGATCGCGGGATCGTCGAGCTGGCCGCGACCGTCGCGACGGCTAACTTCACCAACCGGATCAACGGCGCGCTCGCCGTCGATCTCGAGCGCTGATTGACTAGACGGCGTCGAGCTGGCGGGCGAGCGCGGCGCGGTCGGTGACGGGCAGCTCGCACGCGTAGTCGCGGCAGACGTAGGCCGTCGCCCTGCCGTCCACCGCGCTCCGCCCCTGCAGGAGCGGCACGCCCGCGGCCGCCGCGGCGTCGCCCGCGACCATCCCCGCGACGACGCGGTTCGGCAGGAAGCGCCCGAAGACCTCGGCGACGAGCGGCTCGAGGCCGTCGCCCGCGCGCGGCGCCACCAGCGCGACCTCGACCACGGGCCCCAGGTGGAAGTCGAGCGCGCAGAGGAAGCGACCGAAGCCCGTCGCGTGGCGCGTCATCAGATCGGCCATCGGCCGCAGGGCGCCCATCGCCAGCGTCTCGTACCGCCGCTCGCCCGTGAGCACCGCCAGGCGCAGCAGCGTTTCGATCGCGACCGAGCTGCCGCACGGCACCGCGTTGTCGAACAGGTTGCGCGGGCGGACGATGAGCGGCTCGTGGTCGCTCCCGGTGTCCCAGAAGCCTTCGAGCTTCTCGTCCCAGAACAGGCGCAGCAGCTCGTCCGCGAGGCCGCGCGCCGCGTCGAGCCAGCGGCGCTCGAACGTCGCCTCGTACACCTCGAGGAGCGCCGCGGCGACCATCGCGTGGTCCTCGAGGTAGCCCTTGAGCTTCGCCTGCCCCGCCTTCCAGGTGCGCAGCAGCCGCCCGTTGCCCCGCAGCTCGCGCAGCAGGAAGTCCGCGTTCCTGACGGCGGCGGCCACGTAGTCGGCCCGGCCGAGCGCGCGCCCGGCCTCGGCCAGGGCGCGGCACGCCAGGCCGTTCCAGGCGGCGAGCACCTTGTCGTCGAGCCCCGGCGGCACCCGGCGTCGCCGCGCCTCGTAGAGCTTCGCGCGGAGCGGCGCGACGCGCGCGGCGTCGGGCTCGCCGGGCACCCAGAGGATGCTCTGGCCCTCGAAGTTCGCCCCGCGGTCCACGCCCCAGTAGCGCCCGGCCCACTCGGCGTCGGCCGGGCCCAGCACCGCGCGCAGCTCCTCGGGCGTCCAGACGAAGAACTTGCCCTCGTGGCCCTCGCTGTCGGCGTCGGTCGCCGAGTAGAAGCCGCCCGCCGGGTCGGCCATCTCGCGCAGGAGGTAGTCGAGCGTCTCCTCGCAGACGCGCCGGCACTCGGGGTCGCCGAAGGCGAGCCAGCCGTGCAGGTACAGCGAGGCGAGCTGGGCGTTGTCGTACAGCATCTTCTCGAAGTGCGGCACGAGCCACTGCGCGTCCACCGCGTAGCGGTGGAAGCCGCCGCCGACCTGGTCGTACATCCCGCCGCGCGCCATCGTGCTGAGCGTCGTGTGGGCCATCTGGCGGGCGCGCGCGTTGTCGCTCCGCCGGGCGAAGCGCAGGACGAACTCCCAGAGCATCGGCTGCGGGAACTTCGGCGCGCCGCCGAGGCCGCCGTCGCGCTCGTCGAACTGCGCCGAGACGGCCTGGAAGGCGCCGAACAGGATCTCGTCGGTCAGGAGCGTGGTCGAGGCGCGCAGGCGCTCGCCCTGCGCGAGCGTCTCCCGGATCTGGCGGGACGATTCCGTGACTTCGCCACGGCGGTTCGCCCACGCGTCGGCGAGCGCCTGGAGCAGCCGTGGGAACGCGGGCAGCCCGTGGCGTTCAGTCGGCGGGAAGTAGGTGCCGCCGTAGAACGGTGCGCCCTCGGGCGTGAGGAAGCACGTCAGTGGCCAGCCGCCGTGGCCCGTCATGGACTGCACGGCCTGCATGTAGATCTGATCCACGTCGGGCCGCTCCTCGCGGTCCACCTTGATGCAGACGAAGTGCCGGTTCATCAGCGCGGCGATGTCCGGGTCCTCGAACGACTCGTGCTCCATCACGTGGCACCAGTGGCACGCCGAGTAGCCCACGGACAGGAGCACGGGCTTGTCCTCGGCGCGCGCGCGGGCGAGCGCCTCCTCGCCCCACGGGTACCAGTCGACCGGGTTGTCCTTGTGCTGGAGCAGATAGGGGCTCGTCTCGCGCGCCAGGCGGTTCGCCACGCGACCTCCGCGCCTACCGGGTGAAGGGCAGCGCGGCGACCCGCGCGGGAACGGTGGCCGCGCCGACGCGCACGCCGACCGCGGTCCCCGGCTCGGCGTGCTCGCGGCGCACGAAGGCGAGCGCGATCGGCCGCCCGAGGCCGAGCGAGCGCGTCGCGCTCGTGACGCGCCCGGCGGCGGCGCCCTCGGCGAGCAGCTCGGCGCCGGGCTCCGGCACCGCGTCGCCGTCGAGCACGAGGCCCGTCAGCAGGCGGTTCACGTGACCGCGGTCGCGGATGCGGACGACCACCTCCTGGCCCGGGTAGCAGCCCTTCGTGTGCGAGACGAGGCCGGCCGAGGGGATCTCGGGGAGCAGGACGGTGTCGTCCACGTCGCGGCCGAGCACGGGCGTGCCGGCCTCGATGCGGAGCGACTCGAGCGCGGTCGCGCCCACCGGACGCGCGCCCGCGGCGACGAGCGCCTCGCGCGCGCGCCCGGCCTCCGCGGCCGGCGCCAGCACCCACACCTCGGCCTCGCCCGTCTCACGCGCCCCGCGCACGAGCCTGAGCGCGACGCCGTCGAGGGCACCGGCCACGTGCGCCCACGCGGCGTCGGACGGCCGCGCACCGGCGACGCGCTCGACGAGGGCGGGCGCCTCGGGCCCCGCGACGAGCCAGAGCCGCGTCCCGGCGGAGACGTCGGTGAGCGCGACCTTCTCGGAGAAGAGGTAGTGGTCGAGGGCCTCGAGCGTCTTGTGCGCCGTCCCCGGCGGGAGCAGGAGCAGCAGGCGGTCCTCGAGCACGAGGATGTCGAGCAGCACCTGGACCTTGCCGTGCACGTCGAGCAGGGTCGCCGCGCACCCCTGCCCCGGCGCGAGCGACTTCACGTCGTTGGACAGGAGCGCGTGCAGGAAGCCGACGCGGTCGCGGCCCGTCAGCTCGACGACGCCCCAGTCGCCGCGGTCCACGAGCCCCGCGTGCGTGCGGACGGCCGCGTACTCCGCCGCGGCGTCGCCGTAGTCGTTCGGGAAGTCCGCCGGCATGCGGTCATTCTAAACCCGCCCCGAGGATCTGTCGCAGGATGCCCGGCGGCTGGGGCGCGCCGGGGCGCCGCCGCCCCGTGCTAGACTGCGCGCCAACATGCGCTGGCCCGCCGCGCGCGCCGTCCGCCGGTTCCAGCAGCGGCTCCTGGCCTGGTACAGGCGGCACGGCCGCGACCTGCCCTGGCGGCGCACGCGCGACGCCTACCGGATCCTCGTCTCCGAGGTCATGCTCCAGCAGACGCAGGTGGACCGGGTGGTGCCGAAGTACCGCGAGTTCCTCCGCCGCTACCCGACGGTGCGCCGCCTCGCCGCCGCGGACGTGGGCGAGGTGCGCCGCCTCTGGTATCCGCTCGGCTACAACGTCCGCCCGCTGCGCCTGCACGCGATCGCGCGTGAGACGCTCGCGCGCTACCGCGGCCGCCTGCCCGAGGACGAGCGGGCGCTCCGGCGCCTGCCCGGGGTCGGCCGCTACACCGCCGGGGCGATCCGCGCGTTCGCGTACGGCCACGACGCCGCGGTGCTCGACACGAACGTGCGCCGCGTGCTCGGCCGCGTCTTCCTCGGGCCCCGCCGCCTCGCGCGCGTGCGCGGCGAGAAGGCGTGGTGGGACCTCGCCGGGGCGCTCGTGCCCCGCGGGCGCGCCTACGACTTCAACCAGGCGCTGATGGACTTCGGCGCCACCTGGTGCACGCCGCGCCGGCCGCGCTGCGGCGACTGCGTGATGAAGCCCGACTGCCGGAGCTATCCGTTCCCCGCGCCCGCGGCGAACGGCGCGCGGCGGGCGCCCTAGCGATGCCGCTCGTCATCGAGGTCACCGCGGCGCTCATCCAGGACGACGCGGGCCGCTACCTGATCACGCAGCGGCGCCGCGGCTCGCACCTGGAAGGGCTCTGGGAGTTCCCCGGCGGCAAGCGCGAGGCCGGCGAGTCGCACGAGGCCGCGCTCGCGCGCGAGCTGACCGAGGAGCTGTCGGCGACGTTCAGCGTCGGCGAGCGGGCGGAGACCGTGCGCTGGGAGTACCCCGACCGCGTCGTGGTCCTCCACTTCTACCGCTGCCGCCACGTCTCGGGGGAGATCGCGCCGCGCGAGGGCCAGTCCATGGCGTGGGTCGCGCCCGAGCGGCTCCAGGAGTTCGAGTTCCCGCCCGCCGACCGCGAGCTGATCCGCCGCCTGCGCGCCGCCCCCGGGCGCTAGTGTTCCGTCCACGAACTCGTGTTCACGGTCGCCGCGCGACGAGCCGCCAGGCGCGGGCGGTAGGGGTCGACGGGACCCGTTCCCGCCACGTGGACGGCGGGCCTCAAGCGCCCGGATGGAGCCCAGCCGCAACGGGTCAAGCGGACGCGTGCCGCGTGGTCCCGTCGACCCCTACCGCCCGCGCCTGGCGGCCCGGACTCCACGTGCCACGGCGCGCAACATGAGTTCGTGGACGGAACACGAGGAAGCGAGGCGCGCCGGCGCGCTCACGCCCGCGCCGCGGGCGTGAACTGGGGTAGCGCGACCTCGCCGCGAGGCTCGAAGACCAGGCGCACCCGGTCGCCGATCCGGACCGTCTCCGGGGCCGTGCCCACCACGTTGGCCAGCATCCGGAAGCCCTCGTCGAGGTCCACCAGCGCGATCGCGTAGGGCACGTCGGCCTTGAAGGCGGCCGACGGGGCGCGGTGGACGACGGTGACGGCGTGCACGACGCCACGCCCGGCCGAGCGACGCCAGTCGAGCGCCCGCCCGCCGCAGCGCGCGCAGGCCACCCGCGGGTAGAACTGCGGCTGGCGGCACGCGGGGCACCACTGGTAGCGGAGCTCGCCCGCCGCGCACGCCTCCCAGTACGGCCGCGTCTCGGCGGTGATCCGTGGCAAGGGCTTGGCGCTCATCGGTATTTCCTCACGTGCGGGCCAGGACCAGCGAGCAGTGGGCGGAGAGGATCCCGCCGTCGCCGTGGACGAAGGCCAGCCGCGCCTCCGGGACCTGGCGGGGCCCGCCCTCGCCCCGCAGCTGGCGCACGCCCTCGACGACGTGGGCGAGCCCGCCGGCGGCGCCCGAGTGGCCGAAGGACAGGAGGCCGCCGTGGGTGTTCGTCGGCAGGCTGCCGCCCAGCGCGAGGGCGCCCGCGGCCGCGGCGGGACCCGCCGCGCCGCGCTCGAAGAAGCCCATGGACTCGAGCTCGACCAGGAGCGTGATCGTGAACGAGTCGTAGATCTCGGCCACGTCCACGTCGGCCGGGCGCACCCCCGCCTCGCCGAGCGCCCGGCCGGCCGCGTCGTGGCAGCCGAAGTCCGTGAGGCTCGGCGCCTGGCTCAGGTGCTCGTGGGTGTGGCCCTGGCCGCTGCCGATCAGCGCCACGCCGGGCGGCCGCGTGTCGCGCGCGGCGTCGGCGGCGCTCACCACGACCGCGCACGCGCCGTCGGAGACGAGACAGCAGTCGAGCAGGTGCAGCGGCGCCGCGATGAGCCGCGAGGCGAGCACGTCGGCCACGCTGACCGGCGCGCGCATGTGGGCGCCCGGGTGGAGCCCGGCGTGCCGTCGCATCGTGACCGCGATGTGGGCCAGGTGCTCGGGCGTGGCGCCGTGCTCGTGCATGTAGCGGTTGGCGACGAGCGCGTAGAGCGCGGGGATCGTCGGCCCGTACGGCACCTCGAACTGCGCGTGACCGACCGCCGAGAGCAGCGCGACCGTGTCGTCGCGCGACATGCCGGTCAGCCGGTTGTCGCCCATGACCACGAGCACGTGGCGGCAGCGCCCCGCCTCGATGAGCATCGCCGCGTGCATGACCGCGGCGCAGCCGGTGGCGCCGCCGAGCTGCAGCGCGGTCGTGTAGGCGGGGCGCACGCCGAGGTACTCGGCGACGACCGAGCTGAGCATCATGTGGGGCTCCACCAGCGAGTAGGCGCAGAGGAGCCCGTCCACGTCGCGCGGCCCGAGTCCGGCGTCGGCGAGCGCCGCGTGGGCCGCCTCGGCGTGGAGCCCGAGCGCGCTCGAGCCCGGCAGCGCGCCGAACGCCGTGGCGGCCACACCCGTGAGCCGCGCCCGCCGCACCCTCAGGCCTCCAGGCGGCCGCGCAGCACGCGCTTGAGCACCTTGCCCGACGGGTTGCGCGGGAGCGCCTCGACGAAGTGGACGGCGCGCGGCACCTTGAACCTCGCGAGCCGCGCCCGGCAGTGCGCCTCCAGCTCCGTGGCCGCGGCGCGCGCCCCCTCGCGGAGGACGACGAAGGCCACCGGCACCTCGCCCCAGCGCGCATCGGGGCAACCCACGACCGCGGCCTCGAGGACCGCGGGGTGCTCGTAGAGGACGCGCTCGACCTCCGGCGAGGCGATGTTCTCGCCGCCCGAGACGATCATGTCCTTCTTGCGGTCCACGATGTAGAGGAAGCCGTCGGCGTCGAGGACGCCGATGTCCCCGGTGTGGAACCATCCGCCCCGGAACGCCGCCGCCGTCGCCTCGGGGTCCCGCCAGTAGCCCTTGAAGACCTTCGGGCCGCGCAGCACGATCTCGCCGAGCGCCCCCGGCGCGACGGGCCGGTCGGCGTCGTCCCAGATCGCGACGTCGAGGTGGAGGCAGGGCTTGCCCACCGAGCCGAGCTTGGCGAGCGTCGCGCGCTTGTCGAGGAAGGTGTCACCCGAGACCGTCTCGGTGAGGCCGTAGGCGTCGGCGAACCACGCGTTCGGGAACGCGCCCAGCAGCCGCTCGATGAGCGGCACCGGCATCTTCTCCCCGCCGTCGATCAAGAGGCGCACGCGCGACAGGTCCCGCCGCTCGAGCGTCGGGTGCGCGAGGAGCTGGTTCACCATCGACGGCGCGAGCCACGCGCTGGTCACGCCGTGGCGCTCGAAGGCGTCGAGCACCGCGGCGGCCTCGAACGTCCGGTGGACCTCGACCGTGCCGCCCGCGTGGAGCACGGTGGTCGTCGTGAGATCGAGCGCCCCGACGTGATAGAGCGGCCCGCACGCGAGCCCGCGGTCCGCCCCGGTCACCGAGAACTCGATCACGTGCGCGAGGTTCTTCCAGTAGAGGTTCGCGTACGTGATCATCACGCCCTTCGGCCGCCCGGTGGTCCCCGACGTGTACATGAGCCGGTGGACGTCGTCCGGCGCGACGTCCGCGAGCGGCGGCGCCGGGCCGGCGTCGCGCAGCGCCTCGAAGGGCGCGAAGCCCGCCGGCGCGCCGCCGACCGTGACCCAGCCCGCGGCGGGCACCAGCGGGCGCGCGGGCGCGGCGCGGGCCGCCAGCTCCGGCTCGGTGATCACCAGGCGGGCGCCCGCGTGGCCGACGACGTAGGCGATCTCCTCGCCGGCCAGGCGCCAGTTGATCGGCATGAACACGGCGCCCAGCCGGGCGACCGCGAACATCGCCTCGAGGAACTCCGGGCAGTTGTAGAGGAGGACCGCGACGACGTCGCCGCGCCCGAGGCCCAGGCGCGCGAGCCCGGTGGCGGTCCGCCCCGCGCGCGCCGCGAGGTCCGCGTACGTGAGCGTCGCGTCGCCCCAGACCAGGCACGCGCGGTCGGGGAAGCGATCGGCGTGGTGCGCGAGCACGGCGGCGAGGTTGAAGGCGCCCACGTCACGCGGCCTCCGCCTCGTCGAGCCAGCGCGCGAGGACCCGGTGCCCGGCCTGCTCGAGCGCGGGGCCCCAGCGCGCCGTGTCGGCCCGCAGCCCGGCGACCGTCACGCCGGGCGTCGCCGCGATCTCGCACGCGTGGCCGACCAGCCAGCGCTCGAGCCCCCGCGCCGTCACCTCCACGTGGAACTGCAGCCCGAGCGCGCACCGGCCCCAGGCGAACGCCTGGTTGGCGCACGGCGCGGTCGAGGCCAGGCGCACGGCGCCGTCCGGCAGCTCGAACGTGTCGCCGTGCCAGTGGAGGACCGGCGCCCCGCCGAGCTCGGCGAGGCAGGAGCGCGCCCCGGCCGCGGTCAGCTCGAGGGGCGCCCAGCCGATCTCCTTGCGCGCGCCGGGGTGGACGCGCGCGCCGAGGGCCCGGGCCATCAGCTGGCTCCCCAGGCAGATCCCGAGCGTCGGTCGACCCGCGGCCAGGCGCTTGTCGAGCAGGCGCAGCTCGTCGCGGACGACGGGATACGCCTCCTCCTCGTAGGCGCCGATCGGCCCCCCGAGGACCACGAGCAGGTCGGGGGCGAGCGGATCGAGCGCCGCGAGGTCGTCGAGCGGCGCCTCGGCGTACGCGACCGCCACGCCCCGGCGCGCGAGCACCTCGCCGAGCGTGCCGAGGTCCTCGAATGCGACGTGGCGGATCGCGAGCGCCGTTTGCACCAGTCCCTTCCTCCGTTCGCCCCGGGCGGCCGGTCGGGCGACACGCTATTATCGCCGCGGAGGGACCGCCATGGAACGCCATGAGCACGGACGCTCGCTCCTCGGTGCGTGGGAGGCGGCGAAGCCCGCCAACTTCTACGACGACGACCGCTACCTGCAGCGCCTCCTCGCCCGCCACGTCGCGGGCGACCGGCTGGCGCGCGCGCTGCCCTCGCTCCGCCAGGCGGGCGCCGACTCGGCGGGGCCGGTGAGCCGCGCGGCGTTCACGCTCGACCGCCCCGAGCACCTGCCCCGCGTCGAGCCCTGGAGCCGCGTCGGGGAGCGGACCGACGAGGTCGTCGTCCACCCCGTCCACCACGAGGTCGGCCGGCTGGTCTGGCGCTCGGGCATCCTCGCGGCGCTCGGCGAGCCGGGGAGCGTGAGCGTGCACGCCGCGCTCACGTACCTGTTCGGGCTCAACGGCGAGGCGCCCCACCTCTGCTCGGTCGCCTGCACCGCGGGCCTCGTCAAGGCCATCCAGCGCGCCGGCTCGGACTTCATGCGGCGCGAGTGGCTGCCGCGCCTCCTCGACGCCGACTACGACCGCCGCTGGCACGGCGCCCAGTTCGTCACCGAGATCCAGGGGGGCTCGGACGTCGGCGCCAATGCGTGCGTGGCGCGCCCCGTGGCCGGCCGGCCCGGCCTGTGGCGGCTCAGCGGCGAGAAGTGGTTCTGCTCGAACGTCGCCGCCGACCTCTACGCGGTGAGCGCCCGCCCCGAGGGCGCGCGCGACGGCACCGCCGGCGTCGCGCTCTTCGTGGTCCCGCGCCGGCTCGAGGACGGCCGGTCGAACGGCGTCCTGATCCGCCGGCTCAAGAACAAGCTCGGCACCCGCACGCTGCCGACGGCCGAGCTCGACTTCGCCGACGCGCTCGCCTGGCAGCTCGGCGAGCTCGACGAGGGCTTCCGGCTCCTGATCGGCATCGTCATCAACACCTCGCGCCTGCACGTCGCGATCGGCACGAGCGCGATGATGCGGCGCGCGTGGGTCGAGGCGTGGCACTACGCGCGGCTGCGCGAGGCCTTCGGCCGGCGGCTCGTCGAGTTCCCCGCCGTGCGCGCGCAGCTCGCCGAGATGCGCGCGCTGGGCGCGGCGGGCCTCGCCCTCACGCTCTTCGCCGCCGCCGCGGAGGACCGGCTCCTGCTCGCGGGCGCGCCTCCCGAGGACGACCCGCTGTTCCGCACCGCGGTGAACCTCGCCAAGTTCACCTGCTCGACCGACGCCGGGCTCGTCGTGCACCACGCGATCGAGATCCTGGGCGGCAACGGCACGATCGAGGACTTCAGCCCGCTGCCGCGCCTCTGGCGCGAGGTGCCCGTGCAGGAGAGCTGGGAGGGGCCGCACAACACGCTCGTCGCCCAGGTCCTGCGCGACGGGCTCCGCGCCAAGCTCCACGACCCGCTGCTCGCGCGCGCGCAGGACCTGCTGCTCGGCGCGCGGGAGCCTCGCCGGCCTGCTCCGGCGCGGGCCCGACGCCGCGGCGCTCCACATGCGCGGCCTGGTCACGCGCATGGCGCGCCTCACCCAGGTGGCGCTGCTGCTGGACGACGCCCAGGCGGACGACGGCACGTGCCCCTGGCTCGGCGCCGCGGCGGACCTGGTGCTCCGGCGCTTCGCGCTGCCGGGCTGGGACCCGCTCGGCGACCCCGACTACGAGGGCCTGATCGCGGCGATCCTCGAGGGCTGACGCGCGCGGCTACTTGAGGTTCTGGACGATCGCGTCCTGCGTGGTGGCGAGCTTCTTCATGATGTTGCTGAGCGTGCTGATGAACTTGGAGCGCCGGTCCATCAGCATCTGGAGCCGGAGCGAGGTCATCTCGCTCGTCTGGTTGAGCGAGTCGAGCTTGCCCTTGAGCTCGTCGTGGAGCGCCCGCAGGTCCCGGAGGGTGGCGACCTCCCGCTGGGCGAAGCCGGCGGGCGCGCGCGCCGCGGCAAGCGGCGCCGCCACCTCGGCCAGCGCCGCACGGCCCACCCCGCACTGAGGCGGCCGGCACGGGGCGTTGTCGCGCTTGCCGGCGTTCTGCGCGACGTCGCGCCGCACCTTGTCGGCGAGGTCGCGCAGCTTCTGCTTGGCGGCGTTGGCGGCCTTCACCTGGGCCATGATCGCCTTGAGGTCCGCTTCCGCGTCCCGCGTCGCCTGCATCAGCACAAGGAACGCGAGGGCCTCGATGTCGGCGCCGCCGGCGGCGCCGAGCTGCCCGGCGAAGCGCGCCTGGGCCGCGGCGCGGAGCGCGCCGGCGTCGCCTCCCGCGCGGGCGAGCGTGCGCGCTTCGCCGCCCACCCAGCTCCGCACGGAGGGCGCGAGCCGCGACGCGAGCCGCGCGTGGAGGGCCTCGGCGCCCTCCGGCAGCTCCGCGGCGGCGGGGACGGCGAAGAGGACGGGCACGGCCAGGGTGAGAGTCCACGCGAGCCTCATGTGCGCACCCTATCACCGACGCGCGTGCGCCGCGGTACAATCGGAGCCCCCATGGACCTGCCGAGGACGGCGAGCGCGGTCGTGATCGGCGGCGGCGTGGTCGGGTGCAGCATCGCCTACCACCTGGCCCGCCGCGGCGTGCGCGACGTGCTCGTCGTCGAGCGCGACGCGGTCGGCGCAGGTACGACGAGCAAGGCCGCCGGCGGCATCCGCGTCCAGTTCGCCACCGAGACCGAGATCCGCTTCTCGCTCGAGTCGATCGCCGTCTTCGCGCGCTTCCGCGAGGAGTTCGACGTCGACCCCGGCTACACGCGGATCGGCTACCTCTACCTCCTCGCCGAGGAGCGCCAGCTCCGCGCCTTCGAGCCGCGGGTCGCGCTCCAGACGAAGCTCGGCTGCGACGTCCGCGTCCTCGGGCCGGACGACGCGCGCAAGCTCGTGCCCGCGCTCCGCGTGGACGACCTCTGCGCGGCGGTCTGGGGTCCCAGTGACGGGATGGCGGGCCCCACCGAGGTCACGAACGCCTTCGCCCGGCGCGCGCGCGAGTGCGGCGCGCGGATCGCCGAGGGCGTGGAGGTCACCGCCCTCGTGCTCGAGCGCGGGCGCCTCACCGGCGTCCGCACCTCGCAGGGTGATGTCCTGACGCCGCTCGCGGTCAACGCCGCCGGCCCCGCCGCCGCGCGTGTCGGCCGCCTCGCCGGGCTCGAGCTGCCGGTGCTGCCGCGCCGGCGCCACATCTTCTTCACCGAGCCCTTCCCCGAGATCCCGGGGCCGGTGCCGCTCACGAGCGACGTGAGCAGCGGCTTCTACTTCAGGAAGGAGCTGGAGCAGGTCCTCCTGAGCCCGGGCGACGTCGAGGACATCGGCGAGGACACGCGGGTGCCGATGGACTGGGGCAAGGTCGAGGAGACGGTCCAGAAGGCGGTCCACCGGCTGCCGATCCTGGAGCAGGCGCGGATCGCGGGGGGCTGGGCGGGCCTGCGGCCGCTCACGCCCGACGACCACGCGATCATCGGCTGGGCGCCCGGCGTCGAGGGCTTCTTCCTGGCCGTCGGCTTCGGCGGCCACGGCTTCCAGCACTCGCCCGCGACCGGACACCACGTCGCCGAGTGGCTGACCGCCGGCCGGCCCTCGCTCGACCTGTCGCTCTTCGACCCGGGCCGCTTCCGGACCGGCGCCGCCGTGCACCACGACGCCGCCGACGCCGAGTAGCCCGCGGGGCCGTCATGATCATCGGCGACGTCCGGGTCATCCGCGCGGACATCCCCGTCGCGCGCCCCCACGCGATGTCGTTCACCACGCTCGAGGCCGTCAACTTCGTCTTCGTGCGCCTGGAGACGCGCGACGGGCTGGTCGGCTGGGGCGAGGCCGCGTGCCTCGGCGGCCCGACATGGAGCGAGGAGTCGGCCGAGTCCGTGGCGGCGACGCTCGAGCGCTACGTGGCGCCCTGGCTCCGCGGGCGCGACGCGACCGGCATCGAGGCCCTGCGGATCGAGATGGCCCGTCGCGTGCAGGGCAACCCGTTCGCGCGCGCCGCGGTCGAGATGGCGCTCTGGGACCTCGCCGGCCGCGCGCTCGGCGTGCCCGTGCACCGCCTGCTGGGCGGGCGCGTGCGCGATCGCGTGCCGCTCTCCTGGTCGCTCGCGGTGGCGAGCCCGGACGCCGAGGTCGCCGAGGCGCGCGCGCGCGTCGCCCTCGGCCACCGGATCTTCAAGCTCAAGACCGCCGCGCACCCGGTCGCCCGGGACGTCGAGCGCGTGCGGCGCATCCGCGAGGCGGTCGGCCCCGACGTCGCGCTCCGCGTGGACGCCAACCAGGGATGGGACCGCCCGACCGCGCTCCGCGCCATCCGCGCGCTCGAGCCCTACGGCCTCGACTTCGTGGAGCAGCCGGTGGCGCGCTGGGACCTCGAGGGCCTGGCGCACATCGGCCGGAGCGTCGCGGTGCCGATCATGGCCGACGAGTCGTGCTTCACGCCCCAGGACGCGCTCGCCATCGCGCGCGCAGGCGGCGTCAGCATCCTGGCGCTCAAGCTCACGAAGTCGGCCGGGATCCTCGGCGCGCTCGCGGTCGCGCGCGTCGCCGAGGCCGCGGGCCTCGGCTGCTACGTCGGCTGCATGATCGAGACCTCGCTCGGCACCGCGGCGTACCTGCAGGTGGCGCTCGCGGCCGCGCCCGTCACCTGGGGCTGCGAGCTGTTCGGCCCGCTCCTGCTCCGTGGCGACGTCGTGCGGCAGCCGGTACGCTACGCCGACGGCGCGATCCTCGCGCTCGACGGGCCCGGCCTCGGCGTCGAGGTGGACGAGACGTTCGTGAAGGAGTGGACGCGGCGCGCGTGAGGCGCACCGCACATCAAGGAGGAGGACAGCTCATGCGACGCGCTTCTCTGACCGCCCTCGTGCTCGCGCTCGCGCTGGCCACAGTGCCGGCGCTGGCCCAGCAGTACAACCTCACCTGGACGGCCGGCCAGCTCGGCGGCGGCTGGTACGCCCAGGCCGGCGGCTTCGCCGAGCTGATCAAGAGCAAGGCCCCGAAGTTCAACATCAAGGTCGTGCCCGGCGCCGGCATCCAGAACATGACCAAGCTCCAGCAGGGCGAGACCGAGATCGCCTGGGGGCTGCCGCCGTTCGTCGCCGCCTCCTACAACGGCGCGGACCCGTACAAGGACAAGCACGGCGACATGCGCCTGGTCATGAACGGCCTCGGGTACGTGCACATCCAGTTCTGCGTACCCGCGGACTACCCGGCCAAGTCGATCCGCGAGGTGTTCGCCCGCAAGGGGCCGCTCACGATCGGCACCACGCCGCCGGGCGGCTCCGACGAGTGGGTGATGCGGAAGGTGTTCGAGTTCTACAAGACGACCTATGCCGATGTGCGTGGCCGCGGCGGCAAGGTCGTCCTCGTCTCGTACAGCGACCTGGTGACCCAGTACCGCGACCGCAACATGGACGTCCTGTTCGCCAACCTCGCCGTGCCCGGCGCCGCGATCCAGGAGGCCTCGCTCGCGCGGAAGATGAAGATCCTGCCGATGGAGGACGACCTCCTCAAGTTCCTCGAGGCCCTCGGCCTCTCGCGCGGCGTGATCCCGAAGGGGACGTACAAGGACGTCGTCAACAACGACCAGGACATCCCCACGATCGCGATGGCCAACACGATCGTCGCCAACGCCAAGACCCCGGCGCAGGAAGTCTACGAGTTCACCAAGATCCTGGTGTCGAACGTGGAGGCCGTCCGCAAGGTCCACCCCGCGTTCAAGCACTTCGACCCGAAGGACGCGGTGCGGCTCGCCAACGTGCCGCTCCACCCGGGCGCCGAGCGCGCGTACAGGGAGGCCGGCCTCCTGAAGTAGCGCCGGGAGCGCCGTGCGCCGACTGACGGGGCCCGTGGGGTGGGCGGTCGGCGGCTGGGCCGCCGCCGCCGCCTGCTTCCACATCTGGACCGCGTACGCGGGCGCGCTCGAGCCACGCCCGATGCGCGCGATCCACCTGATGTTCCTGTTGCCGCTCGCGTTCCTGCTCTTCCCGGCGAGCGCGCGCTCGCCCGCTCGGCGGCCGACCGCGTGGGACGCGGCGTGGTGCGCGGCGGCGATCGGGCCCACGCTCTACGTGATCGCCAACGCGAACGCCCTGACCGAACGCTGGGAGGGCGTGCACCCCGTCAGCACGCTCCAGGTCGTCGTGGGCACCTGCCTGGTCCTCGCGGTGCTCGAGGCCGCGCGGCGTGCGGTCGGCTTCTGGTTCTTCGTCACCACGCTCGTGTTCATCGCGTTCCTGGTCCTGGCCCCCTGGCTGCCCGGCTTCCTGCGCTCGCCGCGCGCGTACAGCTACCCGCGCCTGATCGAGATGTTCTACCTCTACGCGGACGAGGGCGTGCTCGGCACGCTCACGGGCATCTCGTCCAACCTGCTGATGATCTTCATCCTGTTCGCGTCGTTCATGCTCCACTCGGGCGTCGGCCAGTTCTTCATGGACATCTCGGTCGCGCTCGCCGGCCGCTTCCGGGGCGGGCCGGCGAAGGTCGCCGTCGTCTCCTCGGGGCTCTACGGCACGATCAGCGGCTCCTCGGTCGCCGACTGCTACGCGACCGGCAGCTTCACGATCCCGCTGATGAAGAAGATCGGCTACCGGGCCGAGATCGCGGGCGCGATCGAGGCGACGGCCTCGTGCGGAGGCCCGCTGATGCCGCCGATCATGGGGGCGGGCGCCTTCATCATGGCGGAGCTGACCGCGATCCCGTACTCCACGATCATCGTCGCCGCGGCGCTGCCCGCCGTCCTCTACTACACCGGGCTCCTCGCCACGGTGCACTGGGAAGCGCTCAAGCACGGCATCGGCGCGATGACCGCGGATCTGCCGTCGCTCGCGCGGCTCACCCGGCGCGCGATCCTGTTCCTGCCGTTCGTCGTGGTGATCGGCTTCCTCGAGGCCGGCTATTCGCCGTCGAAGTCGGCCCTCTACAGCCTGCTCGTGGCGGTCGGTGTCTCGTGGTTCGCGGGCGAGCAGCCGATGACGCCCCGCCGCATCTTCGAGACGATGGGCGAGGCCATGAAGTCCGGCGTGATCGTCGCCGCGGTCCTGGCCGCGTCGGGCCTGATCGTGGCGGCGATGAGCCGCACTGGCTTCGCGCTCGCGTTCTCGAGCGCGATCATCAATTTCTCGGCCGGCTACCTGCTCGTCGCGCTGGCGCTGATCTTCGCGGTCGTCTCCGTGCTCGGTACGGGCATCCCGACGACGCCCGCCTACATCCTGGCCGTCACCGTCGGCGGCGCGGCGCTCCAGAAGCTCGGCGTGGACATCCTGGCCGCCCACCTCTTCGTCTTCTACTACGCCGTGCTCGCCGACGTCACGCCGCCGGTGGCCGTCACGGCCTTCGCCGGCGCGCAGATCGCCGGCGCCAACCCGATGCGGACCGGCTGGCAGGCGTTCCGGATCGCGATCGGCGGCTTCCTCGCGCCGTTCCTGTTCGTCTACCAGCCGCCGCTCCTCATGCGCGGCACGCCGGGCGAGATCGTGGTCGCCGCCGTCTCGGCGGCCATCGGCATCGCCGCGCTCTCGGCCGTCGTCGCCGGCCACATGTTCCGCCCACTCGGCTGGGGGCGGCGGCTGCTGCTCACCGCGGTGGCGCTCGCCGCGGTCGGCCCGCACCTGGCGATCTCGGTGGCGACGAGCGTCGCGCTCGTCCTGCTGGGGGCGTGGGACTGGCGCGCCGAGCGGCGGGACGGCCGAGCCCGGCGCGCCGTCCCGGCGCCGGGCGGCTGAGGCGCGGTCGGCGCGGGGCCGGCGTCAGGCGGGGCGCGGCGGCAAGCCCGCGGCGAGCGCCGTGTGGAGCAGCGTCACGAGCGAGACGATGTCGAAGACGGGCAGCCCCGTCGCCCGCCGGACGTCGGCGGCGTAGGGCGGCATGTTCGTGCACTCGAGCACGATCGCGCCGAGGTCGGGGTGCGCCGCGCAGAGCCGGCGCGCGACGCGCACGTGCTCCGCGCGCGCCAGGTCGACGTCGAGCTCGAGCTCGTCACCAAGCAGCACCCGCGTGAACTCCTTCTCGGTCTCCAGCCCCGCGACCGCCAGCGGCACCTCGACGCCGATGCCGGCGCCGCGCAGGTGCTCGGGCGTGAGCGTGGCGCCGCTCACGCTCAGGATCCCGACGCGCCGGCCCGGCGGCAGCAGCCGGTGGACGAGCGGCACGAGCAGGAGGCTCGAGGTGAAGACCGGCACGCTCACGGCGGCCGCCAGCTCGGCCTGGAACTTCACGAGGAAGCCGCAGTTGGTCGTGATCGCACCGACGCCCTCGCGCTCGAGCGCCCGCGCCCCCTCGACGAAGGCGGGCAGGAGCCCCTCCGCGCCGCGTCGCACCACGAGGTCGGGGCCGGCGCCGGCCACGCGCTGGTAGCGCACGGGGAACGGGAAGGTCGCGGCGTTGCCCATGTCCCCCGGGATCCGCGGGAACCGGGTGTCGAGCACGAGGATGCCGATGCTGAATCCGTACTGGTTCTGCCCGCCCCGGACGCGCCCGTCGCCCATCGTGCCCCCTACTGTACCCGAAGCGCGCGATTCGGGTTGACAGGGGGCGCCGGGCGTCGCCATAATCCGCGCGCGTTGCAGGGGCGGGACAGTGATCTCACAATGCGAGACATGAAGTCGCTGCGCCGCGGCCTCGACATCCTCGGCCTGTTCGCCGAGCGGCCCCGGCAGGACTTCGCCGAGCTCGCCGCGGCCACCAAGCTCCCGCGGAGCTCCCTCTACCGCTTCCTCGCGGCGCTCGAGGAGCGCGGCTTCGTCCGGCACGACCCGGCGACCGGCGAGTACGCCCCGGGCGTGCTCCTCTACCGGCTCGGGGGCGCGAACGCGTGGCTGCACGAGCTGCGGCAGGCGGCGCGCGCGGCGATGCCGGCGCTGGCCCGCCAGATCGGCGAGTCGGTGTACCTCTACGCGCGGGACGGCGCCAACCGCGTCTGCGTGGAGGCCGCCGAGTCGGGCAACGGGCCGATCAAGCACGCGATGCAGCCGGGCAGCGTGTTTCCCCTCCATGCGGGCGCCTCGGGCAAGGCGATCCTCGCGTTCCTGCCCGACGCCGAGCGCGCCCGGCTCGTGCGCACGCGCGTGCTGCGCCGCTTCGCGCCCGGCACGATCACGCGCGCCGAGCCGCTCGAGGCGGAGCTCGGGCGCATCCGGCGCGCGGGCTGGGCGTGGAGCGAGGAGGAGGTGTCGCCCGGCGCCTGGGCGCTCGCCGTCCCGATCCGCGACGCGCCGGGCGCCTGCGTGGGCTCGCTCGGCGTCGCCGGGCCGCTCTTCCGGCTCCGCCGGGACCGGGTCCGCGACTGGGCGCGCCTGCTCCAGGCGGCGTCCGCCAGGCTGACGAAGCTGATCTGACGGCCGCGCGCCGCGGCCGCGAGGAGACGACGATGGAAGAGATGGCAGTCGGAGGCGTGACGCCGGGGCGCGGGGCCGAGCCCGCCGCCGCGGGCGCGACGCAGGGGCCGCGCGACCTGCGCGACTGGCTCGCCCGGGTCGAGCGCATCGGGCAGCTCCGCCGGATCAAGGCGGAGGTGGGCCGCCGCGAGGAGATGGGCGCGATCACGTACCTGGCGCACCAGGAGATCGGCGCGCCGGCGCTCCTGTTCGAGAACGTCAAGGGCTCGCCGCGCGGCTTCAGCGCGCTGTGGAACCCGATCGGCTCGAGCGTGGACCGGTTCGCGCTCGCGATCGGCGAGCCGACCGGCCTCGGCATCATGGACATCATCCAGCGCTGCAAGACGAAGTTCACGACGCCGATCCCGCCGGTGGTCGTCGAGGGCGAGGGGCAGCCGGTCAACGAGAACCACCTGCGCGACGACAAGGTGGACGTCCGCGGGTTCCCCGCCTCCCGCCACTGGCCGCGCGACGGCGGCGAGTACGTCGGCACGTGCGATGCGATCATCACGCGCGACCCGGACGGCGGCTGGCTGAACGTCGGCACGTACCGGCAGATGGTCCAGGGCAAGAACCAGGTGGGACTCTACCTCTCCCCCGGCAAGGACGCGCGCCTGCACATCGAGCGCTACTGGAGCCGCAACCAGCCCGCCGAGGTCGTCTGCTGCTGGGGGATCGACCCGGCGACCTTCATCGTCGCCTCGCAGACGTTCCCCAAGACCGTCTCCGAGCTCGACTACCTCGGCGGCCTCCTGGGGCGTCCGGTCGAGCTGGTGAAGGGGCAGGCCACGAGCCTCTACTACCCCGCGCGCGCCGAGATCGTCGTCGAGGGCGTGATCCCGCCCGGCTCGCAGAAGATGGAGGGCCCGTTCGGCGAGTTCACGGGCTACTACGGCCGGCCCGAGGACCTGGCCTTCCTCATCGACGTCAAGGCCGTCCACTACCGCGACAACCCCATCCACACCAACGCGCTGATGGCGGACTATCCGGCCAACGAGTGCGCGCTCCTCTACGCGATCGCGCGCTCGGCGCGGATCTGGAACGACCTCGACCGCGTCGGCGTGCCCGGGATCAAGGGCGTGTACGCCCACCCGGCGGCCGCCGGCGGCTTCGGGATGACCGTCGTCGCGCTCGAGCAGCGCTACGCCGGCCACGCCCCGCAGGCGCTCGCGCTCGCCGCGCAGGTACCGGGCGGCGCCTACTACGCCAAGTGGATCGTCGCGGTGGACCACGACGTGGACCCGTCGAACACGAACCAGGTCATCTGGGCCATGGCGACCCGCTGCAACCCGGCCGAGGACATCGACGTCCTGCGCCAGACGTGGTCCACGTGGCTCGACCCGACCCAGAACCCGCCCGAGGAGCGCCCGTACGGCTCGAAGGCGCTCATCAACGCGTGCATGGAGCACCGGTACCTGAAGGACTTCTCGCGGCGCACCAAAGTGAGCCGCGCGACCTACGAGGCCGTCGCCGCCCGGTGGGGCGAGCTGGGCCTGCCCGGCACGCCGCCGACGCTCTGGGCGCTCGACGACTGAGGCGGAAGTCGGCTACCATCGCTCAACCTGATCCGGACACTCGCGGAGGATGAACCCATGAGGCCACGCTCCCGCGTCACGCGCGTCGTCCCCCTGGCCCTCGCCGCCGGCCTGCTGGCGGCGTCGCCGGCACTCGCGCAGAAGCCGGTCAACATCGGTACCAACCCGCCCGGCACGGCGTTCTACTCGGTGGGCAGCGGCGTCGCCAAGGTGGTGAGCGACGCCGGCGCGGTCAGGATGGCCGTGCAGCCCTACTCGGGCTCGAGCACGTTCCTGCCGCTGCTCGACAGCGGCGAGCTCGAGTTCGGCGTCAACAACGCCGTGGACATGGCGCTCGCGTACCGCGGCCCCAAGTTCCAGATCGGCGGCCGCAACCCGTTCCCGCACACGCCGAACGCGCGCCTGCTGCTGCGGGGCGCGCCCTTCAAGGTCGGCCTGCTCGTCAGGAAGGACTCGCCGATCAAGACCGTGTACGACATCAAGGGCAAGCGGATGACCGGCGAGTACCCGGCGCACCTGGCGGTCTGGTACAACATGTTCGGCCACCTGGCGAGCGCGGGCTTCACCTGGAAGGACGTCACGGTCGTCCCGGTGCCCGCCGTCAACGACGGCGTCACTGCGCTGGTCAACGGGCGCGCCGACGTCACCGAGCACGCCGTCGGCTCGGCCAAGATCAAGGAGGCCGACGCCGCCGTCGGCGTCCGCCACGTCTCCATCGACTGCTCGCCCGCCGGCGAGACGCGGCTGCGCGAGGCCGTGCCCGGCTACTACCCGGTCTGGGTCAAGGCGGGCTCGACCACCGGCGTGCTCGAGGACACCTGCGTGATCGGCTACGACCTCTACGTCACGGTCGGCAAGGGCATCCCCGACCGGATGGTGGAGACGGTGCTGAAGGCGCTGTGGGAGCGGCACGACGAGCTCCCGAAGGTCCACCCGCTCCTGCGCGGCTGGAAGCGCGAGCACGCCGCGCACGCCGACGTGACCATTCCGTATCACCCGGCCGCGGTGCGCTTCTACAAGGCGCAGGGCGTGTGGACGGACGAGATGGAGGCGGCACAGCAGAAACTCCTCGCGATCAAGCCCTAGGGTCGCGTGGCCGAGGGCAGGTTCCGGACGCTGGCGGGCGCTCCACGGGCCGTCGAGCACGGCCTCCTGGCCCTGCTGACGGCCGTGGGCGCGCTGTGGGTGCTCGAGGCCCAGACGTGGCTGCCGCGCGCGATCTTCAAGGAGCAGTACCTCGGCCTGTTCCTGGCGCTCGCCCTCGGCGCCACCTTCCTCGCCACGCGCGCGGGCCGCGGGGCGCCGCGCGACCGGGTCCCCTGGTACGACTGGCTGCTCGCGGCGGGCGGCCTCGCCGTCGGCCTCTACGTCACCGCGCGCTACCCGACGATCGCCTACCAGCTCGGCGTGCTCACCGGGGACAAGGTCGCCTTCGGCGCGCTCGCCGTCCTGCTCGTGCTCGAGGCCACGCGGCGGCTCGTCGGCTGGGTGATGGTCGGGCTCGGCGCCGGGTTCATCCTCTACGCGAAGTTCGCGTACCTGCTGCCCGGGCTGCTGCAGGCCAAGGAGACGACCTGGGAGCGGATCGTCGTCTACCTCTACCTCGACACCAACGGCCTCTTCGGGCTGCCCGTCGCGGTCACGGCCACGGTGGTCGTCACGTTCATCGCCTTCGGCCAGGTGCTCTACGCCTGCGGTGGCGACCGTTTCCTCACCGACATCGCGATGGTCGCGATGGGGCGCTTCCGCGGCGGGCCGGCCAAGGTCTCGGTGGCGGCCTCCAGCCTGTTCGGCACGGTCTCGGGCAGCGCGGTGTCCAACGTCGTCGTGGACGGGCCGATCACGATCCCGATGATGAAGCGCGCGGGCTACGCGCCCCACCTGGCCTCGGCCATCGAGGCCGTGGCCTCGACCGGCGGCCAGATCATGCCGCCCGTCATGGGCGTGGCCGCGTTCCTCATCGCCGAGTTCCTCGCCGTGCCGTACGGGGACGTCGCGCTCGCCGCGCTGATCCCGGCGCTGCTCTACTACCTGGCCCTGTTCGTCCAGGTGGACCTCGAGGCGGCCAAGCACGGCCTCCGCGGGCTCGCGCGCGCCGAGCTGCCCCGGGCCGCCGTCGTGTGCCGGCGCGGCTGGGGCTTCCTGGTGCCGATCGCCGTGCTCTTCTACACGCTCATGATCGACAACTGGGAGCCCGGCAAGGCGGGCATGTCGGCCGTGGTCGCCACCGTGCTCGTGGGCGCCCTGCGGCGCACCGAGCGCCTGACGCTCGCGCGCCTGTTCCAGGCGATGGTCGAGACCGGGCGCATCCTCCTCGACATCGCCGCGATCACCGCGGTCGCGGGCTTCGTGATCGGCGCGCTCCAGCTCTCGGGCCTCGGCTTCAAGTTCTCGGCGCTGCTCGTGAACGTGGCCGGCGGCAGCTCCCTCGCCCTCCTCCTGCTGAGCGCGGTCGTCTGCATCGTGCTCGGCATGGGGATGCCGACGGCCGTCGTCTACGTGATGCTCGCGGTGCTGGTGGGCCCGGCGCTCGTGCAGCTCGGGCTGGCGCCGCTCGGCGCGCACCTGTTCCTGTTCTACTTCGGCATGCTCTCGATGATCACGCCGCCCGTCTGCCTCGCGACGTTCGCCGCCGCCTCGATCGGGGGCGCGGACTTCATGCGCACGGGCTGGGCGGGAATGCGCCTCGGGATCGTCGCCTACGTGGTCCCGTTCCTCTTCGCCTACCACCCGGCGCTCCTCATGCAGGGCTCGGTCGTGGACGTCGGCTTCGCCGTGGTGACCGCGGTCCTCGGCGTCGTGCTGCTGTCGATGGCGTGCGTCGGCTACCTCTTCCGCCCGATGGGCTGGGGCCGCCGGGCCGGCTTCGGCCTCGCGGGGCTGCTGCTGCTGCCGCCGCCCTCGAGCGCCTGGTGGCTGCTGGCCAACGTCGTCGGCCTGGGCCTCGGGGTCCTGGTCGTGCTCCTGCAGCGGACGGGCGCGCGCGTGGCCGCGACGGAGCATGCCGCGTGAAGATCGACGTCTTCCCGCACATCTTTCCTCGCCGGTTCTTCGACGAGGGCAACGCGCGGCGGATGCTCCGGCTCCGCCGCGAGCGAGCGCCGGGAGCGAGCCGATGATCAGGAAGGCCAGCGTCGAGACGACGGCGGAAGCGTACCTGGAGCTGCTGGCGGCCCGCGGCGTGGAGTACCTCTTCGGCAACGCGGGCACGGACTTCGCCCCGCTGATCGAGGCGCTCGCGCACCGCCAGGCGCAGGGCCTCGTCCAGCCCCGCGCGCTCACCGTCCCCCACGAGGTCGTGGCGGTCTCGATGGCCCACGGCTACGCGATGCTGACCGGCCGCCCCCAGGCGGTGATGGTCCACGTCATCGTGGGCGCGGCCAACGCGCTCGGCTCGATCATCAACGCCGCCCGCGCCAACGCGCCGATCCTGTTCACCGCCGGGCGCACCCCGATCACCGAGGCCGGCTTCCGCGGCAGCCGCAACCGGCCGATCCACTGGGCGCAGGAGTCGTTCGACCAGGGCGCGATGCTCCGCGAGTTCGTCAAGTGGGACTACGAGCTGCGCAACCTCGCCCAGCTCGAGACCGTCGTGGACCGCGCCCTGGCCATCGCCCGGGCCGAGCCCCAGGGCCCCGTGTACCTCACCCTGCCCCGCGAGGTGCTGGCCGAGCCCTGCGAGACGCTCGAGTACAGCGACCCGAGCCGCATGCCGCGCCCGTCCGAGCAGGTGGCCGCGCCGGAGGCGGTCGCGGAGGCCGCGCGGCTGCTCGCCGCGGCGCGGAGCCCGCTGCTCCTGGCCAAGGCCGCCGGGCGCGACCCGGGGGCGGTGGCGCCGCTGGTCGCGCTGGCCGAGCGGCTGGGCGCGCCGTTCGTGGACCAGTTTCACACCCACGTGAACTTCCCCCAGGACCATCCGCTCCACGCCGGCTTCGACGCCACGCCGTACCTGCAGGACGCCGACGTGATCGTCGCCGTCGAGTCGGACGTGCCGTGGTTTCCGGCCCTCAAGGCGCCGCGCGCCGACGCGCGCGTGATCCAGGTCGGCGTGGACCCGCTCTTCTCGCGCTACCCGATCCGCGGCTTCCCGGCCGAGGTCGCGCTGGCCGGGACGCCGCGCCTCACGCTCCGGGCGCTGGCCGACGCGCTGGTCCCGCTCGCGGACGCGGGCGCCGCCGCCGAGCGGGCCGCGCGCTGGCGCGCCGAGCACGCGCGCCTGCGGGGCGGCTGGGCCGAGGCCGCGCGCCGGGTGGCCGGCGACCGGCCGATCGACTTCGCCTGGCTCTCGCGCGCGGTCGGCGACCTCGTCGACGAGGGCACGATCGTGGTGGACGAGTACGACCTCGACAGCACCCAGGCCTGCTTCCGCGCCCCCGGCACCTACTTCGGCTCGTCGCCGTCGGCGAGCCTCGGCTGGGGCCTCGGCGCCGCGCTCGGCGCCAAGCTGGCCGCCCCCGAGCGCACGGTGATCTGCTGCGTGGGGGACGGCTCTTACATCTTCGGCGCGCCCGTCGCCGCGCACTTCACGAGCCGCGCCCACGCCCTGCCCGTGCTCTTCGTGGTCTTCAACAACCGCGCCTGGAACGCGGTGAAGCGCTCGGTGCGGATGCACGCGCCCGAGGGCTCCGCGGCGCGCGCCGGTCACATCCCGCTCTCCGACCTCGAGCCGGCGCCCGACTACGAGCTGGTCTGCCGCGCCTCGGGCGGCCACGCCGAGCGGGTCGAGGACCCGGCGGAGCTGCCCGCGGCGCTCGCCCGCGCCCTCCGGGTCGTCCGCGACGAGAACCGCCAGGCGCTCCTGAACGTGATCTGCAAGAAGCCCTAGGAGGCCTCGATGACGGTGCTGGACGCCGACGGGCACGTGACCGAGTCCTACGAGCAGCTCCAGCGGTACCTGGACGCGCCGTACAGGAACCGCCCGCTCACGTTCCCCTGGTACACCGCGGACGGCTGGGACCGCCGGCTCGTGGACAAGTTCCACGACTGGGCGGGCGACGCCGAGAGCTGGCTCCGGGCGCTCGACCGGGGCGGCATGGAGCTGGCGGTGCTGTACCCGACGCTCGGCCTCTTCATGAGCTTCCTCCGGGACCGCGAGTGGGCCGTGCGGCTCTGCCGCGCCTACAACACGCTGCTCCACGAGGAGTTCCTCCGGGTGAGCCCGCGGCTCAAGGCCGTCGCGCTCCTGCCGATCCAGCACCCCGAGGCGGCGGCGAACGAGCTCCGGCGCGCGGTGCGGGAGCTCGGCCACGTGGGCGGCATGCTCGCCGCCGACGGCCCGCACGTCCTCGGCGACGAGCGGTTCGCGCCCATCTACGAGGAGGCGCAGCGCCTCGACGTGGCCCTGGCCGTCCACGCCTCGGGCTCGCACCTGGGCGGCGCGGGCGTGGACCTCTTCCCGCGCTTCATCCAGGCGCACACGTGCTCGCACCCGTTCGGCCAGATGCGCCAGCTCACGTCCATCGTCCTCGAGGGGATCCCCGAGCGCTTCCCGGACCTCCGCCTGGCGTTCCTCGAGGCCGGCGCCGGCTGGGCGCCGTACTGGATGGAGCGGATGGACGACGAGTACGACAAGCGGGGCGAGGTCGAGGCGCCGGTGCTCAAGCAGAAGCCGAGCGCCTACGTGCGCGCGGGCAGGATCTACTTCTCGTGCGAGGCCGACGAGTGGCTCCTGCCCCAGGCGCTCAAGCTCGTGGGCGAGAACCAGATCGTCTACGCTTCCGACTTCCCGCACTGGGACCACAGCTTCCCGGGCTCGATCGACGAGATCCGGAACCGTGGCGACCTCACCGACGCGCAGAAGCGCAAGGTGCTCGCCGACAACTGCCGCCGCCTCTACAAGCTCTGAGCGGCCCCTCGGTGGCGTTGACAACATGACCAGTCATGACTATCTTATGACCATGAATGCCATCCGCATCGCGGACCTGAAGGCGCGACTGAGCAAGCACCTCCGCACGGTCCGCCGGGGCCGCACGCTGACCGTGCTCGACCGGGATACCCCCGTGGCCCGACTCGTGCCGTACGCACGGGAGCCCGAGACGCTCAGCGTCCGCCGGCCCCGGCCCGGAGCGCCGAGGCTCCATCGGGTGACGCTCCCGCCGCGCCTGCGCTTGAAGGTCGACGTGGTCGCGCTTCTCCACGAGGAGCGGCAGCACGAGCGATGATCGCCTACGTCGACTCGTCCGTCCTCCTCCGCAAGGTGCTCCGGCAGGCCGGCTCCCTTAAGGAGTGGAGGGGCATCCGGACGGGTGTCGCCAGTGCGCTCGTCGAAACCGAGTGCCTGCGGACCCTGGACCGCCTCCGCCTGCGCGCCGGTCTCCCCGACCGGGACCTCGCTCGCCGGCGGGCGGCGGTGTTCCGGCTTCTGGAGAGCATGGAGCTCGTCGAAGTCACCGCGCCGGTGCTGGCCCGGGCGGCCCAGCCATTGCCGACGGAGCTCGGGACCCTCGACGCCATCCATCTCGCCACGGCGCTCCTCTGGAACGAGCGCATCGGAACCGGCCTCGTCATGGCTACCCACGACGTCGCCCTGGGAACTGCCGCGAGAGCCTGCGGCCTCAGAGTCGTCGGCGACCGCTGACGCCGCGACCGGGAGATCGAACATGGCGCAGGATCTGAGAAGCTTCCTCGATCTGGTCAAGCGGCAGAGGCCCGAGGAGTTCCGCATCGTCTCGCGGGAGGTGGACCCGGCGTACGAGCTGACCGCGCTCGTCGTCAAGCTCGAGCGCGAGGCCCGGCGCCGCCCGGTGCTCCTGTTCGAGCGCGTGAAGGGCACGAACTTCCCCGTGCTGACCAACCTGCATGCGAGCCGACCGCGCCTGGCCGCGGCGATGGGCGTGGCGCCGGCGGAGACGCAGGCGAGATATCTCGAGGCGATGGAGAAGCCGCTGCCGCCGAAGGTGGTGGCGACCGGCCCCGTCAAGGAGGTCGTGCTCACCGGCGAGAAGATCAACCTCTACGACCTGCCGCAGATCGTCCACCACGAGGGGGACGCCGGCCCGTACTTCACCGCCGCGATCTCGTTCGCGAAGGACCCGACGACGGAGACCTGGAACTGCGCCTACAACCGCCTCATGGTCAAGGGACGCGACCGGACGTCGATCCACCTCACGACGGGCAAGCACCTCTGGGAGTTCCACCGGATCGCCGAGGCGCGCGGCGAGGCGCTGCCGGTCGCGCTCGTGATCGGCGTCCACCCGGCGATCGGCCTCGGCGCGCTCGCCATCGGCTCGATCGACGAGGACGAGCGCGGGATCATGGGGGCGCTCCTCGGCGAGCCGCTCGAGCTGGTGCGCTGCGAGACCTCCGACGTCCTCGTGCCCGCGCACGCCGAGCTGGTGCTCGAGTGCGAGATCCTGCCGCGCGAGCGCACGCCGGAGGGCCCGTTCGGCGAGTTCACCGGCTACAGCCTCGGCGAGCGCCAGCGCGAGATCGTGCGCGTCAAGGCGATCACCCACCGGCGGGACGCGATGTTCCACGACATCACGGTGGCCCACCTCGACCACATGTTGCTGTCCACGATCCCGATGGAGGCCAACCTCCGCCGCGCGGTCCGTGCCATGGTTCCCTCGGTCAGGGCCGTGCGCGTGCCGGGCCCCTTCACCTGCTTCGTCTCGATCGAACAGCGCGTCCCGGGCCAGGCGAAGAACGCGATCCTCGCCGCGCTCGGCGCCGACCTCTACGTGAAGCGCGTGGTCGTCGTGGACCACGACGTGGACGTGTTCGACGACCGGCAGGTCAACTGGGCGATCGCGACGCGCTGCCAGCCCGACCGCGACCTCACGGTCGTCACCAACACCCGGGGCTCGGACCTCGACCCCTCGGCACGCGAGGACGGCTCCACGGCGAAGTGGGGTGTGGACGCGACGGCCAAGCCCTCGCTCGCGGCGTACACGCCGCGCCACCGGGTGCCGCCGGCCGTCTGGCAGCGGCTCGACCTGAAGGACTTCCTGCCCTGAGCTTCGGCGGCCTCCTCGAGGCGAGCGCGCGCCGGGCGCCCGCCGCGCCCGCCCTCGTCTGGGAGGAGGGCGGGCTCGCGGCGGGCGAGCTCCACCGGCGCGCCGCGGCCTGCGCCGAGACGCTCGCCGCACGCGGCGTCGGCCCGGGCGACCGCCTCGCGCTCGCGCTCGGCAACCGCGCCGCGCTCGCCGTGGCGCTGCTCGCCGGCTGGAGGCTCGGCGCCACCGTGGCGCCGCTCGACGTGTTCCTCAAGCCCGACGACCGCGAGGCGATCCTCGCCGACCTCGCGCCGCGCCTGCTCCTGGCCGAGCGCGACGTCGCCGCGGATGGGGGGCGGGCCGGGGCTGCGCCCCCCTCGACCACGAGAACGACGACGGGTCTCGGCCCGCCCGCTCCAGGCTCTGCCCGCGGCGATGCACCCGCGCTCGTGCTCTACACGTCGGGGAGCACGGGGCGGCCGAAGGGCGCCGTGCTCTCCCACGCCGCGCTCGCGTTCGCCAACCGGTCCTGGGCCGGCCCCGTCATGGCGCTCCGGCCAGCGGACGTCGTCCTGGCGGTGCTCCCGCTCGCCCACGCCTTCGGCCTGAACGGCGCGCTGCTCGCCCCGCTGCTGGCGGGCGCGCGCGTCGTCCTGGTCGAGCGGTTCACGCCGGAGGCGGCGCTCGACGCGATCCGCCGTCATCGCGTGACCGTCTTCCCCGGCGTCGCGACCATGTTCCGCCGCATCCTCGACAGCGGCGCGCTCGCCGCGGCCGACCTCGCCTCGCTCCGGCTCTGCGTCTCGGGCGCCGCGCCGCTCGCGTGGGACCTCGCCGAGGAGTGGCGCGCGCGCACGGGCGTGCGGATCCTGCGCGGCTACGGGATGACCGAGCTGTTCCGGCCGGTCTCCTACCTCGCCGACGACCCGACCGACCTGCCCGGGTCCGTGGGCCGGCCCGTGCCCGGCGTCGAGGTGCGGCTGGTGGACGCGGACGGGCGCGACGTCGACGCCGGCGCGGTGGGCGAGCTCTGGATCCGGACCCCGGCCGCGATGGACGGCTACCTGGCGGCGCCCGAGGAGACGCGCGCCGTGCTCGCCGACGGCTGGTTCCGCACGGGCGACCTCGCGCGCCTGCTGCCCGGCGGCTTCGTCGCGATCACCGGGCGCGAGCGCGAGCGCATCCTGCGCGGCGGCTACTCCGTGTTCCCCGCGGAGGTCGAGGCCGTGCTGCTGGCGCACCCCGACGTCGCCGAGGCGGCCGTGCTCGGCGTGCCCCACGCCGAGCTCGGCGAGGAGGTCACGGCCTTCGTCGCGCTGCGCCCGGGCGCCGCGTGCGACGCCGAGACGCTGATCGCTCACTGCCGCGAGCGGCTCGCCGGGTTCAAGTACCCGCGCCGGGTCACGATCCTGCCCGCCCTGCCCCGGAGCGCCACGGGCAAGATCCTCAAGGCGCACCTCGCAGGAGGCACCAGCTGATGGACGACCTGCTCGCGCGCGCGTTCAAGTACCTGCCCGGCGGCTCCTCCTGGATGTGGACGCTGCCGCCCGACGTCGCGTTCGTCGTGGCGCGCGGCGAGGGCAGCCGCGTGTGGGATACGCGCGGGCGCGCCTACATCGACTATGTGCTCGGCTCGGGCCCGCTGCTCCTCGGCCACGCGCCGCCGGCCGTCGTCGCCGCCGTCCAGGCCCAGGCGGCGAAGGGCTCGACCTACCAGTGGCTCAGCGAGCCCATGATCCGCCTGGCCGAGCGCCTGTGCGCGGCCGTGCCGTGCGCCGACAGGGTCCGCTTCGTCTCGACCGGCACCGAGGCCACGATGTTCGCGATCCGCATGGCGCGCACCTTCACGGGGCGCGAGAAGATCGTGAAGTTCGAGGGCGGCTGGCACGGCCTGCACGACTACGCGATGACGGGCAACTTCGCGTGGAGCGAGGCGCCCTTCCCGACCGCGCGGCCCGACGTGGGCGGCGTGCCCAAGGGCGCGCTCGAGAGCGTGCTCGTGGCGCCGTTCAACGACCTCGGGACGACGGAGGAGGTCCTCGCCGTCCACGGGCGCGACGTCGCCGCGATCATCGTCGAGCCGCTCCAGCGGGCGCTGCGTCCCGCGCCGGGGTTCCTCGCGGGGCTGCGCGCGCTCGCCGACCGCCACGGGTGCCTGCTGATCTTCGACGAGGTGGTCACGGGCTTCAGGCTCGCGTGGGGCGGGGCGCAGGAGTTCTACGGCGTGATGCCCGACCTCGCGACCTACGGCAAGGCGCTCACCTGCGGCTACTCGCTCGCCGCCGTCGGCGGCCGCGCCGACGTCATGGGCACCGCCGATCCGGCGCGCAAGGGCACGCTCGACTACGCGCTCCTCTCGGGCACGCTCTCGGGCAACCCCCTCGCCTGCGCCGCGGGGCTCGCCGCGCTCGACGAGCTCGCGGGGCCCGGCGTCTACGCGCGCCTGGCCGCGCTCGGCCGCATGCTGCGCGAGGGCCTGGCGCAGGTGGCCGCGCGCCGCGGCGTCGGGCTCCAGGCGCTCGGCGAGGGCCCGATCGCCCAGCCCGTGTTCCTCGACCCGGCGGGGCCCATCGCGACCGAGCGCGACCTGCGCCGCGCCGACGGCAAGCGCGCGGGGCGCCTCGGCCTCGAGCTGATCCGCCGGGGCGTCTTCGTGATCCCGGGGGCCAAGATGTACATCTCGCTCGCCCACTCGGACCCGGACATTGCCCAGACGCTCGACGCGTTCGACGAGGCCCTCGCCGCAAGCGCCTGAGCGTCAGGCCGCCGACAGGGGTGCCAGCGTGCCCCGGCGCGCCGGGCGCAAGTCCTCGATTTCGGGCGCGATCGGCCGGTGGCATGCGCGATGCTGCCCCTTGCTCCGCGGCACGCCGCGTCCTCCACGAGGGAGGCGGCGCGGCCGGGCTTGGCGACGGGGAGACGGCCATGGTGGGGATCCGCCGTGTCGGTGCGCCCAGGTTCGAGCAGGGCGACGGTCGGCTGCTCATCCACCTCAAGCTCAACCGCCAGCCCGAGGCCGCCTGGATCCAGTACTTCAAGACGCACGCGCTGTCCGCGCCGCTCACCGGGGCGAAGGTGACCGCCGACCGCCGCGAGCTCACCGTCGAGGTGCCCCCCCGAAGCAATCTGGGGGAGCTGGTGACCGCGCTCGACTGCTTCATCGAGTGCGCGAATCTCCTGTCGCCCGGGCCGCGACGTCCTGCGACGCCCCGGAGCGTCCCGGCGGGCGGCTAGCGCGCCGCCGGCGTTGTCCGCGCTCTGTCAAGGGGCTCCCCGCGTCTGTACACGGCCTCGTACGGCGTCACGTAGCGGCCGAGCGGCACGACGAACAGCTCCTGGTATTGCCGGTCGAGGGCATCGTAGTCGCCGTCGGCGAGCTCGGCGAGGATGCCGGCGGCGAGAGGTCGTCCCGGTCGGCGCGGCACGTGGCCTCGGCCAGATCCGCCACGTGGCGGAAGTACGGTTCGCGGGTGGCGGCCCGGAGAGCGTCACAGAGCGCCGGTAACCATGCCAGCAGATGCTCGTCGAGAAACGTGCGCTGACGTTCCTGCCAGGCGAGGGCTTCCTGTGCGTCCCCCTGCGCCCACGCCTCGGATTCTCGGAAGCACGCGAGCGCCATGAACTCGAGCTCGGCGCTCACGGTATCCGGTGGTCCCAGGGCCTCGTCCATGGCGCCGAAGCCCGCGGCCTCGTACGCCGCCATCACTTCGAGCGCCACCTCGGCCGGGTTCGGCGACCGGCGGTAGACCGACTCGAACGGCGGCGGGGGGCCGTAGCCCCGCCGAAGCCCGCCAAAGAGCCGCGTGTGCTCGGGGGCCAGCCTCTCGGCCAACGCCTGCGGCGCCTCCCGGGCCAGGGTGTCGTGCAAATGGACGAGCGCCGACACGACGCCGTCCGCGTCGGCGGCGCGGCTCGGCGGCGTGGCCGCCAAGCGCTCGAGCAACTCCGGCTCCGGTCTGGTGCCGAAGAGCCGGGCCAGCAGCCAGTAGACCCGGCTCCGGGTATCCGCGGTCACGCGCTGCTCCAGCGTCACCCTGTTCACTTCCCGGCTGCCGGGCCGTAGAACGTCGTGGCCGGGCCGTCTTGCGAATGGCAGCCCAGGCAGACCGCCCGGTCCACGGGACCGGGCTGACTCTCGGGGAGCCGGTCGTCCTTGCGCAGCAGCAGATAATCGGCAGGGAAGCCGGAGACGTGGCAGGTCGTACAGCCGAGCCCCACCTTCTCCGCGTGAATGGTGTGATACCGGGCATCGGCCGCCATCGAGAGATTCTTGCCGACGTCGATCGTCCCGGCCCTGATCCGGTCAGCCGTGTCGTCGAGTCCGGCGGCGAAGGCCCCACCGGCGAGGGCGCCCAGCGCCACCGCGATGAGCAGCGTCTTCATCAGTAGTCGCCTCCCTCGAGCACGTAGTAGACCTGGGGTCGCGTGCCGAACTCCTTCTTGAGCTGCGTGGCCCGCTTGTCGCCGATCACCCGAGATACCGTGCTGTTCGGATCGTCCAGGTCGCCGAAGACGCGCGCCTGGGTCGGACACACCAGGTCGCACGTGGGCGTGTAGGCCTGGTCCTTGCCGATGCGGTCCTGCTTGCCGTCGGCGACGGCCCGCTCGAGCTTGTGCCAGCAGAACGTGCACTTCTCGGCGACCTTGACCTTCTTGCGGTGGGTCGGATGACGCTCCGAGGCGGGGATCGCCTCGTAGGCCACCCCGCCCTTGCCGGGCACCAGGGGCGCGACACGGGTGTTCATCTGCGGCACGCCGTAGGGACAGACAGCCGCGCAGTAGCCGCAGCCGATGCACTTGTCGTAGTCGATCAGCACCACCCCGAACCGGTTCTTGCTGATCGCCTTGACGCCGATGGCGTCGCAGGCCGCCTTGCACGACGGGTGCTCGCAGTGCATGCAGTTCATCGCGGTGAACACCTTCCGGACGTTGGGGAAGGTGCCGACCTCGTACTCCATCATCACGTTCCAGGGCGCGTCGGGGACGTAGTAGTTCTCCACCGCGCAGGCCGCGACGCAGGCGCGACAGCCCATGCACCGCTTGGTGTCGATCACGCGGACGAACTTGGCCATGCCCGTCTCCTGTCCTCTAGGCCTTGCTGAGGCGGACCTTCGTGTCGTTGAAGGAGTTCATGCCGGCGATCAGGTCGGGATGAAGCTCCAGCACCTGGTTGATGTAGATCCCCTTGCGGGCCTGGGGCGCGTACCCGGGACTGAACTGGCCGTAGTGGTAGGAGACGGCCACCGTGTCCGGGCGAATGCCCTGTACCACCCGGGCGCGGCCCCTGGCCGTGCCGACCCGGCTCTCGACCACCACCAGGTCGCCATCCTTGATGCCGAGCTGCCTGGCCGTGGCGGCATTGACGGACACGGCGTTTTCGTCCGTGACCAGGGTGTTGATCAGGGCGTTGGCGGCCGACCAGCCGGACTGGTTGCGGTACATCTGCTTGTGCGTGATCAGGTAAAAGGGATAGCCCTGCGCCTCGCGGTGGGGCGTCGGGAAGGCGTGCTCGGTGCGCGGGAGCGGCGAGAGCGCTATCTTGTACCGTGCCAGGTCGAGCGTGAGGTTGTGCTTCTTCGCGGTCTCGACCACCCTGGCGTAGGTGTGGAGCAGTTGGTCGGCGTAGAGCTTGATCTTCGGCTTGCCCGGCCCCTTGAACGCCTTCTCGACGCCGTGCAGATAGCGCTCGCCCGGCGCCTTCTTCTTGCCGACGAAGGCGTGGTCGAGCGCGACCTGGAAGCCCTTCTTGGTCTTCGCGGCCCAGAGGATCTCGACCGACTGCCGGTCGGTGTAGTCGCGCCCTGGCTCGAACTTGACGTCCTTGAGCTTCCACTGCTTGTTCATCTGCTCGACGTACTTGTCGCGCATGCCGACGCGCTTGGCCAGCTCCCAGAAGATCGAAAAGGCGTCGTGCTGCAGGTTGAACGGGTTCACGATCGCCTGGCGGATCGCGGTGTGGCTCGCGCCGGGCGTGGAGCGGGTGGGCGACAGGTGCCACGATTCCAGGTAGGCCTTGTCCGGCAGCACGATGTCGGCCATCCAGGCGGTCTCGCTCAGCAGCACGTCGATCACCACGTTGAACGTCTTCTTCATGCCCGCGAACTGGCGGTGGGGCTCGGAGGTGGACACGGGCCGGTTCGTGCCGTAGATCAACTGCATCGCGGGCTCGTAGGGGAGCCCGAACGCCTTCGGATCCGCGATGGTGAGGTTGACCTGCTGCGCCACGTTGTGGGTCGCGTGCGGGAAGAAGACCGATCTTTCCAGGTCTACGCGCTTGGGCGGGTACTCGCACTTGGAGGCTTCCAGGTACTCGGGGTGGTTGTACGGGTGGTTGAGCAGCATGCCGCCCGCCGCGTCCACGCCGCCGATCAGCAGCTCCAGGATGATGCCGGAGCGCCAGGTCTGCACGCCGTACTCCTTGGCCGCCATGCCGCGGAAGGTGTGCACCGCCACCGGGCGGTAGCGGACGGGCTTGCCCTCGACGGTGATCGTGGCGCCGATGCGCGCGTGCCGCGCGATCTCCGCGGCCAGCTCCCGCACCGTCGCGGCCGGGACGCCCGCGACCTCCTCGGCATATTCCGGCGTCGCCGCGGCGAGGGTCTCGTAGTACACCTGGAACGCCGTCCGGTAGCGCGTGCCGTCCAGCGTCCAGGCGCCCTTGAGCGCCGGCTTCACGCCGTCCCCGAACGGGCGGGCGCTGCCGGTCGCGGAGTCGTACACGAGCGGCGTCTTGCCGTCCGTGTCGGTGACGATCGTGCCGTCGTCCCGCACCAGCTGCGGCGCATTGGTGTAGGTGACCAGGAACTCCTCGTCGATGTGCCCGCCGTCGATCAACAGCCGGGCGAGCGCCATGACGAGCACCACGTCCTTGCCGGGGCGCACCGGCACCCACTGGTCCGCCTTGGCCGCGCAGTTGGACAGCCGGGGCTCGATCACCACGACCTTCATGCCACGCTCCCGGCCGTTGGCGGTCGCCCAGTCGAGCCAGCGCGCCCACTGCTCGCCCTCGTGGTAGTTCGCGCCGAAGTTGAGCAGCAGCGTGGTGTGCTCCAGGTCCGGCAGGAACCCGTGATAGCCCCAGGTCAGCTCGTCCGCGATGTGGCGCGCCGCCTCGCAGGTGGTCGTCCGGTGCACCTTGTTGGGGGTGCCGAAGGCGTCCCCGAAAGCCTTCGTGAACTGGTCGCCGATCAGGTACTTGCCCTGGCCCCACTGCAGCACCAGCTTGCTCGGGTTGTCGGCCTTGATCTTCTTGAGTCGGTCGGCGACCGTGGCGAACGCTTCCTCCCAGGTGATCTCCACCCACCGCGGATCCTGGTCCATGCCCTTCGCCGGGTTGGTGCGCTTGAGCGGCTTCTTGAGGCGATAGGGATCGTAGACGTTGAACATCCCCGTCGCGCCCTTGGGACAGATCCCGTGATTGTAGTAGTCGGCCCGGGCCGCGTCCGGATAGATCGTGCGCACGACCCCGTCCTGCACGGTGGCCTCGATGCCGCAGAAGTTGACGCACACGCAGCAGGTGGTCTTCACCCGCCGTGTGCCGCCGGCCACGTTCCGTGCCGACGCGGCGGCCGTCTCCGCCGCGCGCGCGATCAGCGGGAAGTCCACGCTGACCGCTGCGAGGCTTCCGACGGCGCCGATGCCTTTCAGGAGACTTCTACGGCTCAGCTCCATGGGACCCTCCGTGTTCCGTGAGGAAGGGCGTGGGTGAACAGAGTCGCGGCGGCCGAACCCGTGAGTCGTGGCGTGCTCATAGCCTCGCCTCACTCTACGGAAGGGAGCCACGCCCAGTCTGCCGGGGAAGACCTGATATCTTCGTCGACGAGTGCGGGAGAAACCCCTGAGCCGAAAGGCCTAACGGCCTAGCGAGCCAACAGACCGACTGCCAGGGCGTACCGGACCAGGTCGGCGCGGGTTCTCAGCCCGAGCTTGGTCATGAGCCGCGCGCGGTAGGTCTCGACGGTCTTCACCGAGAGCGAGAGGCGCTTGGCGATCTCCTGGTTCGTGTGGCCCTGCGCCACGAGACACAGCACCTCCCGCTCGCGGTCGGAGAGGGCGTTCCTCGCCGAGGCGTCGCCGTGACGCGCCCTCCGTCCCAGGGCGTCCTGCACGACGGCGCCCGCGAGGGAGGGCTCCAGGTACGTCCCTCCGCGGTGCGTGATGCGGATCGCGGAGAGGAGCTCGGTGTCCGCCGACCGCTTGAGGACGTAGCTGGACGCCCCCGCCGCGAGCACGCTCCGGAGATAGGCGACGTCGTCGTGCATCGTGAGGATCAGGACGCGGGCCGGCGGGCAGTCGTGCACGATACGCCTGGTCGCCTCGATCCCGCCCGCCCCGGGCATCGTGAGATCGAGCAGGACGACGTCCGGCTTCGCCGCCAGCGCCAGCCCCACGGCCTCCTCCCCCGTCGACGCCTCGCCGACGACCTCCATGTCCGGCTCGCCGTTGATCAGCACCCGCAGCCCCGCGCGGAGCACGGCGTGATCGTCGGCCAGGAGCACCCGGATGCGAGCCATCAGGTCTCGCCCTCCCCGAGCGGGATGTCGGCGAACACACTCGTCCCTCGGCCCGGCGCCGACTCGATGGTGAGGCTCCCGCCCAGGAGGAGCGCGCGCTCGTGCATCCCGTGGAGCCCCAGCCGCCGGTCCGCATCCCGGCTCACGAGCACCGCGTGCGCGTCGAACCCGCGGCCATCGTCCTCGACGATGATGCGCACCGAGTCGTCCCGGCGCTCGAGCAGCACGCTCACCGCGCTCGCGTCCGCGTGCTTGGCGATGTTCGTCAGCGCCTCCTGGACGATCCGGTAGACGGCGATCTCCACGGAACCCGGCAGCCGCTGATCGAGGCCCCGCGCGTGGAGATCCACCGCGAGCCCGCGGCTCGCCTCGTACTCCTTCAGGTGCCGCTCGAGGGCGGGGACGAGGCCGAGGTCGTCGAGGATGCTCGGACGCAGCCCGCGCGCGAGGCTGTGCACCTCGTCCAGCGTGCGCACGGCCAGCACCCGCAGCTCCGCGGCGCGCTCGTGGACGGCGTCGAGGTCCCGGGACTCGATGATCGCCGCGAGCCCCAGCGTGAGCGACGTCAGCGATTGCCCCGTCCCGTCGTGCAGCTCGCGCGCGATGCGGCGACGCTCCTCCTCCTGCGCCGTGATGATCTGCTCGAGCAGCCGCCGGCGGGCTTCGTCGCGACGTCTCAGCTCGTCCCGGAAGTGCCCGAGCCGCTCCGCCATCTGCGCGAAGCTCGCACCGAGCCGGCCGATCTCGTCGCGCGCCCACGCCGGCGGGCGCCACGCGAAGTCGCCGCGTCCCACGGCCTCGGCCGCGCGGGCGAGCTGCGCGAGCGGACGCGTCAGGACCGTCGTCATGCCGATCCCGAGCAGTGTCCCGACGACGAGCACCGCCGAGGTGATGGCGACGATCTCGCGAATGTGCCCGCTGACCGTCGCCTGCATCTCGCTCGTCGAGATGCCGACGTGCACGGCGCCCGCCCGCCCACCGAGGACGGGAGCCGTGACGCTCCAGACCACCGCCGTCTCGGTGCGCAGCGGCGTCACCCTGGGCGGTGCGCCCTCCACGAGCGGGGGCAGGCTCAGCAGCCCCTCCGGCATCCCGTCCGGGAACGTGTGGACGAGCACCGTACCGCGCGAGTCGGTGACGTACGCGTAGAGCACGCCCTTGTTGTTCTTCACCGTCTCCTTGGCGAGCGTGTACAGCGCGAGGAGGCGATCGGTCAGGACGAGCTCCTGGCTCCGGCTCGCCAGGCTCACCGCGACCGCGACGCCCCGCTCCTCGAGCTCACGCTCGAGGGCCGTGGAGAGCCCCCGATGGACGACCAGGGTAACGGGCACGCCGAGCATCAGGATCAGGCCGATCACGATCCCCATGACCTTCACGCGGATCGAGACCGCCCCGGCCACGCTCCAGAAATGCTCCGCCCAGCGCCGTGCTCGCATGGCCTCAGCGCCCCCTCACCCGGGCTTCCATCTCACGGATCGACTGGAAGAGACTCGGATCCGCCTCGACGAAGCGATCGATGCGCAGCCGATCGAGGATCTTCCTCGCATCGGGCTCGGCGTGCATCGAGAGCAGCAAGAGCCGCAGCGCCGAGCGGAGCGCCGGGTCGAGGTCCGGGTGCACCACGACGGGGGGGATGCCGTAGGGCCCCCACCGTGCGATCACGCGCGTCCCGCTCACCGCTTCCGGATCCCGGGCCCTGAGATAGTCGTACACGAGGCTGTCGACGGCGGCGCCATCCACCAGGCCGTCGGCGACGGCGAGGATCGAGTTGTCGTGGCTGTACGTGAACACGGTGCGACGGAAGAACCGTTCCGGAGCCTCGCCACGCTGTACGAGCGTATGGATGATCGCCAGGCGCCCCGAGTTCGACAGGGGGTCGGAAAACGCGAAGCTCTCCCCGCGGAGATCCTCGAGCCTCCAGTACCGGCTCTTCCGGCTCACGATGAGGTAGGAGTAGTACTCCGTCTTGCCACGGACCTGCGGAACCGCCAGCACCTGCATCCCGAATTCCCGCTCGCCCACGACGAGAGCCCCACCACAGACGAACGCCAGATCGACCTGGCGGTGCTTCAGCAGATCGTTGACCTCGGCGTAGGTTCCGCGCTGGAAGAGCTGCACGCCGCGACCGAGACGTCTCCCGATATAGGTGAGGAGGTCGTGGTGGGCGTCGAGATTCCGACTCGGCGAGAGAATGGCGGCGACCGCGACCCGGAGCGGCACGGGCGCTCGACGAGTGTCCGTGCCCTCGGCCGGGCGAACGGCGGCGACATCGACACGTCGCGCGAAGCTCACGGGGATCGGCTGCGGCGTCCGGTCGCAGGCCGCGACCGCGAGCCCCGCCCCGAGCAGGGCGCCCAGGCACCTCGTACCACGCCAGGTCATCTCGTCCTCGTCGCGGCGCTCCTGCTCGATGGTACACCGCGGAGGACAGGCGCTTTACGACCTGCGCCCCCTAGATCGTTTGGCCCAAGGAACTGAACCGGGTGGCCCGGATGGCCCTGTCAGGCGCCGCAGAGGCGGGTGACGTCCTTCCAGTCGCTGCCCGTGACGATCGGCGCCACCGGCGTGCGGACCTCCGCGGCGAGGCGCCGGAGCGCGGCGATCCGCTCCTCGGTGGCCGGGTGCGAGGAAAGGTACGCGAGCACCGCCGGCCGATCCTGCTCGCGCGCCGCGAGCGTCTCGAGGAAGGACACCATCCCGTCCGGGTCGATCCGCGCGGCGACGAGCATGCGCAGGCCGTCCGCGTCGGCCTCCGCCTCGTGCTGGCGCGCGTAGCGGAGCGTGCCGAGCACGCGCGCGGCCTCGAGGCTGTAGGCCGTCAGCGCGCTCACGTCGCCCGCGACCGCGGCCACCAGGAGCGCCGCGGAGGCGTGCTGCACGAGGAGCCGCGTGCCGTGGCGGTGGTAGACGTGCTGGAGCTCGTGGGCGAGGACGCCCGCCAGCTCCTCGGGCGTGCGCGTGCGCTGGAGCAGCCCGCGGAAGACCACGACGTGGCCGCCCGGTGCGGCGAACGCGTTGACGGCCGGGTGGTCCATGACCGTGACCCGGATGCGGTACGTGGGGGGCGCCTGCGCGACCAGCCGGGCGACGAGCGCGTCCAGCACGGCGTTGAGCGTCGTGTCGGGGCACCGCCGCTCCGGCGGCACGATCTGGGCGACCGCCGCGCCGCCGATCCTGTCCTCCCACGCCACCGGGAGCAGCGACGCCACGACGCTCGAGGCGGCCGGGACGCCCCAGACGTGGAGGGCGCCGGCGAGGGCGACCACGGCGAGCGCGGCCAGGCCGGTGAGCAGCACGCGCAGGCTCCGGCGCCGCGGGCCGTGGAAGCTCCGGCCCGCGCCCCCGGCGCGCCTGAGCGCCGCCAGCAGCGCCGGGTCCTCCACCAGGAGGACCTCGGGGACGGCGCGGCCGCGCTCGAGGCGGACCTGCTCGCCCGCGTAGAACCCCTGCGTCTGCCGGACGTCAGCGAGCGGCCAGCGGTGCGTGCGACCGTCCGGGAGCGTGATCTCGAGCCCGGCGGCGCCGACGCGGACGGAGGCGGGCCGGCGCTCGGCGGTCCGCCCGTCGAGATAGTGGGCGCTGAAGACCGTCGGCATCGCTAGGCGATGCCGACGTCCATCCCGAGGAAGGTCGAGAGCGCGTCGCCGGTCGCGGCCTCCGCCTGGGACGCCTGCGCGACGCCGGAGAGGTCGAGCACCCCGTCGAGCTTGACGGTCTCGCAGGCGAACCGCGCGTTGCGGACCAGCACCCACGGCCAGCCGAGCCCGAGCGTCAGCGCGAGCAGGAGCACGTTGCCGGCGGTCAGCTTGAGGAGCAGCCGTCCGGTCACCGTGGAGCGGAAGCGGGCGCGCCCGAACGTCGTGTGCGTCCAGAAGTAGCGGCGCTTGCGCGCCACGTACCAGAACCAGGCGAGGCCGAGCGTCGGCAGCGTGAGCAGGAGCGCCGTGAGGAACGGGCGCAGGAGCTGCCGCCCCTGCCCGTCGAAGCCGAACCGGCGATTGCCGAAGGCCGCGTGCGACACCAGGAAGGCGCGCCGGCGCGTGTCGAACACCGGGTAGTACAGGCCGAGCGTCAGCGAGGTCAGGAGCGAGCCTGCCAGGAACAGCTTGACGAAGTCCCGGGTCCGCCCGCGGAACGCGAAGCGGATCCCCCGCCACGACGTGCGGCTCAGCCGGTAGCGGTGCGCGCCGACCATCGCCACCGGCACGAACACCGAGACGACGACGTAGGCCAGGAACTGCGCGGCGGCCTCGACCGGCTGGCCCGCGCCGAGGAGCTCCGGCAGCAGGGCGAGCGCGACCACGGGCAGGATGAAGACGATCAGCGCCGTCGCGAACCCGCGCGCGAGCTCGCCGCCCGTGCCGTGGTACGCGAACCGGTCGCCCTCGAGCCCGCTCTGGCCGAGCACGTAGCGACGCACCCGGACCTTGCCCCAGAAGTAGTAGACGCCCAGGGTCAGGAGCGCGCGGAGCATGTTCACGATCTGGATGCCGAAGAGCGTCCCGCCGCGGCCGTGGAACGCGAGCGAATGGACGACCCGCCCCGGCGCGGGCGCGCCGTTCGTCGCGCGCGGGCGCGCCGCCGCGGGCGGCGACGGGGCGGCGACCGGCGCGACCGGTGCGGGCGCGGACGTCTGCGGCGCGGGCGGCGCCGCGGCGCGAGGCCCCGGCGCCTGGCGCATCTTCTCGAGCGCGGCCAGATAGATCGCGACCACGACGCCACACCGTGGACACCGCTCGCCCGATACCTCTGCTGCCTTGCAGCGCGGACACGCCATCGCGGGCCTCCTCGATTGGAGCCGGTCGTTCCGGGAATGGCTGCAAGGCAGGTGCCACCGGTCGTGATGTGCTGAGATTCCGGGTGCTTCCCGGACGGTCGGGCCGACGCCGGCCCGCGGGCGAGTGCCAGGACGACTACGGGGCGACGAGCATCGTCACCCGTGCGCGCGGCCCCGGCTCAGCGCTCGAGCTCGATCAGGTACTCCCTGATGCGTCGCCCGTCGGGCGCGTCGGGCTTGAGGGCGAGGTACTTCGTGAAGGCGTCGTGGGCGCGCGCGTTCTGCTTCTGCTGGTAGTAGAGGAAGCCGAGCTGGCGGAACGGGTCCGGGAACTTCGGATCGAGCTCCGCCGCGCGCTCGTAGCTCACGAGCGCCTTCCGCGCCAGCTCCTCGCGCTCGGCGGCGTTCCGCGTACGCTGGGACTGCAGCCGGTAGAGGTCGCCGTAGTAGAGGTGCGCCGTCGGATCGCGCGGCGTGAGCGCGAGCACGCGGTCGAGCTGCTCCCGCGCGAGCGTGAACCGGCCCGCCCGGAGGTCGAGCGCCGCGTTGTCGCGCACCACCGTGCGCATCCGGAGGCCGAAGTCCTCGGTGCTCCGCACCGCGTCCGGCGCCGCGGCCGCGGCGGCGTACCGCGTGCGCAGGAGCTCACCGGTCGTCTCGAGCCGCTCCGTGAGCCGCGGGTGGCTGCCGAAGAAGAACGCCTCGAGGCTGCCGCGGTCCTTGCCCTCGCTGCGCAGCAGCTCGAAGACCTTCGGTGCCTCCTTCGGGTCGTAGCCGGCGCGGACGAGCCGCGCCATGCCCTCGGTGTCCGCCTCGCGTTCGAGGTCGCGGCCGTAGCCGTTGATCGCCGCCAGCACGGCGAGCTGCAAGCCGATGCCGAGGATCGCGTTCGCCGTCTGGCTCAGCACCTGCGCGCCGACATAGTCCCCGGATTGCGCCCGCGAGCCGGCGGCGACCGCGACGCCGATCGATGCCGCCACTGCCAGCACCGTGTAGAGGATCTGCTTGTTCCGCGCGTCGCGGTTGAAGCTGAGGGCGTGCCGGTGGGTCACGTGCGTCATCTCGTGGGCCAGGATCATCGCGAGCTGCGCCTCGTTGTCCAGGCGCGCCAGCAGGCCGGTGTGCACGTAGATGCGGCCGTTCGGCATCGCGAAGGCGTTGAGCGTCGGGTCGCTCATGACGCCGAACCTGAAGCCCGGCCCGCCCGCCGCCTTCACCTCGGCCGGCAGCAGCCGGTCGCCGACGCGCGCCAGGTACTCCTCGAGCAGCGGATCGTCGTAGACCTTGACGCGCTTGAGGAGTTTCTCCTCCTCCTTCTCGGCCTGCGCCCAGAGCTGCCGCTCGTCGGCCTCCGGCTTGAACGGGTGGCCGCCCGCACCGATCGGCGCCACGCTGCGCGAGGCGCAGGCGCCGGCGAGGAGCGAGACGACGAGGATCCAGGCGACGGCACGGAACACCGGGTGCCGCGGCAGCATACGCCTAGTCTACTCCGGCCGGGGCCCCGTTCAAGAACGCCGGCGGCTCGGCGGGCGCTCCCCCCGACGTCACTGCCGAGGGCGTGAAGGAATCCCGTACCCGCGATCCCGTTGGGGGGTGTCGGGGGGAGCGGCGGGCGCTCCCCCCGACATCAATCTAGTTGCGCTCGCCCAGCAGCTGGCGCACGCGCCGCAGCTCCTCCCGCACCTGCTCGGCGTCCGACGCGCCCGGCACGCCGCGGAGGTAGCGCTCCCATTCGGCGGCGCCGTGCTGGAGCCGGCCCAGCTTGACGAGCGCGGTCCCGCGATCGCGCACGTGCACGCTCGCCTCGCCGTCCACGACGAGGAGCCGGTCCACGACGGCCAGGGCCCGGTCCCACGCCTGGCGCTTGGCGTACGCGCCCTGGAGGTTCCGCAGCATCCGCGCGACGATCTGCCTTCCGGACACCGGGGCGAAGTGCTCGTCGCGGAGCCGGACGGCCCGCCCCACCGCCCGCGCGACCAGCGCCTCGGCGGCGCCGCGGTCCAGGACCGCGCCGCCGCCGAACGCGTCGAGCAGCACGACCTCGGCGCCGATCCGCGCGCCCGCGACGAAGTGCCCCGGCAGCCCGATGCCGTCGAGCACGAGCCCGACGCGCCGGCCCACCTCGAGCGCGACGAGGCAGAGCGTGATCGGGATGCCGAGCCGCCGGTCGAGGACGTCGTTGAGACAGCTGTTGCGCGGATCGTAGTAGTCCTCGGCGTTGCCGCGAAAGCCCTCCTCCTCGAACAGGAACGCGCGCAGCCGGTCGAGCCGGGCCCGCGCGCCGCGCACCGCGCCCGCGCCGGAGCGGACGGCGAGCTCGTCGAGCCGCGCCAGGTGCGCCGCCGGGCGGAGGTCGGGGTGCTCGATCTCGGCGACCGCGAGCGCCGCGCCCGCGAGATCCACGTCGGCGGCGGCGACGCGGTCGCGGAAGGTGCGGAGGGCCGGGTCCATGCGTCGCCGGCGGGCCGTCAGCAGCCCGGGGCGTGGTGGATGCCGGCCGTGCTGAGCGCCGTGCGCTGGAGCTCCTCGGCCAGCTCGAGCGTGCGGCGCGCCGCGCGCCGGGCGGCGTCCTGCGCCTCGGGAGTCGTCGCCAGGCGCAGCAGGAGCCGGCGACCCAGCTCGTGGTGGTGGCGCTCGTCGGGCTCGATCACGTCGCGGTAGAGGGCCGCGGTCTCCCGGTCGCCGGCCGCCTCGCAGAAGGCGATGAACTGCCGGTTCTTCACGACCGCGATCGCCTCGCGCGTGAACTGCCCGGCGGCGACCCGCTCGACGGTGGTTTCGAGCGTGTCGAGGTACGTGAAGAGCGGTCCGTACCCCCTGGCGAGCGGGTCGAACGTCGTCGCGGCGAACCCGAGCGCGCGCAGCCGGTCGGCGATCATGCGATAGTGCTTCGCCTCGTCGCCCACCTGCCGTGCGAGCGCGAGCTTCACCTCGAGGTCGTCGGTCGCCACGAGCCAGCGCGCCGCGATCTCCGTCGCCTCGACCTCGTTCCGGAGGGCGACCTTCAGGAGGTTCACCACGGTCAGCTCGCCCGCGACCTCGGGCTTGAGCGTGTCGTCGGGCGCCAGGCGGTCGAGCCGCCCCGCAGTGTCGGCGTCGAGCGCGCGGACGAACTCCTCGGCGGTCACGCGCCGACTCCCTCCCGGAGCAGCCGGGGCAGCTCCTGCGTGAGCGTCTCCTTGGTGACGACGCGCGCGCAGCGCTCGTGCCACGGCTGGGTCTGGCGCGCGAGCGCGTGGGTCGTGAAGCCCAGCACGGGCACGCCGGCGAGCGCCTGGAGCACGCGCTCGTAGTCCCAGCCGGCGGTCAGGTCGAGGAGCGCGAAGCGCGGCCCGCGGGCGACGGCGGCCTCGACCTGCTCGGGCGTCCGCGCGAACTCGACGGACACGCCCGTGAGCCGCGCGGTCTCACGGATGCGCGCGACGAAGAAGAGGTCGGCGACGGCGGCGAGGACGCCCTCAGAGCCCGTGAACGAATCGCGCTGTCGAGGGGCGTCACGGCGCAGCATCGGCGTCCCGAGCGCCGGGGGGCCTGGGGGGCGCCCGGAGCCCCCCATGGACTCAGTCGGCGTGTTCACGGCTGCCGAGCCAGTGCTTGTTCCACTCGGCGATGTGCGCGAGCGTCGCGAGGTTGCGCATCCGGTCCAGGTACACGATCCCGTTCAGGTGGTCGATCTCGTGCTGGATGACGCGCGCGAAGAAGTCCTTGGCGATCACGTCCACCCGGCGCGCCTCCCGGTCCCAGCACTCGAGCCGCACCGCCGTCAGGCGCGGGACCATGCCCCGCATGTCCGGGACCGAGAGGCAGCCCTCCCAGCCCTCCTCCATCTCGTCCGTGAGCGGCGTCACGACCGGGTCGATCACGACCGTCAGCGGGATGTGCGGCGCGTCGGGGTAGCGCGGGTTGCCGAGCACCTCGATGACGCAGACCTGCTGGAGCACGTGGACCTGGTTCGCGGCGAGCCCGGCGCCGTCGTACTCGCGCATGGTCTCGATCATGTCGTCGATGAGCCGCTGCGTCTCGGGCGCCCGGATGGCGTCGAGCGGGACCGGCCGGGCCGGCTGCCGGAGCACCGGGTGCCCGAGGCGCGCGACCTTCAGGATCGCCATGCCGTCAATTCTACTTCTTGATCTCGATCTTGCCCACCTTCCGCACGCCCTCGGCCAGACGCCGGGCGTCGGTCTCGAAGAAGCGCTGGAACTCCGCCCCCTGCTTGAACGCGATGGGCGTCTGCAGCTTGTCCATCGCGCCCTTGAAGGCTGGATCCTCGACGGCCTCGCGGAGCGCCCCGCGGAGCCTGGCGAGCGCGGACTCGGGTGTGCCCCGCGGGGCGAAGACGCCGGCCCAGATGTAGAACTCCGCGTCCGGGTAGCCGAGCTCCTTGAAGGTCGGCACGTCCGGCAGCGCGGCCACGCGCGTGTCGCCCCAGCCGGCGAGCGGACGGAGCTTGCCGGACTTGATGTGGGGCAGCACGACGGCCGGGCCCGAGGCGAGGGCGTCCACGTGGCCGCCGAGGATCGCCGTGAGCGCCGGCCCAGCGCCCGCGTAGGGCACGTGGCGAAGCTTGATCCCGGCCGCGTGCGAGAGCAGCTCCATCGCCATGTGGAGCGTGCCGTAGACGCCCGACGAGCTGAACGAGATCTGGCCGGGCCGCTTCCTGGCGTCCTCGATGAAGTCCTTCGCCGTCTTCCAGGGCTTGTCCGCGGGCACGACCAGGATCGTCGGGTCGGCCGAGATCAGCGCGAGCGGCTCGAACTGGTCCACGGTGAACGCCGGCTGGCGGCCGAAGAGCTTGTCCGCCTCCGGGATGATCGAGATCGAGGAGAGCGCGAGCAGCAGCGTGTAGCCGTCCGGCTTGCTCGTGGCCACGTACTGCATGCCCACGGCGCCCGCCGCGCCGGTCTTGTTGACCACACCCACGGGGTTCTTCAGCACCTTCTCGAGGGCGGCCGCGACGGGGCGGGCGGTCAGGTCGGCGACGCCGCCCGGCGGGAACGGCGCGACGAGCGCGATCGGCCGCGACGGGTAGGCGTCCTGCGCCCCCGCCGGCGGCGCGGCAACGAGCAGGAGCAGCGTGAGCAGCGTGGCGGCCCGGATGATCTTCATGGATGCCCCTCTCCCTTCTCGGCGAGCGCGAGTCGCGCGCGCCAGTCCAGCGTGTGCGTGACGAGCGGCTTGAGGCTCAGCAGCAGGAGGACGGCCGCCACCGCGAGCAGCGTGGCGGAGATCGGGCGCGTCGCGAAGATCGCGTACCGGCCGTCCGACATCGCGAGCGACTGGCGCAGCGCCATCTCGATCATCGGCGCGAGCACGACGCCGAGCACGATCGGTGCCGTCTCGAAGTCGAGCTTGCGCAGCACGTAGCCGAGCGCGCCCATGAGCAGCATGATCCAGACGTCCACGACGCTGCCGTTCACGGCGTAGACGCCGAGGATGCAGAAGACCAGGATCGCGGGGTACAGGATGGGGTACGGGATGCGCAGGAGGTTCACGAACAGGCCCACGAGCGGCAGGTTCAGGATCAGCAGCACCGCGTTGCCCACGTACATGGACGCGATGAACCCCCAGAACAGCTCGGGCTGCTGCTTGATCAGCAGCGGGCCCGGGGACACGCCGTGCACCATCATCGCGGCCAGCATGACCGCGGGAATCGGGCCCGAGGGCACGCCGAGCGCGAGCATCGGGACGAACGCGCCGGACGTCGCCGCGTTGTTCGCCGACTCGGGGCCGGCGACGCCGGCGACGGCGCCCTTCCCGAACTCCTCCGGCCGCCTCGAGAGCCGCCGCTCGACCGCGTACGACACGAAGCTCGAGATGATGTGCGCGGAGCCCGGGATGACACCGATGAGGAACCCGAGCACGGTGCCCCGTCCGATCGGCGCCGCCGACGCGCGCCACTCCCGCCGCGAGGGCAGGAGCTCGCGGAGTCGCGGCTTGATGACCGCGGGCGGCGTCGGCTGGCCGGCGGTCGCCAGGATCTCGGCGAGGCCGAAGAGGCCCACCGCCACGGGCACGATGCCGACGCCGTCGCCCAGCTCCACGACGCCGTAGGCGAAGCGGAAGTAGCCCGACATCTGGTCGATGCCGATCATGCCGAAGAGCAGTCCGAGCGCCGCCATCGCGAGCGCCTTCAGCATGGAGCCGCCGCTCATGTAGGCCAGCACGAGCAGGCCGAACAGGAGGAGCGCGAAGTACTCGGGCGGGCCGAACCGCAGCGCGAACTCGGCGAGTGGGGGCGCCAGGAACATGAGGGCCACGATGCTCACCGTCCCCGCGACGTACGAGCCCACCGCGGCGATCGCGAGCGCCGCGCCCGCGCGCCCCTTGCGCGCCATCGCGTAGCCGTCGATGCACGTCATCACCGAGGCGGCCTCGCCCGGGATGCGCATGAGGATCGAGGTCGTCGAGCCGCCGTACATCGCGCCGTAGTAGATCCCCGCGAGCATCACGATCGCGCGCGTGGCGTCGAGGCCGAACGTCGCGGGCAGGAGCAGGCTGATGCCCGCGAGCGGCCCGACGCCGGGCAGCACGCCGACCAGCGTGCCCACCACGCAGCCGGCGAACGCGTACAGGAGCACGGCGGGCGAGAGGGCCACCGCGAAGCCGAGCCCGAGGTTCGACAGGGTCTCGAGCATCAGAGGCCGAACGGCCCGCGCGGGAGCTGGACGCGGAGCAGGGTGTCGAAGACGAAGAAGGTCCCGAGCGCCAGCGCGAGCGCGACCACGAGCGTGAAGGCCACGCTCTTGCGCTCGACGACGCCCAGCAGGAACGCGAGCGCGAGGCTCATGGTCACGCGATACCCCAGGCGCTCGAGCGCCAGGGCCGCGAACGCGCACACGGCGAAGATCGCGACCGCGTGCGGCCACTCCGGCCAGCCGATCGCGGCCAGGCGCGCCGCGCCGCCGCCCGCCGCGACCAGCGCCACGCCGCAGACGAGCAGCAGCGAGGCCAGCACGACCGGCATCGCGGCGGGGCCCGGGTTGTGGAGCGTGCCGAGGGGGAGCTTGCGGCTCTCGACGAGGACGACCAGGCCGATCACCCCCAGCGCCGCGCCGCCCGCGCGATCGGTCGTCAGCATCGCGGAGGGATTCTAGCCCCCGCCCCCGAGCGCGCGCCAGACTTTCTCGGCCGTGAGCGGCATGTCGAGGTGCGTGACGCCGAGGGGCGCGAGCGCGTCCACCACCGCGTTGACCACCGCGGGCGGGATCCCGATGGTCCCGGCCTCGCCGAGCCCCTTGGCGCCGAGCGGGTTGAGCGGCGAGGGCGAGTGGGCGTGGAGGACCTCGGCGCGCGGCACGTCGTCGGCGCGCGGTACCGCGTAGTCCATCAGCGTGCCGGTGAGCACGTGGCCCGCCGGATCGAGCTCGACGGCCTCGAGCAGCGCCTGGCCCCACGCCTGCGCGAGCGAGCCGTCGAGCTGGCCGTCGGCCAGCAGCGGGTTCACGATCGTGCCGGCGTCGTCCGTCCACACGAGCCGCTCGGGCACGACCGCGCCCGTCTCGCGCTCGATCCGGACCGCCGCGACGACCGCGCCCGCGCTCCAGACCTCGGCGCCGGGGCTGAAGAAGCGCGTCGCCTCGAGGCCGGGCTCCTCACCGGGCGGCAGGTTCTGGCCCCGGTGGGCGAACTCGGCGACGCGCGCCCAGGCGACGACGCGGCCCGGCGCGCCCGCGACGCCGAAGCCCCCGGCCACGGGCACGACGTCCTCGAGCGCCGCCTCGAGCAGCCGCCCGGCGAGGCGGCGCGCCTTCGCGTGCACCTCGCCCGCGGCGAGCGCGAGCGCCGAGCCGCCGAGCGCGGTGCTCCGGCTGCCGAAGGTGCCGATGCCCTGGGGCGCGCCCCGCGTGTCGCCCTGGCGCACCGTCACCGCCTCGGGCGCGACGCCCAGGTGGTCGGCGACGATCTGCGCGAACGTCGTCTCGTGCCCCTGCCCCTGGGCGATCGCGCCCGACACCGCGAGGACCGCGCCCGTCTGCTCGACGCGCACGAGCCCGCTCTCCCAGCCGAGGCCCGAGGGCTCCACGTAGACGCAGAGCCCCACGCCCACGACCTCGCCGCGCGCGCGCCGGGCCGCCTGCGCGCGGCGCAGCCCGGCGTAGTCCGCCGCCGCGAGCACCTGCGCGAGGAGCGCCGGGTAGTCGCCCGAGTCGTAGACCTGGCCGGTGGCCGTCCGGTACGGGAAGCGCTCCGGCGGGACCAGGTTGCGCCGCCTGAGCTCGGCGGGATCGAGGCCCAGCGCCCGCGCCGCATGATCCACGAGCCGCTCGATCAGGAACGCGGCCTCGGGCCGGCCCGCGCCGCGATAGGCGCCCGTCGGCGGCGTCGTGGTGAACACGGCAACGGACTCGATGTCCACGTGCTCGATCGCGTAGGCGCCGGGCAGGCAGCGCCCGTGGTTGAACGGCGCGGCGCCCACCGTGCACGCAAGGCTCGAGCCGACGGGCGTCCGGATGCGGGCCCGGAGGCCGAGGATGCGGCCCTCGGCGTCGAGCGCGAGCTCGCCCGTCGAGGCGGCGCCGCGCCCGTGCGCCGTCGTGAGCAGGTCCTCGGCGCGCGCCGAGACCCACTTGACCGGCCGGCCGAGCCGCCGCGCGAGCCACGGCACGAGGACCTCCTCGCGGTACGGGCCGCCCTTGACGCCGAACCCGCCGCCGACGTCGTGCGCGAGCACGCGCACGCGCGCCTCGTCGAGCGAGAGCAGACGCGCGAGCTCCGCGCGGACGCGGAACGGCGCCTGCGTGGACGTCCACACGGTCAGCTCGCCGGCCGCCTCGTCCCAGCGCGCGAGCACCCCGCGCGGCTCGAGCGGCACCCCGGCGAGCCGCTGCTGGCGCACGTCGAGCCGCACGCGGTGCGCCGCGGACTCGAACGCCGCCGCCGGATCGCCCTGGCGCCACGCCAGGGCGAACGCGCGGTTGCCGGCGGCGGCGCTCACCACCGGCGCGGCGCCCGCGGCGAGCGCCGCGTCGGGGTCGGCGAGGCCGGGCAGCGCCTCGTACTCGATCCGGACGCGGTCCGCGGCGTCGGCCGCCGCCGCCGCCGACTCCGCGACCACGGCCACGACCGGAACGCCCTGGGCCCGCACGGCGCCCGCCGCGAGGAGCGGGTGCTCGGGGACGACCATCCCGGGGAGCGGCCGCATGACCGGCATCGGCCCGAGCGGGTCGAGGTCCGCCGCGGTCAGCACGCGGACGACGCCGGGCACCCGCCGCGCGTCCGTCGTGTCCACGGCGCGGATGAGGGCGTGGGCGTGCGGGCTTCGGACGAGCCCCAGGTGGCAGAGGCCCGGCAGCGTCAGGTCGTCCACGAAGCGCCCGCGCCCGGTCACGAGCCGGCGGTCCTCGCGGCGGCGGAGCGGGCGCCCGACCCAGCCGGCCGCGCCCGCGCTACGGCTTCTCCACGCGCGCGCCTTCGGCCTCACGGCGCCGCCGCCGGCCGCGCCGCGAGCCGCTCGAGGGCCCAGCCGGCCGCCCCGCGCACCACGGGATCCGCGTCGTCGAGGGCACGCCGGAGCGCCGGCACGGCGCGCGCGTCGCCCCGGTTGCCCAGCGCGAGCGCGGCGTTGCGCAGCAGCCCCGCGCGCTTCGCGCGCGTGAGCGCGCTCGCGCCGAACCGGGCGCGGAACGCGTCGCGGTCGACGTCGAGCAGCGCCTCGAGCGGCGGGAACGCGCCGCGCGGCGCCAGGGCCGGCTCGCGCGCGGGCGCGGCTTTGCGGTTCCACGGGCAGACCTCCTGGCAGACGTCGCAGCCGAACACCCAGTCGGCGACGCTCCCGCAGAGCTCCGCCGGCACCTCTCCGCGGTGCTCGATCGTGAGGTACGAGAGGCAGCGCCGGGCGTCGAGGACGTAGGGGCCCGCGAAGGCGCCCGTCGGGCAGGCGTCGAGGCACGCGGTGCACGTGCCGCAGCGGTCGGGCTGGCGCGCGTCGGGCTCGAGCGCGGCGGTGGTGAGGACGACACCGAGCACGACGTACGAGCCGAGCGCGGGCGAGAGCAGGTTCGTGTTCTTGCCGATCCAGCCGAGCCCGGCGCGCGCCGCGAGGTCGCGCTCGAGGACGGCGCTCGTGTCCACGGCCGCGCGGCAGCGGACGGGGGGCCCGGCCGCCTCGCGGATGAAGCCCGCCAGCTCGCGCAGGCGCGGCCGCATGAGGTCGTGGTAGTCGCGCCCGCGCGCGTAGCGCGCGACCGGCCGCCAGCTCGGGTCGGCGTCGGGGTGGTTGTGGCTCTGCGCGACGGCCACGACCGAGCGGCAGCCCGGCAGCAGGCGCTCGGGGTCGAGGCGCTCGGCGCGGCCCCGCTCGAGGTAACGCATCGTCCCCGCGTAGCCGGCGTCGAGCCAGCGCTCGAACGCGGCGCCGTGCTCCGGCGGCCCGGCCGGACCGAGGGCGACCGCGTCGAAGCCGAGCTCGAGCGCCCGCGCGCGCACGGCCTCCCGCAACGCGCGGGCGAGCAGCGTCACGCCTTCCGCGCCTTGACGACCAGGTGGGCCCGCGTGAGCGTGCGGCCGCCCTCGGCGAGGAACTTCGTGTAGCGCGGCCAGCGCCCGTCGGCCTGCCAGCGCTCCGCGAGGGGGGCGGCGGCCGCGAGCCCCTGCTCGACCGTCTCGAACGTCCGCACCTCGCGCTCGACGGCGAGGTGCTCGACCGCGAAGCCCGTGCGCTTGAGCAGCCGCTTGATCCCGACCTCCCCGTACGCGAACCGCGACGGCCGGTTCGTCTCCTTCCACTGGTCGGTGTGGAAGGCGACGAACGCGAACACCCGCCCCGGCGCGAGGACGCGCGCCGCGCGCTCGGCGATCGCGTCGGACATGCAGAGGTGGGCGACGACCATGTCGGGCTTGAACGGCGCGTACTCCTCGACCTCGACGTCGCCGACGACGAAGCGGACGTTGGCGAGGCCCGCGGCCGCGGCGCGCGCGCGCGCCTCGCCGATCTGGCGCGCGTCGCGGTCCACGCCGACGACGGCTCGGCAGCGCGGCGCGAGCGCCCGCGCGAGCCGCCCCGTCCCCGTGCCCACGTCGAGCACGGTCAGCTCGCCGAGCGGCTCGGCCTCGAGGAGCGCCAGGAGCGCGGGGCTCGGCCCGTCGGGCGCCTCAGCCGGTGACGGCACCATCCGACGCGCTCGACACCAGGCGCGCGTACTTCGCCATCACGCCCCATGCGTACCGCGGCGTCGGCCGCTTGACGGATCTGAGGCGCTTCTTGATCTCGGCGGCCGGCAGCACGACGTCCAGCCGGCGCTTGTTCACGTCCAGCACGATGGTGTCGCCGTTGCGCACCGCCGCGATCGGCCCGCCGACCGCCGCCTCCGGCGCGACGTGGCCGACCATGAAGCCGTGGGTCGCGCCGGAGAACCGGCCGTCGGTCATGAGCGCGACGCTGCCGCCGAGCCCCGCCCCCTGGAGCGCGCCCGTGACGTGCAGCATCTCGCGCATGCCCGGCCCGCCCTTGGGCCCCTCCCAGCGGATGACGACGAAGTCGCCCGCCTTGATCCGCCCGGCCTTGACCGCGCGGAACGCGTCCTCCTCGCGGTCGAACACCCGCGCCCGACCGCGGAACACCCGCTCGGCGTGCCCGGCGAGCTTCGCCACGCAGCCGTCGGGCGCCAGGTTGCCCCTGAGGATCGCGAGCCCGCCGTGCCGCGCGAGCGGGTCCGCGAGCGGGCGGATCACCCTCTGGCCCGGCGTCTCGCGCGCGGCGCGCGCCTCGTCGCCGATCGTCCGGCCGCTGACCGTCAGCTCGTCGGCATGGAGCAGGCCCGCGTCGAGGAGCCGCCTGGCGACGACCCCCATCCCGCCCGCCGCGTACATCTCGGGCGCGGTGTAGGTACCCCAGGGCTTGAGGTCGGCGAGCAGCGGCGTCCTGCGCGAGATCCGGTCGAACTCGTCGATCGTGAGCCTGACGCCGGCCTCCTTCGCGACCGCGAGCAGGTGGAGCACCGCGTTGGTCGAGCCGCCCGTGGCCATGACGCCGGCGATCGCGTTGTCGAGCGCCCGCCGCGTGATGATCCGGCGCGGCAGGACGCCCTTGCGTAGCAGGTCCATCGCGAGCTTGCCGGTCTCGAAGGCGATCTCCGCCTTGCGCACGTCCGGCGCCGGCACGTCGTTGAAGCCCATCGGCGAGACGCCGAGCATCTCGAACGCCGTCGCCATCGTGTTCGCGGTGAACTGGCCGCCGCAGGCGCCGTCGCCGGGGCAGGCCGCGCACTCGACGCCCTTGAGCTCGGCGGCGTCGATCTTGCCGGCGTTGAACGCGCCGATCGCCTCGAAGATGTCCTGCACGGTGAGCCGCCGGCCCTTGTACTCGCCGTAGAGGATCGAGCCGCCGTAGAGCATCAGGCTCGGCAGGTTCAGGCGCGCCATGGCCATGACCATGCCCGGGATCGTCTTGTCGCAGCCCGAGATCCCCACGAAGCCGTCCAGGAGGTGGCCGCGCACGACCAGCTCGACCGAGTCGGCGATGGTCTCGCGGCTCACGAGCGAGGCCTTCATGCCCTCGGTGCCCATCGCGATGCCGTCGGTCACCGAGATCGTGTTGAACTCGATCGGCGTGCCGCCGGCGGCGCGGACGCCCTCCTTCACCTTCTCGGCGAGCTTGCGGTGGTTCGAGTTGCACGGCGTGAGCTCGATCCAGCAGTGGGCGACGCCGACGAGCGGCCGGGCGAGGTCTTCGTCGGTGAAGCCGACGGCGCGGAAGTAGGAGCGGGCCGCCGCGCGGTCGGCGCCGTCCAGGATCACACGGCTCTTGTGGCGGGGATCGAACGTCATGCCGCTACCTCCTTGGGGCGCTTGCCCACCAGAAACGTGAACCTGCCGCGCTGCACGACCTCGCCGCGCTGGTCGAAGACCTCGCGCTCCTCGACGATGACCCCGCCCTCCCGCATGCGCCGCCTGGTGACGATCCGCGAGCGGCTGTGGATCGTGTCGCCCACGCGCAGCGGGCGCAGGAGCTGCCACTCGAGGCCCATGAAGGCCAGCACCACCAGGGGCGGCCGCGACGTGCGCCAGCCGAGCCCGGTCGTGAGGCAGAGCGGCAGGAGGTCGGGGACCGCGGCGGGGTCGGCGTCGGGCGCGCGCGTGAGCCCCTGGTAGATCTGCACGTGCGCCTCGGTCACGGTGAGCGCGGGGGTCTCGACCACATCGTGGAGCTCGACGTCCTCGAAGTAGGACCGCGCCGGCCGGGGCGTCACCGGCGGCGCTCCACGAGCAGGTCGGTCTCCCCCTCCTGGACGACCTCGTCGCGCTGGTTCAGGATCGTGCGCTGGACCGTGACGAGCCCGCGATCGGGCTTGGACGTCTCCTCCCTGGCCACGACCTTCGCGCGCAGGCGGATCGTGTCGCCGATCTTGATCGGCCCCTTGAACTTCCAGCGCAGGCCGACGAACGCGAGCGTCGCGTACGCCTGGGTGGCGCGCGTGAAGAGCCCCGCCTGGATCGCCAGGCCCAGGAGGCCGTGGGCGATCCGCTCGCCGAAGATCGACTGCTTCATGAGCTCGGCGTCGGTGTGGAGCACGTTGTAGTCGCCGGAGAGCCCCGCGAAGATCACGATGTCCGCCTCGGTCACCGTGCGGCCCGGCGACTCGTACTCCTCACCGAGCGCGATGTCGTCGAAGCACCGCCTGAGGTCCGTCATGCCGCGCTAGGATATCACGCGGCGCCCAGCTCCCTCTTCACCAGCGCGGCGCCCGCCGCGAGGGCGCGGAGCTTGCCGCGGGCCACCTCGCGCGCGAGCGGCACCATCCCGCAGTTCGTGCACGGGTAGAGGCGCTCGGCCGGCACGTGCGCGAGCGCCTTCCGGATCGTGGCCGCGACCTCCTCGGGCGTCTCGACCCGGTCCGTGGCGACGTCCACCGCCCCCACGAGGACGTCCTTGCCCCGGAGCAGGCCCAGCAGCTCGAGCGGCACGCGGGAGTTGGCGCACTCGAGCGAGACCTGGTCGATCCGGCTCGCCGCGAGCAGCGGGAACGTCGCCTCGTACTGCCGCCACTGGCCGCCGAGGGTCGCCTTCCAGTCGATGTTCGCCTTGATCCCGTAGCCGTAGCAGATGTGCACGGCCGTGCGGCACGCGAGCCCCGCGATCGCGACGTGGAGCGCCTCGATCCCCCAGGCGCGCACGTCGTCCAGGTAGACGTTGAAGGCGGGCTCGTCGAGCTGGAGCACGTCGAGGCCGAGCGCGGCCAGCTCCCGCGCCTCCTCGTTGATGAGGCGCGCGAACTCGAGCGCGAGCCGCCGCCGGTCGCGGTAGTGCTCGTCGGCCAGCGTGTCCACGATCGTCATCGGCCCCGGGAGCGTGAACTTGAGCTGCCGTGTCGTGTGCGCGCGCGCGTGCCGGACCTCGTCGGCGTGCACCGGGCCGCGGCGCCGGAGCGGGCCGGTCACCGTGGGCACCTCGGCCTTGTAGCGGTCGGCCCGGATGCCGATCGTCTGGCGCCGGTCGAAGTCGACGCCCTCGACGGCGCGGAGAAAGCCGTGGACGAAGTGCTGGCGCGACTGCTCGCCGTCCGTCACGATGTCGATCCCCGCCGCCTCCTGCTCCTTGAGCGCCACGAGGACGGCGTCGCGCTGCGCCTCGGCGAGGGCCGCGCCCTCGAGCCGCCAGGGCGCCCAGAGGGCGCCAGGGGTCGCGAGCCAGGCCGGCTTGGGCAGGCTGCCTGCGAGCGTGGTCAGGAGCATCTCGAAGCCCTCCCGGGCGATTGACGCGATCCACGCGCCGTGTTATTGCTCAAGGCCGT
>Ga0156035_1053_pt2 | contig 91640 bp, 84 predicted proteins | sample RifCSPlowO2_02_FD_107689 | JGI IMG/M metagenome (GOLD analysis project Ga0156035, IMG submission 107689) | Candidatus Rokubacteria bacterium RIFCSPLOWO2_02_FULL_73_56 | reverse complement strand
GGGCCGGAGTCGCGCGGCGGCGCGAGCAAGGCCGAGGTGATCGTGAGCGACGGGGCCATCGACTACCCCTGTGTCGGGCGCGCCGACGTCCTCCTGGCGCTGACGCAGGAAGCCTACGACCGCCACGCGGGCGACGTGGCGCCGGGCGCGCTCGTCCTCGTGGACGCCGACCGGGTCGCGCCGGGCCGGGTCGCCGGCGTCGCCTGCCACGCGCTGCCGATCACGGCCACCGCGGTGCGCGTGCTCGGCGCCGTGGTCGGCGCGAACCTCGTCGCGCTCGGTGCGCTCGTGGCGCTCTCCGGCGTGGTCGAGCACGCGGCGCTCGAGCGCGCGGTCGCGGCGCGCCGCCCCGGGGGCAGCGCCGAGCGCGCGCTCCTCGCCGTGCGCGCGGGCGCCGGGCTCGTTGCCGGTGGCTCAGCGTGACCTCGCGCTTCGTCACGCTTCCCGAGATCCGCCGGGCTGCGCGGGCCCGGCTGCCACGCGACGCGTGGAATTTCGGGGCAGGCGGCGCGGAGACCGAGACGACGCGGCGCCGCAACCGTCGGGCCCTGGACCGGCTGGCCATCGCCCAGAACGTCCTCGTGGACGTGCGCGAGATCGACCTCCGCACCGCGCTGCTCGGCGTGCCGCTGGCCTGGCCGGTGGCCGTGGCGCCGATGGGCGGTCTCGTGCTCTTCCACCCCGAGGGCGATGTCGAGATGGCACGCGGGTGCGGGCAGGCCGACACGCTGCTGTTCCTGAGCGGCGCCACGGGCTGGTCGGTCGAGGACGTCGCCAGGGCGGGCGCGGGGCCGAAGATGTTCCAGCTCTACCACCACGGCGACCGCGGGTGGGTGGCCGACCTCCTCGCCCGGGTCGAGGCCTCCGGCTACCACGCGGTCTGCCTCACCGTCGACGTCCAGGTCCTGGGTCGGCGCGAGCGCGACATCGTCAACCGCTACGATCCGCGCGAGGCGATGACGATCGCCCCGAACCCGCGCGGGCCGGACCCCGGCTATCAGGCGCGGCTGACCTGGGACGACGTGGAGTGGCTGCGGAAGACCACGCGGCTGCCGATCGGGCTCAAGGGGATCATGACCGTCCGCGACGCCCGGCGCGCCGTCGAGGCGGGCGTGCGGATCGTCTGGGTCTCGAACCACGGCGGCCGCCAGCTCGACCACACGGAGGCGACGATCGACGCGCTGCCGCGCATCGTCGACGCCGTCGGCGGCCGCGCCGAGATCGTCGTGGACGGCGGCTTCGGACGCGGGACCGCCGTGCTCAAGGGCCTGGCCCGCGGCGCCGCGATCGTGGCGGTGGGCCGCGCGGCGCTCTGGGGCCTGGCCGCCGACGGGGCGGCGGGCGTCGCGTGCGCGCTCGACATCCTGCGCGGCGAGCTCAGGACCACGCTGGCGCTCGCCGGCCAGACCCGCGTCACACGCCTCGATCCCGAACTGGTGTTCCGCGTCGAGTAGGAGACAATAGCGGTTCAGGACAGAGAAGGAGAGACTGCATGAAACGGAGTCGGTTCCTGGCGGCGGTCTGTGCGATCGCATTCCTGGCGTGGGCGGTCCTGCCGCTCGCGTCCGTCCACGCCCAGCAGAAGACGCTCAAACTCGGGATGTTGCTCGCGATGACGGGCCCCGGCGCCTTCTACGGGCAGGTGATGAGCCGCGGGGCGCAGCTCGCGGTCGACCAGATCAACAAGGCGGGCGGCCTCGGCGGCTACAAGCTCGAGCTGGTCATCGAGGACCACAAGAGCGGCGACGCCGACGCCGGCGTGAGCGGCGCGCGGAAGATGCTCGACGTGGACAAGGTGCCCGTGATCCTCACCTCGTACTCCGCCCCGACGCTGGCCATCCAGCCGCTGGCCGTGGAGAAGCAGGCGCTCCTCCTGAACGGCGGCGGCGTCGGCTCCCAGCTCGTCAACAAGGCGAACCTCTACAACACCCGCATGCTCTCCAGCCAGACGGCGCCCTTCATCGTCCAGTGGGCGACCGGCAAGCTCAAGGCCAAGCGCGTGGCCATGCTCTACTGGAACGACGCGGCGGGCCAGAGTGTCGCCGGCGCGATCAAGACCACGTGCGCGAAGGCCGGCTGCCAGGTGGTGGCGCAGGAGCCGCACGACATCGGCGCCAAGAGCTACACGGCCCAGCTCGCCCGGATCAAGGCAGCGCGGCCCGACGTGCTCATGCTCGGGACCTGGGGCGACGACGTCGGCTACGTCCTGAACCAGGCGCGCGCCTACGGCCTCACGGTCCCGATCCTCGGGATCGAGTGGACGCCGAACGCGCAGAAGATCGGCGGCAAGGCGATGGAGAGCTACGTGATCGCCGTCGACCGCTTCGACCCCGAGGGCGGCGATGCGAAGACCAAGGCGTTCGTGGAGGCGTATCGCGCCGCGTACAAGGGTGCGCCGGAATTCTACGCCGCCAACTACTACGAGCACGTGCAGTACGTGCTCCAGCCGCTGATCAAGCGGGTCGTCGAGCGCAAGGGCGACCCGAGCAAGCCGGGCGAGATCCTCGCGGAGATGACGAGCGCGCTGAAGGCGGGCATGACGTTCCAGAGCGTCTACGGCGGCGACATGCAGGTGCACGGCGACGGCACCGTGATCAAGCCGCTCGGCGTCTTCGAGGTGAAGGACGGCAACCTGGGGCTCGTCGGGCGCATCGTCGGCGGCAAGATCCAGGGCTGAGCCATCGTCGGGCTGGCCGCGCAGCTCGCCGCGAACGGGCTCATCATCGGGAGCCTGTACGCGCTGCTCGGCGTGAGCTGGGGGCTGATCTTCGCGACGACGAAGATCTTCCACTTCTCCCACGCGCTCACGCTCACGCTCGCCGTCTACGCGGCGGTGGTGAGCGTGAGCGCCTGGGGCCTGCCCCTGCCGCTCGGCTTCGCCCTCGCCGCCCTCGTCGGCTGCGCGGCGGGGGTGGGCACGGAGCGCTTCCTCTACCGGCCGTTGCGGCGCGTGCAGGCGACGCAGCTCAACATCTTCCTGGCCTCGCTCGGCCTCCTCATCGCCGGCCAGAGCGCGGTGCTGGTGGCCTTCGGCCCCCAGGCGCGCGCGCTCGAGGGCTTCCCGATGCGCGGCATCGAGCTGGGGCCGGTCGCGTTCACGACCGTCGAGGCGCTCTGGCTCGTCACCGCCTGGGTGCTGATCGGCGGCCTGCTGGCGTGGCTCTGGTGGAGCCGCGACGGGCTCGCCATCCGCGCGGTCGCGAGCAACCCCGAGCTGGCCCAGTGCCTCGGGGTCGAGCGCGAGCGCGTGTTCCTCCTCGTGTTCGCCGTCGGCTCGACGCTGGTCGGGCTCGGCGGCACGCTGCTCGCGCTCCGCGACACCGCCTCGCCGACGATGGGCGTGCACCCGGTGCTCGCGGCGTTCATCGCGGTGTTCCTCGGCGGCATCGGCAGCATCCCGGGCGCGGCCCTCGGCGGCGTCCTCCTCGGGCTCGCCGAGAACATGGGCGGCCTCGTGCTGCCCGGCTACTGGCAGGGCGTGATCGCGTTCGTCGTGCTGTTCACGGTGCTCGTCATCCGCCCGGCCGGCCTCCTGGCCGCGCGCGGCCGCTGATGCGCCGCCCCCGACGTCGTGTCGAGCGCGGCGAGTGGGGTCGGGCCGCCGGGCGTGCGCGGGAGGGGGCGACGGAGACCCGTTCCCGCCATGGAGGGAGCGGGCCGCACGCGTCCGGATGGAGCCCGGCCGCGACGGGGCAGGCGGACGCGTGCCGCGTGGTCGTCGCCGACCCCTCCCGCACACGCCCGGCGGCCCGGCGCCGGCCCGCGCTCGCCAGGAGTTCCTAGTGGACTTCTGGCTCCACGTCGTGAACATGATCCTGCTCTTCGCCATCCTCGGCGTCTCGCTCAACCTGCTGCTCGGCTACAGCGGGCTCGTCTCGATGTCGCACGGCGCCTTCTTCGGCGTCGGCGCCTACGCCGCGGCGCTGACCGCGCGCCACCTCGGCTGGCCGTTCCCGCTCACGCTGCTGGCGGCCGTGGCCGTGACGACGCTCCTGGCCGGCGGCGTGACGTTCCCGGCGCTCCGCGTCCGCGGCGAGTACCTGATCCTCCTGACGCTCGCGCTCCAGATGGTGCTCTACGAGCTGATGCTCTCCTGGGTGGACCTCACCGAGGGGCGGACGGGGGTCTCCGCGATCCCCCGGCCGACGCTGTTCGGCCGGACGCTCGTCACGCCCGCGCAGTTCCTCCCGCTCATTGCCGGGTGCGCCGCCCTCGTCTTCGCGATCGGCTACCGGCTCGGCGAGTCGCCGCTCGGCCGCGTGCTGAAGGCGATGCGCGACGACGAGCGCGCGACGCTCGCGATCGGCAAGAGCGTCCTCCGCTACAAGGTGCTGGTCTTCTCGCTCAGCGGGGCGCTGGCGGCGGTGGCGGCCGCGCTGTTCGCGCACTACCAGGCGTTCGTCAACCCGTTCAGCTTCACGCTCGACCGCTCGATCTTCCTGGTCGCGCTCGTGGTGCTCGGCGGCACCGCGAACCTGGTCGGGACGATCGTCGGCGCCGTGCTCTTCGTCGGGCTGCCCGAGGTCCTCCGCTTCCTCGAGGCCCGCGCCGAGATCGTGGACGCGATCCGCGACTTCGTGTTCGGCGCCGTGCTCGTGGCGTTCATGCGCTTCCGGCCGCAGGGCCTCGTGCCCGAGCGCGCGGGCGTCGGCCGGGCCCCGGCCGGCGCCGACGTCGCGCCGGCGCTGCCGGCGGCCGCCGCGCGCGCCGCCGACGGGCGGCCGGTGCTCGTGGCCGAGGGCCTCGCCAAGCACTTCGGCGGCATCCGCGCCGCCGACGGGCTGAGCCTCGCGCTGCCCGGCGGCAAGGTGACGGCGCTCGTGGGGCCCAACGGCGCCGGCAAGACGACGGTCTTCAACCTCCTCACCGGGTTCCTCGCGCCCGACGCCGGCCGCGTCGTGCTCCGGGGTCGCGACGTGACCGGGCTCGCGCCGTGGCGGACCGTGGGCTACGGCCTGGCGCGGACGTTCCAGGACGTGCGCCTCTTCGAGCGCATGACCGTCCTCGACAACGTCGTCGCGGCGATCCCCGGCCAGCCCGGCGAGCGCCTGGGGCCGCTGTTCCTGGCCCCCTGGCGCGCCGCCGCCGCCGAGCGGGCGAACCGCGCGAAGGCGCTCGGCTACCTGGCCTTCGTGGGCCTCGCCGACCGCGCCGGCGAGGTCGCCGCCTCGCTCGCCTTCGGCGAGCAGAAGCTCGTCGCGCTCGCGCGGCTCATCGCGACCGAGGCCGACGTGCTGCTCCTCGACGAGCCGGCGTCGGGGGTCGACGTGCACTGGGTCGGCCGGATCCTCGAGCTGATCCGCCAGGTCGCGGCCGCCGGCAAGACCGTCTGCATCGTCGAGCACAACCTCGAGGTCGTCACGGCCATCGCCGACCGCGCGTACTTCATGGAGGCCGGACGCATCATCGCCGAGGGGCGGCCGGAGGAGCTGATGGCCGACCCGCGGCTCGGCGAGATCTACTTCGGCAAGGGCCGGCGGTGAGCGCCGTGGACGCGCTCCTCGCCGTGGAGGGCCTCACGACCGGCTACGGGCGCAAGCAGGTGGTCTTCGGCGCCTCGCTGGCCGTGCGCGCGGGCGAGGTCGTCGCGCTCATCGGCCACAACGGCGCGGGCAAGACCACGACGCTCAAGGCCCTCGCCGGGCTCCTGCCGGCCTGGCAGGGCCGGGTGGTCTTCGACGGCGCGCCGGTCGAGCGGGCCTCGAGCGCGGCGCGCGTGCGCCGCGGCCTCGCCTTCGTGCCGCAGGAGCACTTCGTCTTCGCCGACCTCAGCGTCGCCGAGAACCTCGAGCTCGGCGCCTTCTCCGTGGCGGACCGGCGGCTCGCGGCCGGGCGGCACGAGGCCGTCCTGACGCTCCTGCCCGTGCTCGCGGAGCGCCGCCGGCAGCTCGCCGGCACGCTCTCCGGCGGCGAGCAGCGCATGCTGAGCCTCGGCATGGCCCTGATGATGCGGCCGCGGCTGCTCCTCCTCGACGAGCCCTCGCTCGGGCTCGCGCCGCTCCTCGTCGAGCGCATCATGGAGACGATCCAGGACATCGTGCGCCGCGAGCGCCTGACCGTGCTCCTGGTCGAGCAGAACATCCGCCACGCGCTCGCCATCGCGGCCCGCGTCTACGTCATGCGCACCGGGCGCGTGATCCTGGAGGAGAGCGGTGCGGCGATGGCCGCGCGCGGCGAGTGGTGGGACCTGTTCTGATCTGATGGGGGGCTCCGGGCGCCCCCCAAGCCCCCCGCACGCTCGTCGCGCCCCGGCACAGCCGTGGCGCTCCTCGATCTCGCGATGTGCTCGTCGGGGCTCCGGGCGCCCCCCAAGCCCCCCGGCCCCCCAGCGCCCGGCAGGCTGAGCGGCGCTCAGGCCGGCGCCGTCGCGCGCCACGCCGCAAGGAGCGCGCGGGTCGCCGGCGCCGGGGCGCCCTCGCCCCGGGCGAGCGCGGCGCGCAGCCGCTCGAGGTCCGCGGCGGTGTCCACGTCGAACCAGACCGGCAGCCGGACGACGCGGAGCCCCGCGGCCCGTGCGCGCCGCTCGGTCTCGGCCAGCACGTCGGGCGTGCTCCAGGGCATCGCCGCGAAGAGCGCGCCGTGGACGCGCGGCATGCCGATCAGGTAATAGCCGCCGTCCTCGCTCGGGCCGAGCACGAGGTCCACCGCGGGATCGGCCAGGCGGTCCACCGCCATCTGCACGAAGGCCGCCGGGAGGCTCGGCGTGTCGCTGTCCACGGCGATGGCGGCCGGGGCGCCCCGGGCCAGGAGGTCGCCGAGCACCGCGGCCAGGCGCGCGCCGAGGTCGGGGCCGCGCTGGGCCAGCAGGTCGACCCCGGGCGCGAGCGCGCGGAAGAGGTCGGCGGCGTCGGCCGGGCTGAACGCGACGACCGGCCGGGCCCCGCGCAGCGTCCGGAGCTGGCCGAGCTTGTCGAGGAGGAAGCAGCGGGCGAGCGCCGCCGCCTGCCCGGGCGCGAGCGGCGGGCAGAGGCGCGTCTTCACGGCGCCCGCCACGGGCGCCTTGGCCATGATCGCGACCGCGACCTCGGGCTCGGCCGCCACGCCTTCCACTCTCGCACGGCGCGGCAGGAAGGCGCGCGGCCACGCGCGGAGGTCCACCAGCAGCAGCGCCCAGAGCGGTGCCCACTCGACGGCGCGGAGCCAGAGCGGGAACGGCGCGGGCAGCCAGGCGTAGGCGAGGTAGGAGAGGCTCACGGCACCGGTGAACCAGACCCAGGCGGGCGACGGGCTCACCGCGACGAAGGGCAGGATGAAGACCGCGTACCACGGGTGCATCGAGGTGGGCACGAGGACGAGGTAGGCCGAGGCGGCGGCCATGCCCGCCCGGAAGACGCCGGCCGCGTCGTCCGTCGCCTCGCGCCGGATCCGGAGGAGCACGCCGAGCAGGAGGGCGAGGAGACCGAGCATCGCGACGGCGCGCGGGCCCTCGCCGCCGAGCCCGACCGCCGCGGTCAGGAAGTGGCGCAGGCCCACGTTGAAGTCCTCGGCGCGCGTGAAGTACGCGGGCAGGAAGCCCACGACCCCGGCGCCCGCGCCGGCGAGGTACGGCAGGTAGCCGGCGGCGACGACGACCGCGCACGCCGCGGGCAGGCGGCGATCGCCCCGGCGCCACCAGGCGAGCAGCAGCACCGCCGGGTAGAGCTTGACGAGGACCGCGACGCCGAGGGCCGCGCCCGCGCGCAGCATCCGCCCGTCCTGGCGCCAGAGGAGCGCCAGCAGGAGCGCGGGCAGGACGGCGACCTCGAGGTGCCCCGCCTGCACGCCCTCGAAGACCGCGAGCGGCGCCCACGCGTAGAGGATGATGGCCTCGCGCGGCACGGCCAGCCGGTCCAGGAGCCGCAGGAGCAGCACGCCGGTGGCGAGCTCGCACAGGAGCAGGAACCCCCGCCAGGCGAGCAGGCTGTCGGGCGCGAGCCAGGTGACCGCGAGGAAGGCCGCCTGGGCGCCCGGCGGGTAGATGGTGGGCGCCGCGGGCCGGTTGATGGCCGCGTGGATGCGCGCGTCGCGCAGGGGCCGGAGCTCGGGCGCCGCGGGCGGGTGGCGGTACGGGTTGATGCCCGCGCGCTGCACGCGGCCGTCCCAGAGGTAGCGGTAGACGTCGGACGAGAGCACGACGGGCGTCGGCAGGACCGCGACGCGGAACGCGAGCCCGAAGCCGAGCACGAGCGCGAGCACCAGCGGATCGCGGGCGGGCCGCGCGAGGACGGCCCACGCGGTCAGCAGGTAGAGCCCGAAGAGGCCCGCGAAGAGCGCCACGTACACGGCGAGGACGCCGAGGTCCGCGCCGACGCGCGCGTGGAGGTCGAGCCCGTAGAGCGGCAGGCTCCCGAGCCCCGCCGCGGTGACGCCGGCGCGCACGAGCGTGCGGCGGCGCATCAGAGGCTCCAGAGTCGCCCGCAGCCGCGGCAGGGGTCCGGGGCCACGTCGCTCTCGAAGCGCGCCCGGAAGCGCCGGTAGCGCTCGCCGTTCCAGATCACCTCGAGCGGCTCGGCGAACGCGTTGCCGAGGACGAGCCCCGCGTAGTCGCGCGCGACCCACGGCGAGATGCAGCACGGGAGCACGTTGCCGTTCGCCGTCACGTAGGCGAGGGTCCACGGCCGCTGGCAGCCCGCCCAGGGCCGCGCGCCGCTCGGCCCGTCCGCGAGGCTCGCGAGCGGCGTGCTGAGGCCCGAGGCGGAGAGCGCGATCCCCGCCGCGCGCGCGCGCGCCTCGGCCTCGGCGAGGAGGCCGCGCTCGCGCTCGACCAGGGCGCGGTGGAGCGAGTTCGCGCGCGTCGCGAGGCCGAGGCCGTTCCACACGAGCCGCTGCACGTGCACCTCCGGCGCGCCCACGCGCGCGGCCAGCCCGACGAAGTCGGGCAGCTCCTCGAGGTTCGCCCGCGAGGCCGTGAACCAGAGCGAGACGCGCGGCGGCGCGCCGCCGCGGGCGCGCTCGAGCGCGACGAGGCGGCCCACGTTGGCCACGACGCGGTCGAGGCGGTCCACGCCGCGCACGCGGCGGTACGTCGCGCGCGTCGCCGCGTCCATGGAGACGCGGAGCTCGTCGAGCCCGCTCTCGATCAGCCGGACCGCGCGGGGCTCGGTCAGGCCGATCGCGTCGGAGTTGAAGAGCACGCGCGCGCCGCGCGCCTTGAGGAAGGCGACGATGTCGAAGAGGTGGCGATTGAGCAGCGGCTCGCCGATCCCGTGGAGCACCACGCGGTCGAGCGCGGGAAGCCCCGCGACGAGCGCCCGCACGCGCCCGAGGTCCAGGTCCGCGGGCGGCTCGAGCGTGCGGAACGTGCGGAGGCACGTCTGGCAGGCGGAGTCGCAGCGGTTGGTGACCTCGAGGTAGAGCGAGCGCGGCAGGGTGGGGACGACCGCCGGGCGCGGCGAGGTGTCCACGCGCGGCGCCCTCAGCGCGCCGACACGAGCGTCGTGCACGCGCTGCCCATCTTCGGCATGTCCTCGCCCGGCGCCGCCTCCCAGTCGAGGGCGACCCGCTCGCCGCGCGCGAACGGACAGTACGGATCCGGGGCGTCGAGGCCGCCCGCCAGGGCGCGGCGGCCGGCGCAGCCGCCGCGGCAGGGGCAGCCGGCGCACGCGGCCGACACGCCACGGGCCTGCGCGAACTCGGGCGCCTCCACGATGCCGGCGCCGCGCGCGGCGAGGTCGGCCAGCGTGAGCGCGCTCTCGGGCCAGTAGGTGCAGGGCAGGACCCGCCCGTCCGGCGCCACGCGGACCGTGGAGCGGCCGCACGCGGGCCCCTGGAAGCCGGCGATCCCGAGCACGCCCGCGAGCACGGGCTCGGTCGTGGCCACGAGGCGCGCGCCGCCGAGGAGGCGCCGGAAGCCCTCCCAGAACTGCGCGTACGAGAGCGTGAACCGGTCCGTGCGGGAGGGCTGGTAGACGTTCACGCGGAGGTCGCAGCCGAAGCCCGCCGCCACGCGTGCCAGCGCGTCGAGCCGGTCGTGGTTGACGCTCATCATGACGGCCGTGACCGTCACCGGCACCCCGAGGACGCCGCACCGCTCGAGCGCGCCCGCCACCGCGCGCCAGTTGCCGCGCCCGCGGAAGGCGTCGTGCGCGGGCTCGGTGGGGAAGTCGAGCGAGCACTCGACGCTGTGGAAGCGCTTGAGCGCGTCGTCGGGCAGCGCCTCGAGGCTCAGGCCGTTCGAGGTGATGCTCGTGCGCACGCCGCGCCGCCACAGGTAGTCGAGGATCGCGCCGTACTCGGGGTGCAGGCCGTTCTCGCCCACGCCCAGGTTCATCGAGCGCACCGGGAGCGCCTCGCACACGCGGCGGACGTCCGCGAGGGTCAGGCGCGCGACCGCGCGGTCCGGTCGGTAGCAGTGCGGACAGCGGAGATTGCACTCGTTCGTGAGCCCGATCCCGACCGAGAAGGCCATCCGTCAGCGCCTCCAGGCGTACGTGAGCGTGGTGCGGAGCATGTGGTAGCCCGCGAGCACGCTGCCCCGGAGCGTGCCGCCCACCTTGGAGCGGCCGATGCGCGGCCGGCAGCTCACGGGCACCTCGACGATGCGGTAGCCGCGGCGCGCCGCCTTGACGAGCATCTCGACCGGCCAGCCGTACGTGCGGTGCTCCAGGCCGAGGTCGTGGAGCACGCGCGCGGGCACGGCGCGGAACGGCCCGACGTCCGTGAGGGCCAGGCCGTAGAGGCGCCGGAGGAGCAGGGCGACCACGCGGTTGCCCGCGCGCTGCTGCGGCGGGAGCGCCCGGGCACCGCGCGGGCCGCGCACGCGCGAGCCGATGACGAGGTCGGCGCGGCCCGCCAGGACGGGGCCGAGGACCCGGGCCAGCTCCGCGGGGTCCTCGTTCCGGTCGCCGTCGAGGAAGACGAGCACGTCGGCGTCACCGGCCGCGCGCACCCCCGCCATGCACGCCGCGCCGTAGCCGCGCTCGGGCTCCCGGACGACCCGCGCCCCGGCGGCGCGCGCGCGCTCGGCGGTGCGGTCGGTGCTGCCGTTGTCCACGACGATGACCTCGCCCACGAGCTCGCGAGGAACCTCGCGCACGACGCCGGCGATCGCCGCCTCCTCGTTCAGCGCAGGAATGATCACCGTGACTCGCATCGTCGCCCGTCGCCCCCGGCTGCCGGTCCGTGGATGGTGCCCCGGCCGTGATCGGCGATTGTCACAACCGTGCAAACAACGGCCGCGGGCACACGCGCCCACGGCTGAGACACGCCGCGCGGCCCGGCGGGTTCGCCGCACCCGGCCGGGCGGGCGGGGTGTCCCAGGTGACAGGAGGGTGCGCCTGCGGGTACAAGGGGACGAGGCGGTCACGCTGGACGGGGGGATGACGATGAGCCGGACGACGACGGAGGCCCGGCCGGGGGCGCTCGCGGGGTGGCTGCGCGCGACCGCCCCGCTCTGGCCGCTCGGCCTGGCGCGGATCCTCTACGGGTACCTCTGGTGGCAGCAGTCGGCCTGGAAGGTCCCGTCGGACGACTTCGGCCGGACGTCGGGCGGCGGCCTGTGGTACTGGGTCCAGCAGGAGATCCAGCACCCGACGGTGGGCGCGTACCGGGACTTCCTGGTCACCGTGATGATCCCGCACTGGACGTTCTTCGGCTGGATGACCCTGCTCACCGAAACCTTCATCGGCGTCACGCTGATGCTCGGGCTCGGCACGCGGCTCGGCGCGCTCGTCGCCCTCGGCATGGCCGCGAACATCACGGTCGGCATCCTGGGCGTGCCGCACGAGTGGGGCTGGACCTACGTGATGCTGCTCACGCTCCCGGCCCTGTTCCTGCTCACGGACGCCGGCCGCAGCTTCGGCGTGGACGCCTTCCTCGCGGGCCCGCTCGAGCGCGCGGCCGCCCGTGGCAGCCGCCTGGCGCGCCTCGCCCGCTGGCTCGTCTGAGCGGCGCGAGACGGGGCGTCTAGGCGCCGGGGCCGCGCTCCATCGAGTAGGGCTGCCAGCGCACGAGCCCGCTCTTCTCGAGGACCGAGGGGTTCACGCAGCTCCGGGGCCAGCGCCCGCCCAGCACCGCCGCGATCTCCTGGCCGACCCGGCGCCGGCGCACCGGGTCGAAGCGCGCCGAGGCCGACGCCACGTGCGGCGTGAGGATGACGTTGTCCAGCCGGAGCAGCGGGTTGCCCGGCGCCGGCGGCTCCTCCTCGAGGACGTCGAGGCCGGCGCCCGCGATCCAGCCCTCCTGCAGGGCCTTGCTGAGCGCCGGCTCGTCCACCGTCGGGCCGCGCCCGGTGTTGACGAAGAGCGCCTCGCGCTTCATCAGCCGGAAGTGCTCCTCGGTCAGCAGGTGGTGCGCCTCGGGCGTCGAGGGAGCGTGCATCGAGACGATGTCCGAGCGCTGCAGCAGCTCGGTCAGGTTCACCGGCTCGACCCCGTGCTGGCTCATGACCAGCTCCTCGACGAAGGGGTCGTAGGCCAGGAGGTGCAGGCCGAAGGGCCGGGCCCGCACCGCGACGGCCCGCGCGACGTGGCCGAAGGCGACGAAGCCGAGCGTCTGGCCCATGAGGCGGGGGAAGCGCGAGAGGAGCGGCCGGCCTTCCTTCCAGCGCCCCTCGCGCACGAGCCGGTCCTGGACGACGAGCCGGCGGAAGGTGGCGAGGATCAGCATCATCGCGTGGTCGGCGACTTCCTCGATGAACGTGTCGGGGACGTTGGTGACCGGAATCCCGCGCGCGGTGGCCGCGGCGACGTCCACCGAGTCCACGCCGACGCTCCCGAGGGCGATCACGCGGCAGCGCTCGAGGCCGTCGACGATGCCCTTCGTGATCCGCCGCCCCTTGGCGTAGAGCGCGTCGGCCTGCCGGGCGGCGCGGATGAACTCGTCCTCGCCGCCGGCGGCGACCTCGACGATCTCCGCCCCGAGCGGGCGGAGGGCTTCCAGCTCGAACTCGTAGCCCGCGCCGGGCGCGCCGGCCGGGGTGACCACCTTGAACGTCGCCACGCCTGTCCTCCTTGGTTGACTAGATCGGGAAGCGCGGCCTGAACACGCGGCGGATCAGGTACGGGTTGGCGCCGAGCTGGTAGAGGCCCACGATGTCGCCCGCCTTGAGCGCCCGCCGCTCCTCCTCGCCGAGCGCGTGGCCGGCGAGGTCCTCGTCGGTGAGTCGCTCCCGCGTCGCGTGCTGGCGCGCGATCGCGGTCAGGACCTTGTTCAGCGCGTACGAGGTGGCGATCACGGGTGCACCCACACGGTCGCGCAGCCGGTGATCCACTCGGCGACCGGCGCGTAGGCGAGCACCTCGCCCTTCCAGCCGGGCACGGCGCCGAGCAGCGCGATCCAGTTGCGGATCTCCTGCCCGCCGTTGCCGCCGTCGCGCTCGATCTCGGCCCAGCTCCAGCCCAGCAGCGGCTCGACGTCGGCGCGCGCGACGTGGTCGAGCACGCGCTGGTCCCAGTCGGGATTGATCCGCCCGGTCTCGGGGGTGCCGACCCAGTGCGAGACCCCGCCCGTGGCGACCAGCGCGACGCGCTCCGTCGCGGGCCGCGAGCGGACGAAGGCGCCGACGAGCGCGCCGACCTCGTGGCAGCGCCGCAGCGTCGGCAGCGGCGGCGCCCCGCAGTTCGTGTAGACGGGCGCGATCGGCACCGTGCCCTCCGGCGTCAGGAAGTGCAGCGGGACCGACAGCTCGTCCCAGCTCTCGATCTCGTACGAGTACGCGAAGTCGAAGCCGGCGGCGAGGCCGCGCTCGAGGAGCGCCATGGACCACGCGGGCGCGCCCGGGATCTTTCGCGGCGTGAGCCGCATGAGCCGCGCGCCGCCGGGGCTCGGCGCGTCGTAGGCGTCCGCCAGGCCGATGCAGAAGGCGGGCAGGTTGTCGTAGGCGAAGTTCTGGAGGTGGTCGTTGACGAACATCACGATGAGATCGGGGCGCGCCGCGGCGAGCCGCCGGCGCAGCTCGGCGAAGCCGGCGTAGAGGTGGTCCCGCTGCTCCGGCTTGCCCACCTCGGGCCGCCCGGTGATCAGCGGGGCGTGGGACGTGAGCAGCGCGGCGACGATCTCGGCCATCGGGCCCTCCCGGTGGGCGCCAGTTCAGCACCCGGCCGGGACGGTGTCAAGCCGGGCGGGCCCGCGCGGCGGCGGGGCGGTGCACCTCAGGCGGGCGCCTCACGCGTGCTCTTCCCGGAGCCTGGTGAGCGCGCGGCTGGCCCGGCGCGACGGCCGGCCTGGAGGGAGGCCGAGGGCGAGTCGCCTTCGCACTCGCCGGGGCCAGCACGGCCACGCGATGCCCCCGCTCCTTCACCTCCAGGGCACAAAGTAGCACCTCGCCGGCTGGCGGGACGCGTCGGGTCCTCCCGGCGCAGCGCGGTTCGGCATCGGCGCGGAGCGGTGGGGCGAGGCGTATGCTTGGGGCGGGCCCGGGAGGCTCCGGGCCGAGGAGGCGCGTATGAAGCTCGACGTCAAGGGCCTCGCCCTCGCTGCCGGCATCCTCTGGGGCGCCTGCATGCTCGTGCTCACGCTCGCCAACCTGACCTGGCCGACCTACGGCGTCGCGTTCCTGCAGGCGATGGCCTCGGTCTACCCGGGCTACACCGGCGAGCGGAGCCTGGTCCAGGTCGTGGTCGGGACGTGTTACGCGCTGGTGGACGGCGGCATCGCTGGCGGCGTGCTGGCCTGGCTCTACAACCGGCTCGCGCGCCGGTAGGGCGCGGTCAGCAGCCCCGCGTGGCGAAGCCGCGCCAGGCCTCGGCCACCCGGTCGAGCGCCGCCGGCGGCAGCGGACCGCGCGCGAGGGCGGCGGCGGCCGCCTCGAGCTGCGCCAGGCTCGAGCAGCCCACGAGGACCGTGGACACCGCCTCCCCGGCCGCCGCGAAGCGCAGCGCCGCCTCGACCACGCTCGCCGCGTGGCCCTCGCGCACCAGGACGTCGAGCCGGCGTGCGCGCGCGACGTCGGTCGCGTAGTCGGGCCCCGAGGCGATCGGCTCGACCGTGGGCACCGCCACCGGGTGGCGCTCGAGCGTCCCGCTGAGCGCGCCCGCCGCGAGCGCCCGGATCACGATGACGCCGACACCGTGCGCGCGCGCCCGCCCGAGCACCCCGGCGAAGTCCTGCGCCGGGAAGCCGGGCGGCACGGCGACGCCCGCGCTCGGCTCGAGCAGGTTGTAGCAGACCTGCGCGGTGTCGAGCCCTCTGGCCGCGAGCGCCCGCTGCACGGCGTCCGTCTCGCCGAGCGCCGTCACGCCGAGGAGGCGGAGCTTGCCCTGCTCGCGGAGCCGGACGAGCGCGGGGACGACCGCCTCGAGCACGGTGCCGACGGGGACGCCGCGGCCGCCGGGCGCGGCCACGATCGCGTTGTGGAGCTGGAGCAGGTCCACGCGCTCGAGCCCGAGGCGCCGGAGGCTCGCCTCGAGCGAGCGCGCGATGGCGCCCGGAACGTCGCCCAGCTCCGCCGGGGCCAGGCGGACCTTGGTCCCGACGTAGACAGCCGGCCGGAGGGCGCGCAGCGCCTGCCCCAGGTGCTCCTCCGAGCGGCCGTCGCCGTAGAGCGGCGCGGTGTCGAAGTAGTTCACGCCCAGCTCCACGGCGCGCGCCACCGCGCGCTCCCGCTCGGCCGGCGTGCCGCGGATCAGCAGCCCGCCCACGTTCCCGCAGCCGAAGCCGAGGAGCGAGACGGCGAGCCCCGTGCGGCCGAGATCCCGGTACTCCATCACGCGCGCCGCCCAACCATCCGAATCCTCAGCCCGGCCAGTCGCTCCGCCCCGTGCGGCGAACGCGGCGTATCAGCCACCGCGTGCCCTGCGCGCGGTCGGCCGCATGCGCTTGTGAGGCCGGGTTGACCGTGACTCGAGCCGGCGCTTGAGCGAGCCCTGACTCTCACTTGGCCTTTCCGGTCCATCGATCGCGATCCGCCCAATATGGGCACGCCCCGCACTTCTGCCCCTCCGGATAGTCGACGCCTTCCTCGTGGGGGCAGCCGATGATCCCGGCACTGAGAACAATGGTCTTTACCTGATGGGCCGCCATGAACTCAAGGGCGGCCCCGCAGATCTCTTGGTCGAACCGGACATCGGACTCGGAGGAGTGCCAGCGCTCGAGCGCGTCGGGCTCGTCTCCCTCTTTCAGGATGACGCCCACTGCGACCTTTGTAGCCCTGCTGGCGTCCGGCCCGTAATAGGCGACCGTAGCGAGCGGGTATCCGCGGAAGCCGCGTCTTGCCTTGTCTCGGAGAGCCGCAAAGCGACCGGACAACACCATCGCACTACACCTCGTTCTGCCGTGTCGTCCAACGCTGGCTATGAGCTGCAGCGCGCAGCGCCGTCAGCTCGATAGCCATGATCTCGACGGGACTGTGATCTCGTCTCCTTTTGCACCCGTTCATTCACCCGGCCGCCTGGCACGTGAGCGACCGCGCTTGCGCGGTGGGCGAGACCGCGCTTCGCGTTTCCCCGATACGTGCCGCAGCATCGCCTCAAGCCCCAAGACATACGACTGGACGCCGAAGCCGGCGATGAGTCCCACCCCGGTCTCCGCCAGGATCGAGCGCAGGCCGCGCTTCTCGATATTGGTCATGTGGACCTCGACGTATGGAAGCGGCACCGCGCGGAGGCAGTCGCGAAGCGCAAAACCGGCAAACAGAAACGCCGCGGGGTTCATCACGAGACCGTCGATCCCCTCGTCGACCGCACGGTAGAGCCGTGCGATCGCCTCGCTCTCGCTCTGCGTGTAGAAAATACCGAGCTCGTACTTGTTCGCCCGCGCGTGCCCAAGCAACATCGCATCCAGCTCCGCGGCGGTGGTCTCGCCATAGAGCTCCGGTTGTCGCCGGCCGAGATAGCTCATGTTGGGGCCCTGGATTAGGAGGATCTTCGGCATAGTCCTGCGCCAGTGATTTCTGATGAGCAGTCCTACCGAATCCATGACGTTGTCCCAGCGACGACCCAAGCGCCGTTGCTCTTCTTCAGCGTGTGCATCGAACCAGCTACAGGCCAGCCGGGCTTGACTGTCCATACCTCGGCCACATCCGATCGAAGTGTCTGACTGTCGTATACGTTCCAGTTACTTGAATTTCGCCGACGTAGTGGTTCGGTACGGGCCTTTCCCGGCCCGCCAGTTCTAGGAGGCTCAAGAGTAACAGGGCGGCGCATAATACCGGGACAATCCGCATACCGATGGATGACTTGCTGGGCATCACCGTTCTTGCGCATCACGTGCAGGATAACGTGCGGCGCGAAGCGCCCGCAAGGTGCTTCCAAAGTATCACCGGACATCCGCATCATAGTTCCTAGCCAGGAGCGTCCGCACCCTGCCGCGGGCGCGGTCGCGGGGCGGGGCCGCTCACCGGACCAGGAGCCGCCGCGCGCGCGCGGCCGCCTGCACCAGCCCCCCGGGGAGCAGCAGCGCGATGACGACGAAGAGCGCGCCGAAGATCAGCAAGGTACTCCTTGAGGAAGACGTAGAGGACCGCGCACATGGGCAGGGCGTCGAAGGTCCAGGACGGGCTGAACGCGTGCGACGGGTACTAGCTGATGTGGCAGTAGGCGAAGAGCCCGCCGGCCAGCCCGGCGAGCGCGAGGTAGTAGCGCTGGGAGCCCGCGCGCCACGGGGGCGCCCAGGCCAGGCCTCGGCCATCTCGCGCCCCCAGTCCGTCTTCTCCTGGAAGACACCGAAGCGTACGCCCGCGTCCTCCGCGTCGGCGGCGCCTGAGACGCGGCGGAGGCCGCGCTGCCCGGCTCAGCCCGGCGCGGTCTCCACGACCGGCTGCGCGAGGATCCAGAGGCTCACCATCGTGTACGTCACCATCAGGACCAGCAGCGGGTACTGGCTGCGGAGGGCCAGGCGGGAGCCGGCGAAGAGGCGCCCGGCCGTGGCGTGCGCGAGGACGATGGAGACCACGTGGCCCGCCACGATCGCGGCCACGGCCGTGAACCAGATGAAGCGGGCGTCGACCACGCCGACGTCCAGGCGATAGAGCGCGGTGCCGAAGAGATCCCAGCCGCGGCCGAAGGGGTCGGAGGCGAGGGGGATCACCAGCTGGCCCGCGAGGAGCAGGAAGGGCAGGTAGTGCGCGATGTGGTACGCGATGGCGATCGGGAGCAGCGTGAGCACGAAGCGGCGTCCGAGCTCCGACGCGGGCCGGCTGTGCGCCGTGGCGCGCGCCATGAGCCGGGCGAAGAGCAGGTAGAGGCCGAGGAAGAGGAGCGGGAACGCCAGGAGCCCGAGGCTCAGGGCGAGCCGCTCGGGCTGGCCGCCGAGCAGGGTGTCCCGGATCGCGCTCCAGAGCGGCGTCTCGGTGAACCCGTCGAAGGTCACGGTCGACAGCACGACGAGGACGAAGACGAGGATCGAGCGATGGACCGGCTCCTCGGTGAGGAGCCCCACCGCCGGCGGGCGCACGATCACGCGCGGCCCCGTGGCGCCGCTCGTCACGATCTCGGCGGGGGCGAAGCGGGCGAGCAGCCGGAAGAAGATCGCGAGCGGATCGCCGCCGCCGAGCCACGCCTCGCGCCCGAAGACCAGCATGCCCGTCCACGTGAGCGCCGAGTAGACGAGGAGCGCGGCCCCGAGGCTCCGCGGGTGGTCGCGCCCCGGCCACACGAGCTCCAGCCAGGCGAAGACCAGGAAGAGGCCGACCGCGGGCCACGCCCCGAGCCGGGCGGGCCAGGGCCTGGCGAGGGCGAGGCGCCGGCCCGGCCGGAGGCGCGCCGCGAGGGCCTCGGCCCACGTGAAGACCGTCGACCACGGGCTCAGGAGATTCCAGACGTCGCCGACGAGGACGCAGAGGAAGGCGAGGCCGACCCAGCCGATGACCCACACCATGACGGGCGCGAGGTTCTTGAAGGGGCTCTGGGGCCCGAGGAACGCCGCGGCGACGATCAGGGCGAGCAGCGCGAGGGCCGCGAGGCGGCAGCCGAGGAGGACGCCCGGCGACGCCAGGGCGCGGAGCAGCCGCCAGCGCGAGAGGTCGTAGCGGGGATAGTCCGCGCGCCACTCCCGGCGCGCGAACACCGCCAGCAGCGCGAAGGAGACGGCCACCGTCGCGGCCGCGCCGGCCAGGTAGAGCGGGAGCGGGATCGGCAGGGCGTAGCGCTCGGCGAGGCCGTGCGCGGCCGCCGGCGGCGCGAAGGCAAGGCCGGCGACAGACAGGACGGCGACGCGGTGATGCACTTGCACGACGAGCATGATACGCTTGCTCTACCTCGAAACCGTCGTCTCTTGCTGGCCGCTGGGCCACCGAAATGGAGATTCCCAGGATGATGAAGCGATCACTCGGATTCGCCGCGATCGTCATCGCCGTCGGGCTCACCGCCCTCACGCTCCCGCCCACCGCCGCGCGCGCCGAGATCCTCGCGCTGATGAACTACGAGACCAAGCCCGAGGACTCGCTCAAGGCCCTGCGCGTTCCCGTGAGCCCCAACGGCCGGCGCGAGGGCATCGCGGTCGTGGACGTCGACCCGCAGTCGAAGAACTTCGGCAAGATCGTCACCGACCTCCCGATCCCGCCCGACGTCATCGCCCACCACATCTTCTACAACAAGGACGCGAGCAAGGCCTACGTCACCGCGCTGGGGAAGGGCGAGCTGCGCGTGATCGACATGCGGCGCCGGCCGCTCGAGCTCAAGACGATCGCGGTGCCGGACTGCAAGGTGGGGGAGGACCTCGTCTTCAGCGACGACAACCGCACCTGGTACCTGACCTGCATGGGGTCCCAGAACGTCGTGGTCGGCGACGCGGTCAACGACCGCCCGCTTCGCAGCATCGCGCTGCCGAAGCCGTACCCGCACGGCATCGCGATCCACGAGGGGATCGACCGCATGCTCGTCACCAGCACCGTGCGCGCGACCGACCTGAAGGACGCCGGCGAGACGATCACGGTGCTCGAGCTCAGCACGGGCACGGCGCTCGCGTCCCACAAGGTCAGCGCCAAGCCCTCACCTGCCGGCGCGGCGCCGGTCGAGGTCCTCTTCGTGCCGGGGTCGAGCCCGCCCGTCGCCTACGTCACGAACATGTACGGGGGCACGTTGTGGGCGGCGACCTGGAACCCGGCGAAGCGCGACCTCGACGTGGCGCAGGTGTTCGACTTCGCGACGACGAAGAGCGGCGTCCCGCTGGAGATCTACGTCAGCCCCAGAGGCGATCGGCTCTATGTGACCACGGCCAAGCCGGGGCACCTGCACATCTTCGACATCTCGCAGGGCGGCCGCCCGAAGCTCCTGAAGAGCCTGCCGGCCGCCGAGGGCGCGCACCACGTCGCGTTCACGAAGGACTGGCGCTACGCGTTCGTGCAGAACGCGCTGCTGAGCCTGCCGGGGATGAGCGACGGCTCGATCACCGTGATCGATCTCCAGAAGGGGGAGGTCGTCGGCAGGGTGGACACGCTGCGGAAGAGCGGCTTCAACCCCAACAGCATCGTCCTGCTCCCGGACTGGAACCACCCGGCCGGGCACTAGCGCGGCGGCGCGGGGACCTGCTCCGCGAGCCAGGCGAGCCCGAGCGCGCCGAGCTTGGCCCGCGTCGGGTAGCCGGTGGCCGGATCGCAGCCGGCGAGCGCGTAGTACGTGGCCCGGGCGCGCTCGAACTCCTCGGGCGTGAGCGCCACGCCCGCCGTCGGACCCTTGCCGCCGAGCGGCTGGAAGAGCTTCTTCGGCAGCGTGTCGGCGTTCTTGCCGATCCCCTCGCGGGCGTTGAAGCCGCGCAGCAGGTGCAGCCGCCGCTCGCCCATGGTGAGCACCTCGTCCATGGTCGCGTCCCAGCCGGTGGCGTAGCGCACGAACTCGACGGTCTCCGCCGGCCCGTAGAGCTGCCACGAGGGGCCCCACACGAACTGGCAGAGCCCGAGCGAGTCGAGGGCCGAGTAGAAGCACTGCGTGCGGTACGCGAAGCGGACCTTGTCGTCGGAGAGGTCGCGCAGGTCCAGGTCGCCGAACTCGCCGAGCTCGGCGAGGCGGCGGCGCTGCAGGCTCCCGGGCTTGGCCTTGAGCATCGAGTCGTGCTCGGAGGACTGGTGGTCGGCGCCGAAGGGGTTCACCGCGTAGATGAGCCCGAGCGAGCGCTTGTGCTGCGGCATGTGCGCGGGCAGCTCCTGCCCCTTCGCGGTGACGGTGAGGTCCACGGCGGCGGGGCCGAGCCGCTCGGCCGCGCGCCGGCTGCCCTCGGCCAGCAGGTCGCCGACGCCCCGGCGGAGCGCGATCGCCTCGATGGCGCGCAGCAGGGACTGGCCGTCGCCGAAGGCGAGGCCGAGGCCCTGGTCGTCGAGGAGCCCCTTGGCCTTCGCCTCCATCGCCCACGCGATGGTCCCGCCGCACGAGATCGTGTCCATGCCGTACTTGTTCGCGTCGGCCGAGGCCCGGGACAGGAGCTTGAGGTCGCCGACGCCGCACATCGAGCCGAAGAGCGCGAGCGTCTCGTACTCGGGGCCGCCGTAGACCGGATCGACGTCGAGGCCGGGCTCGTGGACCTCGACGACCCGCTTGCACTTGATCACGCACGCGTAGCAGGTGTCCCGCTCCTTCAGGAGGGTCTTGGCGAGCGTCGAGCCGTCGATCGCCCGGGCGTCCTCGAAGGTCCCCTCGTCGTAGTTCCGCGTCGGCAGCCCGCCCATCTTGTCCTGGATGGCGAGCACGCCGGCCGTGCCGAACTCGCCGAACCAGCCGATGCCGGGGTTCGCCTCCTGCAGGGCCTTGAGGCGCTTGGTCAGCTCGCGGAACTTCTCCGGATCCGCCGGCTTCGGCGGCTTGCTCCCGCGCACGACGACCGCCTTGAGGCGCTTGGCGCCCATCACCGCGCCCATGCCCGTGCGGCCGTTGGCGCGGTTGACCATGTTCATGATCGCGGCGAAGCGCACGCGGTTCTCGCCCGCCGGGCCGATCTGCGCGACCTCGGCCTTCGGATCGCCGACCTCCTCCTTGAGGAGGCGGTCGACGTCGGCCGTGACCTTGCCCCAGAGGTGCCCGGCGGGCCGGAGCTCGGCCCGGCCGTCGTGGAGCCAGAGGTAGACGGGCGCCGTCGCCTGGCCCGTGAAGACGAACGCGTCGGCGCCCGCGGTGCGCATCTCGGCGGGGAAGAAGCCGCCGCACTGGCTGTCGCCGACGGCGCCGGTGAGCGGCGAGCGCGCGCAGGCGGTCATGCGGCTCTGCCCGGAGATGGCCAGGCCCGTGAGCGGGCTCACGGCCATCACGAGCACGTTGTCGGGGCCGAGCGGATCGGCGCCCGCCGGCATGGCCTGCAGCAGGAGGTACGCCGCGAGCGCGCTCCCGCCGGGGTACGTGCGGTAGACGTCCTCGGACACGGTCCTGGTCTCGACGGTGCCGCGGGTCAGATCCACGTGATAGACGGTCGCCGTGAGTGCCACGCTCGCTCTCCTCTTCCGCCGGCCGCGCGGACGGGCACGGCGGCCTCGAGCCCGTGGGATACGCGGGGACGGCCCCGCTTGCCACGCTGAAGCTTACATCAAGGCGGAAAGCCTGCGGAGGGCGTGACGGGACGCCGGCGAGGGGGCGGGGTGCGCCCGCCTCGCCGGCGCGAGGGGTCAGGAGCGCGGCCCGCGGTGGCGGAAGCGGCCGCCCTGCGCGGCGAGCTCCGCGAACTTCGCGCGCTGCTCGGGCGTCAGGATGGGCGCGATCTCCTTCAGCGCGTTCGTGCGCCGCTGGAGGGCGTCCGCCATGAGCGTCTGCACCTCGGCCTGCTTGGCCTGGATCGACGCCTCGTCGGCGCCGGTGAGGACCAGGCGGCGGAGGTCGGCCTGCGCCTGCCGCAGGCCCTGCCCGAGCTGCTTCCGGGACTGGGCCTCGCGCGAGTAGATCTCGTGGATGGCCCTGGTCTGGTCCTCGCTGAGCCCGAGCTGCTGCTGCAGCCGGTTCCCCCGGTGCGCGCCGCGACCCTTCGCGGCGTCGTCGGCGAGCGCGACGGTGGAGCTGGCGAGGAGGGCGACCACGGCCAGGGTGAGGGCCGGGAGCCAGAGTGTGCGTCTCATCGGTGAGCCTCCTTCGGCGGGCCTGCCGCCCGCCTTTGAGGGGTACGACGCCGCGGGCGCCCGCGCCGTTTACCGCCGCCGCGCCGGCCGCCGTTGTGGTATATGACGATCTCCCGGATGCGCCGTCCCGGCACGCGGGGACAAGGAGGGGGCCATGCCGACGATCGTCCACAACGGCACCAAGCTCGCGTACGAGGACCGGGGCGCAGGCAAGCCCGCGTTCGTCTTCGTGCACGGATGGACCTGCAACCGGGCGTTCTTCGCCCCCCAGGCCGAGCACTTCGCGCGCGCCCACCGCGTGGTGTCCGTGGACCTGCGCGGCCACGGCGAGAGCGACAAGCCCCAGGGCCCGTACCCGATCACCGCCTACGTGGACGACCTGGCGTACGTGATCGCCGAGCTCGGCCTGGGCAAGGTCGTCGCCGTCGGCCACAGCATGGGCGGCATCACGGCGCTCCAGCTCGCCGCCGCGCACCCGGACCGCGTCGCGGCGATCGTCATGGTGGACCCGGCGCCGTTCGTCTTCCCGCCGGAGCTCCGGGCCGCGATCGAGGGGATCGTGACCGCCATCGAGGCCGGCAACCAGGAGCCGCGCCGGCAGTTCATCACGCAGCACCTGTTCATGCCGACCTCGGAGCGGAAGCTGGTCGACGACGTGCTCGCCGTGATGATGGCCGCGCCGATGCACGTCGCGGCCAACGCGATGAAGGGCATCCTGGCCTTCGACGGTCCGGCCGTCGCGGCGAAGTGCACGGTTCCGGCCCTGCACCTGGCGGCCAACCCGCCGCTCAACCCGCCGCACCTGATGTCCGGGTGGCTGCCCGAGGTCGTCAACGGCTGGACGGTCGGCGCCGGCCACTTCAGCCAGCTCGAGGTCCCGGAGCAGGTCAACTCGATGATCGAGGGATTCCTCCGCCACCACGTCGCATGAGGCTCGCGGGCCGGACGGCGCTCGTCACGGGCGCCAGCCGCAACATCGGGCGCGCGATCGCGCTCGCGCTCGCCGCCGAGGGCGCGGACCTCGTGCTGAACACGCGCGTCAACCGCGACGAGCTGGAGGCCGTCGTCGCCGAGTGCCGCAAGGCCGGCGTGCGCGTCGTGCCCGTGCTCGCCGACGTCGCCGACCCGGCCGCGGTGGACGCGATGGTCGCGCGGGCCCTCGCCGAGCTCCCCGCCGTGGACGTCCTCGTCTGCAACGCGGCGATCCGGCCGCACCGGGCCCTGACCGAGACCCCGCTCGAGGAGTGGCACCGCGTGCTCGCCGTCAACCTCCACTCGGCCTTCTACCTGGCGCGCGCGGTCGTGCCCGCGATGAAGGAGCGCCGCCGGGGGAGCATCATCGCCATCGGCGGCCAGTCGAGCCTCACCGGCCGGGCGAACACCGCGGCGGTCACGGCGGCCAAGACCGGGCTGCTCGGTTTCGTGCGGGCGCTGGCCGCCGAGCTCGGGCCGTTCGGGATCCGCGCCAACATGGTGGTGCCGGGCACGATGGACACCGAGCGGCGCTACGCCGACTGGTACCCGGAGTTCCGCCAGGCGCCGCCGGGCGCGCCCGAGCAGCTCCGGCAGATCCCGCTCGGCCGGCTCGGCCGGCCCGAGGAGATCGCCGACGCCTGCGTGTTCCTCGCCTCCGACGCCTCCGCCTACGTCACGGGCGACACGATCCGCGTGATGGGCGGGCGGCTCATCGGCTGACCAGCCTGCGTCCCCAGCGCTCGGAGCGCCCATGCGCCGAGTCCGGGCGTCCGCCCCGTCGCGCGGCCCGGCGCATGTACCGCATATATAATGTTGCGCGCGGCGGCCCGCCGGCGGGCGCCGCGATCCGATCGCGACGGAGGCGACATGGGGAGGACGCGGGGGGCACGGCCGGTCGCGGTGGCCGGCGGCGGGAGCTTCACGGCGGTGACGCCCGCGGCGCTCGCGGCCATGCTCGCCCGCAAGGACTTCCTCTTCGTCAACGTCCACATCCCCTATCAGGGCGAGATCGAGCGCACGGATCGCTTCATCCCCTTCGACGCGATCCAGGCCCACCGCGGCGAGCTGCCGGCGCGCAAGGACGCGAAGGTGGTCGTGTACTGTGGGACCTCGAGGGCGGGATGACCGCCTGGGAGGACGCCGGGCACACGGCGGTGCGGCGGCGGCGCTGAGGCAGTGCAGCACCTGCTACACTCACCGCCGAAGGGTGGCTCCAACGAGCGGGCGAATCGAGGCCGTGCATCCCGAGGTCGCGCGCGCGCTGCGCGCGAAGTCCGGCATGGAGCGCCTGCGCTTGGCCCACGAGACCTGGGAGCTCGTCCGCGACCGGCTCGGCGCCTATCTCGCGGCCCGGCACCCCGAGTGGGGCCGGGAGGAGATCCAGTCCCAGGTCGCCCGCAGGTTGCTGCGGTGACCCAGGCCGAGCTGCTCCGACACCTCGTTGACGCCCTCGAGGCTGTGGGGGTCGAGTACATGATCGGCGGCTCCCAGGCTTCGATGTACTACGGCGAGCCTCGGCTCACGCGCGATGTCGACGTGGTCGTGGCTCTCCGGCCCGAGCACCTCACCGGCTTCCTCGCCCGGTTTCCGGCCAGTGAGTTCTACGTCGACGAGGCGACGGCGCGGGAGGCGCTCCGGACGTCCGGCCAGTTCAACATCGTCCACCCGGGCTCCGGTGTGAAGATCGACGTCTACGTCAACCCCGACACGCCGTACGATCGGACCCGACTCGCGCGGCGGCAGAGGTTACCGCTGGTGCCGGGAGCGGAGGCGTACTTCGCACGACCCGAGGATGTCATCCTCTACAAGCTGCTCTACTCTCGGCAGGGCGAGTCGGACCTGCACCTGCGCGACGTTCTCGGGATCCTCCGGGTGTCGGGGCCCGAGGTGGACCGCGGATACATCACCGAATGGGCCGACCGTCTGGGGCTCGGGATGATCTGGGAACAGATTCGAAAGCAGGTCGACTGAAAGGAGCCAGGAGCGCATGAAGGCGATCCGCGTTTCGGAGTACGGCGGCCCGGCAGTGCTGAAGCTCGAGGAAGTCCCCACGCCGCAGCCCGGCCCCGGCCAGGTGCTCGTGCGCAACCACGCGGTCGGCGTGAACCCGGTGGACACCTACCTGCGCGCCAACGTGGACAACCGCGGGCCGAAGCTCCCGTACACGCCCGGCACGGACGCGGCCGGCGTCGTCGAGGCGGTCGGCGCCGGCGTCGCCGGCGTCGGCCAGGGCGACCGCGTCTACGTGGGCGGCACGCTCTCGGGCGCCTACGCCGAGCTGGCGCTCTGCGACCCGGCGCAGCTCCACCCGCTGCCCGGCACCGTGAGCTTCGCGCAGGGCGCGGCGATGAACATCCCCTACGGCACCGCCTACCACGCGCTCGTCGACCGCGCGCGCGGCGAGGCGGGCGAGAGCGTGCTCGTGCACGGCGCGAGCGGCGGCGTGGGCCTCGGTGCCGTGCAGATCGCGCGGGCGCGCGGCCTCACGGTGCTCGGCACCGCGGGGACGGAACGGGGGCGTCGGCTCGTCGCCGAGCAGGGCGCCCACCACGTCCTCGACCACGGCGCGCCGGGCTACCTCGACGAGCTGCTCAGGCTCACGGGCGGCCGCGGCGTGGACATCGTCCTCGAGATGCTGGCGAACGTGAACCTCCAGAAGGACCTCGGCGTCGTCGCGACGGGGGGGCGCATCGTGGTCATCGGCAACCGGGGCACGATCGAGATCAACCCGCGGGGCGCCATGAACAAGAACTGCGCGATCCTCGGGATGGCGCTGTACCACGCGGCGCCCCGCCAGCTCGCCGGGATCCACGCCGCGCTCGTGGAGGGCCTGCGCAACGGGACGCTCCGCCCGGTCGTCGCCGAGGAGCTGCCGCTCGCCCGGGCAGGGCGCGCCCACGAGGCCGTGATGGAAGCGGGCCACCACGGCAAGATCGTGCTGATCCCGTAGGCCGACTCGCGAGGAGAGGAGCGGACACCGTGAGCGACACCCAGCGCATCGCCGGCGTGCTCTCGCCGGTCGTCACCCCGTTCAAGGCCGACCTCGCGCCCGACCCCGAGCGCTTCGTGCGCCAGTGCCGGTGGCTCCTCGCCCAGGACGTCGGCCTGGCCGTGTTCGGGACCAACTCGGAGGCGAACTCGCTCTCGGTGGAGGAGCGGATCGAGCTGCTCGAGGGCCTGGTGGGCGCCGGCGTGGACCCGGCGCGCCTGATGCCGGGCACCGGCTGCTGCGCGCTGCCGGACTCGGTGCGGCTCACCGCGCACGCGGTCAAGCTCGGCTGCGCGGGCGTGCTGATGCTCCCGCCCTTCTACTACAAGGGCGTCTCCGACGACGGCCTCTTCCGGAGCTTCGCCGAGGTGATCGAGCGGGTGGGGGAGGCGCGCCTGCGGGTGTACCTCTACCACATCCCGCCCGTCGCCCAGGTGCCGATCACGCTCGGCCTCGTCGAGCGCCTGCTCCGGTCCTACCCGGCGCAGACCGCCGGCATGAAGGACAGCTCGGGTGACTGGGAGAACACCCGGGCCTTCCTCGACGCCTTCGCCCCGTCCGGCTTCGACGTCTTCGCGGGCTCGGAGACCTTCCTGCTGCGCAACATGCGGCACGGCGGACGCGGCTGCATCAGCGCCACGGCCAACGTCCACCCCGGCCCGATCGCGCGCCTGTACGCCACCTGGCAGGCCGCCGACGCCGACGCCCAGCAGGCGCGCCTCGACGAGATCCGGGGCGTCTTCGCGACGTTCCCGATGATCCCCGCGCTCAAGGCCGCGATCGCCCGCTGGGCGGGCGACCCGTCCTGGGCCACCGTGCGCCCGCCGCTGGTCGCGCTCACCCCCGGGCAGGCGCAGGCGCTCGTGGCGGCGCTCGAGGCGAAGGGGTTCACGATGCCCGGGCTCGGGACCTGACCGACGCGGCCGGGGCCCCGCTGCGCCGACTACGCGTTGGCGATCTCCGTCGCGAGGAACAGCCACGAGGGCGCGTCCATCTCCCGGAACATCGCGATGGCGCCGGTCAGGTGCTCCTGGGCGCGCTCGGATTGTCCGGCGCGGCGGTAGAGCGCGCCGAGGCCCAGACCGCAGTGGGCGGCAAGCGGCCGCATCCCGAGCTCCTCGGCCAGCGCCAGGGCTTGCCGAAAGCTGTCCGCCGCCTGCTCGACGTCCAGCCGCGCCTCGGTCGACTGGATCTCGGCGAGGAGCCGGAGGGCCCACGCCTCGTGTCCCCGCTCCCTGTGGGTCCGCGCGAGGTCCAGGGCCCGGCTGGCCGATGCGCGCGCGTCGTCGGCACGGCCAGCCAGGAGGCATCCCTCGGCGAGCTGGACGACCCTGAGCGCCTGGCCGCCGATCATTCCGCTCCCCGCGGCCCGCTCCACGGCCTGCTCGAGCAGGGGCAGGGCTTCGTCGAGCCGCCCCGAGAGCGCGTACGCGTACCCCAGGCCGGTCGCCATGAAGGGGAACATGGCGGGGATGCCGGCCGAGTGACAGAGCGCGACGCCCTGGTCGAGCACGGCGATGGCGTGATCGAAGTCGCCCCGACGGACAGAGAGGAGCCCCATGCCGAGGTACGCGCTGACGCGGGCTCCCGGGTGGCCGACGGACTCCGCGATCCTGATCGCCTCTCCGGCGCGCCTGAGCCCGTCCGCGAACTCGCCGAGCTCGGCGAGGGCCCACACGGACCAGGTCCGGCTGGTGATCGCGCGGAAGGCGGCCTCGCTCAGCCGGTCGCGGACCGGCTCGCTCCGGAGCGCCTCCTCGTTGCTGGTGAGCACCGCCACGGCCTGGCCGTAGTCGCCTCGGGCGCAGTGCGTCTGGCCCAGGTAGAGGTTCGTCGCGAGCTCCAGGCCGCGGTCGCCGAGCCCGGCGGCGGCGGCGCGGGCACGCTCGCCCGACTCGAGCGCAGCGTCGAGATCCCCGGTGAGCTGGAAGAGGTTGGCCAGCAAGGAGGCGGCCCGCCCGAGACGGCGCTGATCGCCGATGGCGAGGGCGAGGCGTTCGGCCTCCCGGAGGTGCTCGAGGATCGGCGCCAGGTCCCCGAGCGGAACGAGCGCGCTCCGGAGGTCGAACCGGAGGTCGATGGCCCGCGCGGTGGCCTGCTGGCCCTCGGGGAGATGCTGGACGCTGACCAGGGCCTGCTCGAAGTACGAGGCCGCCTCGCGAAAGGCGCAGCGCCCGCCCGCCTTCCGCCCCGCCTGCCGGAGGTAGCCGAGCGCCTTGTCCCAGACTTCGCCCCTGAAGGCGTGGTGGGCGAGGCGATCGACCTCCTCGCCCAGTCGATCGTGGTAGAGCCGCTCGATGACCTCGAGGATCCTGGCGTGCAGCGCGCGGCGGCGGTCCTGGAGGAGCGTGGCGTACCCGACCTCGTGGGTGAGGGCGTGGCGGAAGGTGTACTCGAGGTCGGGATAGAGGCGGGTCTCGTAGAGGAACTCGGCGGCCTGCAGCTGCGCGAGGCTTCGGCGCAAGCCGTCCTCGCTCTCGTCGGCGATCGCCTCGAGGAGGACGAAGGCGACGTCCTTGCCGATGACCGAGGCCGCCTGGAGCACGCGCTTGTCCTCGGGCGACAGCCGGTCGATGCGCGCCGCCAGGATCGCCCGCGCCGACGCCGGCATCTGCACGGTCTCCAGCGCCTTCACCAGTCGATACGCGCCGCGCTCACCCGACAGGAACCCCGTCTCGACGAGCGTCCGGACGCTCTCCTCTATGAAGAACGGGTTGCCCGAGGTTCGGTCGATCAGCAGGCGCATGAGGGGCCCGAGGCCCTCGTCGTTCCCGAGGAGCGCGCCCAGCAATCCCTCGGCGCTCTCGGGCGGCAAGGGGTCGAGGCGGAGCTGCCGGTAGTAGCTCTTCCCGCTCCACGTGTGCCGGTACTCCGGGCGGTAGTTGACGAGGAGCAGGAGCCGGGCCGTCGGCACGCCCTCGACCAGGCCGTCGAGCAGCGCCTGCGTCTCGGCGTCGATCCAGTGCAGGTCCTCGAAGAGGACGAGCAACGGCTGCACCCGGCTCTCGCGGAGCAGCAGCGCCTTGACCCCGTCGAGCGCCCGCTGGCGGCGCTGCGGGGGGGCGAGCCGCTGCCACTCGGGCTCCTCGGCAGGGACGTCCAGCAGCCAGAGGATCGCGGGCAGCGCGGGCTCCAGGGCGCGGTCGAGCGACAGCAGCTTCCCCGTGACCTTCTCGCGGATCCTTCGCACGTCATCGTGCGTCTCGATCCGGAAGTACGCGCGGAGGAGCTCGACGATCGGCAGGTAGGAGGTGGCCTTGCCGTAGGAGACGGAGCTCGACTCGGCGATCGTCCAGCCCTCTGTCCGATGCGAGTGAATGAACTCCCAGTACAGACGCGACTTGCCCACGCCGGCCTCGCCCACGATCGCCACGACCTGCCCCTGACCGCCGCGGGCCTGCTCCAGCGCCCGGCGAAGCTGCTCGAGCTCCCCGTCGCGCCCGACGAAGCGGGTCAGGCCCCTGGCGACGGCGGCGTGCACGCGGGAGCGCACGGTGCTGGCTCCGATGACCTCGTAGACCTCGACGGGGCGGTCCAGCCCCTTGACCGGCCGCGCCCCGAGTGGCTTGACGACCACGTAGTCCTCGGCGAGTCTCAGCGTGTCGGGCGCCATCAAGATGGTGCCGGGCATGGCCATCTGTTCCATGCGCGCGGCCAGGTGGGTGGTCTGGCCGACCGCCGTGTAGTCCATGTGCAGGTCGCTGCCGATCGACCGCACGACGACCTCGCCCGAGTTCAACCCCACGCGGATGTGCACCGGCACGCCGGCCGTCCGGTGGACCTCCTCGGCGTAGCGCTTCACCGACTCCTGCATCCTGAGCGCCGCGTAGCACGCGCGCACGGCGTGATCCTCGTGAGCCACCGGGGCGCCGAAGAGGGCCATGATCCCGTCGCCCATCACCTGGTTGACGGTCCCCTCGTACCGATGGACCGCCTCCATCATGTGCTGCAGCACCGGATCGAGGAGCCGCCGCGCCTCCTCCGGATCGCGGTCCGCGAGCAGCTCCATCGAGCCCTTGAGGTCGGCGAACAGCACGGTCACGTGCTTGCGCTCGCCCTCGACCGCGCTCTTGGAGGTGAGGATCTTCTCGGCGAGGTGTCTGGGAATGTGGGCCTCGGGCGCGGCCAACCGCGGCTGGGCGCGGGTCGGGGGGCTCGCCGCCGGATGCGCGCACTCGGAGCAGAACTTCGCCGACGCCGAGAGCTGGGAGCCGCAGTTCGCGCACGCCCGAGCCAGGGGCGCGGCGCACTCCTCGCAGAACTTCGCCCCGTCGCGGTTCTGGTGCTGGCACTGCGGGCATCTCATCGGGGCTCCTCAGCGGTGACCACCGCGCGCGGCCAGACAAGTGGGGACGACCCTACCCCAGCGATCTTCGGGGGTCAAGCCGCGGCCCGGCGCCGAGCTGATAGGGTCGCCAGTCGCACGAAGGAGGTCAGTTTCTGGCCAGTGGCCCGGAACTCACCAGCGGCCATGCCAATCGGGAAACCCCGATCCGGAAAGAGTTTTTTCGTGTCCGGCCTGCGATTCTCGCCCCTCGCGACCCCTCCGCTGGGCGAAGGGGCCACGGGGAAAATCCCTTTCCCGTCGAGACGTTGCATGACCCCTCAAGGGTGGTATGGGAGTTGCTGACCCAGGGAGCGTGACCGAGAACCGAGCGATCCGCCCACGACGTAGACGGATACTGATCAGCGGGCTCCAGCACCGGCTGCTGCTCGTCAACCTCGCCTATTTCTGCGTCATCGTGCTGGTCCTGGCGGTGATCCTGGTGCTCCCGCCGCTGCTGCAGCTAAGAAGCGCGAGCCTCGACGCCTCGGCGGAGAACCTCGCGGCCGCGAACGAGTTCCTGTTCCTCCACGCGCGGCTCTGGCCGGCGGTGCTCATCGTCCTCGGCCTGCTCGCCTACCACTCGGTGATCGTCTCGCATCGCATCGCGGGCCCGCTCTACCGGTTCCGGCGCGTCTTCGAGGCCGTGACTGCGGGGGACCTGGCGGCCCGGGCGAGGATCCGCAAGCACGACTACCTGACGCCGGAGGCCGACGTCATCAACGAGATGCTCGGGACCCTCGAGGACAGGATTGCCGGCGTCGAGGAGCAGGCCGCGGCGATCCGCGCGGTGTTCGCCGACCTGAAGCGGGTCCGCCACGGGGGGTCGCCCGACGGGCTGGACGAGAGCATTCGGACGCTCGGCGTGCTGGTGGACAGCCTGCAGGCGCGCCTGGAGCAGTTCCGGAAGCCATGAGCCGGCGGTGCAGCGCCGTGACGGGGGGGAGCCCGCGATGGGCGCACGCGGTCGGCTCCCGCGGCCTGACGCTGGTCGAGCTGATCATCGTCACGGCGCTCATCGCGACGCTCGCCAGCATCGCGCTCCCGATCTACGCCGACGTGACCGAGCGGGCCCGGATCATCCGGGCGATCGCGGAGATCCGGGTGCTCGAGAGCGAGATCGCCGTGTTCGAGATGAGCAACGGCCGGCTGCCGGCGGACCTCGGGGAGATCGGGCGCGGAACGCTCAAGGACTCGTGGGGCAACCCGTACGAGTACCTGAACTTCTCCACTCTCGGGCCGAAGGGCAAGGGCAAGGTCCGGAAGGATCGCAACCTCGTGCCGCTCAACTCGACGTACGACCTCTACAGCGAGGGCAAGGACGGTGAGAGCCAGTCCGCGCTGACGGCCAAGGCGAGCCAGGACGACATCATCCGCGCCAACGACGGCGGCTACATCGGGCTGGCGTCGGCGTACTGAGCCCCGCGGATCATGAAGCTCGACGCGAGAACGTTCACCAGCAAGGTCGCCCGCCGGGCCTTCCTGCTGTTCGTCACCTGCGCCCTCATTCCCGTCTCGGCGCTGGCGATCTTCTCCTTCCAGGGGGTGACGGCGCAGCTGCAGGAGCAGAGCCAGGCGCGGCTCCAGCAGGCGAGCAAGGCCGTGGCGATGACGCTGTACAAGCGGCTGCTGGCGCTCGAGGCCGAGCTGAGGGCGCGGGGCTCCGCCCCGGGCGCGGGAGCCGACGAGCCGCTCGACGAGGAGCTCCAGCGGCCGTTCACCGCGCTGGCGCTGGTCACGGCGGACGGCCGGAGCGTGCCGCTCCTGGGCGGGATGGCGCCGCCCCCGGCGCTCACCGCCGAGGAACGCGAGCACCTCGCCGCGGGCAAGAGTCTGCTGTCCAGCGAGCCTTCGCGGACCGGCCCGGCGCGGTTCCTCCTGGTGCGCGCGCTCGACCGGCAGCGGCCGGACCGGGGGACGCTCTTCGGGGAGGTCAACCCGGCCTACCTCTGGGCCTTCGACGACGAGCCCGCGCTGCCGCCGGCGACGAAGCTGATCGTCCTGGACCCGGCGGGCCGGCTCCTGTTCTCGTCGCTGCGCGCCTCGATGCCCGTGCCCGCCGAGGTCGCCCGGCAGACGCGCCGGGGCACCGCCGGCTACTTCGCGTGGAGCGACCGGGCGAACGACTACGCGGCGAGCTACTGGTCCCTGTTCCTCCAGTTCAAGTTCCTGACGCCGAAGTGGACGATCGTGCTGAGCCAGTCGAAGGCCGACGTGTTCGCGCCGATCGCCGACTTCAAGCGGACGTTCATCCTCGTCATCCTGATGTCGGTCTGGCTGGTGCTGCTCCTGAGCGTGCGGCAGATCCGCAAGAGCCTGACGCCGCTGGAGAAGCTCCAGGAGGGCACGCGCCGGATCGCGATGGGGGACTTCGACAGCCGGGTGGAGGTCGCGAGCCGGGACGAGTTCGAGGAGCTGGCGGCCTCGTTCAACCAGATGGCGAGCCAGCTCGGCCGGCAGTTCAACGCCCTCGCGATGCGGGGCGAGATCAGCGTCGCGCTCAACCGGAACCGGACGCTCGACGAGATCCTCCCCGAGTGCGTGGAGGTCCTGGTGCGCCACCTGCGCCTGGGCGCAGCGTGCGTCTTCGTCCGGAGCGGCGACGACAACGCGCTGGAGCTGCGGGCGAGCGCGGGGGCGTCCCGGCACCCGGACTGGGCGCGTCGCCGGCTGCCGGTGGGCCAGTCGGAGATCGGCATGATCGCCGCGGACCGCCGGCCGCACGCGACGAACGCGCTCCTCGAGGATCCTCGCCTGAGCGACGCGGAGTGGGCGCGGCGGGAGGGGCTCGTGGCGTTCGTCGGCCACCCGCTCGTCGTCGAGGATCGGCTCGTCGGTGTCGCGGCCGGCTTCGCGACGCAGCCGCTCGACGTGGTGGACCTGAGCGGCTTCGCCTCGGCCGCGGGCGAGATCGCGCAGTGCATCGAGCGGAAGCGCGTGGAGGAGGCGCTGCAGGGCAGCGAGCAGCAGGTGCGGCAGCTCCAGAAGATCGAGGCCGTGGGACGCCTGGCGGGCGGCATCGCGCACGACTTCAACAACCTGCTGACGGTGATCACGGGCTACAGCCACCTCGCGCTCGAGAGCCTGGGCCCCGAGGATCCACGGCGCGGGGGGATCGAGATCATCGCCACGACGGCCGAGCACGCCGGCCTGCTGACGCGGCAGCTCCTGGCCTTCAGCCGCAAGCAGGTGCTCGCGCCCGCGGTGCTCGATCTGAACGACGTCGTGCCCGGCATGACGGACATGCTGCAGCGGCTGATCGGCGAGGACATCGAGCTCGTCTTCACCCCCTGTCCGGACCTCGGACGCGTGAAGGTGGACCCGGGCCAGCTCGAGCAGGTCATCGTCAACCTGGTCGTGAACGCCCGCGACGCGATGCCCGACGGCGGCCGGATCACCCTCGAGACCGAGAACGTCGAGCTGGGCGAGCACTTCGCGCGCCAGCACGCCGGCGTGAGCCCCGGCCCGCACGTGATGCTGGCGGTCAGCGACACGGGCACGGGCATGGACGCCGAGACCCAGTCGCACATGTTCGAGCCCTTCTTCACGACGAAGGAGCCGGGCAAGGGCACCGGGCTCGGCCTGGCCACGGTCTACGGCATCGTCCGGCAGAGCGGCGGGAGCATCTGGGTCTACAGCGAGCCGGGCGCGGGCAGCACGTTCAAGATCTACTTCCCGTGCGTCGAGGGTGAGCCGGAGCGGGCGGAGGTCTCGAGCCTGCCCCCGGCGCGCGGGAGCGAGACCGTGCTGGTCGTCGAGGACGAGAACGACGTGCGCGCCCTCGTGCACGGGATCCTCGCGGACCACGGCTACGCCGTGCTCAGCGCCGGACGGAGCGCCGAGGCGCTCCGGATCGTCGAGCACCACGCGGGGCCGATCCACCTGCTGGTGACGGACATGGTGATGCCCGAGATGAGCGGGTCCGCGCTGGCCGAGCGGCTCGTCTCGCTCCGTCCGGAGATGGCCGTCCTGTACATGTCGGGCTACACGGACCACGCGGTCGTCAGCCACGGGCGCCTGGACCCCGGGACGCCCTACATCCAGAAGCCGTTCACCCCCGACGCCCTGGCGCGCAGGGTGCGCGCCGTGCTGGACGCCGCGGCCGTTCCGAGCCCGGCGGCGTAGACGCTCCGCCTCGCGGCGCTTCACCCGCCTCGTCCGCTGACCGCCCGCGCCGCGCGCGCGCCGCGCAGCCCGGCGGGACAGCGCACGCGACGACCCGGGCGCATGTCGCGCCCTCAGACGCCCGCGCGGGAGAGCGTGAGCCCGATGTTCTCGGGCGCGGACTTGCGCGCGCCCCGTTCCACCTCGTGCATCACCTCGACCACGGCCGCGGAGACGGGCGTCGCCACGCCGCGCTCGCGCCCGCGCGCCACCACGTGGCCGTTCATGTGCTCGATCTCCGTCGGGCGCCCCTTGGCCACGTCCTGCGCCATGGACGCGCGCCAGTTGGGCCCGCCCGCGGCGGTCGGCGTGAGCATCCGGTCGAGCGCCTCCCACGTCTCGCGCCGGCCGGCGTCGGCCCACTGTTCGGCGGAGGCGCGGTTGAACGGCGGCACGCGGTAGCCGCACGCGCGCCCCACGCGCGCGGACTCTCCCGCGAGGCGGAGCGTGATCGCGCGCCCCACCTCGCTCGACAGGATCTCGAGCGAGCCGAGCCCCGACATCGCCTGGACCGGGTTGCCCATGGCGTTCGCGCAGAGCTTCGACCAGCGCTCGCCCCAGAGGTTGTCGGTCACCTGGGCCCCGTCGATCACCGAGAGCAGCTCGGCCAGCGTCCGCGCGCGCGGCGTCGGCCGCCCGTCGTGCTCGCCCACGCGGAACACGTCGTGCCCCGTGCCCTGGCCGCGCCCCAGGCCGCGCTCGACCTGGCCGGGCTTCCAGAGCGCCACGCCGATCTTCGACATGACGAGCCCCACGGCGCGCGAGACGCCGGCGACGGCCGCCACCACCGGGTCGGGCCAGCAGTTCTGGGCCGCGACGACGTAGCCGTCCGGCGCCAGGTGGCGCAGCGCGAGTTGCGTCGCCCACGCGGTGTCGTAGACCTTCATCGCGACGAAGGCGATCTCGAAGTCGCGCGGCAGGCGCGCGGCCTCGCCAAGGTGCACCGCTGCCGGGCGTGCCTGGAACGGCTCGTGCGGGCCGGTCACGGAGAGGCCGTGCCGCCGGACCGTCTCGACCTGCTCGGCCCAGGGGTCCACGAGCGTCACGTCGTGGCCGGCGCGCGCCAGGAACGCGCCGAGGTAGCTGCCGATCGCTCCGGCACCGACGAAAAGGATCTTTCGGGTGGTCATGCGGACGACTCTCGGCGGTCCCCGGCACGCTGTCAAGAGGGCCGAGGCGTCCAGCCGGAGCTCCACGCCATGCGGGATACAGCGCAGGGCTAGCGCCGTCCGGCCGCCTGCTGCAGCTCGCGGACGTGCTCGGCCCAGTGGCGGGCCAGCAGCTCGAGGCGCTGCCGTCCCGTCAGCACCTCGCCCGCCGCCCGCTGGAAGCAGGGCCGCTCGAGATCGGGCGCGCGCCGGGCCGCGTGCAGGAGCCGCGCGTGCGCCTGCCGCGCCTGCGCGAGCAGCTCGTCGTAGCTCTCGTGCTCGTGCAACCGCCGGCACACCTCGTTGACGGCGTCGGAGTCGGCCGGCACCGGCCAGACCGGGCCGCCGTGCGCCGCCGACTCGATGCCCCACGCCGTGGCGTCGTGGAAGTAGAGGAAGTGCATCAGCACGTCCCGGGCCTGCCAGCGATCCACCCGGGCGTCGGTCGCCCGGCCCGGCCCCTCGAACCAGGCGAGCGCGTCGCGCACCACCCGGTCGAGCTCCGTGAGCGGCCCGTCCTTCGACGGCGTCGTCGTCATCCGCGGCCTCCTGTCTCCGTCGCCGGGGGCTAGGGGTGATCCACGGGGGGCGCCGTCCAGCCGCCGCGCGTGAGCCCCAGGGCCGCGAGCGCGCGGCCGAGCCGCCGGCGCCGGCCCGCCGGGCCCGTGGCGACCGCGCGGCTCGTGGCGCCGAGCCAGGCGCCGAGGTCGTCGAGCAGGGAATAGGCCACCGGCGTCGCCACCAGGGTCAGCAGCAGCGACAGCGTCTGGCCGCCGATGATGACCACGGCGATGACCCGCCGCTCCTCGGCGCCGGGGCCCGTGCCGACGGCCAGCGGGATCATGCCCGCCACGAACGTGAGGGTCGTCATGAGGATCGGCCGCAGCCGGTCGCGGTTGCCCTGCAGGATGGCGGCGAGCCGGTCCATGCCCGCCGCGCGGAGCGTGTTCATATGATCGATCTGGAGGATGGCGTTCTTCTTCACCACGCCGAAGAGCACGAGGATCCCCAGCGCCGAGTAGAGGTTCAGCGTGTTGCCGGTGAGCCAGAGCGAGAGGAGGGCGAACGGCACCGACAGGGGCAGCGAGAGCAGGATCGTCAGGGGATGGACGAGGCTCTCGAACTGCGCGGCCAGGATCATGTACATGAACACGATGGAGAGCGCGAACGCCCACACGAGCTCCCCGAACGTCCGCTCCAGCTCCCGCGCGCGCCCGGAGATGATCGTGTCGTACCCCGGGGGCAGGTCCATCCGCACGACCTCGTCCCGCAGCGCCTGCACCCGGTCGGCCAGCGCGTAGCCGGGCGCCACGTTCGCACGCAGGCGCGCCTCGCGGTGGCGGTCCAGGCGGTCGATGCGCGAGGCCGTCCAGGCGGGCGTCAGGGTCACCAGGTTGTCGAGCCGCGCGAGGCCGCCGCCCGCCCGGGGCACCCACAGGAGGCCGATCAGGCCGGGGTCGTCCCGGTCCTCCGCGCGCAGCCTGAGCTGCACGTCGTACTCGTAGTTCGCGCGCGCGTCGTAGAAGCGGGTGACCTCGTCGTCGCCGCCCACCATGAGGCGGAGCGCGGTGGCGATGTGGGCGGTGTCCACCCCGAGGTCGGCCGCGCGGTCGCGGTCGATCCGTACGCGCAGCTCGGGCTTGTCGAGCTTCAGCGTGGTGTCGGCGTCCACCAGGCCGAGGTCGTCGCCGCGCTGCCGGAGCCGCTCGGTGTACGCGGCCAGGGCGTCGAGGTCCGGGCCGCGGAGCACGAAGTCGATGTCGATGAAGCCCCCGGCGAACCGGAAGCCCGCCGGGTTCCGCACCTGGATGCGGACGTCCTCGCCGGCGGCGCGCCCGAGGCGGCGCCGCACCTCCTGCATCACCGCCTGCTGAGAGCGGTTGTCGCGGAAGGCCGCGCCCGGGTCCGCGCGCAGCAGCCCCCCGGCCAGGCGACCGAGCGAGAAGACGCGCGCCTCGTGGGGCACGAGGCCGACGTAGACGCGCGCCTCGTTCACCGCGCCCAGGAACGAGCCGCCGGTCGTGGCCAGCACCAGCCGCACCCCCGGGACGCTCCGGATCTCGGCATCGATGCGCCGCACGAGGGCGTCCATCGCGGGCAGGCTCAGGCCCTGGGCCGCGGTCACCCGCACCTCGAACTCGCCCTCGTCCACGCCGCTCGGCAGGTAGTCCTTGCCGAGGAGGCCGTAGAGCGGGACCGCGGAGGCGGCGACGGCCACGGCGACGGCGCTCACGGCGAGCCGGTGGCGCATGCAGAGGGCCAGGGCGGCCGTGTAGCCGCGGTCGAGCCCGCGGTAGAAGCCGCGCCGCGAGCGCGCCTCGCCGGCGCCCGCGCTCTCCGGGTGCAGGAGCCGCGCGCTCATCATGGGCGTGAGCGTGAAGGAGACCAGCAGGCTCACCAGCACGGCCACGCCCGCGGTCAGGCCGAACTGGTAGAGGAAGCGCCCGGAGACGCTCGACATGAACGACACGGGCACGAAGATCACCACGAGCGACAGCGTCGTGGCCATGACGGCCAGGCCGATGTCCGCCGTGGCGGCCCGGGCGGCCTCGAACGGCCGCATCCGCTTCTCCTCCATGAACCGGAAGATGTTCTCGAGGACGACGATGGCATCGTCGATCACCACGCCGACCATGAGCACCAGCGCGAGCATGGTGACGCTGTTCAGCGTGAAGCCGAGCGCGCGCATCATCGCGAACGTGGTGATCACCGAGGCCGGGATGGCGACGGCCGCGATCACGGTCGAGGCCCAGTTCCGCATGAAGGCGAGCACCACGAGGGACGCCAGGATCGCGCCGAGGACGAGGTGCACGTTGATCTCGTGCAGGGCCGCGTAGATGTAGCGCGACTGGTCCTGGAGGACCTCGACCCGGACGCCGCCGGGCAGCCGGGCGGCGGCCCGCGCGAGGTTCGCCTTGGCCGCCTCGATCGTCGCCACCGTGTTGGCGCCGGACTGCCGGCGGACCTCGAGGATCACCGCGGGCGAGCCGTTGAGGCGGGCGATCGAGCGCTGCTCCTTGGTGCCGTCCTCCGCGCGCCCGAGGTCGCGGATCCGGACGGGGACGCCGCCCACCGTGCTCACGACGAGCTCGTCGAAGGCCCGCGCGTCGGGCAGGCGTCCCATCGTCCGCAGCGAGTGCTCCCGCGCCCGGCCCGTGACGTTGCCCCCGGGCAGGTCGGCGTTCTGCCGCACGAGAGCCTCGCGCACCGCGGTGATCGGCAGCCGGAAGGCGGCCAGCCGGTCGGCGTCGATCCAGACGTTGATGGCGCGCTCGAGCCCGCCGACGATCTGCACCTGGCCGACGCCGCTCGCGCGCTCCAGCCGGAGCTTGACGACCTTGTCGGCGAGCTCCGTCAGCTCCCGGATCGGCCGGTCGCCGGACAGCGCCACGGTGAGCACCGGGGCGGACTCGTTGTCGAACTTCGAGACGATGGGCGGCTCGGCGTCCTGCGGCAGGTCGCGCAGCACCGTCGCCACGCGGTCGCGGACGTCCTGGGCCGCGGTCTCGATGCTCTGGGCGAGATCGAAGGTGATGATGACGATCGAGCTGCCGGCCGAGGAGATGGACCGCAGCTCGTCGATGCCCGCCACCGTGTTGACGGCCTCCTCGATCCGCTGGGAGATCTGGATCTCGACCTCCTCGGCGGAGGCGCCGGGGAGCTGCGTGCGGATGAGCACGGTGGGGAGATCCACCACCGGAAACCGGTCGACGCCGAGGCGCGCCCAGGACACGGCGCCCACCACGACGAGGGACAGGATCAGCATGGCCGCGAACACCGGCCGGCGGATGCAGACCTCGGCGAGCCGCTGCACGGGCGCGCTCCGCTAGCGCCGCCGTCCGGGCGGCGCCGTGCTCACCCGCGCGCCGTCCTGGAGCTGGGCGAGGCCCGAGGTGGCGACCTGCTCGCCCGCCCGCACGCCGGTGACGGCCTCGATCATCCCGTCCTTGCGGGTGCCGAGGGTCACCGTGCGCTCGCGGGCGGTGCCGTCCGCGACGACGAAGACCCGGGTGAGGCCGGCGAAGTAGGACACGGCGCTCTCCGGCACGAAGGCCACGTCCCGGTCCTGGCGCAGCACGACGGCGCCGCGGGCGAACAGCCCGGGCTTGAGCAGCCCCTCGCGGTTGGGCACCTCGGCCTCGAGCAGCATCGTGCGGCTCGTCACGTCGACGGCGGGGCTCACGCGCGTGACGCGTCCCGCGAAGGTGCGGCCCGAGGCCGGCTCGGCGCGCAGCCGCACGGTCTGGCCCGGCCGGACCTCGAGCGCCGCGTGCTCGGCCACGGTGCCCGTGAACTTGAGGGGGTCGCTCCGCATGAGCGTGAACACGGGGGTGTTTTCCGGCACGTACTGGCCCGGGTTCAGGTGGCGCCGGGCGACGGCGCCCCCGATCGGCGCGCGCAGGGTGGCGTCGGTCAGCTTCTTCTTGGCCAGGCCGAGCTCCGCCTGGCGCTGCCTCCCGTCGGCCTCCGCCACGCGCACCGCCGAGCGGTCGCTCTCGAGCTGGGCCTCGGCGACGCGCACGCGGTCGGGGTACTGGCGCAGCTCCACCTGCGCGATCTCGTGCTGCGCCCGCGCGGCCTCGTACTGGGTGCGCGACACGTCCAGGTCGCGCTGGGCGATCAGGCCCGCCGCGACCAGCGTGCGCATCCGCGCGAGGTTGGCCCGGGTCTCCTCGAGCGCGGCGCGCGTCCGGTTCAGCGCGGCCTCGAGCGAGCGCCGGCTCTCGCGGACCTGCTGGAGCTGGGCCTGCGCGGCGTCGGCCTGAGCGTGCGTCCGGCGCAGGGCGTCGCGCGCCGCGCCGAGCGCCGCCTCGGCCCGCTCCACGGCCAGGTTCGACTCGCGCGGGTCCAGCTCGGCCACCACCTGGCCCGGCCGGACCCGGTCGCCGAGGTCGACGAGCAGCCGCGCGACGGTGCCCGCGATGGAGGTGTTCAGGACCACTTCCTCCCAGGCGAGGAGGCTGCCCGTCACGTCCACCGTCCGGTCCACGGCGCGGGCCTCGACGGGCGCCACGCTGACGGCCAGGGCGCGGGCCGATGCGGCCTTGGCGGTTTCCACCGCGCTCGACGGGTCTCCCCAGCACCCAGCCACCGCCACCGGAACGAGCAGCAGCGCCACTGAGCGCGCGGTGGGCCGGAGGGCCCGCCGGCGGCCGCGCGGTTCACCGAATCCTGGCTGCACGGTTCCAGTGTATGCCGGGCCCGCGCCCATCGGCGACACGATCGCGCCCGGCCGCCCGGCCCTCAGCCCGAGAGGACGCGCGTCCAGGGCCTCGGGCTCCTCACGGGAGCCCGAGGCGTGGCACGATCTCGCGGGTCGTCCGCTCGAGCTGCTCGGCCTGGTCGCCGCCGCCGAAGCGGAGGACGATGTGGCGGACGCCGGCGCGCACGAACCCCTGCAGGCGCTCGAGGCAGCTCGCGGCGTCGCCGGCGTGGAAGCCCTGGACGCGCGCGATGGCCTCGTAGGGGGCCGCGTAGTAGCCCTCGACGAACTTCCGGAGCTCGGCCTCGGCGGTCCGCGCGTCGCGGCCGACGTTGAGCGTCGTGTAGAGGGCGGGCGTGAGGTGCGCGGTCCCGCCGCGCTCGGCCCGCGCGGTCGCCAGGACGCGCGCCCAGCCCTCGGCCCACGCCTCGGGCGTGACGCTGTTCGGCGCCCAGCCCTCGGCCCACGCCTCGGGCGTGACGCTGTTCGGCATCCAGCCCTCGGCCAGCCGGCCGGCCCGCTCGGTGGCCGCCGCCACCTCGCCGCCCATCCAGACCGGCGGGCCGCCCGCGCGCGCGGGCGTCGGCAGCAGGCGCGCCTCGTCGAGGCTCCAGTACCGCCCCTGCACGCTCACGGGGCGCTCACCGGCGTCGGCCCAGAGCTGGCGGCAGATCGCGAGCGACTCCACGAGGCGGCCGACCCGCTGCGCGAACGGCACGCCCGCGTTCTCGAACTCGCGGCGGACGGCCTTCGAGTCCGGCGCGATCCCCACGCCCAGCACGAGCCGCCCCTCGGCCAGGCGGTCCACCGTCGCGACGGCGTGCGCGAGGACGAGCGGGTGGCGGAGGGCGGGGAGCAGGACCGCGGTGCCGAGCCGGCAGCGCCGGGTCCGCGCCGCCACGGCGGCGAGGAGGGTCAGCGGCTCGAAGCGCGGCCGGGCCAGGAGCGAGTCGCCCACCCAGAGCGACGCGTAGCCGGCCGCCTCGACGCGCTCGGCCAGCGCGAGGAGCGGCGCGGTCTCGAAGCGCCCGGACATCACGGCCTCGCGCGTGGGCAGCAGGACCCCGACCTGGATCGACTCGGTCGTCATGGCGCGGTATCGTAGCACGCCATGGACCCGCTCCCGCGCCGCCGGCTCGGCCGGACCGACATCGTGGCGAGTGTCCTCGGCTTCGGCGGCTCCGAGATCGGCTACGAGCGTGTGAGCGTCCGCGCGGTCGCGCGGCTGCTCGGGAGCGCGCTCGACGCCGGGCTCAACGCGATCGACACGGCCGAGTGCTACGGCGACGGCGAGCGCCTCATCGGCGCGGCGGTCGGCGCCCGGCGCCGGGAGTTCTCCCTCTTCACCAAGTGCGGACACGCCGCGGGGTGGGGGCGCCCGGACTGGCGCCCGGCCGCGCTGCTCGCGAGCATCGAGCGGAGCCTCTCGCGGCTGGCGACCGACCACCTCGACCTGATCCAGCTCCACAGCTGCTCGCTCGCCGAGCTGCGGGCGGGCGACGCGATCGACGCGCTCGAGCGGGCGCGCGCGCGGGGCCTGGCGCGGTACATCGGCTACAGCGGCGATGGCGCGGCGGCGCGCTTCGCGGTCGAGTGCGGCCGCTTCGACACGCTCCAGACCTCGGTGAGCGTCGCCGACCAGGAGGCGCTCGAGCGCACGCTGCCGCTGGCGCGCGCACGCGAGATGGGCGTGATCGCCAAGCGGCCGCTCGCGAACGTCGCCTGGCGCCACGCGCGGAAGCCCGCGGAGCCCTACCACCAGACCTACTGGGCGCGCCTGCGGGCGCTCGACTACGCCTTCCTGAAGGGCGCGCCGGACGTGGCGGTCTCGACCGCGCTGCGCTTCACGCTCGCGGTGCCGGGCGTGCACACCGCGATCGTCGGGACCACGAAGCCGGAGCGCTGGCAGCAGAACGCCGCGCTGCTCCAGGCCGGTCCGCTGCCGCCCGACGAGTTCGAGAAGATTCTGGCGCGCTGGCGCGCCGTCGCCGACGCGTCGTGGGAGGGACAGGAGTGACATGGACGCGATCGACTTCCTGCTGCTCCGCTACGGCGACCTGCACCGCCGCCTGATCGACGATCTGCTCGGCAAGCTGGCCGAGGGGCAGGTGCGCGGGCGGCCGCATCCAGGCGTCAACACCGTGGCGTGGCTCCTCTGGCACACGGCGCGGATCGAGGACGTCGGCGTGAACCGCTTCGTGCTGGACCGTTCTCAGGTCTTGGACGACGGCTGGCTCGAGCGCCTCGGCGTCGGGCGCCGCGACGTCGGCACGGGCATGCGCGACGCCGAGGTGGACGAGCTGAGCGCGCGCATCGAGCTGCCGGCGCTCCGCGGCTACTGGCAGGCGGTGAGCGCGCGGACGCTCGCGGCCCTGGAGACGCTGCGCGGGAGCGACCTCGAGGTCGTCGTGCCCGCGGAGCGCGTCCGGCGCGTGGCGACCGCGGAGGGCGCGGTCGCCCCCGGCGCCGAGTGGCTCACCGAGTTCTGGGCGGGCGGCCGCAGCCGCGGCTGGGTCCTCGCGCAGACGCCGCTCCTGCACGTCTACGGCCACTACTTCGAGGCCCGGGTGAGCGCGGGGCTCTGGGGCGTTCGCAGCCCCTAGCGCGGACTATTCGCGAACGGTCACCGCGCGAGGCCCACAGCGCGCGGCACGGCGGGGACCGCCCCTGGCGCCACCCGCCCGGTCGTGCCAGCGCCGTTCGCGAATGACGCGGGCTAACGGCGGCGCCGGGGCGGGCCGCCCGCCTCGGAGAGCGCCGAGCGCAGCGCGGCGAGCAGCGCCCGCGCCTCGGCGCTGAGCGGTCGCTGGCGCGGGTGGATCACGTCGAGGCTCCGGCTGATCGGCTCGGCGTCCACGATCTCGATCGCGACGAGGGCGCGGCGCCGCAGCTCGCGCCCCACCGCCAGGTGGGGGAGGAAGGCCAGCCCCAGGCCGCGCTCGACCATCTTCTTGGCCGTCTCGATCGTCTCGACCTCGAGCGCGACGTTGGGGACGAGGCCCGCGCGGCGGAACAGGCCGTGCGTGAGCGTCCAGTCGCTCGAGCCGCGGTCGAAGAAGATCAGCGGGCGGTCGGCGATCTCCTCGAGCCGCGCCCGGCGCGCGCGTGCGGCGGCCTCCGAGGGCCGCGCGACGAGGATCAGCGGATCGTCCCGCAGGCTCACCGTCTCGACCGCGGGGTGGTGGAGCGAGCGCGCCAGGCCGAGCTCGGCCTCGCCCCGGATCACCATCTCGAGGACTTCCTTGGAGTGGCCCGAGCGGACCGTGATCATCACCCTGGGGTGCGCCGCCTGGAAGCGCTGGAGCACGTCGGGCAGGAGGTAGGTGCAGATCGAGAGCACCGCCGCGATCTGCAGCGCGCCGCCGCTCGCGGGGCGGAGGTCGTGGACCGCCTGGCGGGCGAGGGCGACCGCGCGCAGGAGCTGCTCGGCGTGGGGCCGGAGGACGCGGCCCGCGGCCGAGGGCGCGAGGCCGCCGCGCCCGCGCTCGAAGAGCGGCACGCCGAGCGACGCCTCGAGCGCCTTGATCCGCGCGCTGACCGCGGGCTGCGTGATCCGGAGCGCGTCCGCGGCCCGGCGGAAGCCGCCGAAGGTGCCGACCGCCAGGAACGCCTCGATCTGCGGGATCTCCACGCTGATCAATATCTCTTATCTCGCCCATAAGAACAATCACGTTGCTTTGCATCCCCGGCAGGCCGCACAGTGCGGGAAACACACGCGCCGTCACGCCGCGCGGCGGACGGGAGGAGGGACGCGATGCCGACGAATTGCGAGTGCGGGATGCGTATCGAGCCGCCGTCCACGCGGCTGACTCCCTGCCACGAGTGCGGGACCGTGCGGTGCCGGTCCTGCGCCATCCAGCTGGATGCCACGATCTACTGCCGCTGGTGCGCGATCTCGCTCGCGCCGGCGCACAACGCCTAGATCGACCCCAGAGGAGGACGCCGAGCCGTGGAGAGCCAGGGCAAGAGGTTCCGCCAGCTGCTGCAGACCGAGCCGTACCTGTTCACCGGCGGTGTCTACTCGCCGCTGGACGCGCAGATCGCCGAGCGGGTGGGCATCACGTCCATCTACCTGAGCGGCTACTCGATGGCGCTGGCCAACGGCTGGCCGGACATGGGCTTGCTCACGCAGACCGAGGTGACGCGGATCGCGCACATGGTCGCGAGCGCCGTCTCGATCCCCGTGATCGCCGACGCCGACGACGGCTACGGCAACGCGCTCTCCACGATCCGGACGGTGCAGGAGTACGTCAAGACGGGCGTGGCCGGCATCCACCTGGAGGACCAGCGCTTCCCGAAGCGCTGCGGCCACATCGCGGGCAAGACCATCGTGCCGCTCGAGGAGGCGGTGGGCAAATACCGGGCCGCGATCGACACGCGGAACCGGCTCGATCCCGACTTCGTGATCATCGCGCGCACGGACGCCTACGGCGCGGTCGGCGGGAGCCTCGAGGAGGCGATCCGGCGCGGGCGCGCGTACGCCGACGCCGGCGTGGACCTCGTGTGGTGCGAGCTGTCGAGCGCCGCGCGCGAGCCGGCGATCGCCTTCGCCCGCGCGATGCGGGCGAGCCACCCGGACCTGCCGCTCGCGTTCAACTACTCGTCCTCGTTCCGCTGGCACGCGGACCCGAACCCGCTGACGTTCAAGGAGCTGGGCGCGCTGGGGTACCGCTACATCTTCATCACCATCTTCGCGGCGCACGCGGGCACGTTCGCGGTGTGGAACGCGATGGAGGAGCTGGTGCGCGACCAGGAGGAGGCGCAGTGGCGGCTCGAGAAGACGAAGGTCGGCCACCCGACCGAGAGCCACCACGTGATGGCGCGCGTCGCGCAGTTCCAGGAGCTCGAGAAGCGCTACATCCCGGGCACCGAGGAGCGCATCAAGGCGTCGGCCGGCTACGACGACCGCCGCGCGCACTAGGTGCGTGGGGGGCCCCGAGATGGCCCTCCTGATGGCGTGGGGGGCCCCGAGATGGCCCCCCCTGATGGCGTGGGGGGCCCCGAGATGGCCCCCCACACCCCCCAACGCTCGGAGCGCCCCGGGGAACCCGGGGCGCTCCTCGATACTCCGACAGGCTCCTGGTTGGGGGGTCGCGAGGCTCTCCGAGAGGCTCCGGGCGTCCGGCGGGCGCGGGCCGCTGGGGTAAGATAGGGCCACTGTGCGACGCGCAGTGGCCCTGTCGCTTTCCGCCGCCCTCCTCGTCCGGTGATCGAGACCCTCGAGACCGACGTCCTCGTCCTCGGCGCCGGCGGCGCCGGCCTCTGCGCGGCGCTCCACGCCGCCGACGCCTCGCCCCGGCTGGCCGTCACCGTCGTCGTCAAGGGCCTGCTGGGCCGCGCCGGCTGCACGCGCATGGTGCAGGGCGGCTACAACGCGGTGCTGACCCCGCCCGACTCGCTCGAGGCGCACCTCGGCGACACGCTCGCGGGCGGCGGCTGGATCAACGACCAGGAGCTCGCGTGGACGCTCGTCCGGGAGGCGCCGGGACGCGTGCTCGAGCTCGAGGCGCGCTACGGCTGCTTCTTCGACCGCCGGCCCGACGGGCGCATCCACCAGAAGCCCTTCGCCGGCCAGACGCACGACCGCACGGTGCACAAGGGCGACCTCACCGGCATCGAGATCATGAACCGACTCGCGGAGCAGGTCCTCGTGCGCGGCAACGTCCGCGCCCTCGAGGAGTGCCGCGCGGTCGAGCTCGCGCGCGACGCGGACGGGCGCGCGGCGGGCGCGCTCGTGCTCGACGTCCGCACGGGCCGGTTCCTCGCCGTGCGCGCGCGCGCCACGCTGCTGGCGACGGGCGGCGGCCCGACGATGTACAAGGTCATCGCGTGCTCGGCGGACAAGGCGGCCGACGGCATCGCGCTCGCGTACCGCGCGGGGCTCCCGCTGCGCGACATGGAGATGATCCAGTTCCACCCCACGGGCCTCGTCGTCCCCGGCTCGCTGATGACCGGCGCGCTCCTCGAGGAGGGCCTGCGGGGCGCCGGCGGGCGGCTGCTGAACGGGCGGGGCGAGCGCTTCATGGCGCACTACGACCCCGCGCGCCTGGAGCGCTCGACGCGCGACCTCGTCGCGCGCGCCTCGTTCACCGAGATCACCCAGGGGCGCGGGACGCCGAACGGGGGCGTCTGGATCGACGTCTCGCACCTGGGCGCCGAGCTGGTCGAGCGGAGCTTCCGCGGGATGGTCAAGCGCTGCCGCGACTTCGGGCGCGACCTGGCCCGCGCGCCCGTCGAGGTGGCGCCGACCACGCACTTCATGATGGGCGGCGTCGTCGTCGATCCCGCGTGCCGCACCGCGCTCGAGGGGCTCTTCGCGGCCGGCGAGGACAGCGGCGGCGTGCACGGCGCGAACCGGCTCGGCGGCAACGGCGTGGCCGAGTCGACGGTGTTCGGCGGCATCGCGGGCGACGTGATGGCGGAGTTCGTCGCGGGGCGCGCGGCGCCGCGGCCGGAGGCGGCGGCGCTCGAGGCCGCGGCGGGCGCGCTCGCGGCGCCGCTCGGCCGCCCGCGCGGCGGCGCCGACCTCTACGCGCTCTGGCGCGAGCTGCGCGAGGTGATGTGGGACCGCGCCGGGCTCGTGCGCGACGGCGCGGGCCTGGCCGCCGCCGCGCGCGAGGTCGAGCGCCTGGAGGCGCTCGGCGCGGCGGTCGGCGTCGAGGGCGGGCCCGCCTTCAACGTCGCGTGGCAGGATTGGCTCAATTTCCGCAGCCAGACGACCGCCGCCCGCCTTATCATTACGAGCGCCCTGACCCGGCGCGAGAGCCGGGGGGCGCACTACCGGCAGGATTTTCGCGCGCCCGACCCGGGCCCGCTCTACAGCGTGCGCGTGCGGGCCGGGGACGGCGCGCCGGCCGTGTGGACGGAGCCCGTGGCGCTGACGCGCGCGCGGCCGCCCGCCACGGCGGCACCGGTCGCGATGGAGACCGGCGACTGACGCGCGCGGGGCGCGGGCCCCTCGAGGTCACGCGAACGGAGGACGACATGCGCACAGGGTTCCGACCGAGCTTCCGGCTGCTCGCCGCCGTCGTCGTGGGGGCGGCGCTCTCGGCGGGCGTGACGACGGCGGCGGCGCAGGACTGCCCGCGGGGCACGCTCGACAAGCGGTTCTGCGACCGGGACGGCGACCTCGTGGCGGATCCGCCGGCGGACCCGAAGCGGCTCGTGGACCCGCCGACGCTCGTCTTCGCCTACACGCCGGTCGAGGACCCGGAGGTCTACCGCTCGGTGTGGGACGGGTTCATCCAGCACATGGCCAGGCTGACGGGCAAGAAGGTCGTCTTCTTCGCCGTGCAGTCGAACGCCGCCCAGATCGAGGCGATGCGCGCCGGGCGGCTGCACATCGCGGGGTTCAACACCGGCTCGAACCCGCTCGCCGTCAACTGCGCCGGGATGGTGCCGTTCGCGATGATGGCGGCGAAGGACGGCTCCTTCGGGTACGAGATGGAGATCATCACGCACGTGGACTCGGGCATCACCAGGCCGGCCGACCTCAGGGGCCGGACGCTCGCGTTCACGCAGCCCACGTCCAACTCCGGCTTCAAGGCGCCCTCGGCGCTCCTCAAGGCGGAGTTCGGCCTCGTCGCCGAGCGCGACTTCAAGCCGGCGTTCTCGGGCAAGCACGACAACTCGATCCTCGGCGCCGTCAACAAGGACTACGACGCCGCGGCGATCGCGAACTCCGTGCTCGTGCGGATGGCCGCGCGCAAGGTCGTGGACGCCAGCAAGCTCCGCTCGATCTACAAGTCGCAGACCTTCCCCACCACCGGCTATGGCCACGTCTACAACCTCAAGCCCGAGCTCGCCGCCAAGGTGAAGGAGGCGTTCTTCTCGTTCCCGTGGGAGGGCTCGAAGCTCAAGGCCGAGTTCAAGAAGGAAGACAAGTTCGTGCCGATCACCTACCAGCGGCACTGGGCGGTCATCCGCAAGATCGACGCGGCGAACAACGTGAGTTACGCGTGCAAGTAGCCGCGGGCGCCCGACGGCCCGGATGCTGAGCGTCGAGCGGCTGGTCAAGCGGTACCCGACGGGGGACGCGGCGCTCCGCGGCGTGGACCTCGAGGTGCCCGCCGGGCAGGTGATGGCGCTCATCGGCCCCTCGGGCGCCGGCAAGAGCACGCTGCTCCGCTGCGTGAACCGCCTCGTCGAGCCGACGGCGGGGCGCGTGCGCCTCGAGGGCGAGGACCTGACGGCGCTCGGCGCCGCCGCGCTCCGGCGCGCGCGGCGCCGGATGGGCATGATCTTCCAGGAGTTCGCGCTCGTCGAGCGGCTCAGCGTGATGGAGAACGTGCTCTCGGGCCGGCTCGGCTACGTCGGGTTCTGGCGGAGCTGGTTCCGCCGCTTCCCGCCCGCGGACGTCGAGGAAGCGTTCCGGCTGCTCGACCGCGTCGAGCTCGCCGAGTCCTGCGACAAGCGCGCCGACGCCCTCTCGGGCGGCCAGCGCCAGCGCGTCGGCATCGCGCGGGCGCTCCTGCAGAACCCGCGGATCCTGCTCGTGGACGAGCCCACCGCGAGCCTCGATCCCAAGACCTCGCGCCAGATCATGCGTCTCATCTGCGAGCTGTGCCGCGAGCGCGGGCTCGCCGCGATCATCAACATGCACGACGTCGCGCTCGCGCGTCTGTTCGTCGAGCGCGTCGTCGGCCTGCGGCAGGGCGCGATCGTCTACGACGGCCCGCCCGACGGCCTCACGCCCGAAGTCCTCACGACGATCTACGGCGCCGAGGACTGGAGCGAGGCCCGGCGGCGCGGCGGCGCGGACGAGGAGGAGGAGGAGGAGCCGGAGGTGGACGAGCAGCGGCTCGCGGGGCTCACGTGACCGGCGCCGCCGCGGCCGCGCGCCGCTGGGCGCCGCCGCCGCTGATCGCGAGCGCGTGGCTGCGCCGGGGCCTGGCCCTCGGCGCCGCGATCTACCTGGCGCTCGCGCTCGGCACGCTCCGCGTGAACTGGCGCCGGGTGTGGGAGGGGCTCGACCGGGGCGGGGCGTTCGTCGTCGGCTTCGCGCGCCCCGACTTCGTCTCCCGCTGGGTCGAGATCAGCGAGGGCATCCTCGAGGGCCTCGTCATGACCGTCACCGCGACGGCGGTCGGCATCCTGATCTCGGTCCCGATCGGCCTCGGCGCCGCGCGCAACCTCGCGCCCCTGCCCGTGTACCTGGCCTGCCGCGGCATCGTCGCCGCCTCGCGCACGCTCCAGGAGGTGATCGTCGCCATCTTCTTCGTGGCGATGTTCGGCTTCGGTCCGCTCGCCGGCGTGCTGACGCTGTCCTTCGCGACGGTCGGCTTCCTGGCCAAGCTGCTCGCCGAGGACATCGAGGACACGGACCCGGCGCCCGCGGAGGCGGTGCGCGCGACGGGCGCCTCCTGGCTCCAGCTCCTCAACTACGGCATCCAGCCGCAGGTGATGCCGCGCCTCATCGGGCTCTCGCTCTACCGGCTCGACATCAACTTCCGCGAGTCGGCCGTGATCGGCATCGTCGGGGCCGGCGGCATCGGCGCCACGCTGAACACCGCGTTCGACCGCTACGAGTACGCGACCGCGGCGGCAATCTTGATGACGATCATCGCGATCGTGATGACGGCCGAGTACGGGTCGGGCCTGATCCGGCGCCGGGTGCAGTGATGCCCGTGCGCGAGGTCGCGGGCGTCCGGGACTGGCAGCGCCGCGCGCGCGGGCGCCGGCTCCTCGGCTGGCTCGGCTGGCTCGGGGGCACGGCGGTCGTCGTCGCCTCCTGGCAGGCGATCTCCGCCCACACGATGTGGACCTTCGTCTGGGACGCGCCCGTCCAGGGGGCGGACCTGGCCTCCCGCATGTTCCCGCCGCGCTGGGCGTACACGGCGCGGCTCTGGCGCCCGCTGTGGGACACGCTCAACATCGCGACGCTCGGCACGCTCGCCGCGCTCGTGCCCGCGGTGCCCGTCGCGTTCCTCGCCGCGCGGAACACGACGCCGAGCGCCACGCTGATCCGGCCCGCGGCGCTGCTGGTCATCGTGTCGTCGCGCTCGATCAACTCGCTGATCTGGGCGCTCCTGCTCGTGTCGGTCATCGGCCCGGGCGTGCTCGCCGGCATCGTCGCGATCGCGCTCCGCTCGATCGGCTTCGTCGCGAAGCTGCTCTACGAGGCCATCGAGGAGATCGACCGGGCGCCCGTCGAGGCGGTCACGGCCACCGGCGCCGGGCGGGGGCAGGTGGTGAGCTACGGCATCGTGCCGCAGGTGCTGCCCGCCTTCGCCGGCATCTCCGTCTTCCGCTGGGACATCAACATCCGCGAGTCCACCGTGCTCGGGCTCGTCGGCGCGGGCGGGATCGGGCTCGAGCTGCAGGCGTCGGTCAACGTGCTCGCCTGGCCGCAGGTGACGATGATCTTCCTCCTCGTCCTCGCGACCGTCATCGTGAGCGAGTGGGTCTCGGCGCGGGTGCGCCACGCGATCATATGACGGACGCCACCCCGGAGCGGCTGATCCTGAGCGGCGCGCGGCTGATCTACGGCACCGGCGCCCGGGCCGTGACCGAGCGCGCCGTCGTCGTCGAGGGCGGCCGGATCGGCGCGGTGATCCCCGAGGGCCGGCACCCCGCGGGGGCGACGGTCCTGCGCCTCGACGGGCTCACGCTGCTGCCGGGGCTGATCAACTGCCACGTCCACCTCTGCCTCGGCGCCGAGGCGGACCCGGTGCGCGCGCTCGCCGAGGACGCGCCGGCGACCACCGCGATCAAGGCGGTGGTCCGGGCGCGGCAGACCGTCGAGGCGGGCGTCACGACCGTCCGCGACCTCGGCGGGCGCGACGGCGTCGCGCTGGCCGTCCGGGACGCCGTCCGCGCCGGCCTGATCCCGGGGCCGCGCGTGCTCGCCGCGGCGCGCGGTGTCTGCATGACCGGCGGGCACGGCTGGCGCTTCGGCCGCGAGGCCGACGGACCCGACGACGTGCGGCGCGCGGTGCGCGAGCAGCTCAAGGCCGGCGCCGACGTCATCAAGCTCTTCGCCACCGGCGGCGTGATGACGCCGGGCGTGGAGCCGGGCTCGCCGCAGCTCACGCCGGAGGAGATCCGCGCGGCGATCGAGGAGGCGAAGAAGGCGGGGCGCCGGACCGCGGCGCACGCGCAGGCGGAGGCGGGGATCGCCGCGTGCGTGGACGCCGGCATCACGACGATCGAGCACGGGATCTTCCTCACCGAGGCGATCGCCAGCAAGATGGCGCGCGAGGGCATCGCGCTGGTCCCCACGCTCGTGGCCCCGGAGGCGATCATCGCCGGCGGGATCGCCGCGGGCATCCCCGAGTTCGCGGTGCGCAAGTCCGAGGCGGTGCGCGGGCGCCACGTGGAGAGCTTCCAGCTCGCGCTCCGGCTCGGCGTCCCCGTGGCCGCCGGCACCGACGCGGGCACGCCGCTCAACCCGCACGGCTCGATCGTGCCCGAGCTCGCGCTGATGGTGAAGGCGGGGATGGCGCCGCTGGCCGCGATCAGCGCCGCGACGTCGGTGGCGGCGCGGGTGCTCGGGCTCGAGGCCGAGATCGGGCGGATCGCGCCGGGGCTCGCCGCCGACCTCGTCGCCGTCGCCGGCACCCCGGGCGAGCAGATCGGCGCGCTGGCCGACGTGCGCCTGGTCCTGGCCGGCGGGCGCGTCGTCCTCGACCGGCTCGGGGCCGCGCGGTGAGCCGCGTGCTGCGCCGCGAGTGGACGAGCGCCGAGGGCTGGCGCGACACGAAGCTCGGCATGTGGGCGTGGCTCCTGCAGCGCGCCGCGGCGGTCCTGCTGCTGGTCGTGATCGCGCTCCACCTCGCGAACCCCTTCCGCCGGCAGGTCCAGGCGGCGCTCCTCGGCCTGGCGCTCCTGCACGCGCTGCTCGGCGTGCGCTCGCTCCTGCTCGACCTGGGCCTGCCGCTCCGCTGGCACCGGATGCTGTTCGTCCTGGCGCTGGCCCTCGCCGCCGCGCTCTTCGCCGCCGTGTGGGCGTGGCGGTGGTACTAGGCCCAGGCGCCGTGCTCCGCATCGCCAACTGCTCCGGCTTCTACGGCGACCGCCTCGCCGCCGCGCGCGAGATGGTGGAGGGCGGGCCGATCGACGTCCTGACCGGCGACTACCTCGCCGAGCTCACCATGGCGATCCTCTGGCGCACGCGCCAGAAGCGGCCGGAGGCCGGGTACGCGACGACGTTCGTCACCCAGATGGAGCAGGTCCTCGGCCGCTGCCTGGAGCGGGGGATCCGCGTCGTCGTGAACGCCGGCGGGCTCAACCCCCGGGGCTGCGCCGAGGCGCTCGCCGCCGTCGCGCGGACGCTCGGGCTCGCGCCGCGCATTGCGTACGTGACCGGCGACGACGTGCTCGACCGCCTGGAGGCCTGGCAGGCGCAGGGGCACGCCCTCGCGCACCTCGACCGGGGGCTCCCGCTCGCCCAGCTCCGGGCGCCGGTCCTCACGGCGAACGCCTACCTCGGGGGCTGGGGGATCGCCGAGGCCCTCGGGCGCGGCGCCGACGTCGTGATCACCGGCCGCGTCACCGACGCCTCGCTCGTCGTCGGCCCCGCGGCGTGGCGCTTCGGCTGGGCGCGCGAGGACTGGGACCGGCTGGCCTCCGCGGTCGTCGCGGGACACATCCTCGAGTGCGGCGCCCAGTGCACGGGCGGCAACTACGCCTTCTTCCAGGAGGTGCCGACCTACACGAAGATCGGCTTCCCGCTCGCCGAGGTCGAGGAGGACGGCACCTTCGTCGTGACCAAGCACCCGGGCACGGGCGGCCTCGTCTCGGTCGGCACGCTCACCGCCCAGCTCCTCTACGAGATCGACGCGCCCCGCTACCTCAATCCCGACGCGACCGCGCGCTTCGACACGATCCGCCTCGAGGCGACCGGCCCCGACCGCGTGCGCGTCTCGGGCGTGCGCGGCGAGCCGCCGCCGGCCACGGCCAAGCTCTGCCTCAACTACCTGGGCGGCTACCGGAACGGCGTGAGCTTCGTGCTGGCCGGGCTCGACGTCGTCGAGAAGGCCAAGCTGATCGAGGACACGTTCTGGCCGCTCGTGGGCGGGCGCGAGAGCTTCGCCGAGACCGCCGTGAGCCTCGTGCGCTCGGACCGCGAGGACCCCGCGACGAACGAGGCGGCGTTCGCCCACCTGAAGATCACCGTGAAGGATCCGGACCCGAAGAAGGTCGGGCGCGCCTTCAGCAACAAGGCGATCGAGCTGGCGCTCGCCCACTACCCGGGCTTCCACACGACGGCGCCGCCCCAGGAGGAGTCGCCGTACGCGGTCTACTGGCCGGCGCTCGTCCCGGCCGGGCTGATCGAGCAGGTGGTGCACCTCGAGGGCGAGGCGATCCGCGTCGCGCCGAGCGCGCCGCCGGCCGCGTTCCCCGGCGTGGCCGTCCCCGTCGTCCCGCTCCCGCCCGTGCCGTCCGGGCCGACCGTGCGCGCGCCGCTTGGGCGGCTCTTCGGCGCGCGCTCGGGCGACAAGGGCGGCAACGCGAACCTCGGCGTCTGGGCGCGGAGCCCCCAGGCCTACGCGTGGCTCGCGGCGAGCGTCACACCCGACCGGCTCCGGCAGCTCCTGCCCGAGTGCCGCGGCCTCGCCGTCGAGCGCCACCTGCTACCGAACCTGCTGGCCGTGAACTTCGTGCTCAAGGGGCTGCTCGGGGAGGGCGTGTCCTCCTCGACGCGGAGCGACCCGCAGGCGAAGTCGCTCGGCGAGTACTTCCGCGCGCGCCGGGCCGAGCTCCCGCAGGCCCTGCTCTCCCAACCATGTTCGGAGAGGACACCATGAAGATCTCGAGACGCGACGTCCTGAAGCTCGGCGCGCGCGTCACTCCGCCCGCGTGCCGGGCTGCATGAGGACGCGGTGCGGGTCGAGCACGTCGCGCAGGCCGTCGCCGAACAGGTTGATCCCGAGCGTGGTGACGAAGATCGCGGCCCCGGGGAAGGCGGCGAGCCACCAGTGGGTGAGCATGTAGACGCGCCCCTCGCCGAGCATCGCGCCCCACGAGGGCGTCGGCGGCTGGATGCCGAGCCCGAGGAAGGACAGGAACGACTCGAGGATGATCATGCGCGCGACCTCGAGGCTCGCCATGACGATGATCGTGTTGACCAGGTTCGGCAGCACGTGCGCCCGCAAAATGCGCGCGCTGCCGAGGCCGAGCGCCCGCGCCGCCAGCACGAACTCGCGCTCGCGGAACTTGAGCGTCTCGGCCCGCACGACGCGCGTGTAGATCGGCCAGCCCGTGAGCCCGAGCACCACGATCATGTTGCCGAAGCCCGGGCCGAGCGCCGCGACCGCGGCGAGCGCGAGCAGCAGGAACGGGAAGGCGAGCATCACGTCCACGAAGTTCGAGACCACCGCGTCCACCGTGCCGCGGAAGAAGCCGGCGAGGAGCCCCATGAGCACGCCGAGGACCATCGAGAAGGCCACGGCGAGGGCGCCCGCGCTGATCGAGACGCGGGCGCCGTAGATGATGCGCGAAAGGGTGTCGCGCCCGAGCGGGTCGGTGCCGAGCGCGTGCGTCCAGCTCCCGCCCGCGGCCCAGACCGGCGGCAGCAGGCGGTTGCCGACGGCCTGGCGATAGGGGTCGCCCGGCGCGAGCAGGGGCGCGGCGAGGGCGCAGAGGACGGCCACGCCCACGATCGCGCTGCCGACGGCCAGGAAGCGGAGGCGCCGGAGCCTAGGCATGGTCCTCGTCGAGGCGGACGCGCGGGTCGAGCCAGGTCACGGCGATGTCGGCCAGGAGGTTGGCGAGCACGATCAGGAACGCGAGCAGCACCACCGCGCCCTGGACGACCGGGTAGTCGTAGGTGTTGATCGCCTTCACGGCGAGCGAGGCGACGCCGGGCCAGGCGAAGACCGTCTCGGTGACGACGGCGCCGCCGAGCAGGCGCCCGAACTGCACGCCGAGGATCGTCACGATCGGGATCGCCGCGTTGCGGAGCGCGTGCTTGAACAGGAGCACGCGCTCGCCGACGCCCTTGGCCCGCGCGGTGCGGATGTAGTCCTGCGTGAGCACGTCGAGCATGCCCGAGCGCGTGAGCCGCATCGTGAGCGGCGCCAGGTACGCGCCGAGCGTGATGGCCGGGAGCACGAGGTGCGCCAGGGTGCCGCGGCCGGACGCGGGCAGGACCCGGAGCTGCACGGCGAAGACGATGATGAGCATGATGCCGAGCCAGAAGATCGGCATCGCCTGCCCCGTGACGGCCCCGACCGTGCAGAGCCGGTCGGTCAGCGAGCCGCGGCGGATCGCGGAGACGACGCCGAGCGGGATGGCGATCAGGAGCCCCACCGCCATGCCGGCGAACGTCAGCTCGAGCGTGGCCGGCATCCGCTCGAGGATCAGCACGAGCGCCGACTCCTGCGTGAAGAGCGACTCGCCGAAGTCCCCGCGGACGGCGTCGCGCAGGAACACGGCGTACTGCGCCCAGAGCGGCCGGTCGAGGCCGAGCTTTTCCTTGAGGAGCCGGACGTCCGCGTCCGACGCGCTCTGGGGCACGAGCAGCAGCACCGGGTCGCCGACCACGTGCAGCAGCGTGAACGTGATCAGCGAGATGCCCAGGCAGACGAAGACCGCCCGGACCAGCCGGTGCACGACGAACGTCCACATCGGACACTAGACCGCCGGGGCGGCTACTTCCACGTGGCCGCGTGCACGCGCATGATCTCGTCGCTCGAGGCCTCGTAGTTCAGCTTGTTCGAGACCGCCTCGATCGTGAACTGCGCGTACATCGGCACCCAGTAGGCCTGGTCCACGATGAACCGCTGGAACCTCGAGTAGACGTCCTGCCGCTGCCTGGGGTCCACCGTGGAGCGCCCGGCCTCCAGCCACTGGTCCATCTCCCTGGACGTGTTGTACGCGTAGGGCTCGCCCGTGTGGAAGTGGATGTAGTAGATCGCGTCGGTGTCGAAGACCGAGTTGTAACCCCAGGACGCGAGCGTCATGCCGTCGAGCTTCGAGCCGCGGAAGTTCGCCAGGTACTGCCCGACGTCGGCGAAGTGGCGGAGCTTGACCCGCACGCCGACCTGGCTCAGGTAGCCCATGATCGCCTGCGCGACCTGGTCGACGTTCACGATCGAGCCCGCGTACGTGTTGAGCGTCAGCTCGAGGCCGTTCGGGTAGCCCGCCTCGGCGAGGAGCTTCCTGGCCTGCGCCGGGTCGTACGCGTACGGCTTCACCGCGGGGTCGTAGCCGAACACCATCGGGTTGTCGCCGGTGGTCGAGCGCACGGCCTTGCCGCCGAGCACCTTCTGCATGATCTCGTCCACGTTGACCGCGTGGTTGATCGCGCGGCGCACGCGCACGTCGGTGAGCGGCGTCTTGCCGGCGCGGCCGTCGCCGTCGAGCTGCAGGTACACGACGCGCAGGATCTTCGTCGCGGTGATCCGCGCGGTGCCCGAGCGCTCGATCGCCGGGATCTGGTCGGGGGGGACGGCCCGGATGATGTCCACGCCGCCCGAGAGCAGCTCGGCGATCTGCGTCGCGGTCTCCGGGATCACGCGGAAGACGAGGGTCTTGATCGCGGGCGCGCCCTTCCAGTACCGCTCGTTCGCCTCCAGCACGGTCCGCTCGCCCTTGCGCCACTCGACGAACGTGAACGGCCCGGTCCCGACCGGGTGCTTGGCGAAGTTGGCGTCGCCCTTCTCCTTGATGTACCTGGGCGGCACCATGCCGAAGTTGCCGAAGGTGAGGATCTCCTGGATGAGCGGGTAGGGCTTGGTGGTCACGATGCGGACCGTGTGCTCGTCCACGACGTCCACCGACTTGATCCAGGTGAAGTTGCCCCGGAGCGGCGACTTCTGCTCCGGGTTCAGCACGCGGTCGAAGGAGAACTTCACGCTCTCGGCGGTGAAGGGCTCGCCGTTGTGGAACGTGACGCCCTTCCGCAGCCGGAGCTCCCAGGTGAGCGCGTTGACGCTCTTCACGGACTCGGCGAGGTGCGGCACCGGCTTCCAGGTGGTGGTGTCGCGCGCGAGCAGGGTGTCGAAGATGTGCTGGTTGATGATGATGCCCATCCGCGCCGTGTGCATGTGCGGGTCCTGCGTCGGCGTGTCCGACCCGAGCGCGACGGTGACCCGCCCCCGGGGGGCGGCGTCGGCGGGCCCCGCGGGCACGGCGAGCGAGAGCGCGAGCAGCAGCAGTGAGGCGAGGGTGACGATCCGCTTCATGGTCTCCTCCTAGTGGGGTCGCGACGAGACGATCCGGGTGAAGAGCGCGGTCTGGCCGTAGAAGTGGCGCAGCACGTAGTGCTCGTTGACGTCGTGCTGCTGGTTGTTCGCGTTGGCGGCCGGGAGCCACAGCGCGGGGATCCCGAGCGTGTCCGTGAAGACGTGCAGTGGCAGCGTGCCGCCCAGGATCGGCAGCGCGACGGGCTCGGCGTCCGCGTGCTCCTCGAGCAGGCGGAGGAGCCAGCCGAACTCCGGCCGCGCCGGCGAGGTGTAGCTCGCGGGCTGGCCCTCCAGCGCCACGCTGAACGCGACGCCCGGCGTCCGGCGCTGGTGGTCGGCGACCGCGCGCTCGACCAGCTCGCGCACCGCGCCGAGCGGCGTGTCGGGCGTCAGGCGGACGTCGAGGCGCGCGTGGGCCGAGCGCGGGATGATCGTGCGCCGGAGCGCGGGCGAGGCGCCCTCGGTCATCAGGTGGTTGACGTTCACCGTGGGCCGCAGGTACGGCGTCCAGACCGCGCGGTCCTGCCACTTCGCGAACACCGCCTCGGCCTCCTGCCGGAACGCCGCGTGCGCCTCGGCGTACGCGGCCACGCGCGCCTCGATGTCCTCGATGAGCCGCGCGAGCGGCAGCACGGGGTTCGGCACGATGTTGCCGTAGTTGCCGGAGTGGAGCGACGCGGGCTGGCCGTTGTCCGCGACGAGGTCCACCATGAGGAGGCCGCGCACCCCCATCACGAGCGTGGGCTGGTCCCCGGGCTTCGGCCCGTCCGAGCCGATCAGCACGTCGGCGGCGAGGCGCGCGCGGTGCGCCCGCGCGATCGCCTCGAGGTGGGGGCTGCCGTGCTCCTCCTCGCCGTCGAGGACGATCCGCACGCGCCAGGCGAGCGTGCCCGCGCGCGCGGCGTCGAGCGCGCCGAGGACGTTGGCCAGGTGCTGGCCCTTGTTGTCGGCGCCCCCGCGCGCGACCACGACCACGTCGTCCAGCTCCGCCGCCGGGACCGTGCGCGGCTCGACGCGGCGCCCGCGGAGGAAGTACGTCGGCTCGAACGGCCGGCACTCGACGCCCTCCCAGCGCCAGCGCGCCGGGTCGCCCGTGGGCTGCACGTCCCAGTGGCCGTAGAGCAGGAGCGTGGGCGCGCCCGCGGGGCCCGGGATCTCGCCCCAGAGCGCCGGCGTCCCCGCGCCGCCGGGAGGGGCGAGCGGCTCGAGCGGCAGGCCCAGGTCGCGCCAGAAGGCGCGCACGGCCTCGACCGTCTCCGGCGTCACCTGCCGGCTGATCGTCGGGATGCGCAGGTAGCGATCCAGCAGCTCGAGCCGGTCGTGCCGCGGCGTCATGGGAGTGGCGGTAGTATAGCGCCGATGACGCGCACCCTCCGGGTGTTCCGCTGGTCCCCGGGCGAGGCCGAGCGGACGCGCGACTACCGCGTCGAGGCCGTCGCCGACACGACCGTGCTCGACGCGCTGGTGGACGTCCAGCGCACGCAGGACGCGACGCTCGCCTTCCGCTACGCCTGCCGCGTCGGCATGTGCGGCTCGTGCGCGGTGGTCGTGAACGGCCGCGAGCGCTGGGCGTGCCGCACCCGCCTCGGCGACCTCGGCGCCGGCGCCGTGAGCGTGCGCCCGCTCTACCACTTCCCGCTGCTCCGCGACCTCGTCGTGGACCTCGCGCCGCACGCCGAGCGCCTGCGCCGCACGCTCGGCGCCTTCGCGCCGCGCGTGGACGCCGCGCCCCACGCGCACGTCGGGGGCGACTCGCGCGCGCGGGCGCGGATCGACGAGGCGATCGAGTGCATCGGCTGCGCCATGTGCGTCTCGGCCTGCACGCTCGTCGCCGCGAACGCGCGCTTCCCGGGGCCCGCGGCGCTCAACCGCGCGCTCACGCTGCAGCTCGACTCGCGCGACGGCGCCCGCGCCGCCCGCTGGGGCGTCCTGCTCGGCGACGACGCGCTCGCCCGCTGTCACGGCCAGGGCAACTGCACCGAGGTGTGCCCGATGGGCCTCGCGCCGACGGCCTCCATCATTCGTCTCAGGCGCTTAGGCCTTTCGCGGCTCCTCGGCGGGAGCGGTTGACGCCCCGCGGCGCCGAGCGTTAGAGTCTAGCCGTCGCGTGCCTCGCCTCCTCCCGGCCAACGGGGGAGGCGAACGTCTGTTCGGGACAGGAGACGCCATGAGCGCGGTCGCAGCCCTCTGGAGCACCTCGATCGGCAAGAAAGCGGTGATGGCGGTCACCGGCATCGCCCTGGTCGGGTTCGTCATCCTGCACATGGCCGGCAACCTCAAGATCTACCTCGGGCCCGAGCACTTCGACGCCTACGCCCGGGGCCTCCGGGCGCTGGGCGAGCCGATCCTGGTGCACGGCCAGGCCCTCTGGAGCATGCGCCTGATCCTGCTCGCGGCGGTCGTCCTCCACGTCGTGGCCGCCGTCCAGCTCACGCAGGCGAGCTGGGCCGCGCGCCCGGTGGCGTACACGGAGAAGGAGGCGGTCGCGGCGGACTACGCGGCGCGGACGATGCGCTGGGGCGGCGTGATCGTGCTGCTCTTCATCGTCTACCACCTCCTGCACTTCACCGTCGGGGTGGTCGGGTACGCGCCCGGCCAGTTCCAGGAGGCGTCCGTCTACCGCAACGTCGTGAACGGCTTCCGCGTCTGGTACGTCTCGGCCTTCTACGTCGTCGCGCAGGCGGCCCTCGGGCTGCACCTCTACCACGGTGTCTGGTCGATGTTCCAGACGCTCGGCATGAACGCGCGCGGCAACGGGTTCTACAGGGGGCTCGCCGTCGTCGCGGCGGTCCTCGTGGTCGTGGGCAACGTCTCGATCCCCCTGGCCGTGCTCGGCGGCCTGGTCAACTGACGGAGATTGTCCGACATGAGCACGGAGACCGCGGTCCGGCCCCGCGAGGGCGCGCTCGACGCGCGGATCCCGTCGGGACCGATCGAGCGCATGTGGGAGCGGCACCGGTTCGAGATGAAGCTCGTGAACCCCGCGAACCGGCGCAAGTACACGATCCTCGTGGTCGGCACCGGGCTCGCGGGCGGCGCCGGCGCCGCCTCGCTCGGCGAGCTCGGCTACGACGTCAAGTGCTTCTCCTACCACGACAGCCCGCGGCGCGCCCACTCGATCGCCGCGCAGGGCGGCATCAACGCGGCGAAGAACTACCGCAACGACGGCGACAGCGTCCACCGGCTCTTCTACGACACGGTCAAGGGCGGCGATTTCCGCGCGCGCGAGGCGAACGTCTACCGGCTCGCCGAGCTCAGCGTGAACATCATCGACCAGTGCGTGGCCCAGGGCGTGCCGTTCGCCCGCGAGTACGGCGGCCTGCTGGACACCCGCTCGTTCGGCGGCGCCCAGGTCTCGCGCACCTTCTATGCGCGCGGCCAGACGGGCCAGCAGCTCCTGCTGGGGGCCTACCACGCGCTCGAGCGCCAGATCGCGGCGGGCACGGTCCGGATGTTCCCGCGCACGGAGATGCTCGACCTCGTGGTGGTGGACGGCCGGGCCCGCGGCATCGTCACCCGCAACCTCCTGACCGGCGCGATCGAGGCGCACGCGGGCGACGCGGTCGTGCTCGCGACCGGCGGGTACGCGAACGTCTTCTATCTCTCGACGAACGCCAAGGCGTCGAACGCGACGGCGATCTGGCGCGCGCACAAGCGGGGGGCCCTCTTCGCCAACCCGTGCTACACGCAGATCCACCCCACGTGCATCCCCGTGAGCGGCGAGCACCAGTCGAAGCTGACCCTCATGTCCGAGTCGCTGCGCAACGACGGGCGCGTCTGGGTGCCCAGGCGGGCCGGCGACACCCGCCCGCCCGGGCAGATCCCCGAGGCCGAGCGCGACTACTACCTCGAGCGCAAGTACCCGACCTTCGGCAACCTCGCGCCGCGCGACATCGCCTCGCGCGCCGCCAAGGAGGTCTGCGACCAGGGCCGGGGCGTCGGCCCGGGGGGGCGGGGCGTGTACCTCGACTTCGCCGACGAGATCCGGCGCCAGGGCGAGGACAAGATCCGCGAGCGGTACGGCAACCTCTTCGACATGTACGAGCGGATCACCGGCGAGAACGCCTACCGCGTGCCGATGCGCATCTACCCGGCGGCCCACTACGTGATGGGCGGGCTCTGGGTGGACTACGACCTCATGTCCACGATCCCCGGCCTGTTCGTCGGCGGCGAGGCGAACTTCTCCGACCACGGCGCCAACCGCCTGGGCGCCTCCGCGCTCATGCAGGGGCTCGCCGACGGCTACTTCATCCTGCCGAACACGCTCGGCGACTACCTCGCCCGGGTGACGCCCGGGGGGGACGACACGCGCGCGGCGGCCTTCGACGCGGCCCGGCGCCAGGTGCAGGACGGGATCAAGCGCCTGCTGTCGATCAACGGCTCGCGCTCGGTGGACTCGTTCCACCGCGACCTCGGGCGGGTCATGTGGGAGCTCTGCGGGATGGCCCGCAACGACGCGGGCCTCCGGAAGGCGCTCGTCGAGATCCCGGCCCTCCGGGAGGACTTCTGGAAGAACGTCCGCGTGCTCGAGAGCGGCGAGGAGCTGAACCAGTCGCTCGAGAAGGCCGGGCGCGTGGCGGACTTCCTCGAGCTGGGCGAGCTGCTCGCGCTCGACGCGCTCCAGCGCACGGAATCGTGCGGGGCCCACTTCCGCGAGGAGAGCCAGACCGACGACGGCGAGGCCCGGCGCGACGACGAGCGCTTCGCCTACGCCGCCGCGTGGGAGCACACCGGCAACCTCTCCCAGCCCCGGCTGCACAGGGAGCCGCTCGTGTTCGAGCACGTGCACCTGGCGACGCGGAGCTACAAATGAACCTGATCCTGAAAGTCTGGCGGCAGAAGGGCGCGGGCAGCCCCGGGCGGTTCGTCAGCTACCAGGCGACGAACGTGAGCCCGGACATGTCGTTCCTCGAGATGCTCGACGTCGTCAACGAGGGGTTGATCGCGCGCGGCGAGGCGCCGATCGCCTTCGAGCACGACTGCCGCGAGGGCATCTGCGGCTCGTGCGGCTTCGTGATCAACGGCGTCCCGCACGGGCCCCGCCGCGGGACCACCGTCTGCCAGCTCCACCTGCGCACGTTCGAGGACGGCGACGTCCTCACGCTCGAGCCGTGGCGGGCCCGCGCGTTCCCGGTCCTCAAGGACCTGGTCGTGGACCGCGCGGCCCTCGACCGGATCATCCAGGCGGGCGGCTTCATCAGCGCGCCCACCGGCAGCGCGCCCGACGCGAACGCGCTCCTGATCCCAAAGGACGACGCCGAGCGCGCCTTCGACGCCGCGGCCTGCATCGGCTGCGGCGCCTGCGTGGCCGCGTGTCCGAACGCCTCGGCGATGCTCTTCACGGCCGCCAAGGTCTCGCACCTCGGCCTGCTGCCGCAGGGCCAGCCCGAGCGCTGGGACCGCGCGCGCGACATGGTGAGGGCGATGGACCGCGAGCTGTTCGGGAGCTGCACCAACATGCGCGAGTGCGAGGCGGCCTGCCCGAAGGAGATCAGCATCGCGTTCATCGCGCGCCTGAACCGCGACCTCGTCAAGGCGAGCTTCCAGCCGCGCCGCGCGGCGGCGGCCGCGGGCGTGTAGGAGGCCTCCGATGGAGGAGATCCGGTCCACCTACGCGGCGATGCCCGAGCGGCTCGCCCGGGCGCGCCGCGCCTGGGGCCGGCCGCTGACGCTGGCCGAGAAGATCCTGGTCGCCCACTGCTGGGACTTCGAGCGCCAGACGTGGGAGCGCGGCCGGGCGATCCTGCGCCTCTCCGTGGACCGGGTCGCGATGCAGGACGCGACGGCGCAGATGGCCCTGCTGCAGTTCATGCAGTCGGGGCGCCCGCGCGTGGCGGTGCCCTCGACCGTGCACTGCGACCACCTGATCCGCGCCGAGTCGGGCGCCGCCGACGACCTGGGGCGCGCGATCCGGGAGAACCAGGAGGTGTACGACTTCCTCCGCTCGGTGTCGAAGAAGTACGGCATCGGCTTCTGGCGGCCGGGCTCGGGGATCATCCACCAGGTCGTCCTCGAGAACTACGCCTTCCCGGGCGGCCTCATGATCGGCGCGGACTCGCACACGCCGAACGGCGCGGGACTCGGGATGCTCGCGATCGGCGTCGGCGGCGCCGACTGCGGCGAGGTGATGGCGGGCCTGCCGTGGGAGGTGCTCCATCCCAGGCTCGTCGGCGTGCACCTGACCGGCAAGCTCGCGGGCTGGACCGCGCCGAAGGACGTCATCACCTCCCTCTGCACGCGCCTCACGGTGAAGGGCGGCACCAACAAGATCATCGAGTACTTCGGGCCCGGCGCCGAATCCATCAGCGCGACCGGCAAGGGGACGATCGGCAACATGGGGGCGGAGCTCGGCGCGACCACGTCCGTGTTCCCGTTCGACTCGCGCATGGCGACCTACCTCCGGGCGACGGACCGGGCGGCGCTCGCCGCGCTCGCCGAGCAGCACCGCGAGCACCTGGTCGCCGACCCCGAGGTGCTCGCCACCCCGACGGCCTTCTACGACGAGCTGGTCGAGATCGACCTGGACGAGCTCGAGCCGCACATCGTCGGCCCGCACTCGCCCGACCGCGGCCGGCCGATCGGCAAGCTCGCCGCCGAGGTCCGCGCCAACGCCTGGCCCGCGACCATCACCAACGCCCTGATCGGCTCGTGCACCAACTCGTCCTACGAGGACATGCGGCGCGCCGCGCACGTCGCGACGCAGGGGATCAAGGCGGGGCTGCGCGCGAAGGTGCCGTTCTGGATCAGCCCGGGCTCCGAGCGCATCTACCAGACGATCAAGCGCGACGGCATGGTGGACACGTTCGCGCGGATCGGCGGGCGGGTGCTCGCCAACGCGTGCGGGCCGTGCATCGGCCAGTGGAAGCGGAGTGACGTCAAGGCGGACGAGACCAACACGATCGTCTCCTCGTTCAACCGCAACTTCCCGGGCCGCAACGACGGCAGCGCCGCGACGCTGTCGTTTCTGACGAGCCCCGAGATGGTCACCGCGCTCGCGTTCGCGGGCACGCTCGAGTTCGATCCGACGCGCGACACCCTGACGACGCCCGCGGGCCGGCCCTTCCGCTTCGCGGCCCCCGAGGCGGAGGAGCTGCCGCGCGACGGCTTCGCGCGCGGCGCCGAGGGTTACGAGGCGCCGGCCGCCGACCCCGCCGCGGTCCAGGTCGTCGTCCGGCCCGACAGCGAGCGGCTCCAGCTGCTGCAGCCGTTCGCCCCGTGGGACGGCGAGGACTTCGTGGACCTGCCGATCCTCGTCAAGACCAAGGGCAAGACGACGACCGACCACATCTCGCCGGCCGGCGCGTGGCTCCGCTACCGCGGCCACCTCGACCGGATCAGCGACAACATGTTCCTCGGGGCCGTCAACGCCTTCACCGGCGAGGCCGGCACGGGCGTCCCCCCGGTCGGCGGGGGCGCGCCGCAGCCCTTCACGAAGACCGCGCGCGCGCTCAAGGCGAACGGCATCCGCTGGGTCGTGATCGGCGACGAGAACTACGGCGAGGGCTCGAGCCGCGAGCATGCCGCGATGTCGCCCCGGTACCTCGGGTGTGCCGTGGTGCTCAGCAAGAGCTTCGCCCGCATCCACGAGACCAACCTCAAGAAGCAGGGCATCCTGCCCCTCACGTTCCAGGACCCGCGCGACTGGGACCGGTTCGAGGCCGGCGACCGCGTGAGCGTGCGGGGACTCCAGGCGCTGGCGCCGGGGAAGCCCGTGCGCGTGACCATCACGAAGGCCGGCGGGCGCACGGAGACGATCGAGGCGCTCCACAGCCTCACGGCCGAGCAGATCGGCTGGTTCAAGGCGGGGTCGGCGCTCAACGCCGCCCAGCAGGGAGAGAAGAGGTAATGGCTGGCAGGGTCAAGGTCCCCAGGGGCGAGAAGGTCACGATCGACCACGGCAAGCTCCGCGTGCCCGACAACCCGATCATCGCGTTCATCGAGGGCGACGGCACCGGCCCCGACATCTGGCGCGCCGCCGTCCGCGTCCTCGACGCCGCGGTGGAGCAGACGTACAAGGGCAAGCGGAAGATCGCCTGGGCCGAGACGTACGCGGGCGACAAGGCGCAGGCGGTCTACGGCAAGGACTGCCCGCCCAACCTCCTGCCGGACGAGACGCTGGACGTGATCCGCGAGTACCTGGTCGCGATCAAGGGGCCGCTCACCACGCCCATCGGCGAGGGCTTCCGCTCGCTCAACGTCACGCTCCGCCAGGTGCTCGACCTCTACGTCTGCCTGCGCCCGGTGAAGTACTTCCAGGGCGTCCCCTCGCCGGTGAAGCGCCCGGACAAGGTGGACATGGTGATCTTCCGCGAGAACACGGAGGACATCTACGCCGGCATCGAGTGGGAGCAGGGCACGCCCGAGGCCCGGAAGGTCGTCGAGTTCCTCCAGAAGGAGATGGGCGTCACGAAGATCCGCTTCCCCGACACGTCCTCGATCGGCATCAAGCCGGTCTCGAAGGAGGGCTCCGAGCGGCTGATCCGGGCGGCGATCCGCTACGCGGTCGAGAACCACCGGCGCACCGTCACGCTCGTCCACAAGGGCAACATCCAGAAGTACACCGAAGGCATGTTCATGAAGTGGGGCTACGCGCTCGCGAAGCGCGAGTTCGGCGACACGACCGTGGGCTGGGACGACTGCGGCGGCAAGCCCCCCGCCGGCAGGATCCTGATCAAGGACGCGATCACCGACGCGTTCCTGCAGCAGATCCTGACGCGCCCCGACGAGTTCGACGTGATCGCCGCGTGCAACCTGACCGGCGACCTGCTGTCCGACGCGCTCGCCGCGCAGGTGGGCGGGATCGGCATCGCCCCGGGCGCGAACATCAACTACGACACCGGTCACGCGCTCTTCGAGGCCACGCACGGCACGGCGCCGAAGTACGCGGGCCAGGACAAGGTCAACCCGGGCTCGGTCATCCTCTCGGGCGAGATGATGCTCCGCTACCTCGGCTGGACGGACGCGGCCGACCGGATCGTCAAGGGCCTCGAGAAGACGATCCAGTCGAAGGTCGTCACCTACGACCTCGCGCGGCTGATGGACGGCGCGAAAGAGGTGAAGTGCTCGGAATTCGGCACCGCGATCATCGAGAGCATGGCCAGGCTGTAAGCAGCGGGAGGAGAGCATCATGGCTGCCCGTCCGAAGATCACCGTCGTGGGCGCCGGCAACGTCGGCGCCTCCGTCGCGCAGTACGCCGTCGAGCGCGAGCTGGGCGACGTCGTCCTCGTGGACGTCATCGAGGGCGTGCCGCAGGGCAAGGCCCTCGACCTGGCGCAGGCCGGCCCGGTCCACCGCTACGACTCCGCGCTCGTCGGCTCCAACGGCTACGACGAGACCGCGGGCTCCGACATCGTCGTCATCACGGCGGGGCTCGCGCGGAAGCCCGGCATGACCCGCGACGACCTCCTGTTCAAGAACGCCGAGATCGTCGGCGGCGTCGTGGACCAGGTCGTCGCGCGCTCGAAGGACGCGATCCTCGTCCTGGTCACGAACCCGCTCGACGCGATGGTGCAGCTCGCGTGGAAGCGCTCGGGCTTTCCGCCCGAGCGGGTCGTCGGCATGGCGGGCATCCTCGACTCGGCGAGGTTCCGCACGTTCATCGCCCGCGAGCTCGACGTCTCGGTCGAGAACGTCACCGCGTTCGTCCTGGGCGGCCACGGCGACACGATGGTGCCGCTGCCGCGCTACTCGACGGTCGCCGGCATCCCGATCACCGAGCTGCTGCCGAAGGCGACGGTGGACGCGCTCGTCAAGCGCACGGCCAACGGGGGCGCCGAGATCGTGGGCCTGCTGAAGACGGGGAGCGCCTACTACGCGCCCGCGGCCGCCACGGTCGAGATGATCGAGGCGATCCTCCGGGACAAGAAGAAGATCCTGCCGTGCGCCGCGTACCTCGACGGCCAGTACGGGGTCCGGGGGCTCTACGTGGGCGTGCCGGTCAAGCTCGGCCGGCGCGGCGTCGAGCGGATCATCGAGATCACGCTCACGGCCGAGGAGCAGGCCGCGTTCCAGAAGTCGGCGGCCGCCGTGCGCGAGCTCGTCGATAAGCTGAAGCTGTAGGCGCCGCCATGCGCGACGTCCACACGAGCGCGATCAGCGACGCGGTCAAGAAGCTCTGCATGGAGGCCAACTGGAGCCTCGAGCCCGACGTCCTGCGCGCCTTCGACCGGGCGCTCGGGACCGAGCGCTCGCCGGCGGGCCAGCAGGTGCTCCAGATCCTCAAGCAGAACGCCGCGATGGCGCGGGAGCAGCGCATCCCGTACTGCCAGGACACGGGCTTCGTCGTCTGCTTCGTCGAATTGGGGCAGGACGTCCACGTGACGGGCGGCGCCCTCGACGCCGCGATCAATCAGGGCGTGAGCCAGGGCTACGGCGAGGGCTACCTGCGCGCCTCGATCGTCCGCTCGCCGTTCGACCGCGTGAACACCGGAGACAACACGCCCGCCGTCGTCCACGTGGACGTCGTCCCCGGCGCCACGCTGAAGATTCTCATCATGGCCAAGGGGGGCGGGTGCGAGAACCGCTCGAAGTACAAGATGCTCACGCCCGCGGAGGGCGTGCCGGGAGTGAAGGACTGGGTCCTCGAGTGCGTGCGGACGGCCGGCCCCGACGCGTGCCCGCCGCTCATCCTGGGCGTGGGCGTGGGCGGCACGTTCGAGAAGGCCGCCCTGCTCTCGAAGAAGGCGCTGTTCCGCGAGCTGGGGTCGCCGAATCCGGACCCGCAGCTCGACGCGCTCGAGCGCGAGCTGCTCGCCGAGGCCAACCGGCTCGGCATCGGCCCCCAGGGCTACGGCGGCGACACGACGGCGCTCGGGATCCATCTGCTCGCGTACCCCTGCCACATCACCTCGCTGCCCGTCGCCGTCACCATCGAGTGCCACGCCCACCGGCACAAAGAGGTCACGCTATGAGCGGCCGGCACGGCGTGCGGGTGGCGGGGGAGCGGCTCCCGGCCGCGCGCAGCGGAAGGGCCCCACTGGGGGATGGGTGGAGCGAGCACGGCCGGGGGCCGCGACCCCGACAGGCCCCGCACGCCGTGCCGGCCCCTCAGGAGCGCGTCCATGGTTAAGACCGCGGCCGACGGGGTCAAGGAGCTCGCGACACCGCTCAGCGACGCCGACGTCGAGTCGCTCCGGGCGGGCGACCGCGTCCGCATCACGGGCGTCCTCTATACCGCGCGCGACGCCGCCCACGGGCGGCTGCTGCCGCTGATCGAGAAGGGCGAGACGCTGCCCTTCGACCCCCGCGGCCAGATCATCTATTACACCGGGCCGTCGCCCGCGCGGCCCGGGAGCGTCGTCGGCTCGATCGGCCCCACGACGGCGAGCCGCATGGACAAGTACGTGCCGGCGCTGTTGAAGCTCGGCCTCAAGGGGACGATCGGCAAGGGGTACCGCTCGCAGCCCGTGAAGGACGCGCTCCGGCAGCACCGGGCTCTCTACCTCGGCGCGATCGGCGGGGCCGGCGCGGTCCTCTCGCAGTTCGTCAAGAAGCTCGAGGTCGTCGCGTACGAGGATCTGGGCACCGAGGCCATCCGCCGTCTCGAGGTCGAGGGCTTCCCCGCCATCGTGCTCTACGACTGCCACGGCGGCGACCTCTACCAGGACGGGCAGAAGGCGTACGCCCGCGCGGGCGCATGAAGGTTCACGAGTATCAGGCCAAGGCGCTGCTGAGGGAGTTCGGCGTGCCGGTGCCCGAGGGCGGTGTCGCCACGACGCCGGCGGAGGCGCGCGCGGTCGCGGCCCGGCTGGGGGGCAAGGTCGTCGTGAAGGCGCAGGTCCACGCGGGCGGGCGCGGCAAGGCGGGCGGCATCAAGCTCGGCGACGACGCCGCGGCGGCCGAGGCCGCCGCCCGGCAGATCCTCGGCATGCGGCTCAAGACGCCCCAGACGCCCCCCGAGGGCATCCAGGTGCGCTCGGTGCTCGTGGAGGAGGCCTCCGCGATCGAGCGCGAGCTGTACCTGTCGATCACCCTCGACCGGGCGCGCGCCACGCACGTGGTCATGGCCTCCCAGGCGGGCGGCATGGAGATCGAGGAGGTCGCGGCCCGGACGCCCGAGAAGATCCTCCGCGAGTGGACGCACCCGGCCCTGGGTCTCGGCGCCTGGCAGGCGCGGCGCCTGGCCTTCGGCCTCGGCCTCGCCGGCGACCCGTTCAAGCAAGGGGTGGGGCTCATCCGGAGCCTCTTCGCGCTCTACCTCGGCAAGGACTGCTCGCTCGCGGAGATCAACCCGCTCGTCGTCACCAGGGACGGGCGCGTCCTCGCCCTCGACGCCAAGCTCAACTTCGACGACAGCGCGCTCTCCCGCCACACGGAGATCACGGCCCTCCGCGACATCCACGAGGAGGACCCGCTCGACGTCGAGGCCTCGAAGCACAGCCTCAACTACATCAAGCTCGATGGCAACGTGGGCTGCATGGTCAACGGCGCGGGCCTCGCGATGGCCACGATGGACATCATCAAGCTCGCCGGCGGCGAGCCGGCCAACTTCCTCGACGTGGGTGGCGGCGCCTCGCCCGCGCAGATCGAGAACGCGTTCCGCATCCTCTCGTCCGACGCCGCGGTGAAGGCCGTCTTCATCAACGTGTTCGGCGGCATCCTGCGCTGCGACCGGCTCGCGGAGGGCGTGATCGCCGCGGTGAAGACGCTCGGGCTCCGGCTCCCCGTGGTCGTGCGCATGGAGGGGACGAACGTCGAGCTCGGCAAGAAGATGCTCGCCGAGTCCGGCCTGCAGCTCGCGACCGCCGACGACATGGGCGAGGGTGCCCGCAAGGTCGTCGCGCTCGCGCGGGAGGCCGCGTGAGCATCCTGGTCAACAAGGCGACGCGCGTCGTGGTCCAGGGGATCACGGGGCGCGAGGGCGCCTTCCACGCCGCGCGCTGCAAGGAGTACGGGACCACCGTCGTCGGGGGCGTGACGCCGGGCAAGGGCGGCACGACCCACGAGGGCTTCCCGGTCTGGAACACCGTCGCCGACGCCGTCGCCGCCGCGGGCGCGAACTGCTCGCTCATCTTCGTGCCGCCGGCCGCGGCGGCCGACGCGATCATGGAGGCCGCCGCCGCGGGCGTGCCGCTGATCGTCTGCATCACCGAGGGCATCCCGGTCGGCGACATGGTCCGCGCGCGGCATTTCCTCCAGGGCACGGCGAGCCGGCTCGTGGGCCCGAACTGCCCCGGGGTGATCACGCCCGGCCAGGCGAAGGTCGGCATCATGCCGGGCCACATCCACACGCCGGGGCCCGTCGGCGTCGTCTCGCGCAGCGGCACGCTCACCTACGAGGTCGTCGGCCAGCTCACGGGCCGCGGCATCGGGCAGACCTCGTGCATCGGGATCGGGGGCGATGCGGTGACCGGCACGAGCTTCGTCAACGTCCTCGGGCTGTTCAGCGACGATCCCGAGACCCGGGCGATCATGATGATCGGCGAGATCGGCGGGACGGCGGAGGAGGAGGCCGCGGCCTTCATCACGTCCCACGTCCGGAAGCCGGTCGTCGCCTTCATCTGCGGCCAGACGGCGCCGCCCGGGCGGCGCATGGGCCACGCCGGCGCGATCATCGCCGGCGGGAAGGGCACGGCCGCGGAGAAGATGCAGGCGCTCGAGGCGGCCGGCGCGACGCTCGTCCGGAGCCCGGCCGACATGGGTGCGTCCGTCGCCCGGGTGCTCGGCCGGTGACCCAGCGCACGCTCGCCATCATCAAGCCCGACGCCGTGGCCAAGGGCGTCGCCGGCCAGATCCTGGGCCGCATCGAGCAGGGCGGGTTCACGATCCTCGCGGCCAAGCTGATCCACATGAGCCGCGAGCAGGCGGCGGGCTTCTACATCGTCCACAAGGCGCGGCCGTTCTACGCGAGCCTGTGCGCGTTCATGACCGAGGGCCCGTGCCTGCCGCTGGTGCTCGAGGGCGACGAGGCGATCCAGCGCTGGCGCGACCTCATGGGCGCGACCGACCCGGCGAAGGCGGCGCCCGGCACGATCCGGCGGGACTTCGCCGCGTCCATCGAGGCCAACGCGGTCCACGGCTCCGACTCGCCCGAGTCGGCGGCCTTCGAGATCCCGTACTTCTTCGCGGCCCTCGAGATCTGTCCGCGCTGACGCCCGAGCGGTTCGCCGCGCGGCTCGGCCCGGGCGAGCGCCTCACGACCTTCGGCGCCATCCTGCTCGGCACCGTCGGCACGACGGTCCTCGGCGTCGTGTTCACGGCGCGGAGCGGCGACCCGCGCTGGCTCTTCCTGAGCCTGCCCTTCACGCTGCTGATCCTCGTCGCCGGCTGGTTCGCGCCCACGGGGTACCACCTGGCCGCCGACGGCGTGCGCGTCGAGCGGCGGGCGGGCGCGCGCGTGATCCCGTACCGGGCGATCCGCGCGGTGGACCGCGAGCCGCGGCCGCTCCAGGGCCTGACCGTGGCGGCGTGCCGCGGCGTCTTCGGCCGCTTCGGCCGCTTCTGGAGCCCGCACCTCGGGTTCTACCGGCTCTACGTGACCGACGGCGCGCGGGTCGTCTGGCTCACGACCGACCGCGGCCTCGTCGGCCTCTCGCCCGACCGCCCCGACGCGTTCGTCGAGGCGCTGCGGCGCCGCGCCGGCGGCGTGCCCTGAAACGCCGCGGGGCCGGGGCGCGTCCCACCGGGTTGTATACTCCGCGTGGAGGCACCCCATGAGACAGGATCGCCGCGTCGCGCTCCTGCTGGTCGCCGGCCTCGCCGCGCTCCTCGCGCGGGCGCCCGCGGCGTCGGCGGAGGAGTACCGGTTGCGGGTCGTGAGCGTTCACGAGCAGGGGTTCTACGCGTACTTGAAGGCCGGCGAGCTGAAGGACGGCGTGAGCGGGCCCGGCCTCGACCGGCTCGAGCGCAGCCTCGACTCGCGCGACTTCCCGAACGGCGCGCTCCTCGGCGGGCGCGATCCGGTGGCCGCGCGCGAGCCGGTCGCGCGCGTCTGGGGCGGCGTGCCCGTGCGGGTCGAGCCGGCGCCCGAGTCGGCGCCGCACCGCTGGACCGAGCTCCGGTGGCAGGGCACGCCCGGCGAGCGGAGCGTGTTCGTGATCGACAAGACGACCGGCCGGCCCCAGGAAGTGGTCCGCGTGGCGATCCGGGGCGCGGGCCCGATGCGCCAGTACCAGGTCTACGAGCCGCCCGGCGCCCGGCCCAGGCTGGCGGCGCTCCGAATGCAGCTCGCCTTCCTCTGGGCCGCGCAGGAGCGGGGCGACGTCTGGACGAGGTACGTCGAGCCCGTGCTCGACCTCGGCCAGGGCATCGGCGTCGTCGTCGGGGCGAACGCCGGCGGCCTCCTGGCCGACCACGTGTACCTGATCGTGAGGAACGCCGAGCGCGCCACGACCTACAAGGCCGTGCTCGCGTGGCGCCAGTCGCCCGACGACCGCCAGGCGCCGAGCGACCACCCCCCACCGGGATTGCGTGAGCCGCGTTCCTGGGCGCGCTTCGAATCGACGTCGGGGGGAGCGCCCGCCGCTCCCCCCGACACCCCCCACCGGGATTGCGTGAGCCGCGTTCCTGGGCGCGCTTCGAATCGACGTCGGGGGGAGCGCCCGCCGCTGCCCCCGACACCCCCCACCGGATCCCGTGTACCCGATTCGGTCACGCCCGCTGAGCGCCGCCGGTCGGCCGGTCCGCGTTTTCCGCTAGAATCGTCCGCGTGACCGACCTGCCCACCGGGCTGAACGCCGCGACGTTCTTCGTCGACCGTCACGTGGCCGAGGGGCGCGGCGCGCGGACCGCGTTCCGCTTCCGGGGCCGCTCGCTGACGTACGCGGAGGTGGCGGCGGGCGTGGACGCGGTCGCCGCGGACCTGGCGCGGCGCGGCCTCGACGCCGAGGACCGCGTGCTGCTCGCCCTCCCCGACGCGCCGGCGCTCGTGACCGCGTTCTGGGCGGTCGTGAAGCTCGGCGCGGTCGCCGTGCCGGTCAGCACGCTGATGGCGGCGGACGAGTACGAGTTCCTCCTGAACGACAGCCGCGCGCGGCTCGCGGTCGTCGCCGAGGAGGTGGCGCCGCGCGTCGCGGCGGTGCGCGCCCGCGCCCCGTGGCTCCGCGACGTGCTCGTCGCCGGCGACGAGCTCGCGGGCGCGCCGGGCGGCCGCGCCGCCGCCGCCTCCACCACGCGCGAGGACGTCATGTACTGGGGCTACACGTCGGGCTCGACCGGCGCGCCGAAGGCCGCGGTCCACTCGCACAAGGACTTCGTCGCGGCCGCCGAGCTGGTCGGCCGCGGCGTCTTCGGCCTCGGCCCCGACGACCGCACGTTCTCGGCCTCGAAGATGTCGTTCGCGTTCGGCCTCGGCAACACGCTCTACTTCCCGGCGCTCACCGGCGGGTCCGCGGTGCTGGTGCCGGAGCGCCCGACGCCCGAGCAGGCCTTCGCGGTCGTCGCGGCCGAGCGGCCGACGGTCTTCTTCGCGGTGCCGACGCTCTACGCGCGCATGCTCGAGGTCGAGGATGCGGAGCACCGCTGGGACCTCTCCACGCTCCGCTACTGCGTCTCCTCGGGCGAGGCGCTGCCGCCGGCGCTCTTCGACCGCTGGGGCGAGCGCTTCGGCCTCGAGCTGGTGGACGTGGTCGGCTCGACCGAGAACCTCCACGACTTCATCGCCAACCGGCCGGGCGAGGCGCGCCGGGGCTCGGTGGGCCGGCTCGTGCCGGGCTTCGAGGCGCGGCTCGTGGACGACGAGGGGCGCCCGGTGCCGGCGGACGCCGTGGGCCATCTCCTGATCAAGGGCGAGACGACGGCGCCCTGCTACTGGAACCGGCTCGAGCGGACGCGGCGGACGATGCTCGGGGAGTGGCTCCGCACCGGCGACATGTTCGCGCGCGACGCGGACGGCTTCTTCTACTTCGCCGGGCGCGCGGACGACATGCTGAAGGTCGGCGGCCAGTGGGTCTCGCCGACGGAGCTGGAGGCGCACCTGGGCGAGCACCCGGCGGTGCTCGAGGCGGCGGTGGTCGGGCGACCCGACGCCGACGGCCTCGTCCGGGCGCACGCCGCCGTCGTGCTCCGGGAGGGCGTCGCGGTCGGCACGGCGCTCGCCGGGGAGCTCCGGCGCTTCCTCGCCGCGCGGCTGCCGGGCTACAAGGTCCCGCGCGCGATCGAGATCGTGGCCGAGCTGCCGAAGACGGCGACGGGCAAGATCCAGCGGTTCCGGCTGCGGGCGGACTAGCCGTGCGGGTCGTCGTCGACCGCGTCTCGAAGACGTACACGGACCGCCTCGGCCACGGCGTGGCCGCGCTCGACGACGTGAGCCTCGCCGTGGGCTCCGAGGAGTTCCTCGCGCTGCTCGGGCCCTCGGGCTGCGGCAAGTCCACGCTCCTCAACATCGTGGCGGGGCTCACCGCGCCCAGCGCCGGCGGCGTCTACCTCGAGGGCGGGCTCGCGCCGGGCCGCGCGGCCACCGCGATGGTCTTCCAGGAGTTCGCGCTGTTCCCGTGGCGCACGGTCCAGGCGAACATCGAGTTCGGTCTCGAGGAGGCGGGCCTCGGCGCCGCCGCGCGCGCCGCCCGGGCGCGCGAGCACGTCCAGCTCACCGGGCTCGCCGGGTTCGAGGGCAAGTACCCGCACCAGCTCTCGGGCGGCATGCGCCAGCGCGTGGGGATCGCGCGGGCGCTCGCGGTGGACCCGGCGGTGCTCCTGATGGACGAGCCGTTCTCGGCGCTCGACGCCCAGACGCGCCAGCTCATGCAGGAGGAGCTGCTCGCGATCTGGGAGCGCACGCGCAAGACGATCGTCTACGTGACGCACAACATCCAGGAGGCCGTCTTCATGGCCGACCGCGTGGTCGTGCTCTCGCGGCGGCCCGGGCGCGTCCTCGCGACGATCCCGATCGCGCTCGGGCGCCCGCGGACCGAGGCGATGCTGGGCGCGCCCGCGTTCGCCGCCGCGGCGGACCGGATCTGGTCGCTGATCCGGTCGCAGGCGCAGGCCGCCCTGCGCGAGGGCATGGCGTGAGCGCGCGGCTGCCGGTGCCGGACCGCACGCGCGCGCTGGAGCGGCGTGGCCACCCCCTCGTGCGCGGCGTGTCGCTCGCCGCGCTCGCGGTGCTCTGGGAGCTGGTGACGCGCACGGGGTGGGTGCCGCCGCTCTTCCTGCCGTCGCCGCTCGACGTGCTCGCCTCCGGGCTCGAGATGCTCCGCTCGGGCGAGCTGGTGACCCACGTCGTGACGAGCCTGCGGCGCATCGTCCTCGGCTTCGGGCTGGGGGCGCTGCTCGGCGTGACGGTCGGGCTCGCGGTCGGCTTCTGGAGCCTCGCCGAGGCCGTCGGCAACCCGCTCATCGCCGCGACGTTCCCGATCCCGAAGATCGCGCTCCTGCCGCTGCTGATCCTCTGGCTCGGCATCGGGGAGGCCTCAAAGGTGGCCGTGATCCTGCTGGGCGTCTTCTTCCCGATGGCGATCAACACCTACACGGGCGTGCGCACCGCCGACCCGCTCCTGATCCGCGCCGCGGTGAGCTTCGGCGCGGGGCGCCTGAGCCTGATCCGCAAGGTGCTGCTGCCCTCGGCGCTGCCCATGATCTTCGCGGGGCTCCGGCTCGGGGCGGGGACCGCGCTGCTGCTCCTCGTCGCCGCGGAGATGATCGCGGCGAACTCCGGGATCGGGGCGCTCGTGCTGAACGCCCAGAACCTCATGGAGACGACCAAGCTCATGGTGGGGATCGTGCTGCTCTCGCTGCTCGGCGTCTGCTCCCACTGGCTGCTCGCGCGCCTCGAGCGCCTCGCGATCCCCTGGCGCTGAGGTCGCGGGGCGGCGATCCGGCTCGCAGACCGGGCACCCGGCGAGCCCCTGCGCCGCGGCCTCGGCCGGGCGCTCGAACCCGTCGCGCCCCGCCGCGGGGAGGCGCGCCGCCCACGGGCACGCGCGCCGGTGGAAGAGCCGCGCGCCGCGGGCGGCGACGTACGGCGCCGGCGGGCGCGGCCGCGCGGGGCGATAGCGCAAGTCGATCGAGAGCCGCAGGCGGTCGGACACGTTCTCGCACGCCGCGTGCACGGTGAGGCCATGGAACATCACGACGTCGCCGCACGCCAGGTCGCCCGCGGCCCACACGCTGTCCTCGGGCACCTGCGCGCCGCCCGTCGCGACGCCCGCCGGGGGGTGCGGCAGGAGCCCGCCGCGGTGGGAGCCGGGGACGAGCGAGAGGACGCCGAGATCCCGCGGGCAGTCGCCGAGCGGGATCCAGACGGTCCACAGCTCGGGCTCGCCCGTGACGTAGGCGTGGTCCTGGTGGGGCGGCGTCGTGAGGTCGGGCGCCCGCGGGAATCCGACGCGCGGCACGTCGCCGAGCGTCGGCTCGGCCGGCCCGTCGTACAGCGTCGCCAGGACGCCCAGGATCGCCGGATGGCGCCGCAGCTCCACGACCTCGTCGCGCAGCATGACGTCGCGCTGGGCGGCGAGCATCCGGGGGTCGTCGTAGGCGTCCACGCGGGCGCCGGGCGCGGCGACGCCGTCGCCCGGCGCGGCCGCGTGAAGCCAGCCCGCCGCCGCGCAGACGTCGAGCGCCCGGCGCCGCAGCGCGAGGATCGCGCGCGGCTCGAGGAGGCCGCGGAGCCAGAGATAGCCGTCGGCGGCGGCGCGCTGGCGGAGCGCCCCGGCGTCGCCGACGAGTCCGCTCGAGTCGGTCAGGGCCCCGGTGGGGAGCGCGCGCGCCGCCGGCGCGGTCAGGGCGCCCACGCCGTCCACACGGTCCACGCCTCCCAGCGCCAGGACGCCGCGTCCACCCGCGCGTAGGCCTCGTCGATCAGCCGCGCGCGCTCGTCGGGCTCGAGGTCGGGCAGCAGGAAGTTCGTCAGCAGCGGGATCTTGAGCCAGTCGCGATACGCCTCCTGGGTGAGGCGGCGCCGCAGCGTGCCGCGCCGGGGGCGGAGCCCGGCGCCGGCCAGGAGCGCGTCCACGCCGTCGGCGTCGGGCAGGGGCTCGGCCGCCGGCGCCGCGCCGGCACGCTCGGTCGCGAGCAGCGCCGGCAGCTCGAGCAGGAAGGGATCGCGGCCCGCCCCCGGCTCGTCGGGCTCGCCGAGATAGAGCGACGGCACGGTGAAGCAGAGCGCGCCGCCGGGCGCCAGCAGCGCCGCCAGCCGCCGGACCGTCTCGCCGAGCGGTGTGAGCTGCCAGATCGCCGCGCCGCAGAGGATCCGGTCGAAGCCCGCGGGCGGCTCCGGCAGCCGGTCCGTCCAGGTGACGCGGCGGTCGGCCAGGCGCACCCGGCCGGCGGCGCGCATCGCGGCGGCGGGCTCCACGCAGACGATGGTCCCCTGGCGATGGAGCCACGGCAGCGCCGCCTCGGCCGTGCGCCCGGTGCCGGCGGCGACGTCGAGCACGCGCTGGCCGGGGGCGAGCGCCGCGCGCTCGATCAGCACGCGGTTCGCCGCGCGGTAGCGGGGATGCCGCGCGCAGAACGCCTCGTAGTAGCGCACGGTGCGCGGGTCGTCCCAGCCGATCGCGCGGGGGATCGAGCCCGTGACGCTCACGCCACGTCCGCCGTCCGGCGCGCCGGCGGCGCGAACCACTCGGGCGGCGCCGCGCGGAAGACCGGGTCCTTCAGCAGGCCCATCGTCCGGAGGTTGTGCTCGGCCTTGAACCGGAGGCACTCGCGGATCAGCGCGCGCATGTCGGGCGAATAGCGGAAGAAGTCGAGTTCCAGGTTCGCGTCGTCGACGTAGTGGCGGGAGAAGCGGTCGACGTCGTCGAGCGGCGGCGGCGCCTCGTAGCGCGCGTGGTCCTCGCGCAGCCACCAGTCGGTGAAGCCGTAGGCCGCGTGGAAGTCGTCGTAGAGCGGCGTGCCCGGGAACGGCACCACGACCCCGAGCGTGCTGAACGAGTCCGTGAGCGGGGCGATGCGCTCCATGAAGCGGAGCGTCCGCTCGAGCGCCGGGGGCGATTCCTGCGGGAAGCCGAGCATGAAGTTGGCGGCGGTGCGAAGCCCTTCGGCCCTGGCCCACTCGAGCGCCCGCACCACGTGCTCGGTCGTGACGCCCTTCCTGATCGCCCGCAAGATCGCGTCGTCGCCGCTCTCGACGCCGAAGTTCACGCTGACGAGCCCCGCGCGCTTCATCGCGCGCAGCAGCGCGGGCGTCACCATCGTGGCCCGCGTGATCGCGCTCCAGCCCAGCGGAAACGCGAGGTCGCGCTCGAGCGCCTCGCAGAGCGCCAGGAGCCGCCGCGGGTTCGCGGTCAGGGCATCGTCCCAGCACGGGAAGAACCGGGCGCCCGTCCCCCGGTGGTACGCGCGGAGCTCGGCGACGACGTTGGCCGCCGAGCGGTAGCGGAAGCCGCGCCCGGTCACGTAGTTCGCGCAGAACGTGCAGCGCGCCGGGCAGCCACGACTCGTCAGGATCCCGCCGGGGATGATCTCCGTCCCCGCGGGGGAGTACCAGCGCGGATCGTAGAGGTCCTGGGCGAGCTGGGGGAACGCGAGCGCGTCGAGGTCGGCGACCGGCTCGCGCGCCGGGCCGCGCCGGACCCGGCCGTCGGCGTCGCGGAAGACGACGCCCGGAATGGCGGCGAGCGCGGCGCGCCCCTCGACATGATCCACCAGCCCGGCGATCGTCTCCTCGGCCTCGCCTTCGACCGCCACGTCGAAGCCGCGGGCCAGCGTCTCCTCCGCCCGCACCGTCGCGTGGGCCCCGCCCGCCACCAGCAACGGGACCCCGCCGCGGAGCGCGTCCACGAGCCGGTAGGCGTGCCAGACCCAGCGGGTGAAGAGCCCGACGCCGACCATGTGGGGCGCGAAGCGCTCGACCTCGGCCACGATCCAGTCGACGTCGTGCTCGAAGTGGCGCGCGGCGCAGTCGAGCACGCGGACGTCGCAGCCGCGGGCCCGGAGCGCCGCGGCCACGTACTGCTGGCCGAGGAGGGGCGCCCCGAGCCGCTCGGGCGACGGCGGGTTGACGAGCAGGACGCGGGTCACGGCAGCCAGGACACCGGGCAGGCGGCGAAGTGGCCGGGCGCCGCGATGTTGTCGCCCCCGACCACCGCGCCGACCGGCACGTACGGCGGCGCGAAGGTCGTCCTCCCCTTGCCCATCACGTTCACGATCGTGCAGGTGGGGATCCAGGCGACGACGCTCGCGGAGAACCAGGTGGCGTAGCCGTCGATCCCGCCGCCGCCGGGCCAGTCCTTCGCGGCGCCGATGGTGTTCTTGATCCGGCTGGCGAGCGCCCCGGGCGCGAGCTTGCCCGGGTCCTGGGCGAGGCTCGCGAGCGGCGTCGGCACGTTGGGCGTCGGCGGTGCCTGGGGCGCCGGGAAGGCGGCGAACGACGGATACCAGGGCAGCCCCGGGACACGGATGGTGTCGGTCCAGGCCCTCCAGATGTCGTCGACCGCGTGGCCGAACCCGGAAGCGAGGTTGCCCGGCATACCCGCCTCCGTGAGCGCGGCGTGGATCGCTCCGCCGAGGTCCGGCCCGACGACGCGCCCCCCGGTCGCGAACGGCCCGTCGATCCTGATCCCCGTGAACATCGCCCGCGCCCCCCAGGCGCTGACGGCCGTCCGCGTGCCGGTCTTGGCGGCGCTGAGCCAGCGCGGCCAGTCGGAGAAGACGCGCGTCGTCCGCGCGGAGGTGTTGTCGCCGCGCTGGGCTGCGGGCTCGCCGAGCGTGTTCTGCGGGTCCACCACGCCGTAGAAGTCGTGCGGGCCGGCGGTGGCGGTCCACGTTGTGTTCACCTCGAACGTGGTCCCGCCCCCCACGTTCTGCCTGGTGTCCGACTTGATGACGACGTCGTTGTCGCGGGAGATGGTCCACGGGACGTTCTTCGACCCGGCGCCCGTCGTCTCGATCGTCAGCCTGAGCGTGACCGTGTCGCCCGGCTTGGACCCGCCGCCCACCTCGAAGCTCTTGACCTTGGCCCGGAACGGCGCCTGGCCGCCGCGCTTCTGCTGCTGCTGGGGCTCCTTCTGCATCTGCATGCCGCCGCGCGGCGCTGGCATCTGGACTCCGCCCTGGGCGCCCGCCCGCCCGGCGCCGGCCAGCTCGCGCACCACCCCCCATGCCGCCACGACCAGACCGCCGACCGTGAACCGCCGCCGCCCGAGCGTCAACAGGCTCCTCATGGGCCACCCCCTGATCGAAAGACGCCGACAGGAGGGGAGAGCATCAAGGCAAGCGCAAGGGGCGGCGAGGCTGGGCAACACGACGGGCGTGCGCTGGCGCAATCGCCCTGGACGCTCGCCCCGGGGTCGCTTCGCGAAGAGCGCTCTGTCCCCGGGGGCATTCGTGCGAAGATCGACCGGGTCGGCGAGCGGCTCGTGCGGCGGCTGGCGGCACGCGACCGCCGGGTGCGCGGCGGCGCGGCGCCGCTCCCGCGCCGATCGCACGGATCTGCCGCCCGATGCTCGCGGCGTGCATCGCCGATGAGACGGCGGAAGACCGCAGACTGCGCTCGCGCCGCCGGCGCCGGGCGTGCAAGGAGACTCGCTCATGAGGCACATGCTCGCGGTCCTGCTCGGCGTCCTGCTGCTCGGCGGAGCGACGGAAGCGTCCGCGCAGGCACAGAAGGTGAAGCTCGGCGTGCTGAAGCTCACGTCCTCGGCCGTGATCTTCCTCGGCGTCGAGAAGGGGTACTTCAAGGAGTTCGGCGTCGAGCCCGAGCTGGTCTTCTTCCAGGCGGCGCAGCCGATCGCCGTGGCGCTCGCCTCGGGCGACATCGACATCGGCGGCACGGGGCTCACCGCGGGCCTCTACAACATCGTCGCGGGCGGCGTCCGGATCTGGGTGGTCGCCGACAAGGGGCGCGAGTGGCCCGATCACAACCTGACCGCGCTGGTCGTGCGCAAGGACCTCCACGACGCGGGCGTCCGCACGCTGCGCGACCTCAAGGGGCGGACGATCGGGATCACCCAGGTGGGCTCGACGTTCCACTACAACATGGGCCGGTTCCTCGAGAAGGAGGGGATGACGCTCGGCGACGTCGAGCTGGTGCCGCTCCAGTCGCTCGGCGCGATGTCGAACGCGCTGAGCGCCAAGCGGGTGGACGCGATCGTGACCGCCGAGCCGTTCGTGTCGCGCCTCGAAGCCGCCAGCGCCGGCGTGCCGATCGTGCGCACGGGCGACACGTTCCCGTGGCAGATCGCGGTCATGTTCTACTCGGACAAGTTCGCGAAAGACCGCGCCCGCGCGGTCGCCTTCCTCAAGGGTTACGTCAAGGCGTCGCGCCACTACTTCGACGCCGTCCTGCGGCAGCGCGCGGGGCCCGCGTACGAGGAGGTCGTCGCGATCACGGCCAAGTACACGGGGGCCCCCGCCGCGATCATCCGCAAGGGCTTCCCGTATCAGGACCGTGACGGGCGCCTGCTGCCGGGCGACGTGGGACGGCAGACCGCGTGGTGGCTCCAGCACGGTCTGCTGAAGAAGGCCGTTCCGGAGAGGGCCATCGTCGACGAGAGCTTCCTGCGCGACGCGCTCCGGGCGATGCGGTGACCCGGGTCGTCGTCGTCGGGGGCGGAGGCGCGGCGCTCCGCGCCTGCCTGGCGGCGGCGGAGCGCGGCGCCCGCGTCACGGTCGTCTCGAAGGGCAAGGCCGGGGCCTCCGGGTGCACGCACGCGATCGACTCGAGGATCGAGTTCTCGGTCGTGAACTGGCCGATGATGGACCCCGACACGCCGCTGACGTACGCGGCCGACCTCGAGACGATCGGGCGCGGGCTCAAGGCGCCCGCGCGCGTGCGGCTCTTCGCCGAGCGCTCGGGCGACGAGCTCCGCCTGCTCGAGCGGCTCGGCCTCCCGCTCGGTGCCGCCGGGGGCTGCGCGCGCATCCAGCTCGCCGGCTCCAGCTACCCGCGCGGAATCGTCTGCCCGCCACGGTTCGGCACGCGCGTCCTCCAGGCGCTCCGGGCGGCGACGCCGCGCACGCGGGTCACCGTCCGGGACCGCGCGATGGCGGTCGAGATCCTCACCGAGGGCGGGCGCGCGACCGGCGTCGTCGCGCTCGACCTCGCCACCGGGGCCCTCGACGTGGTCCCGGCCGACGCGGTCGTCCTCGCGGCGGGCGGCGCCGGCAACGTGTTCTCGCTCTCCACGAACCCGCGCGAGCTCGTCGGCGACGGCTACGCGCTCGGCGGCCGCGCGGGCGCGGCGCTGGACCACATGGAGTTCATCCAGTACGTGATGCTGACCGTGGCGCCGATCCGCGGCTGGTTCCTCGTGACCAGCGTGCTGCTGCGGGGCGAGCTCGTGGACGAGCGGGGCGCCCGCTGCGCCGCGCCCGTGGACCCGGCGACGGCGGGGCCCGTCGAGCAGAAGCGGCTCGTCGCCGAGTTCATCGGCTGGATCGTCGCGCGCAAGAGACGGGAGCCCGGCGCGCGCGTCTTCTGGGACGGCCGGCGGATCGGGCGCCCGGCGCTCGAGGCGCAGATGCCGAAGACGTACGCGGCGTTCCGCCGCCGGGGCCACGACCTCGCCCGCCGTCCCGTGGAGCTCGACGTGGGCGCCCACCAGTTCCTCGGCGGGGTCGTCACCGACCTCGCCGCCCGCTCGACGGTCCCCAACCTGTTCGCGGCCGGTGACGTCGCCGACAGCGTGCAGGGCGCCGATCGGATCAACGGATCGGGTATCATGGAAGCCCTCGTGTTCGGGGCGCTCGCGGGCGCCGGCGCCGCCGCCGCGGACGGGCTGCGGGCGCGGCCCGCGCTGCCCCCCGCGTACCGGCGCGAATCGCGTCACGGCGCCGACCGGCTGCGAGGCTGGGGGAGTCGCCTGAAAGCGGAGATGGACGGCATCCTCGTGGTGCGCGATCGGGTGCGGCTCGGGGCGCTCGACGCCCGCCTCGCGGCCAACCTGGAAGAGCTCGAAGCCGACGGCCTCCGCGGCGCGGACGCGCCGGCGACGCGGGCGCTGCACGAGCTCCGCTCGTCGCTCCTGACCTCGCGCGCGGTGGTGCGGGCGTCGCTCGCCCGCGAACGGGACCTCGGGCTGTTCGTGACAGGGCAGCGGTGAAGCTCGCCAAGGTCCTGATCGCCAACCGCGGCGAGATCGCCGTCCGCGTGATCCGCGCCTGCCGGGAGCAGGGGATCACGCCGGTCGCCGTCTTCTCCGAGGCCGACCGCGAGGCGCTCCACGTGCTCATGGCCGACGAGGCGTACCCGATCGGGCCCGCCCCCGCGACGGAGAGCTATCTCCGGATCGACCGGCTCGTCGCCACCGCCAAGGCGGCGGGCGCCGACGCCGTCCACCCGGGCTACGGCTTCCTCGCCGAGAACGCCGCGTTCGCCGAGGCGTGCGCGGCCGCCGGGCTCGTGTTCATCGGCCCGCCGCCGGCGGCGCTCCGCGCGATGGGCGACAAGACCGCGGCGCGCCGCCTCGCGCGCACGCTGGGCGTGCCGATGGTGCCGGGCACGCTCGAGCCCGTCGCCTCCGACGACGCGGCGCGGGCCGCCGCCGCGGAGATCGGCTACCCGCTCATGCTCAAGGCCGCGCTCGGCGGCGGGGGCAAGGGCATGCGCCTCGTGCGCGCCGCGGGCGACCTCGCGGGGGCGCTCCGCGCCGCGCGGAGCGAGGCCGCGGGCGCCTTCGGCGACTCGGCCGTCTACCTCGAGCGCTACGTGTCGGAGCCCCGTCACATCGAGGTGCAGGTGCTGGCCGACGCGCACGGCCACGTCGTGCACCTGGGCGAGCGCGAGTGCTCGATCCAGCGGCGCCACCAGAAGCTCGTCGAGGAGTCGCCCTCGCCGTGCGTGGACCCGGCGCTGCGCGCCCGGATGGGCGAGGCCGCGTGCCGGATGGCGAAGGCGGCCGGCTACGTCAGCGCGGGCACGATCGAGTTCCTGGTGGACCCGGACCGCAACTTCTACTTCCTCGAGATGAACGCGCGACTGCAAGTCGAGCACCCGGTCACCGAGATGGTCACCGGGATCGACCTGGTGCGCGAGCAGCTCCGCATCGCGGCCGGCGAGCCGCTCGGCTACGCGCAGGCGGACGTCGTCGCGCGGGGCGCGGCGATCGAGTGCCGCATCAACGCCGAGGACCCGTTCGGCGGCTGGCTGCCATCGCCCGGCACGATCACCGGCCTGCGGGCGGCGACGGGGCCCTGGGTGCGCGACGACTCCGGCGTGTACGAGGGCTGCACGGTCTCGCGCTTCTACGACACGCTGCTCGCCAAGCTGGTCGTGTGGGGCGCCGATCGCGAGGCGGCGATCGCCCGGATGGCGCGCGCGCTCGGCGAGTACAAGGTGGTCGGCGTGCGCACGACGATTCCGGTCCTCGCCCAGATCGTCGCGCACGAGGACTTCCGCGCGGGCCGGCTCTCGACCCACTTCCTCGACCGGATCCTGCCCGGGCTCACGGCCGCGCGCGGGCGCCTGCGCTCGGTGGCGATCATCGCCGCCGTGCTCGCCGAGTACGAGCGCCTCGGCCACCACACGCTCCCGCCCCCGGCGCCCGCCGCGACCGACGCCTGGCGGATGGCGTTCCGGCCGGGCGCGGGCGGCGGCCGCCGGTGAGGTTCGTCGCGACGCTCGAGGACGGCGTCGAGCCGGTCGAGGTGCGCGGCGAGGGCGGGCGCTACCGGCTCACCCTCGGCGACGAGGTGTGGGAGGTGGACGCGCGGCTCACCGCGCAGGGCATCTACTCGCTCCTCATCGGCGGCGTCTCGCACGTCGCCGAGGTCACCGACGACGGTGGCGCGTGCGTCGTGGACGTGGGCGACGAGACCTGGGTGATCCGCGTGGAGGAGGCGACGCGGCACATCATCCGCACGCGCGGCGGCGGCCCCGCGGGCCACGGCGGCCAGACGCTCACCGCGCCGCTCCCGGGCAGGATCACGCACGTCGCGGTCAAGCCGGGCGACCGGGTCGAGAAGGGCGATACGCTCCTGGTGATCGAGGCCATGAAGATGGAGAACGAGTTCCGCGCCGGGATGGCCGGGACCGTCGCGGAGGTGCGGGTCGGAGCGGGCCAGGCGGTGAACGCGGGCGACGTGCTGGTGGTGCTCGAGACATGAGCGAGACCGTCATCGAGTTCAAGGCCGTCGACAAGTGGTTCGGCAAGCTCCACGTGCTCCGCGCCGTCGACCTCGCGGTGTCCGTGGGCGAGGTCGTGGTCGTGTGCGGGCCGTCGGGCTCGGGCAAGTCCACGCTGATCCGCTGCGTGAACGGGCTCGAGGCGATCCAGGGGGGCGAGCTCGTCGTGCTCGGCGAGTCGATCACGCGGCCCGGCGTGCGCATGCCCGCGCTGCGAACGCGCGTCGGCATGGTCTTCCAGTCGTTCAACCTGTTCCCGCACATGACCGTGCTCCAGAACATCACGCTCGCGCCGGTGCGGGTGAAGGGGCTGAGCGCGGCCGAGGCCGAGAAGACCGCGCGGGCGCTCCTCGAGCGCGTCCGCATCCCGGACAAGGCGGCGGCCTACCCGGCGAACCTCTCCGGCGGCCAGCAGCAGCGCGTGGCGATCGCGCGGGCGCTGGCGATGCAGCCGCGGATCATGCTCTTCGACGAGCCGACGTCCGCGCTCGACCCGGAGATGATCAACGAGGTGCTCGACGTCATGACCGACCTGGCGAAGGACGGCATGACGATGATGGTCGTCACGCACGAGATGGGCTTCGCGCGGCGGGTGGCGCACCGGGTGGTCTTCATGGACGGCGGCAGCATCGTCGAGGAGGCCGCGCCCGAGGCGTTCTTCGCCGCGGCGCAGTCGGACCGTGCCAGGGAGTTCCTGTCCAAGATCCTCACGCACTGAGGGAGGTCCGCATGAAGCGCCTACTGTCCATGCTCGTCGCCGTGGCCCTGCTCGCGGCGGCCGTCCCGGTGTTCGCCGAGACGACGCTCGAGAAGATCGCGCGCACCGGCACGCTCACCATCGGCACGCGGCGGGGCTCGCCGCCCTTCGGCTTCGTCAACAAGAGCAACGAGTGGGTCGGCTTCTCGATCGACCTGGTCGAGCAGGCAATCAAGCCGGTGATCGAAAAGAAGCTCGGCAAGCCCATCAGGGTCGAGAAGAAGGAGTCGACGCCCGCGACGCGGATCCCGCTGCTGACGTCGAACGCGGTGGACCTCGTCGCGGAGACGACGACCGACACGCGGCCGCGGCGCGAGAGCGTGGACTTCAGCCTCACGTTCTTCGTCACGGGCGCCCAGTTCCTGGTGAAGAAGGGCAGCCCGATCCACGGCATCCAGAACATCGCCGGCAAGCGGATCGCCACCCAGCAGGGCTCCACCAACGCCCGCATCCTCCGCGAGCGCGTCCCGGGCGCGCAGCTGCGCGAGTTTCCCGACCAGCCGGCCGCCTTCCAGGCGCTGGCGCAGGGGCAGGTGGACGCCTACACGAACGACGGGATCCAGCTCGCCGGACTCAAGGCGAAGGCCCCGAACCCGGCGGACTGGGAGATCGTGGGCGACTTCTACTCTTACGAGCCCTACGGGATGGCCATGCGGAAGAACGACTCGGACTTCCGCCAGGTGGTCAACGTGGGCCTGATGGAGGCCATCGAGTCGGGCAAGTACGCGGAGCTCTACGAGAAGTGGTTCGGCGCGAAGGGCGAGGTGCCGTACCCGCTCACCCCCGAGAACAAGCGCTTCCTCCAGATGCAGGTGGTGCCAAAGTAGCGCGAGCCGCAGCCGGCGGCGAGGCGAGCCGATGAACGAAGTCGTGCGAGCCGCAGCCGGCGGCGAGGCGAGCCGGGGAACCGGGGCGGCCGAGCCCGCGTGAACTACCAGTTCCAGTGGGGCGTGCTCTGGAGCGGCCAGTCGGGGAGCTGGCTGCTCCAGGGCGTGCTCACCACGCTCGGCATCTCGGCCCTCGCCTGGATCCTGGCGGCGGCGCTCGGGATCCTGTCGGGCGCGCTCCGCACGGTGCCGTGGCGGCCGCTGCGCGCCGCGGCGGTCTTCTACGTGGAGTTCTTCCGCAACGTGCCGCTGCTCGTCTGGATGTTCTTCTGGTACTTCGGGGTGCCGCCGCTGCTGCCGCGGCCCGTGCAGGACTGGCTCTTCAACCACGGCGCCGAGTTCTGGGCCGGGATGTTCGCGCTCGGCGTGTACCACGGCGCGCGCATGTCCGAGGTGATCCGCTCGGGGATCCAGTCCATCCCGCGGACCCAGTTCGAGGCGTCGATGGCGATGGGGCTCACGACGTTCCAGGCCTACCGGCTCGTGATCGTGCCGATCGCGCTGCGGCTCATCGTGCCGCCCGCCACGAACGAGTCGCTGAACCTGCTCAAGAACTCCTCGGTGGCGCTGACGATCAGCGTCGCGGAGCTGACGTTCCAGACGCGGCAGATCGAGACGTACACGGCCAAGGCGATCGAGGCCCTGACGGCGGGCACGCTCATCTACCTGGTCCTCTGCGTCTCGATCGCCGCGGTCATGGCGTGGGTCGAGCGCCGCTTCCGGATCCCCGGCCTGATCGCGCGGGGGGGCTGAGCCGTGCTGGACCTCGCCGTCATCGCCAGCAACTTCCGGTTTTTGGTCCTCCAGGGGCTCTTCGGCGTCGGCGCCTTCGGCGGCGGAACGCTGCGCCTGGCGATCCCCGCGATCGTCCTCGGCTTCCTCCTCGGGATCGGGGTCGGGCTCGCGCGCCTGGCGCGCGCGCCGTGGATCCGCCTGCCGGCGAGCACGTACGTCGAGTTCTTCCGCGGCGTCCCGCTGGTCATGGTGATCTTCTGGATCTGGTTCATCATCCCGCAGCTCCTGCGCCTGCCGATCCCCGAGTACGGCGTCGCGCTCACGGCGTTCGTGATCTTCGAGGCCGCGTACTTCGGCGAGATCGTGCGCGCCGGGATCCAGTCGGTGCCGCGCGGCCAGGGCGAGGCCGCGATCGCCATCGGGCTCACACCCGCCCAGGCGATGCGCTTCATCGTGCTCCCGCAGGCGCTGCGCAACATGGTGCCGTCGCTGGTGACGCAGATGATCGTGCTGTTCAAGGACACGTCGCTCGCCTCGATCATCGGCTACGTCGATCTCACGAAGGCCGCGCAGATCGTCAACAACCGCGAGATCCGCCCGTTCGAGCTGTACCTGTTCATCGCCGTCGTCTACTGGATCTGCACCTACTCGATGTCGCGCGTCGCCCGCCGGTTCGAGCGGCGCACCGCCGCCGCCTGAGCCGACGGCCCGGCGCCGGGGCGCGCCCGTCCCCGGCCACCCGCGATTGCGCCGGGCCCACGCCCCCCGCTACAATGGCCCCGTGGAATGGCTCTGGGTGCTCGGGGTCTTCGTGGCCTACGTCGTGCTGACGCGGTGGGTGCTGCCGCGTCTGGGCGTCCCCACGTGAGCCTCGCCCGCGTGCGGGGCCGAGGCTCGGCCCGCGGAGCGTCCCGAGTCAGCCGCGCGTCGCTGACGACGCCCGGCGCGCGTCAGGCGCGCAGGCGGAGCACCGCGTCGTGCCGGCGGACGCGCTCGCGCACCTTGAGCGCCACCTCCGTGCCGCGCTCGGCGCGCTGGACCGCGCGGTGCTCGACCTGGAGCGACTCGACGGCCTGCGTCACGTCGGTCGTGTGGCCGCGGACGCGGACCGTGTCGCCGACCTCGAGCGCGCCCGAGTCCAGGCGGACGGCCGCGACGCCGAGCCTGCTGTAGTAGTCCGTGACGACCCCGACCTTCTCTTCCGTCGCCATGGGAGCCTCGGAGCGCAGGCGCGCTACTTGAGCGCGCCCGCCGTCAGGCCGGACACGTAGTAGTCGAGGAAGAAGACGTAGAGGATCACGATCGGCACCGAGCCGAGGACCGCGCCCGCCATCAGCGAGCCCCAGTAGTAGATGTCGCCCCGGATCAGCTCGCTCGTCACCCCGACGCTCGCGGTGATCTGGTCGGAGGAGGAGGTGAACGTGAGCGCGTAGATGAACTCGTTCCACGACAGCGTGAACGCGAAGAGCACCGCGCACACGAGGCCGGGGACCGCAATGGGCAGGACGATGCGGAGGAGCGCCTGCACGCGCGTCGCCCCGTCGACCATCGCGCACTCCTCCACCTCCCGGGGCACGGTGCGGAAGTAGCCCATCAGCAGCCACGTGCAGAAGGGCACGAGGAACGTCGGGTAGGTGATCACGAGCGCCCACTTCGAGTCGCCGAGGCCGAGCCAGTTGACCACCTGGGCGAGCGGCAGGAACAGGAGCGAGGTGGGCACGAGGTAGGTCACGAAGATCCCGGTGCCGAAGGCCCCGACGCCGACGAAGCGCAGCCGCGCGAGGGCGTAGGCGGCGACGGTCCCGATGACGAGCGAGAGCGTCGTCGCGAGCAGTGTCACGAGCAGGCTGTTCTTGATCCAGGTCAGGAACGCCGTGTCCCAGAGGAGCTTGACGTAGTGCTCGAGGGTCGGCCCCTGCTGGATCAGCAGGGGCACCGCGGCGCGGTCGTAGAGCTCGCGGTCGGTCTTCAGCGACGTGAGGGCCATGTGGTAGAAGGGGAACAGCGCGAAGACCAGGAACGGCACGAGCAGCAGGTGCGACGCCACCTTCTCGGACCGCCGCCGCCGCGACGCGCGCGCCATCAATAGACCTGCCGCCGCACGTAGCGGAGCTGGGCCCAGACGACGAACACGAGGACCGGGAACAGGTAGAGCGAGATCGCCGCCCCCTCCCCGATCCGCCCGGTCTCGAGCCCGATCTGCCGGGCCAGCGTCGCGAAGAGGTGGGTCGAGTTGATCGGACCGCCGTGCGTGAGCACGAACACGATGTTGAAGTCGCTGAACGTGAAGATCGTGGAGAAGAGGATCACGATGGCGAGGACCGGCTTCAGCAGCGGGAGCGTGACGTACCAGAACCGGCTCGCGGGGCCGGCGCCATCGCTCTCCGCGGCCTCGTAGAGCTCCCGGGGGATCGAGACGAGGCCCGCCAGGATCGTGATCGCGAAGAAGGGCAGCCCGCGCCAGACGTTGACCGTGATCACCGCGGCCATGGCGTGGTAG